>Ga0209719_1000032_pt1 | contig 187052 bp, 129 predicted proteins | sample AD_JPNAS2_MetaG_FD_184421 | JGI IMG/M metagenome (GOLD analysis project Ga0209719, IMG submission 184421) | Active sludge microbial communities of municipal wastewater-treating anaerobic digesters from Japan - AD_JPNAS2_MetaG (SPAdes) (version 2) | ecosystem: Engineered > Bioreactor >...
AACTTTTGGACGAGGACACAAAGTAAAGAGAATTTATCCATTTCAGGCGGGGGGACATTTTTGTCCCTTCGCTTGAAAAAAATTAATTCATGCCCTCAAAAAGTTGCATTTATTAGTTGAATCTAAATGTGATTTTTTAACCTTTTTTATATATTGCGCCGATTATTTAGGATGTTTATCCGTATGGAATCACTCTATATTGACGGCTCAGAAGTTTCCCCTAAAGTATCTTTCGATCCCTTCAGTCGGACTTTAGAACTTGGCGGATATTCGAGGCCTGAAAATGCAAAAACTTTTTACACTCCACTCGTCCAATGGATAAACGATTTTAATGAGTGGATTCTCAATGCGGCAAAGAGTGGCGGAACGATAGAGCCTGTTGTATTCAATTTTAAATTCATTTATTTCAATAGTTCATCGGCTAAGTTTATTTACGATATTGTTGCGATTTTAGGCGCTATGAACAAAAACAAGATTCCCATAAACATCTTCTGGTATTACGATGCCGATGATGATGAACTTCTTGAATCCGGCGAGGAACTTTCCGAGATGTCAAACATCCCTTTCAATTACGTGCCAGTCGATAACAATTAGTGTATCCATTACTTCTCTTAAGCCATTAAGCACTAATCTGCCATCCCAACTTCAAAGTAAACAAGTGTCAGCATTTCGTTAATTGCTTGATTAAAACAGGCTTTAAATTACAAGGGCTTAACCTATAAACACAAAAACGCCCGCCAGCTCATGGCCGGCAGGCGCTTTTCTCAAATTCAGTGATTGGCTATTTATTTAAAAGGAAAAATCCAAACCCAATGCGATTACCATGGACGAACGCTCATAGGTCTCTTTATAAGGCTGGAAAATCAATCCGGGGACATTTGCCGGATACTCCTTATCATAGGCTTCGTACATGGTTGTCATAAAACCAAGGTTAATTCCAATTTTTTCATTTACCATATACCTACCTCCCACTCCTATGGAGTTAGTATTCAGGCTATGGGCCTGATCGCTTTGAAATTTCTCGTTCACTCCTGTTTGAGTACGGAGGTATCCAAGGCTAACCAGTATATTGTCGGTAATACCATATTCAAGGCCTAGGCCAAATTCAAGGAAATTTTTATCAATAACCTCTTTATTTTCAACAAAATTACCATCAATTCTTTTTCCATAGTCGGCATTTTTATCGAGGTAATAGTGGCAACCGAGGGCTATATTCAACTTTTCAATCGGTTTATAGGAAGCTCCCACAGAAATTAGCGAGGGCATATCGTTGCCTATTTCTGTTCCATCCGGATATAGCAGTTCATCTTTCCCTACTTCATGTTTCACCTTAATGGCCGCTTTGTGTTCATATTTAAGCCCGATGTTGAACTGTTCAGATATTTTAAAGTTTAACCCCACAATGGGCGCAATACCTGAACCCTTCTGAACATCATCAACCTCCTTATCGCCGGTTGAAGCATCAAGCCCGGTTGCAATTGCGTTCAACGTGGCAGCCTGGGTTGGAGCAGCGCCTGCAATGGCACCTGCCACAGTTCTCAGGTAGTTGCCGGGAGTTTGTGTTCCTCCGTAAACAGAAGGAGCGTTAATGGAATAGCCCTTAAGATGCCCCTGGTACGTATTCTTAGACATTATATAACGTGCGCCAAGCGAAAGAGAGATCATGTCGTTCACTGCATAGGCAGCACCCAACTGAAAGCCCCAGTTGAGCGAACTGGCATCCAAAGCCACGTCAACGTTATATCCAGTTACATCCCTAAAATGCGGATCTGTACCGGTTAGGCCCTGTATTGCCTGATCCAGGGGTGTAAGTTGTGAGGCTAACATGTTGGGTATTCCCGACAGCGGGTATTCGAATGAGGGGAGCCCCGATTTAAAATTGGCGCTTCCCCCGCCACCTATTGGGTTAACATTGAACGCAAATGCCAACTTATCCATCTTGTACACAGCGTACAACGTGGGGAAAAGGGGTGCCAAAACATCGCCTTTATACTCTTTATTTTTTAGCAAAGCATAATCCGAAGTGATGGTACGTGTTTGGCTTACATACTGGTTGTTTAAAGATAGATGGAATCCATTTTGCAAATGAACCAGTCCCGCAGGGTTGTAGTAAGCACCATCAATGCTGAGAGTTGCATCCATAACCGGCATCCTGATAAACGATGCACTTTGGTTGGTATTGGTTACAATACCTCCGGCAAGCAGAGCGCCAGGCAAACATATTGCCAGCAGAATAGCTGAAATTTTTCTTTTCATAGCGTTTTTTTTAGTTAGTGTTTATCCCTGTTTCAAATAACTGAAAACAAGAACGTTGGTTTGTATTAGTCCCTTATAGATACAATGCTATAACTGGTGTAATTAAACGTTCGATTTATCAATGCGAATATAACTCTTTTATAATATCTGAATTAAAAACATTAAAAAAAAGCAGGGTTGAATTATAACATCATGTAAATCCGTGTGTAAACTACCCTTTGAGTGAATACATGTCCATATCTTACATAGAGGCCAACAGGTTACAGCCACGGATCTGGCTGTTATCCAACCTGCCCACCACCTCAAATGAGCCATCGGGGTGAACTACGCCCAGATCATCGGTTTGGATAAAAGCACAGGAGTGCAGATTGGCCAAATCTATAATATTGAGAGCGCCTGTTCTCCCGCAAGGGAGAATGGTGAACGGGTCGTAGGGGTCGCGGGCAAAAACACGCATCCAGGGCGGGCATCGGAAAATCCCTTCGCCCGATGAGTAGGCCTGCGATAACAGCTCTGTCATGCCATACTCCGAATGAACCTCTTTCACCCCAAAAGCCCTATTAACGTGATCATGCACCTCGCTGCGCACCATCTCCCTACCCCGTCCTTTCATCCCTCCGGTTTCCATGACAATGGTGTGCTGCAAATTTAACTTATGCCTGTTTGCCAGCTCCAGAATGGAATAGGTAACCCCAAGCAGAATTGTTTTTTGAGCACTTTTCTCCAATTCGGCAATGGTATGCACCAGGTTATCGTAATCATCAAGGTAGAATCCGCTTTGCGGATGAGCACCTGCCTCAATCAGCCTTTTTGCCATGTAAACCAGGGAAGAACCGCTACGCTGCAGGTACGAAGGCAGTAACGCCAGTATGCAATAGCGGGAAGGGTTTCCGTAAAATAGGTTGAAAGCACTAAAAAAACTAGTTTCATACAGTTCAAGCGAGGCCACATGGTGAAAACTGGTATCGCTACCCGAGGTTCCGCTGCTGGTAAAGATGGTTTGGGCCTTTTTTCCTTGTTCAATCACCTCATGCGTTTTAAAAAAGGCAATGGGAAGAAAGGGTATTCGCTCCAAAGCATCCACTCCGTCTATATCAATCTTAAGCAGTTTGAGGTATTGGGAATAAACCTCCACCGATGCAACCTGATGGCGAAAAACCTCCAGCGCAACCTGCTGAAAATTTTCGGGAGTTGCTTTGAATACGCGACTTTCCAAAGGAGTCAACATGAGGAAACCGTTAATAGTTCAAATGGCCAAAGCGAATACAAACACCCAGGTCAGAATGATCTGCCCTGACAAACAGCCAATGGCAATATAATAGAATGAACTACTCCCGAACGGCTTTTATTCCCGGGAGATCGCCATTTTCCAAGTATTCGAGCAGGGCACCACCACCTGTGGAAACGTAACTTACCTTTTGGGCAAAGCCCAACGAGTTGATGGCTGCCACAGAGTCGCCACCGCCCACCAGCGAAAAGGCACCCTTTTCGGTGGCCTTGGCAATTGAAATGGCTATCTTTTTAGTGCCCTCGGCAAATTTGGGCATTTCGAAAACGCCCATGGGGCCGTTCCAAAGAATGGTTTTGGAGCGCTCGATAACCTCGGCGAATTGCCTAACCGAAGCATCGCCGATATCCAGGCCCATCCAGCCATCGGGAATGTTATTAACTCCGGCCTCCCTGGAGTTGGCATCATTGCTGAATGCATCGGCAATCACCGCATCGGTGGGAAGCAATATGTTCACACCTTTCTCCCTGGCCATCTGCAAAATTTTCAATGCCAAATCCAACTTATCGTCTTCAACCATTGATGTCCCAACCTTACCCCCCTGAGCTTTGATGAAAGTAAAGGTCATCCCTCCACCAATAATCAGGTTATCAACCTTGTTCAGCAGATTCTCAATGATGGTTATCTTGGTGCTCACCTTGGCGCCTCCCAGAATGGCTGTATAGGGTTTTGTGGGTGAAACCAATACTTTTTCAAGTCCATTCAACTCGCTTTCTATCAAATATCCGAACATCTTGTTCTTTGGAAAGAACTTGGCAATAATGGTGGTTGATGCATGAGCACGATGGGCTGTTCCAAACGCATCGTTTACGTACACATCGGCAAGGGTGGCCAACTTGTGGGCAAAACCCTCATCGCCCTTTTCCTCCTCCTTATAGAACCGGAGGTTCTCCAAAAGCAGGACATCTCCCTTTTGCAAAGAGCTGGACAAAACAACGGCGTCATTACCAATACAATCGGAGGCAAATTTCACGTCAACTTTCAGCAGCTTGCTGAGCAGCGGGATAAGGTGTTTCAGCGAATATTTATCCGTGGGACCATCCTTGGGCCTGCCTAAGTGCGACATAAGGATTACCGATCCGCCATCGCCAAGAATTTTTTTGATGGTAGGCAATGCAGCAGTTATGCGGGTGTCGTCAGTTACATTGAAGTTTTCATCGAGGGGGACATTGAAGTCAACCCTAACGATTGCCCTTTTTCCGGCAAAGTTGTACTTGTCAAATTGTAGCATGGCAAATGGCTTTTGATTATTCTAATGCAAAGATATAAAGATTATCCCCCTTTTATTTGGTGTGCTAAAAATTTTGAGCCGTTTTTAAATACTTTCTGTATTACAATTATTTACAGTTTATCAAGCCTTTAATGTTACCTTTCATTCCAAGGCTAAATCCTTTTTTAGTACCTTTGAACCCTAAACTGCTATCTGCATAAAGTAATGCTATTCAAAGATATTGTCGGTCAGAGCGAAGTGAAAAACAAGCTCATCCGAAGTGTTCGCGACAACAGGATTGCCCACGCCCAGCTGTTCACCGGGCCAGAAGGTACAGGGAAGTTGATGCTTGCCATAGCTTATGCTCAGTACATCTCGTGCCAAAACAGGGGCGAGAACGATTCGTGCGGCGTGTGCTCCTCGTGTCACAAGTTTGAAAAGCTGATTCACCCCGATTTGCATTTTGTGTTCCCCGTGAACGAAACAAAAAAGAAGGACGAGGACGAGAAAAGTGCAAGCAGGCAAAGCGATGCCTTTATCCGGCAGTGGCGCGAGGCCATTCTTTTCAACCCTTACATCAGTGAGTCGCAATGGTACGAAACCATTGGGCTGGAGAACAAGTTGGGAATAATTAATACGGCCGAGAGTTCGGAGGTGATTAAGAAGTTGAGCCTGAAAAGTTTTGAGGCCGACTACAAAACTATGATCATCTGGCTCCCCGAGAGAATGCATATCAACGCCTCAAACCGGTTGCTCAAGCTGATTGAAGAGCCGCCTCCCAAGACGCTTTTTCTGCTTATCACCGAAAATATGGGAGCCCTGCTTAGCACCATTCTGTCGCGAACGCAAATAGTGAAAATTTTACCCTTAAAAAGGGAGGAGATTGCCACAGCACTGGTTGAGCGATACCGGCTTAGTCCCGGCAAAGCGCAGGATATAAGCCGGGTGGCCAATGGCAATTTTCAAACGGCTTTAACCCTGACAACCATTACCGAAGAAAACCCCTACTTCGAAATGTTCAGGCAGCTGATGAGGCATTGCTACTCAAAAAATGTTTTGGGTCTTTTGGATTGGGTTGACGAGGCCTCGTCGCTGAGCAGGGAAAAGCAGAAAGAGATGATGCTGTATTCGATTAAAACCATAAGGGAGTGCTTTATGCTCAACATTGGCCTTGGCGATATTGCATACCTATCGGGCGAGGAGGCCGATTTTGGCAAAAAATTTTCGCCTTTTGTCAACAACTCCAACATAAAAGCCATTTACGCACATTACAACTCGGCCATTGAGCATTTGGGGAGGAATGGCAACCCTCAGGTTGTTTTCACCGATTTCAGCCTGAATATGGCACTGCTGATTAACAGGAAAACGTAAGCCTTGTCCTGCCACAATCGGTATCGGAAAGTCGAATTAAACATCCCATATCGGTTTTGGAAAGTTTAAAATCACTAATTTTGCAAGGCAGTTAGAAAAACATGGCTATGGATAAGAGCATTTGTTCCCGTGGGATTATTGTAAAGGGTGATAGCGTTACCGAACAATCCCTTTGTTTCAACGAGGGTTGCTCAAAGCTTAGCGTTTATAACTGGGTGGGCAATATACCCGATCCTCCGCTTACCACAGATATTGTCGAGGTACAGTTTAAAAATACCCGAAAAAGTTTTTACCGCAACGTAAACCGGATTAACCTTTCGAAAGGCGATGTTATAGCCGTGGAGGCAACCCCCGGTCACGATATTGGTACGGTAACCCTTGTGGGCTGGCTGGTTAAACTGCAGATGAAAAAATCCGGAGTTGATCCCAACTCGACCGAGTTAAAAAAGATTTACCGTAAGGCCAAACCAGCCGACATTGAAAAATGGTTAGAGGCAGTATCGCTGGAACACAACACGCTCATCCGATCGCGACAAATAGCAGCCGATCTGGGGCTCAACATGAAGATTGGTGATGTTGAATATCAGGGCGATAAAACCAAGGCTGTATTCTACTACATTGCCGATGAGCGGGTTGACTTCCGCGAGTTGATTAAGGTGCTTGCCGAGGAGTTCCAGATACGCATTGAGATGAAGCAGATTGGCGCCCGACAGGAAGCCGGCAGAATTGGCGGTATTGGGCCGTGCGGACGCGAACTATGCTGCTCCTCGTGGATTAATAACTTTATTTCCGTTACAACCAATTCGGCAAGGATACAAGAGGTATCACTCAATCCGCAAAAACTTGCCGGCCAATGCGGGAAACTTAAGTGCTGCCTCAACTACGAGGTGGATTGCTACATGGATGCCCGAAAAGATTTTCCCAAATCCAACGTCACTTTAGAGACCAGGGATGCCAGCTACTACCACATGAAAACCGATATTTTTAACCGAATTATGTGGTACAGCTCCGATCCCAACTCGGGGGTCAACCTCATTGCAGTTCCGGTGGACAGGGTTAAGGAAATAATTGAACTCAATGGCAAGGGAACCAAACCCGTGAAACTTCTGGAAGTTATCAACGAAACGGCTGAAAATACTGATTTGAGCTACAGCAACGTAATCCCTGAGGAGAGCTTAACGCGTTTCGATGAGGCGAAGAAAAAATCGCAGAGAAAGAGGAATAAGAAAGGGAGGAGGAGAAAAAGGAATGAATAGACTGCTCTTTTCGCTTGTGGTTGCCTTTTTGGCACTTGCCTCCTGCCAAGAAGTTGCCCTCTACGATTCGAACTACGATGTGCAAGGCAATGTGTGGAGCGTTGACAGCACCGCACGCTTTTTGGTTAGCGTTAGCGACACTGTGTCGCCGCATCACATCTTTGTCAATGTCCGCAACACCACCGACTATCCCTATAGCAACCTTTTCCTCTTTATCCATACCACCTCTCCCGCCGGTGCTTCTCTGCGTGATACGCTGGAATGTACGCTTGCCGATAAAAAGGGAAATTGGCTGGGAAAGGGCTTTGGCGCTTTACGCGATAGCAGGATTCCATACAAACGGTATATCCGATTTCCCGAACAGGGGATATTTACCATTGAGATTGAACACGGCATGAGAACCCGAAACCTCCAGGGGATAGCCTCCGTGGGCTTAAGGGTCGAAAAGGCAAAGTAACAATCAACAACAGGAGCGGGCGTGGGAAAGAACAAACTCCAAAAATTTGCCGAGAACGAGACCTTTGACCTGCTGTTCCAACCCTCGTTGGAGGAGGTGTGGCAGAAGGATTTCCACATGAAGGGAAGGTGGAATACCGATTTTTTTAAAAACTCCAACCCCATCGTGTTGGAGCTTGGATGTGGCAAGGGTGAGTACACCATCAATCTGGCAAAGATGAACCCCCATGTGAACTACATCGGGGTTGACATTAAGGGAGCGCGCCTGTGGAAAGGGGCCAAGGAGGCCACACTCCTACCCCTGCCCAACGTAGCCTTTATCCGCACACGCATCGATAATATCGCGTCGTTCTTCTCGCCGCAGGAGGTTAGCGAGATATGGATTACATTCCCCGACCCCCAGCCACGCAGTTCCAAGGCAAAGAAAAGGCTCACCTCAAGCCGTTTCCTGGGTTACTACCAGAAATTTATCAAGGAAAACGCCCCGATTCACCTTAAAACCGACAGCCAACCTCTGCACGAATATACCAAAGCGCTGGTGGAGCAAAATCAACTTAAGCTGATTAATTGCACTACCGACCTGTACAATAGCAATATAACGCATCCCTCCCTTGGGATAAAGACCTTTTACGAGAATATGTTCCTGGAGCAGGGTCTGCCCATTACCTATATCAGCTTCCAATTGGAGACCACGAAAGAACTTAAAGAGCCGGAGTTTGAGTAACGACAACTTTTTCCATAGGGTTTACGAGGTAACCATGCTGATTCCCCCGGGAAGGGTTACCAGCTATGGAGCCATTGCCCGATACCTGGGCTCGCCACAGGCTGCCCGCATGGTGGGATGGGCGCTGAACTCCTCGGGCAGCTGCACCCATTGGGTGCCCGCACACAGGGTGGTAAACCGCAACGGATTGCTGACGGGAAAAGTGCATTTCCCCGGAAGGGAAACCATGAAGGAACTGCTGGAAAGCGAAGGGGTGAAGGTGGAAGACGACGCTGTGGTTGACTTCGAAAAGTTGTTCTGGGACCCCGTGCGCGAACTGGATTTTGACCAGAACCCGCCAAAACCTTTTTGACAATTCTTTGTTTTGACACTATAGAATTTTTACCTTTGAATCGTTACTAACAAACAAACACTTGCAAGATGCATCCCACCGGAGATAAGGCACTGGAAATACTGAAAACCATAAAGCATCCCGAAACCGGGAACGATATTGTTTCCATGGGCATGGTTCAAGAGCTGAAGGCCGACGATGCGAGCGTAGGGTTTACGCTGGCGTTGCAGAAGCCCAACGATCCCTTTGCCTCGTCCATCAAAAAGGTGTGCGCCAAGGAGTTGTCGGCTGCGCTGGGAAGCGGTGTCACCGTGAATATCGATGTGAAAGCTCCGGCGGCCAAGCCTATGGAATCGCCCTATAAATCAAAGGCATCGGTTTCGCGTGTGAGGAATATCGTTGCCATTGCCTCGGGGAAAGGGGGTGTGGGAAAATCGACCATAGCCGCCAATCTGGCCGTTGCCCTGGCAAAAACCGGTGCAAGCGTTGGGCTGATTGATGCCGATATTTTTGGGCCCTCCATGCCCAAGATGCTTGGGGTGGAAACCCAGCGACCAGAGATGGTGAAGGAGGGGGAACTGGACCTTATAGAACCCGTGGTTAGCTACAACGTGAAGCTGCTCTCCATAGGCTTTTTTGTGGATGCCAACGATGCGCTGGTTTGGCGTGGACCTATGGCCACCAATGCGCTCAGGCAGCTTATCCATCAGGGTGCATGGGGCGAACTGGATTACCTGTTGGTTGACCTGCCCCCCGGCACCAGCGATATCCATCTGACCCTGGTGCAGGAAGTGCCGGTGACTGCTGCCATCATTGTGAGTACCCCACAGGAGATTGCCCTGGCCGACGCCATTAAGGGCATTAGCATGTTCACCGGGAAGAGCATTGACGTGCCCGTGCTGGGGTTGGTGGAGAATATGGCGTGGTTTACGCCCGAGGAGCTGCCCAACAACCGCTACTACCTCTTTGGAAAGGAGGGCTGCAAGAAGCTGGCCGAGCGCATGCAGTTGCCCCTGCTGGGGCAAATACCCATTGTGCAGGGCATTCGCGAGGGAGGCGACAACGGCATACCCATAGCGGCTACCCGGGGGATGGTGGCCGATGCCTTTGCACAGTTGGCCAACAATGTGGTTGCGGAACTCAACAGGCGGAACAAGGAGCGACCCCCAACCCAAAGGGTTGAGATTAAGCATAAGTAATATTTTGGCAATATTTGGCATTTAAGTGCTAACTAACGATATTGATAATTTTTGAACAACGAAGAATAGTACAAATTAAAAAATTGAGAAATGGCTAATGATGAGATTAAAAAAAGGGTAAGCGATGCCATTGAGGTGGTGCGCCCTTACCTACAGAACGATGGTGGCGATATTTCGTTGGTTGAGGTAACCGACGATCTGGTAGTGAAAGTGAAGCTTTTGGGAGCCTGCGGCAGCTGCCCCTATAGCATAATGACCCTGAAGCAGGGTGTTGAGCAGGCCATTAGGCGCGATGTACCCGAGATTAAAGAGGTGGTATCGGTTTAAGAAACATGATATTCCCAAGCAAAGCGTTCCCTGCGTTTTTCATGTAGAGGGCGCTTTTTCTATTCTGATTTTTCCTGTTTTTAATAGAGGGTAAATGGGGCTGAAGCCCGAAATGTGTGCACAACACCGGAACAAAACTGCATATGGTGCAATGCTGTGAAAAATCGTGAATCGTGAATCGTGAATCGTGAAACGTTTATCGAATTTGCGAATAGCCGCATTTACGAATCAACGAATCTGCTATTAGAACTGGAGAGAACAAAAACTCTGCGAAACTTAGCGATTCTTGGCGCACCTCTGCGGTACTAAAATAGAAGTAACGCAAAGAAACGCAAAGAAGCAAAGAACCGCTAAGACTCTGAGACTCTGAATCTCATGAACCACGAACTAGGAACAATGAACTCGTACCCCGTACCATGTATCCCGTAACCCGCTTAACCGCTAAGGAAATTCTCTGCGAAACTTAGCGATTCTTGGCGAAACTCTGCGGTAAAATCGTGAAACGTTATCCCGACAGAGTCGGGAGTGAAGCGTAAAGCGTAATGCGTGAAGCGTAACTCGTACCACGTATCCCGTAACCCGCTTAACCGCTAAGGAAATTCTCTGCGCAACTTAGCGGTACTTGGCGCACCTCTGCGGTACTAAAGCTATAACGCGAAGTAACGCAAAGCAGGCGCAAAGAACCGCAAAGAAGAAAAACGTTAATCGTGATCCCGACAAAGTCGGGAGTGAGTCGTGAAACGTGAGTCGTGAAACGTTAATCGAATTTGCGAATTGCCGAATTTGCGATAAAAAGATACTCCACGGAGTTCCACTGTGTATAACACTGAGTAACACGGTGAAATACTCTGTGAGACACTGTGGCCATTAAATCGTGAAACGTTAATCGTGAAACGTGAGTCGTGAAACGTTAATCGAATTTACGAATAACCGCATAACCAAATTAGCGAATAACCGTCCCGACTCGTCGGGATTACGAATTAACAAATCTGCTAATCAACGAATTACTAATTACTAATTGTTAATTGCTAATTGACTCAAAGTCATTTATTCTTCAGCTTCTCAACCTCATCCATAAGCTTTTCTATGGATTTCTGCTGATTATCAATCATTTCCTGCTGCTCCTGTATAGCTCTAATAAGTACCGGCACCAGTTTCTCATAGGAAAGACCCCACAACTCCGCCTGTTCGTTCTCAGGTTTGCTCACCACCTCGGGAACAATCTCGTACATCTCCTGTGCTACCAGACCAATCTCCTGCTTGCCCTCTGGTGCAATAACTATGCTACCATTTTCTGTGCTAGAATTGTGGTGAAAGTAGGTTTTAGGAACCATTTGCATTATCTGCGTCAACCCATATTGTATGGGCTGCTGATTGGATTTTACACGGGTATCGGAATAGGTATTCCAAGCGTTAGCCTGTGCCCTACCTTCCCCATTTGTAGTACTGTTGGGTAGGTGTAAAGCATAGGTAGGAGAAGTAACTGTCTGTAAACCAACTCTTCCACTTTTGAGGACGGTTATGGCATTCTTTCTATTGCTTTCACCTGTCCCAATACCAACAACAAAAATAGGCTCGCTGGGTTGCCAACTACTTACATTGGTTCCCTCAGCGGTATTATATCTGCCCACGGCCGTCATGGCATATGAGTTGGTCTTAGTGTAATTGCCCAATGCAAAAGAACTATTACCAGCTGCATTGGCATAATAACCCATGGCAGTGGCTCCATTAGTTCCCAAAGCTTTTGAATAATATCCTGCAGCGATGCTATAAGTGCCTGAAGCCTCTGTTCTAACTCCCATGGCGGTGGAATAATCACCCGAAGCCTCTGTGTCACCCCCCAAGGCGGTGCTGCCTGTTCCTCCCGCTTTCGTGTTATCTCCCATGGCGGTGGAATAATCACCCGAAGCCTCTGTGTCACGCCCCATGGCAGTGCTGGCGGATCCGTTCGCTTCAGTATAAGACCCCATTGCGGTACTGGAAGATTTGCTCGCTTTCGTTTTATACCCCAAAGCGGTGGAAGCTTCTCCTACAGCCTCTGTTTCTTCCCCCATAGCGGTGCTGTAGTGTCCGATCGCTTTGGATAGTCTCCCCATGGCAGTACTGGCTGTTCCACTCGCTTCAGTTAAATTCCCCAAAGCGGTGCTGGCTATTCCACTCGCCTTTGAATAATGCCCCATGGCGGTACTACTCAACTCACTCGCCTCCGTTGAGCGCCCCGTGGCGATGCTGAATACTCCGCTTGCCTTTACCTCAAACCCTATAGCGAATGAATTACTACCCTCAGAAATACACCCGATACCGATGGCGTAGGAGTTGTTACCATGGGCTTCTGGACCCACCGACTCGTTCCACTGATGTCCCCCATCACTACCCGCAGATACTCCGCTGCCAATGGCAAAGCTACGTTTACCCAGCGCCTTGGCCTCATGCCCAAATGCGTAACTCTCAACCTCGTTTGCCAGGGCATCCTCACCAAAGGCAAAGGAGTTTTCTGCCTGGGCTACGGCTTTATGCCCAATGGCGGTGGAGAAGTCGCCCAGTGCTTGTGACTGGTAACCCATAGCTTGCGAGTATTCTCCTTTTGCCTTATTTTCAAAACCTGCAGAGAAAGAATTTTCTCCTACGTCGTTGGCTGAAAGCACCTTTACCCTTCCTGCCATAAAGGCGTTCTTTTGTGGATACCACAGCACACGGTTCTCCGCGGGGTTGATAATACCTGTGGCATCAGTGGTTACGTCGAAGAAGTTTGCTGCCGATTTTTCTCCGGCCTTAAATCCCGTGAGTCCGCCAATGGCGAAACCGCTTCGGTTGCCCTTGGCTTGGTCGTCGAACAGCACCTGAGTTCGATCACGCGACACGCTGAGGAATTCATTTTCATCATCCTTTAAGCCTGTTAGGCCACCTATGGCGAAGCCACTGCGGTTGCCCTTGGCCTGATCGTCGAACAGCACACGGGTTTGCTCTCGCGACACGCTGAGGTACTCCTTCTCATCGTCCTTTAGGCCCGTGAGTCCGCCTATGGCGAAGCCACTACGATTACCCTTGGCCTGATCGTCGAACAGCACACGGGTTTGCTCTCGCGACACGCTGAGGTACTCCTTCTCATCGTCCTTTAGGCCCGTGAGTCCGCCTATGGCGAAGCCACTGCGGTTGCCCTTGGCCTGATCGTCGAACATCACTTGGGTATAGCCGCGCGATACCCTGAAATACTCCTCGCCCGAGTCCTTGAGGCCTGTAAGGCCGCCAATGGCAAAGCCGCTGCGGTTGCCTTTATCCTCATCGGCCGGGTCGCCGTCCACATAAATCCGCACCCCCTGCTCATAAACCGCAAATACAGTCTGACCCTCGCTGTTGCGCACCACGAACAGCGGCTCCTCGTCGGGTGTTCCCTGCTTGTCAAGCATCAGGCTGTGTGCCCGGATATTGCCCTCCACGTGTAGCTTCTCCGTGGGGCTGGTGGTGCCAATGCCCACATTGGTACCCGTATTGTAAATATTGCTACTTGCTTCCCATGTTGTCCCGCTATGTCGCAGCGTTTGACCCTCTTCTCCGGCTACCAGTGGGCCTTCGGGTCCCTGCGGGCCTGCCGGGCCCTGTTCTCCCTGCTCGCCCTGAGGCCCCTGTGGGCCTTCCGTTCCCTTGAGCGATGCCAAAAAGTCCTCCACTGTTCCCGTGTTACCTTGGCCGAGCCATATTTCGTAGGCCGACTGCCCGTCCTCTCCCTGATCTCCCTGTGGGCCTACCGCTCCCGTGAGCGATGCCAAAAAGTCCTCCACTGTTCCCGTGTTACCTTGGCCGAGCCATATTTCGTAGGCCGACTGCCCATCCTCTCCTTGCTCTCCCTGTGGGCCTTGTGGGCCGGGAGTTCCGTTTGCTGCGTAGAGCGCATAGGGTACCGATTGTAGTTGCGATACCCCTAGGGTTGTGTAGCTGCTGCCCCCGGTGGGGTCAACCTCAACCTTCATGTGGATATTGCCATCCCCCCACGGGATATCGGTAAAGACACCGCTTTGAACTGTGCCTCCGCCCACCACGAAGTTCACCACACCCTGCAGTGAGGTGGTTACCGAGTGGGTCTCGGAATAGTGGGTTACGGCTCCCGTCTCGTCCTGAAGGGATATGCGGATGCTAACCTGCTGTTGGGCCAGAAGCTCGCCTTGATCATTGCGTACTACGGCCTGGTAGTTGAATCCCTGAGGCACTTGGGCAAATAGGGTGAAAAACGTTAAGATGCCCGCTGCAAAAATCATTAATCTTTTCATGGTCTTTGGTTTTTATGATTATTCCTTTAAATGCGTTATCAAAATTATTGGGTAAAAAAACAGCAAACTCAACAGCCACAACACTCGAAAGGTATTTATTTGATTTTCTGTGCGTTGAGTAATATTCCCAACAAAGGTAGGTCAAGTATTTCACATTGTCAATCCGTAAAATCCCCTATTTTTTGTGTGAAAATATTTTGTTTGTATCTAAACGCTTCCATGTGTCTTCGCCACGATGGAAGGTTTCTCGGGAAGGAAAGCACTTTCCATCGTCCGCAGGACATGGAAACGTGCAGGATTGTTTAGCCCTCCCAACCCCGTCAATACAACTACATGCCACCCTTTCAGGGTTTTATTCAATCGTATCGTCCTAATTATCTATAACAATTTCATCCCTTCGGGATTTCTTTCATATCATAAGGCTTTGCCACGATGAAAGGTTTCTGGAAAGGTGGTACTTTCCATCGTCCGATAGGACATGGAAACGTACGGGGTTGTTTAGACCCCAACCCCCCAAGGGGGAATTTGTTAATCGTTAGACATTAATCGAAATTGCGAATAGCCGAATTAGCGACAAGTAAAAATTACACGGAGTAACACGGTGTTATACACTGAGTAACACGGTGAAATACTCTGTGATACACTGTGGCCATTAAATCGTGAAACGTTAATCGTTAATCGTGAGAGGTACCCCGCTTAACCGCTGAGACGCAGAGGCGCAGAGGCGCTAATTTACGAATCAACAAATTTACGAATTTACAAATCTGCAAATAACCGAATCAACGAATTTACGTCCCGGTTTCCGATAAATCAGGAATCGGGATCAGGATTGCGATTTAGTATATAAGATTTTTAGGATAAAGCGAAATAACCACACACAGCAGATTTACTCTAAGTATGTGTATCCGTAGAGTCCTGATCTATAGTTGGATAAAAACTCTTTTCCCTCCTCGGTGGATATGGTTCCCGATTTCACGGCCGAAGTTACCCACGTTTCCACTGTGCGCACCAACTTTTTGGAGTTGTACTGTACATATTCCAATACCTCCGCCACGGTTTCGCCATCGATAACCTGATCAATGGTATAACCATTATCGTCAACAGAGATGTGTACTGCATTGGTATCGCCAAAGAGATTGTGCAAATCGCCCAGTATCTCCTGATATGCACCCACCAAAAAAACTCCGATGTAGTATGGTTCACGTGGTTTGGGAGTATGTACCGGAAGGTAGTATGAGAAATTTCGCGTGGCAATAAAATTGTTAATCTGCCCATCGGAATCACAGGTTATATCCTGAATGGTGGCCGACCTGTCGGGTTTTTCATCCAGCCGTTGAATGGGTATCACGGGGAAAATCTGATCCATGGCCCACGAATCGGGTAGCGACTGGAACAATGAGAAATTGCAAAAATACTTATCGGAAAGCAACTTGGGCAAACTACGCAGCTCATCGGGTACGTGCTTCATCATCACCGTCAAAGCATGAATATCTCTGGCAATGGACCAGAAAAGCCGCTCCACCTGAGCCCTTGTTTTAATATCCAATATGCCGAGGCTGAATCGGTCCAACGCCTCCTCCCTTATCTGCTGTGCATCGTGCCATGTTTCGAGCATACGGGGCTGGTTCAGAGTATCCCAAAGGGTGTATAACTCCCGCACCAACTCGTGGTCGGCATCGGTAATCTCCTCTTCTTCATCCCACGAGGGCAAACTGGTGGTTTCCAAAACTTCGAAGATTAGCACAGAGTGGTGTGCCGTGAGCGATCGCCCCGACTCGGTGATAACGTTGGGGTGCGGAAGGTTGTTTTTATCCGCTGCATCCACCATGGTGGCCACGGCATCGTTCACATACTCCTGAATACTATAGTTAACGCTACTCCCGCTGTCTGCCGATCTGGTCCCATCGTAATCTACACCCAGGCCTCCGCCAATATCAACAAACTGTATGTTAAAACCCATTTTACAAAGTTCAACGTAGAATTGCGACGATTCCCTGAGGGCTATCTTAATCCGCCGGATTTTAGTTACCTGACTACCCACATGAAAATGGACCAGTTTAAGGCAATTCTTCAACTTATTCTTTTCAAGGAAATCAAGTGCTTCGAGCAGCTCGCTGGATGTGAGGCCGAACTTACTCACATCACCACCCGAGTCTTCCCACTTGCCGCTACCCGAACTGGCCAGCTTAATGCGTATGCCAATGTTAGGCTTAACGCGCAGCCTCTTGGCTATCCGGGTGATGAGCTTCAGCTCATTGAGCTTCTCTACCACCAAAAAGATACGTCTGCCCATTTTCTGCGCCAACAGGGCCAGCTCAACGTAGTCCTCATCTTTGTACCCGTTGCAAATTATCAGCGACTCATTATCGGGATTGATGGCAATCACCGCATGCAGTTCGGGTTTGGAACCGGCCTCCAATCCAATATTGAACTTCTTCCCATGGCTCACAATCTCCTCCACCACGGGGCGCATCTGGTTTACCTTAATGGGATAGATAATAAAGTTATTCCCCTTATAGCCGTACTCCTGAGCTGCCTGTTTAAAACAGTTCGACATCTTTTCAATACGGCTGTCGAGAATATCGGGAAAGCGCAAAAGTATGGGAGTGGAAACATCGCGAAGCTGCAACTCGTCAACCAGCTCCTTTAAATCAACCCCTACACCATCTTTCCGTGGGGTTACCTCCACGTTTCCCTTTTCGTTGATGGAAAAGTAGTTTACGCCCCAGCCCTTTATGTTGTAAAGTTCGGCAGAGTCCTCAATACGCCATTTTCTCATTTAACGAAGTGTTATTATCTGTTAATAAATGTGTTAGCAATAATCGTAGGGCAAAGAAATATCACCCTATATCGCCACCTACAATCCTAAAAGCCAAACCGATTCGGTAGGTTTTTCGCGCCTTATCCGTTCCAATTCTCGTAAAGCCCTGTTCTTATCGGTAAATTTACTCATGGCCACCCTGTATTTCCCAATATCTTCGATTATTTCAGGCTTGTAGCCTTTGCTTTCCAGATACCGGCAGTGCTTCTGTGCATTCTCCATATTTACAAAACTACCCGAAATAATGTAGTATATGCTTTCATCGTACTGCTTCACTTCTTCGTAGTAAAGCGCCTTTTTCTTCTTGGTTTGCGCATTGATGGTTTTACCCAGATCATCCGAGCCGTCTGTATGATCGCCGGCTGTTTCAGCCATTTGATTCTCTTCGCCCTCCTCCAGCGAGCCTTTGTATTCGGGAGTATGCTCAATCGCTGTGGACTGTTGATTTGATACAAGAGCAGAATCACTCTTCTCCCAGAATCTCAATTCGGGTATAAATAGGAAAGCCGCTGAAAATGCAATGGCCAAAACCACAACTGCAGCCATGACCGTTATGGCAATAAGTTTTCCCTTTTTAGGCGATGGTTTGACAACCTGAGCCGTTTGCGCTATCGGTTTTTCCTGCAATCGGGTAACGGTTTGAGGCTTTTTCTCGGGTATCGTCAGCGGATTCAGCCCAAAGGTGGCCGAAGCCTTGCTGAAGTCATCAGCCTCCTCAAAGATGATATTGCCCCTTTCATCCTGCCGGAGCACCCCCACGTTCTTAAAGGAGGCTCCCTCTTTTTTAGCCATGCTCTTCCTTACCTCCTCCACAAAATCTCTTACCTTGGTCTGTGCTTCGTGCCTCTCCACATGTAGCTTTTCCATAACCAGATTATCCAGCACCTCATCGTTGAATGTACGTGAGGTATCAAAGGTTATGGACTGCCGGGGCGGCAAAAAACTTTTACCATCGGGCGAAAGCTTTGCCGATTGATATGTTTTTACAAAGCTACCCAACTCCGGAAGGCTGATGTAGTCGAATTTAGCCAACAGCTCCCGTATTTGATCCTGAAGTTCCAAATCGTTAAAATCTTTTGTTTTAGCAAAAGTAAATTAAAAAACAGACAATACAACCCATAGGGTAAAAATCCTTACTATGGGGTTATGAATTGGAACTGCCTGGCTAATATCCTGCTGCCTGACCATCCTTTCGCGATTCGGAAGCGCCATAGTAAACTCCGGTATCATTATCCCTCATTATGGCCTGATATCCGCCGTATCCGCCCAAATCCCACTGCACCCTGTGCCCTTTTTCCATGAGGTTGCGAATGGTTTCCCACTGAAATCCAGTTTCCAGCAGAACGGTGCCCCCGTCGGTCATGTGTTCACCGGTGGGCTCCGAAGAGCCGATATGCTGCACCCGTGGAGCATCACCTGCTTCTTGCAGGTTCATGCCAAAGTCGATTATATTCACCACTATCTGCACATGCCCCTGGGGCTGCATTCCGCCACCCATCACCCCAAAGCTGATATAGGGTTTGCCATCTTTGGTAATAAACCCCGGGATTATGGTGTGAAACGGTCGCTTACCCGGTGCGTAGGTGTTCAGGTATCCCTCTTTGAGGTTGAAACCCTCACCCCTGTCCTGCAGCACGAAACCCAATCCCGGCGGAGTCATCCCCGAGCCCATGCCGCGGTAGTTGCTTTGGATAAGCGATACCATATTCCCATCCCTATCGGCCACAGTGAGGTAAACGGTACTTGGTGTATCCATGGAGCCCGGCTCCAGGGTTCGTGCTGCACGGTCGGGATTAAGAAGCGCCCTGCGCTCGGCGGCATACTCCTTGGATATTAGCCTTTCCAAAGGAACGCTCTCATGCTGCATATCAGCATAGTGATGGGCCCTATCCTCGTAGGCAATCTTTTTGGCCTCGATGAAGTGGTGAAGGTAATCGGCACTGCCAAAGCCCATGGCGGCAATGTCGAACCCCTCAAGGATATTGAGTATCTGCAAAGTGGCAATACCCTGACCGTTGGGTGGAAGTTCCCACACATCGTAACCCCTATAGTTGGTTGATACGGGCTCCACCCACTCCGAAGCGTGGGTTGCCAAGTCGTCGTAGCTCAAAAAGCCGCCCTGCTCGCCAACGTAACTGGCAATGGTTTGCGCTATATCGCCCTTGTAAAAGGCATCGCGTCCGCCCTGCGCAATCTTTTGGTATGTATCGGCCAAGTAGGGATTGCGAAAAATCTCGCCCTTGGCGGGCATTCTGCCACCGGGCATATAGGTTTCCTTGAAATTGGGGTACTTGCCCAGAATGCGTGCCGAGCGTTGGAGGTAGTATGCAATGAGCTCCGACACGGGGAATCCCTCGGTGGCATACTCGATGGCGGGAGCAAGAATGGTGGACATGGGCAACGACCCGAACTTTTTGTGCAGCTCGAACCAGCCATCAACCGCCCCGGGGACGGTAACAGGGAGGGGGCCAAAGGAGGGAATCCTGTCCATGCCCTTTTCCTTGAAATAGTCCAAAGTCAGCGATTTGGGAGAACGACCGCTGGCGTTGAGTCCATACAATTTTTGGGTTTTGGCATCCCACACCATGGCAAACAGGTCGCCACCCACCCCACACCCGGTGGGCTCCATAAGCCCAAGGGTTGCATTGGCGGCTATGGCCGCATCAACGGCTGTTCCGCCCATTTTCAGGATATCAATGGCTACCTGTGTGGCCAAAGGGTGACTGGTGGCCGCCATGCCATGCTGCGCTATCACCTCCGATCGGGTGGCAAAGCTATGGCCGGTGATTCTGTCCTGCGCCTCCACGGCAAGCATTCCGATAACAAGAATGTTGATAAGAGCTATCCTTTTCATAATTTCAATGTTTTGACTTTTTGACCCACTTTTTCCATATAAGCTTAGTGAAGTGGCTATGGTTCGTCCGGTTGATCCCGGGTTTTTCAGCGTGCAATATAGCGGTTTTTGGTTTACAATGTCATGGAAACGGGCTACGGACTTAACGTAATCCGAAATGGTAAAGAAATACCACAACAGCAGAAGGAAAGCCATTTCGTTGGCGCAATGGTGCTTCACTTCCTGTTAGGTTTGCTATCTTTGCAAATCAAAAAACATATTTACCCATGAGCCAATCCGCTGTAAGAGTTCGCTTTGCCCCAAGCCCCACCGGGCCGCTGCACATTGGCGGTGTACGCACCGCGCTGTTCAACTACTTCTTTGCCCACCGTCATGGGGGTAAGTTTATCCTCCGCATTGAGGATACCGACTCGCAACGCTTTGTGCCCGGGGCCGAGGAGTATATCAACGAGGCGTTGCAGTGGTGCGGAATCCACATTGACGAGGGGGTTGCCCAGGGTGGGCCCCATGCCCCCTACAGGCAGAGCGAGCGGAAAGAGGTGTACAGGCAGTATGCCCACAGGCTGGTTGAATCGGGGAATGCCTACTACGCTTTCGATACAGCCGAAGAGCTGGAGGCACTGCGCAGGGATGCCGAGGCCAAAGGCGAAGCCTTTACCTATGGTTACGCCATTCGGAACGGGATGCAAACATCACTAGCCTTGCCGGCCAATGAGGTGAAAGCCAGAATGGAGAGCGGCGACCAATGGGTTATCCGCTTTATGATGCCCGAAAACGAGGAGGTGGTGATGCACGATCTCATCCGCGGTGAAATAAGGGTGAACACCTCAACCCTCGACGATAAGGTGCTGTTCAAGAGTGCCGACATGCTGCCAACCTACCATCTGGCCAATATCGTTGACGATTACCTTATGGAGATTTCGCATGTTATCAGGGGCGAAGAATGGCTTCCCTCACTCCCCCTGCACGTACTGCTCTACAAATCCTTTGGTTGGACCGACAGGATGCCCCAATTTGCACACCTGCCCCTACTGCTGAAACCCGGTGGCAACGGCAAACTAAGCAAACGCGATGGCGACAAGATGGGTTTCCCGGTATTCCCACTGGAGTGGAAATCGGCAGAGGGCGAAATTTCGCGGGGTTACCGCGAGGATGGCTATATCCCCGAGGCATTTGTGAATATGCTGTCCCTGCTGGGCTGGAATCCCGGTACTGAGCAGGAGATATTCAGTATGGATGAGCTTATTGCCCTTTTCTCGCTGGATAGGGTCAACAAATCGGGAGCCCGTTTCGACCCCGAGAAGGCCAAGTGGTTCAACCACCAGTATCTGCTGAAGAAAACGGATGGCGAGATTGCCGCTGATTTTGATAAGATACTGAAGGGAAAAGGCATTGAGGCCCAACAGGCTAAAGTGGAAAGGATTGTGGGATTGGTGAAGGAGAGGGTAAACTTTGTGCACGAAATATGGGAGCAGGCCTCGTTCTTTTTCGTTGCTCCCACAGCCTACGACGAGGGTACAGTCAAAAAGTTCTGGCACCCCGAAACGCCTGCCATCATGGATGAGGTACGTTCTCTGCTGCAATCGGTTCAGCCTTTCGTGGCATCGTCCATTGAGCCTGCCATAAAAGGCTATATCAATGAGAAGGGGCACGGCATGGGCAAGGTGATGAACGCCATCAGGCTGAGCCTGGTGGGAGAATCAAAAGGGCCGGGAGTAGCCGATATCTGCGAACTGCTGGGGCAAGATGAAACAGCTAAAAGGATTGAAAATGCCATAGCAACGCTTGCATAGTACTCATACAGACAGTATGCAGCAGGGCATTAAGTTTTTTGTAAGCACACTATAAATAGGCTCGGGGATTACATATCCCCCTAAATATGATACCTCAGGTAAAACTGCAACACATTGTTGTACTGTCCAAAGTTCAAATTCCAAATGTAGAAAAGGTTGCCCTTGTGTCTGCGCACGGGGAGAATGGAGTATGAAGCAGTAAAGCAGAAGCTGAAATGGCGGTTTATCTTGTATTCCACCCCGGCATGGGCGGCCAACTCGAACTTTTTAAAACGGGTATCCTCCTCTATGGGATTGTCATAACCGTTGTTCTGCTCAATGGATTTCCACAGATAGCCGAACGACAGCCCTGCAAAGGGCACAAGATCATCGCGGAAGTGATACTCGGCAAGGAAAGGGACTTCGGTATAGTTAAGCCGAAGGCTGTATGATCCTATTGTACCGCCGGCACCATCGGTAAATCGCTTAAAACTGCCCTTCTGGATGTACTTCAACTCCGAGCGAAGGGCAAAGGCCTTGGAAAAGGGGTAGCTGACCCATGCCCCGCCTATGAATCCTGCACGATGATACCCCCCCAGCCCATCGCCATCCACCTGCGTGGCAGCAAGGCCTGACAGCAATCCACCATCAAATCGCTGGGCAAGTCCCCATGCAGAAAATGTGAGTGCTATGACGAGCAAGGTTAAATGCCTAATCATCTATTTCGCTTTTATCATCTCCATCATCTTGGGTACCCCGGTGGATGCGGGCTCCTTAATGAATGTAACATCGAAACGTGAGTACACCGGCACATCGTGGGGATCCACCAGGTATATGGGAATGCCCTGCGGGGCATAGTCGAGCAGTCCTGCCGCCGGATAGACATTGAGCGAAGTGCCCACCACGGCAAAAATATCAGCCTGCGATGCCAGCTTGGCGGCATCGGCAATGGCTGGCACCATCTCGCCAAACCAAACAATATGGGGTCGGAGTTGGGAACCTCTCTCGCACAAATCACCCATTTTCAACTCTTTGTCGCCAATTTCATACACCAGCTCAGGGTGGGAAGTAGAGCGAGCCTTGGTCAGCTCACCGTGGAGGTGCAGCACCTTGGTGCTTCCTGCCCTCTCGTGCAGGTTGTCAACATTCTGGGTTATGACATATACGTCAAACTCCTTCTCGGCCTCGGCAAGGGCTATATGGCCTGCGTTGGGCTCCACAGTAAAGAGCTGCTTGCGCCGCTCGTTGTAGAATCGCTGCACAAGTTCGGGGTTATTTTTCCATGCCTGCGGACTGGCCACCTCCATCACATCGTACTCCTCCCATAGTCCGCCCATATCGCGAAAAGTGCGGATACCGCTTTCGGCCGAAATACCGGCTCCGGTAAGAACAACTAATTTTTTCATCCTAAAAAATTCTATTCCTGATTTAACAGGAGTGATTATGATAGTTTTTTTGTCTTATCGGTCTTGGGTATCAACCCTATTGATTCTCTCACTTCGCTACAGCTCCCAGTCGGCGCCGTCTTTCCTGTCCTTTATCTTTATGCCCAGCTGCGTGAGTTGATCTCGCAACCTGTCCGAGGTGGCAAAATCTTTACTCTCCTTTGCCTGCTGGCGCATTGCCAGTATCATCTCTATGAGGCTCCCCGTCAGCTCAGCATACTTCGACCCCTCATCCGCATCATCCTGTAGCCCGAGGATATCCACCGTCAATGCTCTGAATGTATCCTTCAGCGACTTCAGGTCGCTTTGGGTCATGCTCTCCTTCCCCTCGGCTGCGGAATTGATAATTCGCACCCAGTCGAACAGTACCGCAATAGCGATGGGGCTGTTCATATCATCGTACAGTGCGGCAAATGCCCTTTCCGACAGGTCGTTCACGTCCACCGTAGATTTGTCGGAAGGCTTTATCCTATCAATCAGCTTAAAAGCAGCCATAAGCCTGTTGAGTCCCTTGCCGGCAGCCTGCAGGGCCTCGTTGGAGAAATCGAGGGTGGAACGGTAGTGTGCCTGCAGGATAAAGAACCTGATGGTCATTGGGCTGTATGCCTCATCGAGCATTTTATGATTGCCCGTGAACAACTCCTCGAGGGTGATAAAGTTGCCCAGCGACTTGCCCATCTTCTGTCCGTTGATGGTGATCATGTTGTTGTGCATCCAGTACCTAACAGCCTCCTTGCCTCCGGCGGCAACACTCTGGGCTATTTCGCACTCGTGGTGAGGGAAGAGCAGGTCCATGCCCCCGCCGTGGATATCAAAGGGTTCGCCCAGGTACTTGGTGCTCATGGCCGAGCACTCCACATGCCATCCGGGAAATCCATCGCCCCAGGGCGATGGCCAACGCATGATATGCTCGGGGGTGGCACGTTTCCATAGGGCAAAATCGATGCTGTTGCGCTTCTCGTCCTGCCCTTCCAGCTCGCGGTTTCCCGACATCATATCCTCAATTACCCTTCCCGAGAGCTTTCCATAGTTATATTTTTTATGGTATTTCTCCACATCGAAATAGATGGACCCGTTGCTCTCGTAGGCATAGCCATTCTGCAATATCCTTTTTACCAATTCGATTTGCTCAATGATATGCCCGCTGGCGCGGGGCTCTATGCTGGGCGGAAGTACATTGAGCAGCCTCATGGCATCGTGATATCGTATGGTGTAGTGCTGCACCACCTCCATGGGCTCCAACTGCTCCAACCGTGCCTTCTTGGCTATCTTATCCTCGCCCTCATCGGCATCGCTCTCCATATGCCCCACATCGGTTATGTTCCGCACGTAGCGTACCTTATAGCCTGAGTATTTGAGCAAACGGAACAGCAGGTCGAATGTAATGGCCGGCCGGGCGTGCCCCAAATGGGGATCGCCATACACGGTTGGCCCACAAACGTATAGCCCTACGCTGGGAGGATTAAGCGGTTTGAACTCTTCTTTTTTCCCGGTTAGAGTATTGAATATGGTAAGGTTCATCTTCAAAAAAAATTTAACAATCGGTAAACAAAATTACAAATATAACCTTTATAGCTGCGTGGCATGCCAATATTTCCATTAGTTTTGCGCCCTCAAAAGTTTACGTTCATTTATTCTTAGTATCAGCGTTTTTTTGCAATTTTTTTTGTTTCTCTCCAATTTAAAGCCTTTAGGGGATAAACATATGCTTAATTATTTTTATACATATCAAGCACATAAAGAAGAGTAACCTATATTAGTTCTGGATAAAATGAACTTTTTTAAAACAAAGTCGTAGTAATGATTCATAAGATAGTTATCAGGAGAGGAATTGCAAATGCAATTTATTTATTAATGGGATTAATTAACAATTAGCATTATGAAAGCATTTTTATATAGAAGGGCAAAATTTATTGTTCTTAGCGGATTACTCATCTTGTCAATAAACGTTAGCGCTCAGAAGGAAAAACTTCAAACTGCATTTATTTACCAGCTGACGCGCCTCATTGAGTGGTGCCCTGAAGGGAAAGAGGGGAATTTTGTTATTGGCGTTTTGGGCAACGAGCCAACTTTAATGGCTGAATTAACCGCACTTACTGTAAGGAGGGTTGGGAATCAACAAATTGAAATTAAATCGTTTGCCGGTATCTCGAATATCGAACCAGTAAATATTATATTTGTATCCAATGCCCATTTCGACGACATAAAAGAGGTTTCAACAAAAGTTGGGAATCACTGCACACTAATTGTCAGCGAACGCACAGGCGGAGCCAATAGGGGAGCCGGGGTAAGCATTATTTATAATGAAAAGTTGGCAAAACTGGAATTAGAAATAAATAAAGGCTACATGAAACGCAATTCGCTGAATGTGAACGATCAACTATACAGCGTAGCATCAACCGTTTATTAAAATGTTAAACGCCATGAAAGTAAAATTTTCCATTTCGAAAAAGCTATTCTTAGGATTTGGTTCTATCATTGGGCTATTCATTATATCATCCGTAGTAACTTTCATCATTCTCGGCAGAAACGATGCCATAAATCGAAAACTTGCCGAACAGAATACCCCCTCGGTAAACGGCTTGATTGAACTTCAAAACCTTATTACCGAGTCGAAATTACTTATCAAGAATTGGGTATATATTGACAAGCACACTGATACACCGGACAAGCTTAGGCTGATGGAATTACACAGCACTTTGTACAACAATGCTGTTTCAACCCTTTCTACGCTTGTCCAAAACTGGAAACCTGAGGATAAAGAAACTTTTGAAAAAATTACCAGCCTCATAACCACAAAACTCTTTCAGGAGCATAAACAGGTAATGTCCATGCTCAACTCCTTTGAAAGCTACAACGATTTTTTAGTTTTAATGGATGTAGAAGGAATGGTGGAGGATGGAGGTTCAATCATCGCTACAACGGATGAAATAATCAATTCGCTTTCGCAACTTATCGAAAGCCAGCAGGGGGAAGCCACGGCCGCATATTCAAGGATTGAGTCATCCGCTTCCGCATTTAGAATTTTTATCATTATTGGCGGATTGATTGTGGTTACCATCGGGGTACTGGTTATGTACTTTTTAACAAACGCCATAATCCATTCGGTTAATACTGCATCCAGCACTATTTCAAAACTATCTGAAGGTCATCTGCAATCAGATTTTAGCGTAACCGGAAACGATGAGTTTGCCAAACTGCTTTTCGACCTTAAAGAGATGATCAACAAACTGCGGACAATCGTGGAATCCATCATCGAAGGGGCCGATGAGGTAGCCGGTGCAAGCATTAAACTGAATGATGTTGCCCAGAGCATTTCCGGAGGTGCATCCACTCAGGCAAGTAATGCACAAGAGGTTTCCTCGTCCATGGAAGAGATGGTGGCCAATATCCAGCAAAACACTGAAAACTCCACCAATACCAATAAGATATCCGAGAAGTTAGCCCACGATATTGAGCAAATTGGTAAAGCTTCGGAAAAGAGCATGATCTCCATCCGCGCCATATCCGAGAGGATAAACATTGTAAATGACATTGCGTTCCAAACCAACCTGCTGGCACTGAACGCAGCCGTTGAGGCTGCACGGGCAGGTGAGCACGGCAAGGGTTTTGCCGTGGTGGCAGCGGAAGTTCGCAAGCTGGCAGAAAACAGCAAAGTAGCTGCTGATGAGATTTTAAAACTCGCTAAGGAGAGCGTTGTTAACACCGACTCGGCTGTCGAGCTAATCAGGAATATTATTCCCGATATCAAACGGACATCGGTTCTGATTCAGGAAATTACTGCCGGAAGCATTGAGCAAACCAACGGTGCTGATCAAATAAACAATGCCATTCAGCAGTTGAACAACGTTACTCAGCAAAACGCAGCCAATGCAGATGTGCTGGTAGCCAACTCGGAGAGGTTGAACGTTGAAGCGGATAAACTGAAGAAGACCATCAGCTTCTTTAAAACCGACGGCAAAATGGCAGACAAGAGGATAAGCGTTGAACCCCGGATCGCTAAAGACAGCAAAATCGTGAAACCAGCACCCCGTCCAATGGAAAATGTACAGAAAAGGGTTGTTCAGGAGTCACCTGCTAAAAAAACTCAAGGGTTTAAACTGCACCTTGGCGACGGGTTGAGAAAACCCTCCGATGATTCCGATTACGAAAAGTTTTAGCGATACACCGTTGCTACCAAGGCTATATCCTGTTGGGGTCGGCCGATTCTAATTTCCGTACATCCTTGGCCACCTCCTGCCCCCTTTCGTTGGTTTCAATGGTAAATTCCAACAAATCGCCGTTGTGAATATCGTTGAAATCGCCATCAACAACATCCTGATAGTGGAAGAATAGATTGTTTGGCGGATATTGAATAAAGCCATACCCGTTGTTCATGTTCATGGCCTTGCCTTCGTAAACTTCCTTCCTGCTTTCGATGGATTCATATCGCCTGGGCGAAGAAAGCTCCGGCAATTCGAACAAATTATTTACCAATGGGTTAGATTTTTTTAGGCCACTGTTTATCAACTCGTGCATAGCCACAGGATAGGTAACCTCCTGTATCAAATCCTGTGAAGTGCGAGTAACTATCTCACGTCCTGTATCGTCGGTATATTCAAAGTCCCAGCTTAGAACCATAACCTTGGTGCCAATGGAGTTCAACTTACGGATTAAGGGAACATAATCACCATCGGAGGTGATTAGTACAAGTACGTTGAAACGTTTGTAAAAAGCCAGTTCGAATGCCTCAAGTGCCAGCCAAACATCAATCCCCTTCTCCTCCTTCTTGCCACTACGGGTACGGATTGGCAGGTAGTGGGTGACTACCCCTTCGGACATGAGGATATCGTCGAATACCCTGTCGTTGTATAGCTGGTTGCCCCGCTGACTTGCCTCCTGGGCACTAATTCGCCCTCTAAAATAGTGGGCTTCAATAACCTGACAAAAGCGAACAGGGACTTCCTCCTCCTTGGCCACAAAATTCCTGATAAAATCGTGTAGCCCGGCAATATTGATGCGTTTCCGCCTTTGATGAAAGTAGTTGTAGTAGTTACTTACATGTAAAAAGTAGTTACCATCATAGAATACCCCTATACGTCTTAAATCCTTTGAATTATTCATATCTACAATTTTTTATAGTTATATAATCATCAATCTTTTAAAGACCGCTTAAGTGCTTATGAGCGTACAAAAGTATGAAAATATGTGTGGATATCTATCTTTCTCCATACGATTTTTTCAACCCACGCCACCCCGTGTTCCCATTACAGGCCTATTACCAAGGCATGCATCCAACGGTACTTTGCAATCAAAACAGCCACCCCATCAATAACAAAAAAATGGGATGGCTGTTCGTATGGATTGGAAAAAATTTCTATTGTTACAATGATTGATGGGTTTATCCTTTAATCACTCCCATTTCCTTTCCTACCTTGGTAAAGGCGGCAATGCATTTGTCTAAATGCTCGCGCTTATGGGCAGCCGAAATCTGCACGCGGATACGAGCCTGTCCTTTGGGCACCACCGGATAGTAAAATCCGATGACATAAATACCCTCGCTAAGCAGCTTGGCTGCCATATCCTGCGATAGCTTGGCATCGTAAAGCATAATGGCCACAATGGCGCTTGCGGTTGGCTTAATATCGAACCCTGCTGCCATCATCTTCTGTGTAAAGTATGCCGTGTTCTCATGCAAGCGATCTTGCAGCTCGTTGGTTTCGCTCATCATGTCAAACATTTTGATACCGGCTGCTGCCACCATGGGCGGAATGGAGTTGGAGAACAGGTATGGGCGTGAGCGCTGGCGCAGCAGTTCGATAATCTCCTTCTTCCCTGTGGTGAAACCACCGATGGCTCCGCCAAATGCTTTCCCCAATGTCCCGGTTATGATTTCAATTTTCCCGCGCAGATTGAACAGTTCGGTAACGCCTCGTCCGGTTTTTCCCACCACTCCGGCCGAATGGCACTCGTCAACCATAACCATGGCATCGTACTTCTCGGCCAATGCGTGTATCTTATCCATGGGTGCCACATTACCGTCCATTGAGAAAACCCCGTCGGTAACGATAAGCCTGAAACGCTGAGCTTGCGCCTTCTTCAACTGCTCCTCAAGATCGGCCATATCGGCATTGTTGTAGCGATACCTCTGCGCTTTGCTCAGGCGCACACCGTCGATAATGGATGCGTGGTTCAGGGCATCGGATATAATGGCATCCTCCTCGGAAAGAAGAGGCTCGAACACACCGCCGTTGGCATCGAAACAGGCAGCGTAGAGAATGGTATCCTCGGTGCCGAAAAATTCAGCAATTTTGGCCTCCAGCTTCTTATGCAAATCCTGTGTTCCACAGATAAAGCGCACTGACGAAAGTCCGTATCCGTGCGAATCCAAAGCCTCCTTGGCAGCGGCCACCAACTTGGGGTTGTTGGAAAGTCCCAGATAGTTGTTAGCGCAGAAGTTGAGCACTTCCTCGCCGCTTTTTACCTTAATTTCAGCACCCTGTGGTGTGACAATTACTCTTTCATTTTTATAAAGGCCTGCTTCCCTGATTCCGGCCAACTCCTTTTGAAGATGTGCTTGAACGCGATTGAACATAGCTGTTATGATTTTAATGGGTTAGTAATCTTTATTTTTCAAACAACTCGACAAAGATATTAACTTTGATAATGAACAACGATTATTTTTTTAAAATAATTATTCGCTGCTTAAAAACTTATCTGCCCTATGGCATTATACCGCAGGCACCTTCACATTACTGATTAAGTGCGACTTACACAACCTTTCGTGTTCACTATTCGTCCTTTGCGGATTCTTATACCCATTTCCCAGTTTTTCAAAAAAATGTATATTTGCCCTGCGAGTTGCAAGCTCATTTAACAATAAATCAAATTTCAAAAGAACTCACATGAAAAACATTTTGGTTATCGGCTCTGTAGGCCAAATTGGCTCTGAGCTCACTCTGGAACTACGCAAAAGGTACGGCAGCAGCAATGTGGTTGCCGGTTTTCGTGCCACCAAGCCTACCGGCGAGCTGTTGGAGTCCGGTCCATCGGAAATGGTTGATGCCACCAACGCTCAGCTCATTGCCGATGTGGTTAAGAAGTACAAAATCGACACCATTTACAATCTTGCCGCTATCCTGTCGGCTGTTGGAGAGAGCAAGCCTCTGGTTGCATGGAATATCGGTATTGGCGGACTTATGAACTGCCTCGAAGTGGCCCGCGAATTCGGCTGCGCCGTTTCTACGCCAAGCTCCATTGGTGCCTTCGGTGGCGGTACTCCGCTGGACAATACCCCGCAGGATACCATCATGCGTCCGCAAACCATGTACGGTGTTTCCAAGGTGGCCGGCGAACTCCTGAGCGATTACTACTTTAAGCGCTTTGGTGTTGACACACGCTCGGTACGCTATCCCGGGATTATTTCAAACGTAACCCTTCCCGGCGGAGGAACCACCGACTACGCCGTTGAGATATACTATGCTGCGGTAAAAACCGGGAAATTTACCTGCCCTCTGGGTGCCGGCACATTCTTAGACATGATGTACATGCCCGATGCCATTGACGCTGCCATCGACCTGATGGAAGCCGATCCGTCCAAGTTGAAGCATCGCAACTCGTTCAACGTTACCGCCATGAGTTTCGACCCCGAGAGAATTGCGGCAGAAATTAAAAAACACCTGCCTAAGTTTGAGATGGTTTACGATGTTGACCCGGTAAAACAGGGAATAGCCGATAGTTGGCCCAACTCCATGGACGATAGTGCAGCCCGCAAGGAGTGGGGATGGAATCCGAAATGGAATCTGCAGGATATGACAGTGGACATGATTAAAGTGATCACTGAAAAGCATAAAAAGGGGTTAATTTAAGGGCATCTTCTGAGGATTCAGCCTGTTAACTCTTTTCTCATTTAACATTTTATCTGTACGGGCATAAGTTTTTTATGCCCGTACATGTGTTTATGAAAAAATTATTACATTTATGGATTAATTACTTTTTTCTTTTTTTGCCTTAGTCTTGATGATCAGGCGTATAGTTTTCCTAACAGAAAACACAGACAACATAATTAATTAGTTTAAGCATGAGGTGTTATAAAATTTTCTTACTTCTTCTAATTTCGTCTGTCTCTCTTGGTCAGATCAATGAAAAGGGTCTTCCCTTTGTCCGTACATTTACCCCCGAAGAGTACGATGCCAGCGATCAGAATTGGGTTGTCGTGCAGGATCATAGAGGGATAATGTACTTTGGCAACAACGACAGGGGGGTGCTTGAGTACGACGGGAAAACATGGCGAAAAATTGCTGTTCCCAATAATGCTCCGGTACGTTCGCTTGCCGTCGATTCGCTGGGGAAAGTGTATGTAGGGGCCTCTGGAGAATTCGGCTACCTTTCTCCAAATCAAAGGGGAAAACTGGAATACCAATCGCTTACGCAGCTTATCAAGGATTCCCTTGTAAACATATTAGATGTTTACCAAATACATTTTCATAGGGGTTACGTCTATTTTTACACCGTTTTCAACCTTTTTCAATATGATGGCACCGGCATAAAAATATTCAACATCAACCCAAATCAACAATTCTACAACTATTTTTCATTCAATATAAACAATCATCTGTACATTGGTTCATTCACATCAGGGCTAAGGGAGTTTATTGATACCTGTGCGGTTGTTGCACCCAACGGGGATTTCTTTAAGCATGCCAACATATACTCCATGACCCCCTACAATCGGCAATGGGCCAACATGGTCACTTCAAAAGGTATTTTCAGATACAATCAGACATCGGGAGAGATTGTCAGGGTGAAGTCGTGGAATGACTTTTACAAAGGGGCCCCCGAAGAGGGAGCTGTTCCTTACAACCATATTGTTACTGACAAGAACGGGCTCGGCCTATCCTTTATCTACGGAAGAAACTACAGCTTTGCCCAAACCGATTCGCTTGGCAACGCCTTCACGGTGGTCAACACAAGCAACGGACTGCAGGATGATATGATATTCAACCTTTATCAAAACCAAAATGGCAACTCCCCCGTTTGGCTGTGCCTCAATATTGGCATATCGCGCCTTGATATTCACTCACAAATCAGAAGATTTTCCGAGGAATCGGGATTGAAAGGCAGTATCAACTTCATTACCCAATACAATAAAACACTTTTTGTGGGAACCATGTCGGGCGTGTTTTACAAAACCATCGACCCCAATGGATTTTCCATCTTTAAACAGCTCAACGAGATAAATACTACGGCCTGGTCATACCTTCATTTCAAAGATCCGGCAACAGGAAAAAAACGGTTGCTAATCGGCGGAACGGGGGCAGTTTACGAAGTGAAAGAGAATTTGAAGGTTATCAACATTAGCGAACTGCCCGATTTTAAAGGAAAAATTGGGCACGTAGGTTACTCTCTACACCAAAGCGATTGTCAGCCCAGTATTGTTTTCATTGGCGGATCATCATTGGCTGCCATGAAATGGGAAAGGGGGCAATGGAAAAACTTAAGCTGGATTAAGCGTGATCTGTTGCAGAATGAGTTCAGAAGCATTAACTCCTATAGGAAAAATGAATTGTGGCTTGCAACAAATCTCAATGGTGTCACAAGGGTTACCTTCACCGATAACGATACCATTGTACAAAACTACGGGCTGGAAGATGGGCTCCCCGGATTGAAGGATAATCTTATCACCAAGATTGGCAACATGCTTTACTTTGCCACAGAGAAGGGGATGTATCAATTCAATGATAAAACCAACCGGTTCGAGGTTGCCCGGCTTCCTAAGATTAAGGGAACCATTGACGGGTATGGAGTTAATCGCGTTACGGAGTATCAGAACGGATACGCCATGGCATGTTATGCCAAGGATGCCTCGAGGTGGGTAGAAATCGTTGAACTTCGGAGCGACAGTTCCTTCAACATAAATCGTAAACCCTTCAGCTCACTGCCCCAGCGATGGGCCGATGCTATATACGCCGATGATGACGGTACGTTTTGGATAGCCATTTCTACCGAACTGTTCAGCTACAATAGTACCATTAACAGGAATTACGATGAACCCTTCGATGCGCTTATCAGGAAGGTAACCACCAAAGGCGATTCAATCCTGTTTGAAGGTGCTTTCATCGGCGAACTCCCCAATGGAAACCCCATCGTTTCCATCTCGCAGGAGCAAAAGCAAATGCCAACACTCCCCTACCGTTTCAACAGCTTTATCTTCGATGTGGCCTCAAACTTTTACGAAAAGGAAGAGCAAACCGAATACAGTTTTATTCTTGAAGGGTTGGATAAGGAGTGGTCGAAATGGAGCGCTGATCCAAAGCCCATTTACACCAACCTTTCTGAAGGAAAATACACTTTTAGGGTGAAAGCCAAGAATATTTATGGCGACGAGAGCAGCATTGCTACCTACAGTTTCTCCATAACCCCGCCCTGGTACAGGTCTATCGTTGCCTATATTGCTTACGTAGTGCTTATGGCCCTGTTTATATGGGGAATCGTGGTGCTGAATACGCGCAGGCTTATAGCCGAGAAGGAGAGGTTGGAACAGATAGTTCGTGAACGGACTGCCGAGGTGGTGGCACAGAAGGAAGAGATTGAACACCAGCGCGATAAAATCTTTGAACAGAATGAGGAGATTAAGAGCAGCATAAGCTATGCCAGCCGAATACAAGGTGCTATTCTTACTCCCGTCGAAACCATTAACACAATTTTCGACGACTACTTCATTCTTTTCCTCCCTCGTGATATTGTGAGCGGAGACTTTTACTGGTTGACACAAGTTGGGAATCGAAAAATTTGCGCCATTGCCGACTGTACCGGGCACGGCGTTCCGGGAGGATTTATGAGCATGTTGGGCATGGGTTATTTAACCCAGATTGTATCAAAAGACCACAACCTCACCGCTTCACAGATTTTGGACCAACTACGTGCCATGATCATTACATCGTTGCACCAAACGGGGAAAATCGGCGAGAGCAAGGATGGTATGGACATCGCACTCTATATCATTGATACCGCCACAGGAATGCTCGAATTTGCCGGGGCAAACAACCCATTGGTGCTGATTCGCGATAACGAAGTAATCCAGGTTAAAGGCGACAAAATGCCCATCGGCATCCACATGCGCTCCGATGTACCCTTCACCAATAACGTGATGGAGTATAAGAAAGGCGATGTACTCTACACATTCTCCGACGGATACGCCGACCAATTTGGCGGACCCGACCTGCGCAAGTTTATGATTAAAAACCTGAGAGACCTTATGCTTGAGGTACACAAAAAGCCTATGGCCGAGCAACGGGAGATTTTCAATACAACTCTGGAGGAGTGGCACGGCGATTCGCCCAGGATTGATGACGTGGTACTAATGGGACTCCGGTTATAATTGACAAAACGCTTAAATTTAGATGCAACACGTGAACACAAACTGTTGCATCTTTTTTATTTATTAAAGGGATATTGAAAAATGGTAGATATAACCAAACTTAACGGCGATCCCGCAGTTTACCAAACTTTAAACAAGTTGAATATTCCATTCGACTACTATCAACACCCACCAGCCCCCACCGTAGAAGAGGCGTCGAAGTACTGGGTGGATATCGAGGCTGCCCATTGCAAAAACCTCTTCTTCCGAAATCACAAGGGGAACAGACACTACCTTGTAGTATTCCATTACCTTCAGAATCTAAAAATCCGCGATTTGGAACTACGACTCAAGCAGGGTAAGCTAACATTCGCTTCACCCCAAAGAATGATGAAATATTTGGGCATTGAGCCGGGCTCCGTTTCGCCCTTCGGACTGATTCACGACAAGGATCACCACGTACACCTTTTTATCGACCATCATCTTCAACAGGCCGAACGCATCAGCTTTCACCCCAACCTCAACACCGCTTCGCTGGTAATTTCTATGGACAACTTCATGAAATACCTGAAGTATGTGGGCAACTCGTACGAGTTTTTGGAATTGTATTAGAAAAGGCTAAAAGATACGATTGACACGTATCCTACCGATTAAACCGAAAGTTGGCCGACACTCCGCCAAAACTCATATACACTCCAAGGCTTGTAAGTTCTTTAAGAGGAACTTGCACAAATGGCTCTATGCTTAGTTCACCCATATTAAACAACAAAAACGAGTATCCTATTGAAAGATTAGCAAGCCCAAAGAAGTCAGTATGGCTAAAAGCATCAAATCGGTCTTCCGTTTTATCGACTTGATAAACGATTTCGGGGAATCCATTGCTTATATCATTGTTGACATATACATTATTGTACATCCCCCTGTAGCGCTGATCTAGATATACCAGGGTCGTTGTTCCCATGGTAATGAAAATATTATTATAAGGCCGTTTTACTACATCCAACACAATGTTTATGGGAATTTCCATGGCCACAATATCCATGTTTGTTTTGTAGAAGTCAGTACTACCAGTGAAATTATCCATTGATGGAGTTAGATAATCGGCTTTTGGGGAAAAATCGACCATGCTATAGCTGTGTTTTGCCAAGGCAAGCCCGGGTTGGATAGAAAGGTTGTTTGTTATTCTATGATTTGCATAGAACTCAATGGCAATGCCTGGGTAATCGGAAATTGCCGTTTTGGTAACTGCGTACATCCCCGACAAGCGGGCTCCCAAACTAGTTTTCGGCTGCTTTGACAGCTCGTGGCCAGCATCTGGGAGAGCAAGGGGGAGCAAAGGACGCTCATTGTCCCCCTCTATCTCAACAATGGCAACTGCAATGGGGTCTTGGTCATCATCAGTCGATACCTCTTGGACACTCTCCCGAGGAGAGACTGCCTGGGTCAACATTATGGTATCGGCATGTTCTGATTTATAGTCTTCGGTTACTGCCACGGATACCGTTTCTGAGGTATCCGACAAATCATTATTAAGGGTTTTTATTGCCCTCTGCTTTTGATTAATATTAACCATTTGAGGCTCTTGGACAAGAGGCTTCTTCTCGGAAGGGAAAGGTTTTTCGATTGCTTTCTCAATCTCCTCGCGAACCGTACCGGGTTCCGATTCAACTTTTGTGGCCTCGGCCATTGGCGTTTCATCAACCACTTGGGTAAGCCTGTATGTTATTAAACTGCCAATAGCAAGCAGTATGCCTATAGTGGCCGCCTTGGCCCAAAGGGGGAAAACAAATCCTGCCCTTTTTTTCCCTTCCAATTTTTTCTGAAAAGAATGCCATCCCGCTTCGACCAGATGATCGGCGTTGTAATTGTCAAAGGCTTCCTTGACTTTTCGGCTAAAATCCTTTTCAAAACTATCCATTGCAACTCATTTTCACCTTGTTATATATCTCATACTGTTCTCTAAGCATCCTTTTTGCCCGGGTTAGTGCCGCCCTGGATGACGATTCTGCAATCCCCAGCATTTCGCCAATTTCATTATGCGAGTATCCCTCAATCTCATACAGGTTAAAGATTACTCTGTAAGTATGCGGCAGCTTATCAAACATCCTTAGTATATCCTCTGCTGCCAATTGGACCTCTGCCATTGGCTCCCTCTCGTTCCATTGATGTACGCCATCCTCTAAATCTGTAATGCCATGGTCGTGTTTAAGGTTTTTCCGGTAGCTGTCAATGGCCGTGTTCACCACTATCCTTGCAAACCATGCTTTGAACGGCTTCGAAGTATCGAACTCACTCAAATTATCGAAAACCTTAAGAAAACTGTCGTTAACAACCTCAATGGCATCCTCACTGTTACCGATATACCTTACCGCTATGGACATGGCATATGAGAAGAAGCGTCTGTAGAGCAACTCCTCATACTTGGCCACACCCTCTTTGCAACCGCTGATTACTTGCAGATCGGAAAACTCATTCTTCGGGCTATGTTTCAATGCCATTATTCTTCATCAAATCAACTAGTAAAGATAACGCAATTTGATTTGATCTAATATTAAACTGCTCCCACACTATATAAAGAACGTGTATTAAAGCCTGTAGCTGATTCCAAATTGTATCCCCGATTCCAATAGCCTTTCATGATAATTCCCCATGGTAAACGGGATAAGCGAATGCATCCTAATGCATGGCATTGCAAAAATACCTATGCCATTGTCGAAACGGTAGATCGCACCGGCACCCAGTGAAGCGCCAATGCCACTCTGATCGTCAAGATGATTAGACGATGTAAAGTCTATGTCAACCAATGTTCCGGCATTGACAAAAAAATACCTGAGAAAATTAAATTTTACCCCTATGGGTATTGAGGCTAAGTACATTTCCTCTTTGATGGGAAGAATATCATATATGGAGAGTGGTTCAACAACAACGCTATGGTACGCAAAAGCCAATCCGCTTTCAAAATCAAGCCATTCTTTGATTGGCTTCCGGTAATGCATATTCAGGGCAAAAAAGCCCTCACCCCTGTGTGTGGCCGCTCCGTCTAAAGCATGGAACATTATCATCTCGTTTTCGCCCGTGGTAACCGAAAAGGAGAGTTCGCTCTTACCCTGCGACAAGGCCAACACGCTGTTCAGCAGCAAAATACCTAATATTATTCTCTTCATGCTATTGATTTGTATTAATTTAACTTGTAAAACTTTCCCTTACAAATGCAGGTTCATTCCCATCCAAAATTGGATACCGCTACGATACTCATTTGTCAAAGAGTTTTTCTCGAAGCCGGGCGCAACCAGCAGCTGTATGTTAAACCTTTTTGAGGGCGAAATGGTAACCCCTCCCAGCAACTTTGTATTCACCACGCTATACCGCTCATCGGGCTCTTTTATCCTTTCGCCGGTCTTCTGCTCAATTAGGGTTACCCCGTTATTTACCCTTTCTCTATAGTCGTACAGGATTAACGTTGAATTCTCAATAAACCAGAAATTCATGGTTCTATTCATACCCAAAAGGATTTCGATACGATCACTAATTTCCGATTCATACACTATGGGAATATGAATCGACCTTAATCGCGAGGAGAACTTCCAGTTTATACTCTTGTCTTCCACCGTCTTGTAATAGTGTTCCGATGTATTCGAATTATTGCCATCATCGTAAAACCAATAGTGGTAGGATTCCGAAAAAGCATCGGCCCTTTCTTTGGTATCAGTCAATTGTTTATGGTATCCAAAAATGGCCCCCAATCGAAGGTGTTGGCCAGATCCAAATCTCCACGTAAGGGCTGAGTTTACGTTATGGCTAAGCATTTCCCTTTTCCCGGCTCCGTCTCTGAAATCATGCATTTTACCGTTTCCTTCGCTTTCGCTCGTATAGTTACCGGACGAGTAGCGGTATTCGTTGCTCGACTCACTCTCAATGGATGATTTTAGATCAATATCCTGAACTCCTTTGGCCAATCGGTACATAAACCTAAAGGATAGATCATCCCTAATTTTTCTATCCCACTGTATTCCGCCGTGGTAGTTCATCCCCTTGTGATTCCACGATTGATCCGAGACGTACCAACTTTGGTAATCGCTGTAGTTGCTCGAATTTGACTGCCCGCTTTTCGACATGGACTCATCGTTGCGCGAAAGTTGCTGGGTAACATCTCCCGTAAGCAACCCTGCGTTTAATCCAAACCTATTGTCCCCTGTGGTGTAAATTAATCCCAGGGTATAATCCCAATGATTGTACTCCTGTGTTCTCCCCTCAAAACTTTTCCAGTACGACAGGTAGTTGACCTGCGAGTTCCAGAGGTTATCGCTACCAAAACTGCCATCGCGGTCGAAAATAAATCGGCTCACATTCACGCCCAGCGTCCAGGCGTCATTCAGTTCGAACGACATAAATGTGTTTATGGCATGCCCCTCGTGATACATGTAATCCGATCCCGAAAAGCGATCCGTAATTTGGTAGCCTTCCGTGCCTGCATAATTTGTTCCCATCAAATCCTTTCCGGCAACATTCCTGTAAATGTCAAAGGGTATGGCGTAGTAGCTCTCGCCCTGAGTGATTACCTGATAGGTGGCACCTAAGGTTATAGATTTTCTGAAAATCGGCAACCGGGTAAGGTAGGCTGCACTCATCAATGGTGATAATTCGGCCCGTTCATTTGAATAGTAATATCCCCAGGATGGCATACAATCGTAAAGGCAGGGGAAAATACCATACCTGTTGTTAACCACCCTGCGCGAATTCCTCATATCCAGATAAAGGTAATTTGATGGGATTGAGTCGCCATCAAAACGGGAGAGGTTGGCAGGGTTGCGTTCGATTCCCGTCAGGGGATCATCGAAGAGCAGCAACGAAGAACCGGCAAAGCCTGACACGCCTAAGGGGTTGACGTAAAGGGGCGTGAAGAAAAAATCGGACTGCTCAAAGGTCATCTCCAGGGGACGATCACCGTAGTACTGAGCCTGTATTAATATTGGCCATGCCAAGAGTAATAAAAGCGGGAGTAGTTTTTGCCTTTTCATTGTTTTAACGTTTAGGGTTTTCTATTAACCAATACGAAGCCCACCTGCAAAACGCTGCACAAGAAAAAGGGGTGCTGACTGATTTTGCTGCACCCCTCGACAAATGGCTAATTAGAAACCCAATCGGGTTAACGTTTTAACTTTTTGACAACATTTTCTGCCGCTTTGATAAGCGGGTAGGCAGCCGGCGATCCTGTGAGCAGCGTATGGGTTCCAATCTGCGCCGACAGCAATGTCTTGATATTGGTGTGGGTTTGTATTAAAAAGCCAATGGCATTTGTCAGCTCACCCACGCTATATCCACCATACACCTCTCCGCCGATAATCATTCCGCAATCTGCAGCCACAAGCAGTTTGACTGTTTGCTCGTGCATCCCTTCAAGTGACCCGGGGTGCTTATCCATTCCCGTGAAACTTCCTACCACATTAAACTTCTCCTCTTTGACCAACTCCGGATTGGGGATATAGCCCATGGGAAGGATTGCAGCATCACTGGCGATTTATATGGGCAACTTTTTTAAGAAATACCTGAAATACGTGGGAAATACTTATGAGTTTTTGGAGCTGTACTAATGATTTTTAAAAAGCGATAAGCCTTTAATTATTACGCTATCTCACTTCACTTCCGAACCATTATTGACTTTCTCGTTTGGCATAACCAGCCTCAATTTACCCCCCTCGTCCTGTGCCATGAGTATCATGCCATTGGACTCAACCCCCCTGATCTTCCTTGGCTCGAGATTGACGAGGAATGCGGCCTGTTTTCCCACCAACTCCTCGGGCTTGAAACACTCCGCTATACCCGACACAACGGTGCGCCTGTCAATACCGGTATCCACCTCCAACTTGAGAAGTTTTTGGGTTTTGGGTACAATCTCGGCACTCAGGATAGTACCGATACGAATATCCATTTTGGAAAAATCTTCGTAGGTTATGGTATCCTTTTGCGGCGTAGTCTTGATTTTGCTATTTTTATTCTGCTCCTTTGTTGCCGCCAACTTTGCCAGCTGTTTTTCAATGGCTTCGTCTTCAATCTTTTCAAATAGCAACTCCGGTTGATTTACTTGATGCCCAACGGGCAAAATATAGCTTTTACCGCCATCTTCCCACCTCAGCGCCTCGAGGTTGAGCATTGCCATTAGCTTTTGGGTAGTAAACGGCAGGAATGGATTGGCCAGAATGGCAACATTGGCCAATATTTGCAGCGATATGTTGAGAATGGTTTCCACCCGCTGTGGTTCCGTTTTGATTAACTTCCAAGGCTCCGTGTCGGCCAGATACTTGTTGCCCAAGCGGGCTATGTTCATGGCCTCGCGCAGAGCATCGCGGAAGCGGAAACCCTCCAGGTTTTTCTCAATGGCCTCCTTCAGTTTGGGCAGTTCCTCCAGGGTTTCACGGTCGTATTGGGTCAGAATGCCCACCTCCGGTACTTGCCCCCGGAAATACTTATGGGTGAGCACCAGAGCGCGGTTGGCAAAATTGCCAAGGATGGCCACCAGCTCGTTGTTGTTGCGTGCCTGAAAATCGCGCCATGTAAAATCGTTGTCCTTGGTTTCGGGCATATTGGCAGCCAGCGTGTAGCGAAGCACATCCTGCTTACCGGGAAACTCCTGTAGGTACTCGTGCAGCCAAACGGCCCAATTCTTCGACGTGGAGATCTTATCGCCCTCCAGATTTAGAAACTCATTGGCCGGAACGTTATCGGGCAATATGTAACTCCCCTCGGCCTTAAGCATACTGGGGAAAATAATGCAGTGAAAAACAATGTTGTCCTTCCCAATGAAGTGAATCATGCGCGTATCGTCGCTTTTCCAATACTTCTCCCACTCCGGTGTCAGTTCCTTGGTGGCCGATATGTAGCCTATGGGGGCATCGAACCACACGTAAAGCACTTTCCCCTCGGCCCCTTCAACCGGTACGGGAACCCCCCAGTCCAAATCGCGGCTTACGGCGCGGGGCTGAAGCCCGCTATCGAGCCAACTCTTGCACTGCCCGTAAACATTCACCTTCCACTCCTTGTGTCCCTCAAGGATCCATTTTTCAAGAAAACCCTGATACTGTTCCAACGGTAGGAACCAGTGCTTTGTGGGTTTTAGTATTGGCTTCACCCCGCTTAAGGTCGATTTGGGATTTATCAGATCGGTGGCATTGAGGCTGGTTCCGCATTTCTCGCACTGATCGCCATAGGCATTCTCGTTGGAACAACGGGGGCATGTCCCGGTGATGTACCTATCGGCCAAAAACTGACCTACCTCAGGATCGAAATACTGTTCCGTGGTTCTCTCAATGAATTTGCCATCGTCGTAAAGCTTGCGAAAGAATTCCGATGAGGTTTGATGGTGCACGGGCGACGAAGTACGGGCATAGATATCGAAGGCTATGCCAAATTCCTCGAACGACTTTTTAATGATGGCATGGTACTTATCCACAATGGCTTGCGGTGTAACGCCCTCCTGTCTGGCCTTAATGGTTATGGGAACACCGTGTTCATCAGAGCCGCATATGGAAACCACATCGATACCCTTCATTCGGAGATAGCGCGTATAGATGTCCGAGGGAACATAAACTCCTGCCAAATGCCCTATGTGGATGGGGCCATTGGCATACGGCAGCGCCGAAGTTATCAGGTATCGTTTGTATGCTTTCATAACCAATTAAATGATTTTTGTCAAAAAGTTGCTCGAAAAAGCCTCCTATCACATTATGAATAGTAACTTAGTTGAGTTTTTCAGTGTAAAACAAGGCAACAAATATAGAATATTTTTTCCCTTTTATGGAGTTCATATCCCCACCTTTTCTCAAAAAGGGCGATACCGTTGGCATAGTAGCCCCCGCCCGTAAAGTTGTTCCTGAGCAAATAGAACCTGCCATCCGCCTTATCAAAAGCTGGGGGCTAAACGTAATTACCGGGAAAAACCTCTACAACCAATACCACCAGTTCTCAGGGACAGATGTACAAAGGGCTTCGGATTTGAATGAGATGATATCGAACCCTGAGGTATCGGCTATTCTCTGCGCCAGGGGAGGCTATGGCACGCTTCGGTTGCTGGACCTAATTAATCTTAGAGAAGTTCAGCTAAATCCGAAATGGATTGTGGGTTTCAGCGACATTACCGTGCTTCACGGGATGCTCAACTCGTGGTTCATGGTTGAAACCATCCACGGGGCTATGCCCTTTACCTTCCCTCCCGATGGTAACGACAACGAATCAACCACCAGCATGAAGAAAGTGCTTTTCGGTGAAGCACCAACATACGCCATCCCTCCTCATCCTCTCAACAGGCAAGGAAAAGCACAGGGCCGCTTAATCGGCGGGAACCTTTCGATTATACACAGCATCTGCCGAACCAATGCCGATATCACAACCGATGGAAAAATACTTTTCATCGAGGACTTAGATGAGTATCTCTACCACATTGACAGGATGATTATGAGCCTGAAGATGGGCAGGAAGTTAAAGAATTTGGCCGGCTTGGTGGTTGGCAGCATGAACGATATGCACGACAATGAAGTGCCCTTTGGGAAAAATGCGCAGGAAATCATTCTGGATGCAGTTAAAGAGTATGGCTATCCCGTTTGTTTCGATTTCCCTGCCGGGCATGGCGATCGGAATTTGGCCTTAATTATGGGTCGGGAGGTAACGCTTCAGGTGAATGAGCAAGGATCAACCCTCTCTTTCAAATCATCAAAACTGGTGTCAAAGTAGGGTTATTGCCTGTTTGGCAACTACATTCGTGATACAGAGTTGTAACCTTTCGGTATCTCGAAAACCTGTGAACTAACGGGTACCTCTTTAATTTCAACCACCGATATGCGCACCTTTTCCTTTCTCAGCAGGGTTCTCTCTTCGGTTAAAAGGGGGAAAAACTCATTACTGTCGGGAATACTTGCATACAGCCTTAGGCTATAGGCCGTATTATCCATAAACTTCAGAAGCGTTTCAAGGAATTCAAACTTCTCTTCGGCAACCCAGTAGGCGATTTCGGTATTACGTTGTACGTCCTTAACTCGCCACTGGTAGCATTTGTATCCGTGAATCTCCTTGTAATTTCCCGTTTTCATCCCCATTACCGGTTTCGAAACCTTCTCGCTCTGCCCCGTAACGGGTATCCCCATGTACTGCTTACGGGAATGTGAGATAGCAATGGCCTCCTCTTCGGGAAGGTTAATGATTTTGCTAATATCCAGATGCCGGTTATTGTCGTATTCATCCACCCTCACCATATCGCCTTTGATCGAAAGGTTTAAATAGGTGGTATCGAAAATGGTTTCGCAAACTATGCGGATATTCCCTTCGAAGCCTTCGGCTTTTATCCGAATAGGTTCAAATAAGGCTAAAAAAAAGAGGGCAATAAGGAAAAAAAGACGATACATTGTCCCGCGTTTTACAACATTTTTTTATATTGCAAATATCCTTATTTGTTTCGTTACAGCATGAGCAAAGTCGATGATATGCCTCACCATCAAAGAGTGGGAAAGGAGGGAGAAATTTTTGCACGGGAGTGGGTATTGCGCAACGGATACAAGGTGCTCCACACCAACTGGCATTTTGGGAAAAAGGAGTTGGATATCGTTGCGTTAAAGGATAATACCATTGTGGTTTTTGAAGTGAAAACCCGCTTAAGCGACCACTGGGAAGAGCCCAAAGATGCCGTTAAGCGGCGTAAACAGAAGAATATTATTGAGGCAGCCGATGCGTATGTTAACCAGTATGGTTACGAACAGGAGGTGCAATTCGATATCATCAGCCTGCTTCGAAAGGGCAATGGATTTGAGTTGGAACATATTACCGATGCCTTTTATCCAACCCTTTAAACTTATATTCCACATCCTATGAACATTGAAGAGTTGAGAGAATTCTGTCTTTCGTTGGAGGGGTCCACGGAGAGTTTCCCGTTCGACGAGGTAACCATTGTATTCAAAGTGGGAGGCAAAATATTTGCCATGGCCAATCTCGATGGGCCGCTTAGCGTTAATCTTAAGTGTCATCCCGAAGAGGCACTGGAATTGCGCGAGAGGTACAACAGTGTCAGGCCGGGCTATCACATGAATAAAAAGCATTGGAATACCGTTATGATCGACGGAACAATACCCGATTCAATCATTGCCCAATGGATATCAAGCTCATATTCGATTGTTCTACATTCATTACCACGAAAATTACGAGAAAATATAGTCGGTGGCAACAAAAATGAATAAGTTTGGTATAAGAGTTGTATAGCTCATTATTGTAAATGTTAAAAAAATTACAGACATGAAATCATTTTCATTCACATTGATAATCCTTCTTTTTGTAGGATTTGGAGTCAAAGCGCAGGAGGTGTACCATGTTACCCGAGTAAGCGGGAACATCACCAATTTAACCACGGGACAACCCATCGTGGCAGGCGTTGCCCTGAGTCCTGACGACCGGCTGCTGTTCGAAAGCCTCGAAAGCTATGCCATTACCATTGGCGATAATATGAACCGTTTTCTTATCAAGTTGCCCGAAACCGAGGGGAATCTCGAAAACAGGGTGTTAACCGCATCGGTCAAAGAAGTGGCATCGCCAACCAAAATGCGCAACCTTATGCTTGCCCGCTTCGATCCCAAGCAAGCCGAAGTGAACGACCTTAGGCAGTATTTCGGCAACGATAAGTTCTCAATCATCGGCAATGCCGTTGACATCCAGTTAGACAAGCAGAAATATCCGTTGTCGGATGACAAATTCATCGTATTCTACTACCGCGTGGACAACAATCCCATTTCGAAAAAGATCGGCCATCAGGATCAAACCCTCGTGCTGGAGAAAGATAAGCTGGTTACCAGCAGTGCCGGGTTTATTACGGGCAATGAGATTTCCAATCTGGCCGTTTACGAGTACGAAAGGTCAACAAACCGTAGTCAGGAGATTACAAAGTTCACTCTGGTTTTTGTTGACAAAGACGAACTGCAGAACGAGTTTTTCACCATTATCCCCATTCTGAAAAGGCAAAAGATGGCCGATGATGACATTAAGAAATATCTGATTGAGTACTACTACGACTTTTATGGGGCCACCGATTCGAAAACCATCGATCAGTTTGCCGATAGAATCGTTAAAAATTATCCGCAGTAACCATTTCCACCTTATATAATATAATGCCAAGGGGCTGCCCAAAAAACGGACAGCCCCTTTTCTGCTATGTTCAGCATAATATCTTAGTTAATTGGTGGAAGGCAATTTTTAAACTCCTGATACCTCTCAGGGAAAGTTTGCCCCACCTTGCCTCCCAGACTTTGCCACACCTTGTTAATGGCCTCAATCCTATTCTCGGGCGAAGGGTGTGTACTGAGAAATTCAGGGGGAGTAGGTGATCCTTCAAGCTTCTGAAAAAAGCCTGCCACCCCAAGGGGGTGATAATCTGTATCGTAAAGATATTTGACGGCATACTCATCAGCCTCGTACTCGTTGTTCCGGCTATACTTGAGGGTGCCCAAGCCTAAGGCCAAATCGGCAATAATGGTCTCCAGAACAGTAGGGTTGTCTCCTAAAATAATTCCGGCTAACATGCTAAAACCATACTGTTTGGTAAGCATCTCCGTAGAGTGGCGCCTATCGGCATGCGCCATCTCGTGACCCACCACACCGGCAAATTGCGACTCGTCGTCCAAAAAGCGGATAAGACCTGTGTAGAAATACATATATCCGCCCGGTGCAGCAAAAGCATTCAGCACATCATCCTTGTGAATGATCTTGACTTCCCAATCGAAACGTTGAGCATAGCGAAACTTTTCCGATTCCAGAATCTTATCGCGAATGCGATACATATGTTCATAGGCATCAGGGTACATTTCGGGGCTGAGTATGGGATAGTTCACAGGGTCGGCAAGAATGGCCGAATCGAGCTGCTTGCCAAATTGTATGTCCTGATCAACAGTAAAAAAATTCACCTTCCCTTCATCGCATCCATGAAACGACAGTAGGGCAAAGGGAATGGCTAAAATCAACAACCTTTTCATAATCATCATGTTTTTTTTACAAATATATAGCAGATTTCTATTACTACGAACCGTTGGGTAACCAAAATCACCTTATTTAAACAATCTAAAATTTGACCCACTCCACTCCTGCTGCCCCGGGCATTGCGCATTCCGTTTTTTTAATCCATTCACGTCGGCTATGACATCTAAAAAAAAGGTAATAGTCCGAAAGTATTAATGAAATAATTCGCAAACTGTTTCAATAACCTTTCTCCAAATAAAAAAAATTGTAACTTTGAGTTTGCTAATTAAATAGTATTATCATGATCAGGTACATACTGTGCATAATCCTGTCAACTGTTACACTGGCTAACCACGCTCAACCATTGGTAAGCTACTTTTTAACGAGCCGTTCGGAGGTAAGCCGGGGGCAAATTTTTAAAACCATCGAGGAGTCATCCGAGGTTGTCATTAAGGGGGTTAACCCCCTGCCCGTCAAAACGGTTAAAGAGTTCAATCCGCAAGGAAGCATCACCTCGTCGATATCATACAATGCCGCCGGAGGCAAAACCGCAGAAACCTTTTGGGAGTACACCAACGGGGAAAGGCTAACAAAAAAGACACACCGCTACTTTGCCAATATGGCAGGATGGCGCGAAGAAACCGTGATCATCAACTACGACGAGGAATCTCAACTTCCCAAGGGTATTGAGTTTTTAAAAGAAGGGAAAATATTCCAGAGTGCCTCTCTCTCCACCGACTCGCTGGGGAGGATAAAATCGGCCGAGGTGTACGGAAGCACAGGAGCACATCTCACCACCGAAAAGTTGATCTACATTGAGCAGAACAATATGGTTAAGGTGATGGTTTACCGTGCCAACGGGCAATACCACGGGAATTGGACATACCCCATGGATCCTAATAAGGAGTTCAGCTTCGAATCGGTGAAGCGAAAACTCTACCCCAACGGCGAGGTTATGGTGGAAACGCTATCCTCATCGTCGAAAGGCGACCAGGCTTACTACTACGAATATCAGTACGACCCCAAGGGAAACTGGATTTTAAAGGAGACCTACCAGGTAAACCTGGGTAAAAACTTCAGCATTAAAAATAAAAAGCTCGAGCATCGCATTACCCGCAAGATTACCTACTACTAACCATCCATTACGTTTATTTTGATAGTGCTTTTTTTTAACTGCTAATTTGCTAATTCGGTTATTCGCAAATTCGATTAACCTTGTTTACCGCAGAGTTTTTGTTCTTTTCGGTTCTTTGCGCTTACTTAGCGTTTCTTTGCGGTATAGCTTTAGTACCACAGAGGTACGCAGAGATATCGCTAAGTTGCGCAGAGAATTTCCTTAGCGGTTAAGCGGGTTACGGGATACGGGGTACGGGGTACGAGTTCATTGTTCCTAGTTCGTGGTTCATGAGGTTCAGAGTTTCAGAGTCTTAGCGGTTCTTTGCTTCTTTGCGTTTCTTTGCGTTACTTCTATTTTAGTACCGCAGAGGTGCGCCAAGTATCGCTATCCCGATGCATCGGGATCGCAGAGAATTTCCTTAGCGGTTAAGCGGGTTACGGGATACGGGGTACGGGTTACGCTTCACGATTCACGATTAACGATTCACGAATTCCCCCCAAATATTGCTGGTAAAAACCACTCCTTTTTGTACCTTTACAAAGCTTTGTAGCCGAATGTAGAAGTCGCTTAACAATCGATGATTGAACAACTTACCATAGATAGGATTATTGCCGCTGCCGATGTGGTGGAGGTGATTAAGGATTTCGTTTCGCTTAAGAAAAGGGGAACAAATTACCTGGGTCTTTGCCCGTTTCACAACGAGAAAACCCCCTCTTTCTCCGTTAGCCCATCCAAAGGGATATACAAATGCTTCGGATGCGGCAAGGGAGGCAACGTGGTGAACTTCATCATGGAGCACGAGCAGCTGAGCTATATCGAAGCCCTGAAATACCTTGCTAAAAAGTACAACATCGAGATTGAGGAGCGCGAGGTTACCGCCGAAGACATCAGGCTGCGCAACGAACGGGAGAGCCTGATGGTGGTTACCGCCTGGGCACAGCGCTATTTTACCAACAACCTGCACAGGCATACCGAGGGCAAAACCGTAGGATTAACCTATTTCAAAGAGCGCGGATTCCGCGACGACACCATCGAGAAGTTCCAACTGGGGTACTGCCTCGACGATTTTCGCGCCTTTACCGGCGCAGCCCTTCGCGAGGGCTATAAATTAGAGTATCTGGTTAAATCGGGTCTGAGCATCGACCGCGGGGGCGACGATGCCATCGATCGCTTTCAGGGAAGGGTTATCTTTCCCATCCACTCCATCAGCGGAAGGGTGATTGGGTTTGGGGGAAGGGTGATGAAATCCGATGCCAAGCTGGCAAAATATATCAACAGCCCCGAAAGCGAAATATACCACAAGAGCCGTGAACTCTACGGGATTTTCTTTGCCAAACAGGCCATCACCAGGGCCGATAAGTGCTTCCTGGTGGAAGGCTACACCGATGTGATCTCCATGCATCAGGCCGGCATTGAGAACGTTGTGGCCAGCTCGGGAACAGCCCTCACCCCCGACCAGATACGCCTTATCAAGCGCTTCACTTCAAATATCACGGTGATTTACGATGGCGACACAGCCGGAATCATGGCATCGCTAAGGGGGATCGACCTAATCCTCGAGGAGGGGCTTAACGTGAAGGCTATTCTGCTGCCGCAGGATGACGACCCCGATAGCTTTGCCCGCAAAAACAGCTCGAGCCATGTGATGGAGTACATCGAGCAGAACGAGAGCGACTTCATACATTTCAAGGCCAAGCTGCTGCAGGAAGAGGCCAAGAACGACCCGGTGAAGCGTGCCGGCCTTGTCCGCGACGTGGTAAAATCCATAGCCATGATCCCCGAGAGCATCACCAGGGCCATATACATCAAGGAGTGCACGCGCATTTTCGACGTGGAGGAGGCAGTGCTATACTCCGAGGTAGCCGCACAGCGAAGAGCAAAGATGGAAAAGGTGTACGGTAGGCTTGAGGCAACCGTTGGGGTTGAACCCAAACCCAAAACCCCTTCGATGCCCGGGTTTGTCCACCGGGTATTCTGCGAGGAGCAGGAAAAGGAGCTGCTGTTTTTTTTGCTCAAGCACGGAACGCAGCCATTCTATACGGTGGAAACCGATGATGACGAGAGCGAAAGTGAAACGGTTACCGTGGGCAAATACATAATTGACGAAATACTGAACGACGATCTGGAGTTTACCAATCTGGTATATAAAAAGGTCTTCGACGAATACCACAAGCTCATCGCATCGGGTAGCGATATCGACAGCCGGTATTTTTTAAACCATCCCGATAGCGATATCAGCCGGCTGGCCGTTGACCTGCTCACAAGCCCACATAAGCTGAGCAAGATATGGGAAAAGTACCACGCCAACATCGACGAGGACGAAGATTTCCTGCATAAGGCTGTACCCAAAGCCATTCTGGCCTATAAGGGAAAAATAATGCAGATAGCTATTAAAGAGGTGAGCGATAGGCTGAAAAGCTTAGATTCACAGGCACAACCCGAAGAGGTGAACGAACTGCTGGTAAGAATCAAAACCCTTACCGAGCTGAAGAAGCAAATATCGAAAGAGCTGGAGAGGATAGTGTTTTGACAATGAACAATTGACTGGTGGTACGGGTTTTAGTACCGCAGAGTTGCGCCAAGTATCGCTAAGTTTCGCAGAGCTTTTGTTCTTTGCTTCTTTGTGGCTCTTTGCGGCTCTTTGCGGTATAGCTTTAGTACCGCAGAGTTGCGCCAAGTATCGCTAAGTTTCGCAGAGCTTTTGTTCTTTGTGGTCTTTGTGCCTTCTTTGTGGCTCTTTGCGGTATAGCTTTAGTACCGCAGAGTTGCGCCAAGTATCGCTAAGTTTCGCAGAGCTTTGGTTCTTTGTGGTCTTTGTGCCTTCTTTGCGGCTCTTTGCGGTATAGCTTTAGTACCGCAGAGTTACGCCAAGGTTCGCTAAGTTTCGCAGAGCTTTGGTTCTTTGTGGTCTTTGTGCCTTCTTTGCGGCTCTTTGCGGTATAGCTTTAGTACCGCAGAGTTGCGCCAAGTATCGCTAAGTTTCGCAGAGCTTTGGTTCTTTGTGGTCTTTGTGCCTTCTTTGTGGCTCTTTGCGGTATAGCTTTAGTACCGCAGAGTTGCGCCAAGTATCGCTAAGTTTCGCAGAGCTTTTGTTCTTTGTGGTCTTTGTGCCTTCTTTGTGGCTCTTTGCGGTATAGCTTTAGTACCGCAGAGTTGCGCCAAGGTTCGCTAAGTTTCGCAGAGCTTTGGTTCTTTGTGGTCTTTGTGCCTTCTTTGCGGCTCTTTGCGGTATAGCTTTAGTACCGCAGAGTTGCGCCAAGTATCGCTAAGTTTCGCAGAGCTTTTGTTCTTTGTGGTCTTTGTGCCTTCTTTGTGGCTCTTTGCGGTATAACTTATAGTACCTAGGAGTTGCGGGGGTTATTGTACACAAATTTAATCCACAAATAACACAAATGAAACACAAATTGACACAAATGGCAATGAACAATTAATAATTAGCAAATTAGCAGATTCGTAAATTCGCTAAGAAACAAGAACTCTCCCGACCTTTGGTCTGAATCACGAATTCCCCCTGCCCGAAAACGGACTAAACAAAAAGAGAGTAGCCTGACATATCTCTTGGTTACAGCACATTACAATATTTGGCACTGATGTTGCACACCTAACCCCAATGGCAGGAATACGTCCGAAAACGGGCGGTGCCGTGCGTGGTGTTCTTTGCAAACCTATGACCAACGGACGTGCATGGTAAGGCTGTTCATCTTTTTTCTATCTGACCATCGCTTTACCCCCTTCAACACCAAAAAAGTTCCGTTCATCATAAAAATGCACAGAATGCCGTAAATAGCTGTAAACAAATTGGCGAACTTACGTAACAACGTTTAATAACTGAAAAATAATAGCTAAACTTGCAAACTATTTTAGTGCAAAAACAGAACTAAAAAACAAGAAACCAAATATTAACCAAACCTTTTTTTGAATTTGAAAACAAATCTTTTAAATCACTTAATCCTTAATTTAACAATTAAAGCTATGAGAACAAAAAATTTACTGAAAGTGGCCCTCACAACGATGGCCCTGTTTGTATTTATGGGTGTGCAGGCACAGGTGCAAGATGCCAACTATGTGACCGACACCTTAACTGTTTACCAAACCGCCGGTAAAACCTTCCGCCTTTACGTTGAGCCCGATGCAGTGTATAGCCCTGACTATAACGCTACCGATGGTTGGGTTCTTGGAACAAATGCTCTTTGGACATGGGATTACACCGGACTTACTGGTACTCCTACTTCAGGAACACCAGCAAACCAAAACTACGTAGAATTTACAAACCCTACAGTAGGTACCTATACAATTGGTGTGGTTGAAACTAATACCATTATTTCTTGTGATGATGGAGGTGTAACAAAAACTGTTGAAGTTATTGCTGCCCCCACTGCAGCCATTACCACCGCAGATCCAGCACAGGCTTGCGGTGACCAACTTGCTATGTCAGTGCAAATTCAATTTACGGAGAATGTACCTGTTGCATGGGCTAGCTACGCATTCGCTATTAACGAAACCGTTGAAAACATAGATGTTAGCGATGTTGTTATTGGTACAGCACTTGTTGACAATGATACTTTCATAGATTACCCAACCACAGGTAAACTTAACACCTTGGGAGGAACACAGCCTGACTATACCTGGTCGTTCAATACTACTGCACTAACTGTGAGAAATAATTTGCGCACACGTTATACATATACGCTAATTGGAGCTTCTGACGCTGGAAGTGATGGTCTTATTTCGGCAATCAGCCAAAAATCCGACTATGAGGGCGGTACGGTACCAACACACGCTTTTGGCGACAACCAAATTGTGATTATTGTTAACCCTGCTCCAACAACCGGGCCAATCTATCACATTCCCAACAACTTTGCTTACTAGCAATAGTATAGTGTAAAAATCACCCCTTCGGAGTTTGCGCTCCGCGGGGGTTCAAAAAAGGGGAAACCCTTGAAGAGCGTTCTTTTATACGATGAGTAAATTCGCAGATGCGTAAATGCGTTAATTCGTTGATTTGTGAATTCGGTTATTCGGTTATTCGCTAATTCGTTTCACGTTTTACGTTTCACGATTAACGATTTCGTTCTCTGCGGTTCTTTGCTTCTTTGTGGCTCTTTGCGGTATAGCTTTAGTACCGCAGAGTTACGCCAAGGTTCGCTAAGTTTCGCAGAGCTTTTACTCTTTGCGGTTCTTTGCTTCTTTGTGGCTCTTTGCGGTATAGCTTTAGTACCGCAGAGGTACGCCAAGGTTCGCTAAGTTTCGCAGAGCTTTTACTCTTTGCGGTTCTTTGCTTCTTTGTGGCTCTTTGCGGTATAGCTTTAGTACCGCAGAGGTACGCCAAGGTTCGCTAAGTTTCGCAGAGCTTTTACTCTTTGCGGTTAAATGCAATGAGCAATTAGTAATTAGCAGTTAAACGGGTTTTGAGGGGTGAGATTTTTTTAATTAGGTTTTGAAAAAATTTTTGTTTGAGAAGATATCTACACATATTATTTAGTTTTCTGGTTTTTATCGTGGTGGGCCATAGGGCCCTGCCCCAAAACCCCTACGACCTGCCCATGGCGTGCGTGGGTACGGTGGAGGAATACTGGGTGAAGGGCTTCAACGGGGCGTCCGATTTCCAGTGGCGTATCCTCAACGCCGATGGCGAGGAGGTGAGCACCAACTACTACACGGTAATCAACAACGGCGACAGCATACTGGTAAACTGGAGCCAGCAACTACCCGGCGGGATATATACCTTTGAAGTGATTGAGCACTCGCACCTTGGCTGTACGGGCGAGCCCTACACACAGGATATTGTGCTCAACTCGTCCGATTTTCACGTACCCCTGGAGTTTGTCAACGAGTTTTTCCAGGTGTGCCAAGGGAATACCGCTGCTTTGGAACCGGGTGATTTTATCAACTACCTGTGGACCATAGATAACTCCACGGCTCCGGTGTACTACACCGGCGAGGCCGGCACCTACGAGGTACGTCTCTACGATAGCGACTACAGCTGCTCGTTCCACGATATCGAGCTAAAGGTGAACCCCCTGCCCGTGGTTGATCTGGGCCACGACACCACATTGTTCGGCGGTCAAACCATGGTGCTTAACGTGTACGATCCCACTTTCAGCAATTACGAGTGGAGCACCGGGGCCACCTCGGCATCCATCATCGTTGAGGGGGGCTACGGCGACCAGTTTATATGGGTGGTGGTAACCGACGACAACGGGTGTGTGGGATCCGACAGCATCAATGTGTACGCCGAGGATCTTACCAAATTGCGAATTCCCAAAGCATTTATGCCCGACACCGATGGTGAGAACCGCACGTGGAAATTCCCGGCTCCCAAACCACCCTACTATATAGATAACGGGTTGTGGAGCTACCTGAACGATGTGGATGTTCTTGTTTACAACCGTTGGGGCAAATTGGTGTGGAAATCCAGCGGCCCGTTCAAGGAGTGGGATGGTCGCGATTTGGGCGGAAGGCCGCTTCCAATGGATTCTTACCACTACATCATACGTATTACAGTTGATGGCAAAACATTCAACTACAAGGGAAGTGTAACCATCATCAGATAGAAAACGGCAGGTTTGAATAATAAAAAAAGAGGTGAAATGAGGCAGAAAATATACATATTGCTGGGGTTGCTACTGCTGGGGGGCGCAGCCGGTGCTCAGCAACAGCCCATATACAGCCAGTATATGATGAACCCCTACCTGCTCAATCCGGCCATTGCAGGCTATCAGGGTTATACCGATTTCAACTTCACTGCCCGCGAGCAGTGGCTTGGCTATAGCGACGGCCCCAGTACCTATGCCATCAGTGGTCAAACCCGTATTCTGAAGACCAGTTTCCGTAACCGCAGCCGGATGATTAAAAACAAAGTCCGTCGGCGCCGTCCCAGCGGGCGTGTTGGCTTAGGCGCATATATCTTCAACGATATGAACGGCAGCATCCGCCGTACCGGTTTTCAGGGCACCTATGCATACCATATCTACGTCAGGGACATCCAGTACAGCGGCGGGGTGTCATTGTCGGCATTTCAGTTCAATACCAATATCAAGAATACCGACCTGTACGATCCCAACGATCCAAGGTTTGCCCAGATGGCCAAAACTACCTATTCGCCCGACGCCAACATAGGGTTTCTGGTGAGTGGCGACAACTTCTACGGCGGGATTTCTATTACCAGCCTTTTCCAATCGGCCATTCAGTTTGGTTCGTCGGGTTACACCAAACCTTACAGCCTTCGCCGTCACTACTACCTGCTGGGGGGATATAAATATCAGGAGAAGCGTTCGGACTACGGATTTGAACCATCGCTAATGATGACGTTTACCGAAAGGTTGTCGTGGAGTGTCGATATCAACTTTAAGGCATACTACAAGGAGGATTACTGGGCGGGGCTATCTTACCGCACCACCGGCGCGATTATCACCATGGTGGGAATGAATTACCAAAATTTTTACTTTGGCTACGCCTTCGACTATAGCTATGGCGATATTACCACCTTCAACCGCTTCGGCTCGCACGAGCTGATGGTTGGCCTGAGACTGGGCGACAGTGCCCGCCGATACCGCTGGCTAAATCGGTTCTAAGGGTTTGCATTTCCTATACTTTTTTTCGGTTATTCGGTTGTTCGGCTATTCGTAAATTCGTTTAACGATTCACGATTAACGTCTAACGATTACCGAAATTCCCCCCTTGGGGGTTAGGGGGTCTGAACACACTTGACGTTCGACGTTCGACGATTTACGTTTCACGATTAACGCTTCACGATTTACTTTTTTTTCCGCAGAGTTACGCAAAGAATCGCTAAGTTTCGCAGAGAGTTTTGGTTCTTTGTGGTTCTTTGCGCCTGCTTTGCATTTCTTTGCGGTATAGCTTTAGTACCGCAGAGGTGCGCAAAGATATCGTAATCCCGATCCCGACAAGTCGGGTTTCGGGAGCGCAGAGAATTTCCTTAGCGGTTAAGCGGGTTACGGGATACGTGGTACGGAGTACGAGTTCATTGTTCCTAGTTCGTGGTTCATGAGATTCAGAGTCTTAGCGGTTCTTTGCTTCCCGATACATCGGGATTGCGTTTCTTTGCGGTATAGCTATAGTACCGCAGAGGTGCGCCAAGTACCGCTGAGATGCGCAGAAAATTTCCTTAGCGGTTAAGCGGGTTACGGGATACGTGGTACGTGGTACGTGTTACGCTTCACGATTAACGATTAACAAAATTCCCCTTTCCGAGGCTAGTGGGGATAAATCTCATCACTCTATAATTCCCTGTGATTCAGCGTAATTTTGTTGCCCACTTTCGGCTGCTGATTAATCAAAGAATTTAATCCATTCGTCAAATTATCAATAACTTAAGGCATATGGCAAGGTTTTTGAAAATCTATGTATCAGGTCATTGAGATAGCAGTGTATATGCCCGATTTCGGGCAATCGTAAGGTTTGTAGCCATTAATAATGATCAAAAGGGTATTAAACATTTTGTTGTATTTGTTCGTACAAAGGTTACACACTTATGCAAATGGAAAAACATGTTGTTACTTACTAAGAATCACATGGTTGCGATTAATTAGATTGATTACCGATGGGATAGTAATGAGTGGAATTAAGATACATAAAACGTCTAACAGCCTAATTTTTAAGCCAATATTTTTGGTTTTAGGTGAAATATATATACCTTCGCCTTTTGGCACTTGTCGCAAACGAAGTTAAATAGTATAAAAGCCCTAAGATACTATGGTAAGAACATTTACCTTTATGGCATTAACTTCCCTACTCGTATTAACCTTTTCGGTTCAGGGTTTGGCTCAGCGTCCTTTCGTTGATTTTGAAACCACGAACCAGAAGAACGAGGTGTGCCAAGGCAAAACTTTGGGGGTAGTCCCTACCCTACTGGATGAGTACGAAGGGCTTGATACATATAGTTGGAATTACAATGCCGAATCGTTCCGCGAGGTAAAGAACAACATTGCCATTGTAAACACCGCTCTACCGGGTGAAAAACATTTAGGCTTCACCCTCGCCATTAACGATAGCGTTAAACTGGACACCATTTTTGTGGTAAATGTATTGCCCAAACCCGATGTAACAATCCGTTTTGAGTCGGGGAAATTGAGTTTCACTACTCCTCAGGTTAATCTTTCGGGCTATCAATGGTTTTACAATGGAGCAGCCATTGATAAAGAACGCAACGAAAAAGTAATAAAAAAACCCATAGCCGGATCGTACCGAGTAGTCGTTACGGGCGTCAACGGGTGTTCGTCCTCATCCGAAACGGTAACGGTGAGGTAATAGTTTTGATAATTTAAAACATGACATAAGATGAAAAAGATTTACCAATTCATCACACGAGCAACAATAGCTTTTGCTCTATACGGATTTATGGCCTCTAGTCCGGCGTTTGGACAGGCGCTCACCGTGGAAATAATTTATGGAGAGGATCCCACTTCTCTGATTGAAGTCTGTCAAGGTAGTTTGGTGCTTTGGTCTGTTGAAGTACAAGGCGGTACCGGGGACAATCAGATTTTTACCTGGTCAGGCGATATTAATCCTCTTTACTTTATCGATTTGGGTGAAGGGGGGGGCTACAAGGCTACAACCCCTGCCGGAACATACAACCTAACCGTTGATGTAGAGGATGATGGACCCTTTTATGGATCGGCAAACTTAACGGTAATCATAAAACCCAGCCCTTCGGCCACAATAGTTGCCAACGGGCCCACAACTTTTTGTCAGGGGGGTTCCGTGGAATTGGAGGAAACCACCAGCCAATCCGATGTTGTTTACCAATGGCAGCGCAATTTTACCAATATTATCGGAGCCAACTCCCAAACATACGATGCAACACAAACGGGAAATTTCAGGGTGGTTGTTACCAATACCACCAGTGGCTGTTCGAAAAACTCCAGCCAGATTGCCGTTACAGTCAATCCCCTTCCGGCTGCCACAGCCGGCAACGATGGCCCTTACTGCTACGGTGAGACCATCAACCTCACTTCGGGGCCCGGAGGGATGGTTAGCTACGACTGGACAAGCGATGCCACCACACCATTTACCTCATCGTTGCAGGATCCTACCATTGCATCGGCCAACCCCGACAACTCGGGCACATATACCGTAACCGTTGAGGACGGCAATGGCTGCGTGAACACAGCCCAAACCACTGTGCTGGTTTACGAAGCTCTTGATGCCGGTTCCATTGGCGATGATCAAGAGATATGTTACGGGGGAGACCCGGAGGAAATAGACAATGTTACTGCCCCCTCGGGAGGCGATGAAACCTGGACCTATCAATGGCAAAGCCGTGTGGGAGCAAACCCATGGCAATTCATTGCCGGTGCCGTGGATATCACCTATACACCTCCATCAGGGTTAACCCAAACAACCAGCTACAGAAGACGAGGTGTCAGTTCCTTATGTGGAAATACCAACTGGACGAATATCGTAACCGTTACCGTTTATCCCGAAGAGGTGGCAGGATCCATCAGCAACCCGCAGGTTAACCTTTGCTACGGTGAAGATCTTTTAGCCTTTACCAGCGAAACAGCCCCCTCGGGAGGTAATCCCGGAGGATGGACATACCAGTGGGAGCGCAAAGAAGATGGCGGCAGTTGGGAGGACATTCCGGGTGCTACAGGTGCAGCCTATAACCCGGGTTCGCCGTTCCCCATGTATGTAAACACCGAGTACCGCCGCAGGGAGATCAACGCCTGTAAGACGCTCTATTCCAATGTGGTTTCCATTAACGTTTATGACCAAATGTTTGGCGGTACCATAAAAGCTCAAGACGATCAGCCTATATGCTACGGGGATACTCCCACCACAATCACCGAGGTTGCTCCGGCAACGGGTGGACACGGGGCATGGAGTTACAAGTGGTACAGCAGCACCAATGGAGTGGACTGGGCGCTTATTGCAGGAGAAACTGGGAATGAGTACACCCCCTCGGCTCCCATCTACGTAACCACATACTACCGCAGGCTCGTTACTAATTCTTGCGGAGATGAGTACTCCAACATCGTAACAGTTGCAGTTCTTGAACAACTCGATCCGGGTACTATTGATTATACAGAAACATTGCCTATATGTTACAATACCATACCGGGAACTATCAGCAGTACGGCCCCCGCCACAGGCGGTGATGATACTTTTACCTATGAGTGGCAGTGGAGCACCAATCTGGTTGATTGGAACTTTATTGCCGGTGCTGATGGGTTGACCTACACTCCGTCATCTGCATTAACTCAAACCACAAGCTACAGACGACGTGGGCACAGTTTACAGTGTGGTTACACCGGCTGGTCTAACGTTATTACCGTTACCGTTTACCCCGAAGAGGTGGAAGGATCCATAAGCAATCCTCATATCAACCTTTGCTATGGTGAAGATCTTTCGGCCTTTACCAGTGTCACTCTCCCGTTGGGAGGGCATGCAGGCGGATGGACATACCAGTGGGAGCGTAAAGAAGATGGCGGCAGTTGGGAAGATATACCAGGTGCAACCGCCGCAGCCTACGATCCGGGAACGCCCTTCCCCTTGTATATTACCACCGAATACCGCCGCAGGGAGATTAACACATGTAAAACGCTATACTCCAACGTGGTTGCCATAAACGTTTACGACCAAATGTTTGGCGGTACCATAAAAGCTCAGGACGATCAGCCCATATGCTACGGTGATACCCCCACCACCATCACAGAGGTTGTTCCGGCAACGGGTGGTCATGGTGTATGGAGCTATAAATGGTACAGCAGCACCAATGGAGTGGACTGGGCACTTATTGCAGGAGAAACGGGGAATGAATATACCCCATCTGCTCCCATTTTCGTAACCACACACTACCGCAGGCTCGTTACCAACTCTTGCGGCGACGAGTATTCTAACACCGTAACGGTGGGAGTGCTGGCCCAACTGGATCCGGGCAGTATTTCATACTCCGGAGTAGTGCCAATCTGCTACAATACCACACCCGGAACAATCAACAGCACAGCCCCCGCCACGGGCGGTGATAATAACTTCACCTACCAATGGCAGTGGAGCACAAACCTGGTTGACTGGAATAACATTGTAGGTGCCAATGGTGCAAGCTACACCCCCACCGATCCCATCACGGTAGAAACCTACTTCCGCAGGATGGCAACATCAACCCAGTGCGGGCCTGTGTTCAGTGCACACGTTACCATTTCGGTTCACGATGAAATTGATGGTGGTTCCATTACCGGAGATCAGACCATATGCTACGGTGAGGCCCCCTACTCCGGATTCCTCAATGCAGTTCTCCCCTCGGGAGGATCCAATGCATTCAGCTATAAATGGCAGTACAGCGAGAATCTCTCCGACTGGACAGATATTCTTGTGAACAACAGCAGCTACACCCATTTGGGCAATCTATACACCACCACGCATTTCCGTCGTGTGGCAACCGACGCACAGTGCCCTGTGCCCGAAGGGATTTCCAATATCATCACCGTTACTGTACATCCTGAATTTTTGCCCGGTACCATTGCCATTGCCACCACCGAGGTTTGCCATGGGCAGTCGCCCGGCACCATCAATGAGGTTGATGCCGCCACCGGTGGGGTGGGTGCCACCACCTACAAATGGTTTAGGAATGAGGGCCTTGGTTGGGCTGAGATTGTTGGCGAAACGGGAACAACGTATGATGTTCCCAACCTTACGCAGACTACCACCTACCGACGTTGGGCAGAGAATACATGCGGGAATGGCTTTTCCAATGAGATTACCATAACCGTTAACCCGCTTCCCACCCAATTTAACGTAACCGGAGGAGGCGAGTACTGTGAGGGTTCCACAGGAGTTGCCGTTGGACTCAGCGGATCGCAAACCGGCGTAACCTATACACTAATTCTGGATGGCTCCACAACAGGAACTACCGCCTCAGGAACAGGTTCGGCCATCAGCTTCGGGCTGCAAACAGCCGAAGGCACCTATACCGTTAGCGCGGAGAATAACACTACGGGTTGTCAGAATATGATGTCGGGCTCTGTAGATGTTACTGAAATACCCACCATTGATGACAACATCATTGACGATGATCAAACCATCTGCTCGGGCTCTATTCCTGCCGGCCTAACCGGACAAATTCCCACAGGGGGCAATGGTGCAGGCACGTATTCTTACCAGTGGTATAACAGTACCAATGGCACCACTTTCAACATCATAGCAGGAGCCACGGGTCAAAACTACGATCCACCTGCACTTAACCAGACCACCTGGTACCAGAGGGAGGTGATTTCAGGCCCATGCTCATCGTTGAGCAATACTATTGAGATTACTGTTAACCAGCCCATTGGGAACAATACCATTGCTGACAATCAATCAATTTGCTACAATACCGCACCCGATGAGTTAGTCGGTTCGATGCCTACCAACGGTGGAGGCTCTTACGCATACCAATGGCAGTATAGTACCGCCGGAGCCGGTGGACCCTATGCCAATATAGCTGGTGCCGAGAGCCAAAACTATCAGCCCGGCGACTTGACGCAGGACACCTGGTTCCGCAGGGTAGTCTCTTCACCTCCATGCGGCGATAATGAAAGTGCTCCGGTTCTTATAGCCGTTAGCCCCGAACTAACCATCACCGGGTTTAGCACCATTAATCCCACTTGTAGCGATAGCAGCGATGGCGAAGCCGAGGTGAACCACAGCGGAGGAACCGCACCCTATTTCTACAGTTGGTCGCCCTCGGGACAGACCACCAAACGCGCTGTAGGTCTTTCAGCAGGAATCGAATACGCCGTAACGGTTACCGATAACATCGGATGTCCGGCATCGGGTGTTAATACGATTACACTCACCGCTCCCGACCCAATTGATATTGATTACTATACAGTTACCAGCATTATCGATGCCGGAGGATGCCATGGCGATGCCATTGGCAGCATTGAGGTACTGGCCAACGGGGGAACTCCTAATTACGTGTATTCACTTTACAGGGGAGCAATTCTTGTTGGAACGTTGACTCCTGTTCATCCGTCTCCGGCCATATTCTCCGGATTGATTGCCGATAATAACTACCGCATTGAAATAACAGATGCCCATGGCTGTACACCGGCCGTTGAAAGTGATATTGCCCTTATACAGCCCGATCAATTAGTTGTTGATAATGTAGCCATTACCGATGCCATTTGTTACGGGGAGGATAATGGAACCATAACCATTACCGCATCGGGAGGAACCCCGCCCTATAGCTATTCCATTGATGGCGATGGAGGACCATTCGCTCCCAACAATGTGTTCATGGTTGGTGAAGGCAGCTACGAAATCTGGGTTATGGATGATCATGGATGCCTTGCCAGCTATGCCGGCAACTCAGTGTACGTTGGTGAACCCGACGAGATTTTTGTCGGCTTCAACGAAGTTCTTCCGGTTACCGGATGCCACGGGAACACCAATGGGGTGATTGACATCAAACCACATCCTTTGCCATACGATGATTACCAGTTTACCATCACTCAGTTCCCCGACGAAAGCGATTGGGTTGAAGAGCATCGTTTTGAAGGATTGGCAGCTGGGATCTACTACCCCAAAGTACGCCACAAGGCAACAGGCTGTATTGCTGAGTATGTGGGCACCTCAGTTGAAATCGGACAACCTCAGATAATTGACTTTACAATCGACAACATTGTTCATGTTACAGGTTGCTGGTATAACACCAATGGTAGATTCCGCGCCAGAACCCCATCGGGTGGATATGGCACAAAACAAGTTTCAATAGATGGGTCTATATGGTATTCCTTCCCGCATACTTTCACCAACCTGGGAGTTGGCACTTATACTGTGTATGCTAAGGATGAGAATGATTGTATTGTTACGAAACAAGTGGACATTACAGGGCCACCACCCATTGTAATATCGGATATCAGTTTAATCAACAACCCTCTATTGTGTTATGGTGATAGCAATGCTGAAATTCATGTTACCGCCTCGGGCGGAACGGGTAGCCTTACCTACTACATTAACGGGGGCATGCCAAATGTAACCGGCAGTTGGACAGGGTTAACCCAGGGTGATTATTTGATTGAAATATTCGATAGCAATAACTGCGTGCTTGACACTACGGTAACCATTGAAAGCCCGGATGAACTGGAAGTAGAAACCCAGGTTATCGATATTCTTTGTTCACATTCAGGAGATGCAGGGGTAATCAGAGCTCGCGGGATCGGAGGAACTGCTCCCTACACCATTACTCTTTACAAGGGAGGAATCCAGGAAGCGCAATTCACCGGAGTGAATGAAAACGAATGGCGCGATTTCACCGGGTTAGCTGTAGGAAACGACTATGAGGTTGAGGTTGATGATGCCAACTTCTGCGGTCCGGTTGCCTCGGGAATGCTTGAAGTAAATGTACCCGATCCGCTAACCATCGATGCCCCCGTAATTACTCATCCTGTTTGTAACGGAGTGCCCGATGGGGATGTCAGCGTAACTGCCAATGGAGGAACACCTCCCTACACTTATACACTTTACGATGAGCTTAATGCAGTAGTTGAGGTCCTCACGAGCAATGCGGGCGTCTTATTTACCAACGTTGCCGCAGGCGACAATTACTATATTACCGTTGACGATGACCACCTTTGCGGACCTGTGGCTACTGCACCGTTCGATGTAATCGAACCTGCTGCCATTGTGATTGACCCGCTATCCATAACCATCACCCATATTACCTGTAACGGTTATGATGATGGAGCTATTTCACTCACCGCCACGGGCGGTACGGGTAACCTGTACTACACGCTGCTGCAGGGTGGCGTACCCGTTGCCGGGCCACAAACCAACAACGGAACCTTTGCTCCGCTAACTCCGGGTATATACGAGGTTTCCGTTACCGATGACGAGGGCTGCGGACCCGTTCTGTCAGGAGATTTGGAAGTGGAAGAGCCTGAGCCCATTGAACTATCGCTCAACGTGGTCGATTTAGCCTGCCCCGGCGACAAGGGATACATTGCCGTTTCAGCCGATGAGGGAACGGCGCCCTATACCATTGCACTTCAACAGGATGGCGTTGGGATTGGCTCCTATGCAGGAATCAATGCCAATGTAGCGGTTGAGTTCGACAACCTGGATGTGGGAGTACCGGCATACGTGTACGTTGTTGTGGTTACCGATTCCAGAGGCTGTACCGTAAACTCATACGATATCACGTTTACCGAACCCGCACCCATTACCATTATCAACCAAAGCTTCACAACCATACAGTGTAACGGAGATAATGAAGGAAGTATTACCGTTGAGGCTGTGGGCGGCACCGGTGTGATCACCTACACGCTCTACGAAAGCGTGGCCGGCTACGTCGACAGCAATATCGATGGTATATTCACCAACCTACCCTCGGGTATTTACACCGTTGACATTACCGATGGCAACCTTTGCCCCGGGCCAACGGCAGGGCCTTTCGATCTGACCGAACCCGATGCCATACAGTTCGATGTTGGGGTTTCAGGGCTGACCTGTTTTGGCGATGTGACTATAACAGTTACCAACGTTACTGGTGGAGTGGGTAGTTACGAATACTCATTTGATGGCAACCCGTTCACAAGCAGTAATGTTTATACCTTTACACCAACCGACGGTGGAGTCAGCATTGACATTGAGATAATTGTAAGAGACGATAACCTTTGCGAAGTCTCTCATACAGAAACCATTAGCATCCCCGCTGAGTTGAACCTCAACTTAAGTATAGTTCAGAATCCACTCTGTATAGGTGACGATAACGGGATAATTTTCGCATCGGCTTCGGGAGGTGTACTACCCTATATTTATCAAATTGACGGAGCAGGACCCTGGATTACCACAGGGACATTTGAAGGGTTGATGGCCGGTACGCATTCGGTTGTCGTTCTCGATGGTGCCGGTTGTACTGCCACAAATAGCGTGGAACTGGAAGATCCTGATCCAATCGTAATAAGCAGTATCAACTTCGATAGCCCATCCTGCGATCCGGACGGCAGTTCGGCATTTGGCCATATTACCGTTGAGGCCATTGGCGGAACAGGATCATTTAATTTCGTCCTATTTAGGAATACTCTGTACTTTGACGAGAATACTACCGGTGTATTTAACGGTTTGTCCTCGGGTGAATACTACGTTGAGGTGTACGACAGCAATGGCTGTGGGCCAACGACTTCGGGAATAATTACACTCGACAATCCCACAGATATAGAATTCGTTTCATTCAACCTAACCCATGTGGACTGCCACGGCGACAACTCCGGTGCAATTGAGGTTACTGTTACCAATGCCCTTGGCACGCCGATGTTCTCGCTTATCCCCGGATACGAAACATGGCAAACGGACAATGTATTTACCGGCTTATTGGCAGGCATATATACCGTTAGAGCTAAGGATGACAACAACTGTATAATCGCACAGGATGTTACGATTAACGAGCCCGCTATGCTTACCCTAACTGTTTCCGGTACTCCACCTTCAACAGCGCTTGATACCGATGGCTACATAGATGTGACTGTAGCCGGGGGTACTCCCAACTACTGGTATGCGCTCTACATTTGGGATGACGGGACAGGCAATTGGTTGCCAATAGCCAATCTAGACGATACATCATCGACCAATCATACTTTTAGTGATTTGGGCGTTGGTCTGTACAGAGTGACAATTACCGACAACAACAATTGCTCTACCAGTGAGGATATATTGCTAACCATGTTTAACATAAGCCTCACGGGTTCGGATGCCCTCTGCTACGGAAGTTGCGATGGAACAATTACAGTTAATTCATTCGGTGGAACGATAGCCTCCATAACCTGGACGCTGAATGGTGACGACTATACCGATGAAATGGCAGATGTTCATTACGATGCTGTTAATGATATCTATATCAACCTGTGCGCAGGAGTTTACGAGGCATTGGCTACCGATACGGATGGCAATGTGGCTACGGCTTCCGTAACGATTGGAGAACCCAGCCTGTTGACCATCTCCTCCGGCTCATACTACCATTCGCCCAACTGCAACAACGGAACCGATGGGGAAATCTACGTTGAGCCACAGGGAGGTACTCCCCCCTACACCATCACGTTAACCGTCAACGGGAATGCTGTTATCGAATCTGGTTTCGGGCTCTACGAAGGGCTTGATTCCGGTATATACTACCTGTTGATTGAGGATGCCAACGGATGTCAGTATGAAGATGTAATTACCCTTATCAATCCTGAACCCATAAGCTATAATCTTAACTTCTCCTACTCTACGGTTAATGAGATTGAGATAAATGTAACTCCTGTAAGTTCAACCTTTAGCTATGACCTTTACCTAGAAAGAGGTGCTGATACCCAGTTCGTTGAAAATAGCACTTCGGGTATTTTCTCCAATCTGAACGAATTGGAGGATGGCTGGTATTACTATATCCAAGTTACCGACCAGAATGGTTGCACTAAGGAAACCATGAGGTTCAGGAAATTTACACCTCATCCGGTGGCATGCTATGGCGATACTACGGGTTACATGTCGCTCATGTTCTACGGTGGTTTATTACCCTACGATATCGACCTGTACTGGGTAGAGGGTGATGAGTTTATTGAGGAGGGATGGGGTATCCATGAGGATTATGCCAACCTAAGTGCCGGCAATTATAACGTAACCGTTATCGACGCCGAAGGGAATTCCATAAGCCAAACCGTTGTGATAACACAACCCGATGCCATCAGCGTTGATGTGATTAGCGTAACCGACCCAATGTGCAACGGCGAGAATACAGGCTATGTGGTGCTCGGTTTCACCGGCGGTACACCATTTACCGATGCCGACAAACCCTACTTCCTGGTTAGTTGGGACGGCAATCCCGCTGGAACGGCAGTGGCAGACACTCTGTTTAACATCGGAGCAGGTTCGCATCTTTTCACCATTACCGATGCCAACGGGTGTTCATACACCATGGAGCAAGAGGTAGTTATTACCGATCCAGAGGGAATGAGCCTGGCTTCACTGTTCGTTTACGACTTACTCTGCTACAACGATGGCAAGGGTGAGATTACCATGTGGGCCGAGGGCGGTACCGAGCCTATCAGCTATACCATCCATGGGCCTGATGGCCTTATCTTAACAAACAACAACGGGATTTTCTCAAATCTTGCAGCAGGTTCTTACGATCTGTTCATCACCGATGCCATGGGCTGTAGCTTTAGCTTCCCCGAAGGGAATAAGGTGGTGATTAAAGAACCCGAACCCCTTATTATTAGCACTGTTCAACCGGTTGATGCCCTTGAATGCCATTACAATACCATTCCAGAGGTGGCACTTCAGGTAGAAGGCGGAACGCCTAACTACACTTACCTGTGGAGCAATGGGCAACAAACGCTGAACCTGATCAATGCAACACCTGACGAATACACGATTACCGTTATGGATGCCAACGGCTGCGTTGCAAGCTTGCTAATTGATATACCGGGTCCCCGCAAACCTGACTATTTAAAGAACATTACCGAGGCCAACTGTAGGGTTGCTCCGGGTGGTGATGTAGGTGCCATCCAGATATACGATGTTGTGGGCGGCAATGGTGTATTCAGTGCCGATTATGATGTGAGATGGTACTATCAAGCTTTCAATGAACCCCTGCCCAACCTTAATGGACACTGGACAATAAACGACCTGAAGTCGGGAAAATATATTGCAAGGATATCGTATCCAACGTTCACTAATCCCAATGCATCGTGCTGGGATACCACAGAGATAATTGTTCCCTTCAACGAGGCCAACAGCTTCACCCTTGGCATTGAAAAGGAGAAGGACATATTCTGCTGGGGCGAGAGCGCTCACCTGAGCGCCACCGTCATTGAGGGGAATATTGGAACTAATCCTACTTACAGGTGGTACAATGTAACCGATGATCCAAATAACTATGTAAGCACATCCGATACTTACATTACCGACCCCCTTGATGAGGATAAAATTATTGATCTCGTGGTTCTAAGCACCCTTGGTTGTAGGGAAAACAGACGGGATACCCTGTTTACCTATCCGCAGATCGGGCCATACCTGCCGCGCGAATTGCATAACTTCTTCTCGGAGGCTGATCTAATCAACTTTGGCGATTCCACAGTAATCTCTGTACTTGCCGATACCGATTATCCGGTTGAGGTTTACACCCTCAGCTCCGGAATTGGCTTAACCTACTCGTGGGATCCGGCCATTTTCTTTGAGCCTTCCAATTCCAGTGTCCCTGTCATGCTATTTGCTACCGGGGTTTACGAATCGTACCTGCAGGATGGGCCAACCATACACAATCCCAATACCAACAAGGACGAGAAGTATATTCCCATAACCGGCATAGTGAGGTCTGAATATGGATGTAGAGAGGATATCAGGCTGAAAGCTAGAATACTGAACAGGATTGTGTCTTCCAACGTATTCACTCCTAACGATGACGGAATTAACGATAGGTGGACCATTCCGTATGCCGATCTCTTCGAGAATTTAGAGATAAAGATTTTCAATCGCTGGGGTGCCCTGGTTTGGACAGCCAAAGGAACTGAAGCGGCAAAAGGTTGGGATGGCAAGAGTAAGAATGGTAAAGATCTGCCGGTGGGCACCTACTACTACGTAATCAACTTCAACGTAGAGGGTACAAGCAAGTGGAAGCCCATAAAAGGTTCGGTTACTATTGTAAAATAGAAGACCTTTGCCATAGCACTGTGAATAATAATATGATGAACGAAATAAAAACCTTTAAACCATGAAAAAGGTACTTATAGCAACCCTTACGATAGCCGCGCTATCTATGGGCATTAGTGAATTGTTCGGGCAGCAATTACCACAATTCACCCAATACATGTTCAACGATTACATGATCAACCCTGCAGTTGCCGGTACTCATAACTACTATCAAATACGCATGAACAACCGATATCAATGGGTAGGAGTTCCGGACGCACCGCTTACCAATACCCTGAGCGTTTATGGACCACACGGATCCAAGGATATGGGGTTTGGCGGCTACCTTTTTAGCGATATTACCGGACCGACAAGCCGCATGGGGGCTCTGTTTACCTACGCCTACAACCTGCAAATTCACGATAATGGCATGCGTTTGTCAGGGGGGATTTCGCTTGGTGGATTGATGTTTCGGGCAGATGCCTCCAAGTTTGATTACGCTGAAAACTTCGACATGAACGATCCGGCCCTTTTTACGGGAACAAAGACTAAGTTCACACCCGATGCATCAATTGGGGTGCTATGCTATACTACCCAGTATTTCTTTGGGGCTTCGGTTCATCAGCTATTTGGACAAAGACTATACAGAACCATATTGCCGCGAGAAGCCTATCAGGACACGATTTACGGTATCAATAAGCTGAGACAGCATTACATGCTAAGCGGAGGAGTTTTCTTAATGCTTAACAGAGACTACGATATCGAGCCATCCGTCCTCTTCAAGTACATGATCAATGCGCCGGTGCAAATCGATCTGAACGCTAAAGTAACCTACAGGAAACAATTCTGGGGAGGACTATCGCTCAGGTGGCAGGACGGGATTTCGGTACTTTTGGGCTATAACTACGATCAAAAGTACATGTTTGGGTATTCCTTCGACTTTTCGCTTACCGAAATTCGCAAACACAATGCGGGCTCTCACGAGATTATGATTGGCGTTCTGTTTGACAAGCTAAAATGATTAGTATAAAGTACTACTTGGCTATTAATGACACCTTAAAATGATGAACAAGCAAGTAGAACATTCTACTTGCTTGTTGCTGTTTAATATATGCTTTTGATTAACAGACATATCACACTAAAATTACTTTTAATTCTACTGGCATTGGCATTGATCGGCTGTAAGAACAAGCTAATCCCGGAAAAGGATATGGTTACCATTATGTCGAAAGTATTTACGGCCGATGCCACGGAAAGCACGGTGAGTATCAGCAGTTTGTACCAGAGAAGGGATAGCATTGAGTTTTACCAAAGTATCTACAAGCCCATGGGATATACAACACAGCAGTTTGAGAGGACAATCGACTACTACGTCAACAACCTCGATTTGTTAGATCAACTGCTGGATAAAGTAATCAACGAATTGCTGCTCAACGAAACTAAACTTAATGCCGAGTTGACTGACTACAGAAGGCGACAGTCTGAAGAAAAGGATAATAATCTGTGGAATGGCAAAAAATTTTGGTTCTTACCCAGGGATGGAAAACAAGAAACCATTGATTTTAGAATTAAACTTAAGGGTTTTGGCGAATACGTAGTGAGTGCCGATGTAAAGGTTTGGCCCGATGATGGTTCAAATACATGCGGCATGTCGGCCTGGTTTGAATATGACAACCCTTCCGGGCATCCGGCAAGGACAGCGGAGAAACATGTTTTTTATACACAGGACAGCGTTTTCACAAACTACTCTCTCAGCATTGCCTGCGTTGACACATCAGCCACTTATTTAGCCGGATCGCTGATGTATCACTATCCAAAAAAGGGAATCCGGGAGAAGCATGCCGAAGTAAGAAATATCGTGGTAAACTACTACCCTTTGCCTCACACCTATCACATAGAACGATCTTCTCCGATTAACGATTCCATTTTCAATAAGCTTAAGCATAGCTTGCCTCTATCGGCTAAAGAAAAAGGACTTAAGGGAAAGTAAACATATAATTTGGTTTAAAACATTCATTTTCTAACCCTTACAACAATGAATACTGCTAAAACGCCAAACCTGAAAATCGGCCTCAGTTTTATTTGTTTTTCGATGCTGGCATACTGGTTCATGGGTACTCCCTTATCGCTCAAAGCACAGTCGCGTGAACCGCAAAATATTTATCGGGTAAGAGTAGCCTCCCGCTACATTTTCGAGGATGGTAAAAGAACCTCTAAATTTTTTGCCATAGAGCAACAGCTCAGGGATTCGCTCGACAGGCTGCATACCGAAATCTTTTTCGATTGGGCAACGCACAACCCCGATAAATATCGCTGGCATTATTTCGACGGGCAGGTGAAGTACAAAACTGATTTTTTTGAAAACGAAAAACTTGTCCGTATTGAAGAGTATGCCTATACAAAGGACAGCCTGTTAAATCAGCTGATTGTAAAAAAGGTTACGGATGGTAAAGTTGATTATCAGGGAAAAGTGACTTACAGTTACAACACCGATGGCAAAATTATTCAGACTGATGGTTTTAACGAAAAAGGGAAGAGATGCTTTAAAGCCAAGTATATATACGATGCCAATGGCACTGAGATTGAGAGAAAAGTGAAGGCTAAAAAATGCACTCCGCCCGATTCAATACTATTCCTTAATAGAACCGTTTCGTACGATTCGCTGGGAAGAATTGCAACCGAGAAACTTATTCTGGAAAAAGTGGGCAAGGGGCGTAGTATTCAAAACATGGGCTATACCTACGATAAAAACGGGAATATCACTGAGATGATTTTGAAGGATGAGCATGGCGCCACATTGCAAAGAAATGAATACCAATACCGGAACGACAACAGGATTAAACTACTTAATATTTACAATGCCGACAACGAACAGATTGACTGTATTGCGTGGAGGTACGAACTTTACAAGACCAACGATCGAAGGCAAAGGATGTACGAATAGGATGATGCTCCCCCTTTAATCACTTTTTGTCCAATTCTTTCCAAATCAGTGCTGCTGCACCAAACACGGCTGCGTTTTTGTTACCCAGTCCCGAGGGTAATAGTTTTACCCTATTGCGAAAAACAAATAGTAGATTTTCCTCCATATGACGTTTGGTGGGCTCGAAAAGCAAATTACCAGCCTTACTCAATCCGCCGAAAAGGAATATGGCTTCGGGGTTGAACAGTGCAACCACATTGGCCAATGCCATTCCAAGCATTTCTCCGGTAAGTTCAAAAGCCTTTATGGCAACCTGATCGCCTTTGGCTGCGTATTCGGCAATTATTTTAGCCGAAATGCTGTCGTAGGCATATGATCGCAGAGCACTGGAGGTTAGACTGTTGGCGAGCAGTTCGAATGCCGTTCGGCGAAGCCCCGGGGCCGACACGTAGGTTTCTAAGCAACCACGCTTCCCGCATCCACACTGCCTCCCAGAAGAGACAACTGTAACATGTCCCAGTTCGCCGGCAAACCCATCATTCCCAAGCATTAACTGGCCGTCAACCACAAATCCGCTTCCCAATCCGGTGCCAAGTGTGATGTAAACAAAATTTTTCATCCCTTGCGCTGAGCCGAAATACCATTCGCCCATCGTGGCTGCGTTGGCATCGTTGGTAACGATTGCCGGCACTCCCAATGCCGATGCCAAACCGGCTCCCAGGGGTAGTTTACCCTTCCATCGCAAATTTGGAGCATTGACTATCTCGCCCGTCATGTATGAGCCATTGGGTGCACCGATACCTGCCCCCACCAAGCTAAAGCTTCCGTCTAACCCGTTACGCAGATTATTCACCACAGTGACTACTCTGGAGATAAAGTCGTTGAAACTGGCGCTGTCATGCGTTCGGAAGGATTGCTCGCAGAGACATTCGCCTCCCTCCGTAACCAGTCCAACCGTGGTGTTGGTACCACCCATATCAATACCGGCTGCTATCCTTTTCATCGTACGAAGTTTTGCTTAAGTAGTCAAGCCCCTTGCATGGGCAGTTTTCAATAAATCCTGTGTGTTTAAGAAAGTAGGTGCGAAGTTACCATAAAAGTAGAACCCGAATAGCTATAATGGCAATTTTTTAGCTGAAGTTTGATTCAGATTGTGTTAGGGATTGAAACACCTCCTCCATTTGCCTCGATTTTTGCTTCAATGTAACCATCGTAATCCCTTTTTCCGCACAGTGATGGAATATGGCAGGTCGTATATCCTCATCGCCTTGCGAGCTCAACATCCACCATTTGTCATCAATACGCGTTACTTGCGATATGTTAGGAATGGCACCGAATTCGGGGTCGCTCACCTCCTCCAGCAGTTCAATAAGCACATCCTGCCTGCTATCGGTACTCTGCAACACAATCTTCGAGGTATCATCATCGGCAACAATAACACCCCTGTTGATTATGATTACCCTGCTACAAACTGCCTCCACCTCCTGCATGATATGGGTTGAAAGCATCACGGTTTTTTCCCTGCCGACATCGGAAATGACCCGTCGGATTTCCGTAATCTGGTTTGGGTCTAAACCGCTGGTGGGCTCATCGAGAATAAGTACAGACGGCTCGTTTAGCAATGCCTGAGCCAATCCCACCCTTTGCCTGTATCCCTTTGATAGTTGTCCAATCTTTTTATTCTGCTCATACCCTATTCCGGTAATATCAACGAGTTCTCTCACCCGTTTTGGTCCCATTTTCCCCAATCCATACACCTTGGCCACAAAATTCAGGTACTCCTTAACAAACATTTCAGGATACAGCGGATTATTCTCAGGAAGGTACCCAACCGATCTGCGAAAATCCACATTGGGGTTACTCACCGAAATACCGTTTACCATCACATCGCCTGAAGTGGGCTTTAAGAAACCCGTAATGACCTTCATCATGGTTGTCTTCCCTGCCCCGTTGGGGCCAAGAAATCCCACCACCTGACCCGAAGGGATAGAAAAAGAAACATCGTTGAGAGCCTTTTGCTCTCCATAAAGTTTTGTAACGTTCTTAACTTCAATCGACATGATAAATAACTATTTGCCGGTTTTTAAATATAATCCAATGCCCCATCGTTCTGCCATAAACCCATTGATGTGCGGCTACTCCTTTACCTCTTCGTAATCGACATACTCGCCAACATCCTTGTCAACAATCTTCTCCTTTTCCGGTGGTCTGCTCATATGCACTTCACCTTCGCTCTTCCCTCGCCTGGACTCTCCATATCCTCCAAACTTTTTCCCCATACGATGAAAGGTATAGCGAAGGATCAGCCTGAAGAGCAACCCAAGGGCATAAACTACCAGGAAGAAGATCAGTATAAATCGAAAGAAAGACAACATCTACAGGGACTTTAAAGGCATAACTGATTATTACTATTCAACTATCTGCAATTAAAAAATGGCAACGAATTTCAAATATAGTTCAACCGTTGAAATGCTTTTCAATCCGCCAGCTAAATTAGTTTAAAATCTACTGAACAGCATAGTTTAACACGAATCCCGACTGCGATCCCACGATAAGGTTAAAGGTTGTGCGGGTGTTGGGGAATTGGCCAATGCTGAATGGCGTTGAGCCTTTCAGGGGGAATCCCCTGTATAAACTTCCATTGCCGTTAATAAGGAAAATTTCCGAACTCTCGGGGCACATAATTCCTAACTTTCGATCTTTGGCCCCAAAATGGAAGTAAATAATCTGAGAATTTGGCGAGCATGGGAATTTGTATGAAAAGAGTTCCTTCCGATTATTTTGGTAAACGTACAGATGATTGCCATCGAGAAAAGTAAAATCTTTCCGTCCATCGCCATTGATATCCAGGTAATCGAAAACGTGATTAGAGGATACCTTTTTCAAAGTCAGATCTTCCACCTTGCCATTGAGGTAAACGAATCGTACAATACCAAGACTATCGGTGGTCACAAGTCGAGGCGATGCTCCCGGCGAACTGTCGTCTAAAGTAAATGTGCTATTGGGAGCCTGCGAGAAGAACCGACCGGGCTTAACCCTCTCGCTCCCTCTCCTGTCTAAAATATAGGGCCTGTTCTCATCGGCAAAAACGATATAGTCGCGCCCGGCTACTCTGAAATGCTGGAGCGGCTTTTTTACAATTTTTTCGGATCTGTCGAAATCCCAACCTGTTACAACATTGCCGTTGCGATCGTAGGCATAAATCTTCCTATCCTCTCCGGCAATGAAAAACCGGTAATCGCGGTTACCTTCGTAATCGAAAACTGCAACGGGATTGGTGGCTGGCGACAGCAACTTAACCGGGAAACCCTCCACGTTGTTCCCGTTTCTATCCACAAGGTATAAGAAATTTTTAGAGCTGAAAAGGAACTGCAACTTACCGTTCCTGAAAATATCAACCTGATGCACCTCGCCGTTGATCATTTCTTGCAAAGGGCGTTTCCAAAGCACTCTTCCCACGTTGTTAATCAAGTAGATATTGTTCCGCCCATCCTGAACAAATATTTCGCGTTGTTGGGTATTGTGATTGATAACCAGCTGCGGCTTCATGGTAAAAGCGGTGTCGAGTTTGGTTTCCCAAACTGTCTGAGGGGCATCAGTAGAAACGGGGGAATAGCTTGCATAGATATTGTTGAAAATCATTCCGCGCCCTCCGGTCAGCTGAATTCCCATCCCCTGAACTTTACGGAGCACCTCCATTTGCGACAGTATGCCGGAAACGGCTTGCGATGACAGCAATTGCTCATAAAGGGTTTCGGCCTTACCCGGATTGATAAAAGCGGTGAAATTGGACTCTTTGGCCAAGCCTTCGGAGAACTTTTTAAAACTGCCCTCGTTCGAAAGCTGCTTGTTGTGAATATTGGCAAGGATAAAACGTGAGAGCGACTCGACAGAAGAACCAAAAATGGCGTAGGAGTCGATAAAGGTGTAGTACTGATCATTTGCCGGAGCAAAAAGGTTTCCAAAAAGGGCTTTGTGCATTCCACTTATGGGGAATCGGTATATGTTCACCGATTTTTCCCTGTCGATGGCAAAGACCTTGGTGAAAGCGGAAAGATTCTGCCCGTGTCTTCGGGCATAATTTGCAAGAGCTCCCTGCAACTCCTGATTGGCCAGACTTTGCCCCTTGGTATTAACCACTACAAACCAGCAATCGGAAATGGACAACCCCTCGAAGGGAATAAAGGCCAGTGCCAATTCTTTCCCATAAAATGCCTTATACAAGCCGGTCAGGTCCACTTCAGCACTCTTCGACTCCCGCGACAGCGTCTGATTGTACTCCCGCAATAGCCCATACCCATCGAGGTAATTACAATATGACGAGAGGTAAGCATTGATATCCGATATGCCTAAGTAAACAAATGCCGCGGTTTGTGCAGGCAATACATCGGCAACAGTCATGGTAACCGGCTTTTGCTTTGACAGCAGGTTGTAGTAGGTATTGAGTGTATCGCTAACCTGCCCGAAGCCATTCAGAAAAAAGAAATCGTTCCTGATGGTCAAATCCAACTCGCTCCATCGGCCAAGTCTCGATAACCTTTTGAAACTCTTACTGTTGTTAGGGTGGATATAACGATTGAAGAATAAGGGCAACCGATTATGGTTTACCAGCACATTTGCCACAACCCGTGTACCTGCCGTTTTTAAAACATCGGTAAAAGAGGGATCGTTAAGCAGGGATATCCCGCTTTCCAGCTGCCCAATGGCCGATTCAACCAGCAGCATTGAACGGCTTGCCATAATAACCCCCCGATGTACAGTAATGGAGAGGTTGCTGTCAGCCTGTTTTTCTCCCTTTGAAAATGTGAAAATTGAAACGCCATTGTACTCCTTTTCGTCAACAGTTCGCATGGTCCCGTAGATATCGGAAATCATACTCCAAATGTCTGAGGGGCGCACCCTTTCGGGTAAATTGGTTGCAAAAAACAGTTCGCCCCTGCCATTGCCTACGGTGTGAGCCGATACAAACACCTGATTTTCCGCTACCATTCGGTTAAATAGTGCCGACCTGCCACTAAGGGAGTCAACCATGGTAAAAAAACGGGAAACGCCACCCATCACCTTAAGATCTTTCATGGTTTTCCAAAAATCATTGCCCTGGTGTAGCTGCGTATGCAACTGCTCAAAAGGGTCGATTTTTACCACAAATGCTGCATCGATTGGAATGGCATAAATTGCCTCGGAGCTGTTTTTCCCGCTGCGAAATGGCCGAAAAAACAGGATAACGATTCCCGCAACGATTAGCAGCGCAATTAGAGAGATGGTTGCCTTTTTTCGAAACATTGGTGCAATGTTTTCAATTTTTACCCTGAACGGGACGGTGGCAAAGTTAGCAGAATATGCAAAAATAAAAAACCGAATGGGAGTCCCCAATCGGTTTTTATATTTGTTTTCAGCCTCAACCAGACGCAAGCAAAAGGTGGCTGCTATGGATTTTGCAGCTGAGTTGAAATGTAGGGAGTGCTTGTTAAAGGTTAAATTCTGCCTTTATTTTTTCAACGTAATCAAGCTTTTCCCATGTGAAAAACTCAACCTCCTTTTCGTAGGTGTTACCGCCATTCCCTCCTCCCATTTTAACGGTGGCTTTAAAGTAATCGCGACCGAAATGGCCATAGGCAGCAGTTACAGAGTAAATTGGGTTTTTCAATCCCAGCCTTTTAATAATCATTCCAGGGCGCAAATCAAAAATCTTACCCACCATCCGCGCTATCTCAGCATCGGATTGTTTAACCCTGGAAGTTCCATATGTATTTACAAAAATACTAACCGGATTGGGCACCCCAATGGCGTATGCCAGCTGCACAAGCACCTCGTCGGCAACCCCTGCTGCCACTAAATTTTTGGCAATGTGCCTTGCTGCATACGAGGCTGAACGGTCAACCTTTGAGGGGTCTTTCCCTGAGAAAGAGCCGCCCCCATGGGCCCCTTTGCCGCCGTAGGTATCAACTATCAATTTCCGCCCCGTCAACCCCGTATCGCCGTGAGGGCCGCCAATCACAAACTTTCCGGTGGGGTTAACCAGTAAATTATGATCGCCTTTACACAATTTCTGAACCCGCTCGGGCAAGCGATTCTTTACTCGGGGGATGAGAATTTTCTCAATATCATCCCTTATGATTTGCTGCATGCGCTCATCGGTATCAAACTCATCATGCTGAGTAGAAATGACAATAGTGTGTATGCGAAGGGGTTGCCCGTTGTCATCGTATTCAATGGTAACCTGGCTCTTGGAATCGGGGCGCAGATAGGTCATCTGCTTCCCCTCGCGGCGAATTTTGGCCAGCTCCATGAGCAGAATGTGCGATAGCACGATTGCCAAAGGCATGTAGTCGTCGGTTTCGCGGCAGGCATAGCCAAACATCATTCCCTGATCGCCGGCACCTTGCTCCTCCTCGCTCTGGCGTACTACCCCACGGTTAATATCAGGCGATTGCTCGTGAATGGATGAAATCACGCCACAGCTATCGCCATCGAACATATACTCCGACTTGGTGTAACCTATGCGTTTAACCACTTCGCGGGCCACCTGCTGCACATCAACGTAAGCCGTGGTTCGCACTTCGCCGCTAAGAACGGCTAAGCCCGTGGTTACCAAAATTTCGCAAGCCACCTTCGACTCGGGGTCTTGACGGAGAAACTCATCGAGAAGAGCATCGGCAATCTGGTCAGCCACCTTATCGGGATGCCCCTCGGAAACGCTCTCGGAAGTAAATAAATATCCCATTACTTTATTTTTTTAAAGTTTTTAAAAAAGTCGGGGAAGTATTGAAGATTGGTAAGATAAAATACTGTTTTAGCATTTTTTATCGTGGTTGCAATCAATCAAATTTTTCCACTCTTGACACGGCAAAGATAGGTGATTTTAGGGAAAAATATCGTTAGCGGATTTAAAATATTTACCAAAAGCCAGCAAACTCTTATTCGCAAAGCCTTTCAGCCGTTCAAAAAAATGGCAGCGATTTGAAGCGAAAGTTTGTATTTTTGTTATTGTTTGCTGCAAGCATTGTATGGACGAAACCCACTATACTTCAACCCGCTTTGAGCGATGGCTCGAAAGGATAGCGAATGCCTTTTTCACCCTGTGGGGAAAGCATAAAGTGGGTATTCTTGGTACCATTCTGCTGAATATGGTTGCCCTAACCGCTCTTCTCTCCTTCGAAATGAGGAATAAATCGTACCTGTACGAATCCGTAGCTCTTATCGATTTTGACAGGGAATATGAAATACACCCCGAAAAAGAAGAGCCGGAGCCCGAGCCACTTCTGCCAAGGGATGCCTTGGTTCCGCAGTACGAATACGAGGCCATTCAGAATATTGCTCAGGACGCAACCAAAGAAGACCTTAATCCCGGATTGTCTGATGAAAAACGTATCGATGCGGATAAACTCTATCAGGAGGCACAAAGGATTCGTGAACAGATGCAACGTAACCGTGAGCTGTGGGATGAATCGCAAGGGATTGATGAACCTGACATCCCCAATGTTGAGGATAAAACCATAGAGCCCATTGACGAGGGGCAAATAAAAGGGCCTACGGTAATAAGCTACTACCTTGAAGGGCGCAAGGCCAGATATCTTCCCGTGCCATCGTACAAGTGCGAACTGGGCGGCAGGGTAGTTGTGGACATTGAGGTGCTTGACAACGGTAAAGTGGACAAGGCCACCATCGACATGGCCAATTCTGTACAGGATCAATGTATGAATTCTGCAGCCATTGAAGCTGCGCTTGCCAGCTATTTTTACAAAAGCAATAAAAGCGGTTCCCGACAAAAGGGAAGTATCACCTACCTTTTTGTACCACAGTAGGTTAAAATGCTGCCATCAACAGGTTAATGTCCCTTGAAGGAATTCCGTAAAGGCTTCCCAAATAGCTGTTGGTCAGTATCCCATTGTAAATATATACCCCATGTCGCAGGCCTGCATCCTCTTTCAGGTACTGTTTTATGCCTCCGGCATCGCCTATTTCGGAAAGCAGAGGAGCAAAAACATTGCTGATGGCAATGGAAGAAGTGCGTGCAACCCGTGCCGTTATATTGGGAACGCAGTAATGGATAACTCCGTGTTTTTCAAATGCGGGGTCATCATGATTGCGCACTTCCGATGTTTCGAAACATCCTCCCCTATCAATGCTCAAATCAACGATAACCGAACCACGTTTCATCAGCTTTACCTGATCTTCGGAGATCACAATGGGGCCCTTTGTCTCCTCAGGCAGAATGGTGCCTATCACCACATCGGCAGTTTTCAGCACCCTTTCGAGCACTTGTTGGTGAAAGATTGATGTGTATAACCGTTGACCTAAAATATCCTGAAGTTCCATTAACCTTTTAATGGAATCATCGAAGATTTTAACGCTGGCCCCCAGTCCAAGCGCTGCACGTGCGGCAAACTCGCCTGCTGTACTGGCTCCCAGTATTACCACTTCGGTGGGGGTTATCCCCGAAATCCCGCCAAGCATCACGCCCTTGCCCTTATTCACGTTGCTAAGATACTCGGCGGCCACCAGAATGGATGTACTCCCGGCAATTGAACTCATGGCTCTAACCACAGGATAGGCTCCGTCCTGGTCGCGAATGCTTTCGAAAGCGAGTGCAGTTGCCTTTTTCTTCATCATGTCTCGAAGATTTTTGCCCACCGAATCGGTTAAATGCAGCGACGAGATAACCACCTGATTATCGGTAAGCATCTCTATTTCACCGGGAAGTAGCGGTGCAATTTTAAGTACAATCTGGCTTTTATACACCTCTCCGGCGGTTTGAACAATCTCTCCCCCCTTCTCGCTATACTGATGATCGGTATAGTTTGCCTTCTTTCCGGCATCCTTCTCAATGATGATTTGATGCCCCTGATTCACAAGAATCTCAACAGCCTCGGGGGTGAGAGGAATCCTACTTTCAGTTTTGTCGGCTTCGGCCGGTATGCCAATTACCAGCCTCTGGGTTTGCTTACCTATTTCCAATTTTTCTTCCTGAGGCAAAAGCCCCTTGGCATAAGGGAATTTAGTTGACGAGGATAAACGACCCATGGCTATACGCAATTAAAATGTATGAAATAGTTCATTTAACGAGATGGAACCTGTTGCGTTCAATTGAATGGATAAATATAATGTTTTGGAACATTCAGGTCAAATAAAAAGTTGAAGAAAATTGTAATCGCCCATTTTGGGCAATGAAATGAACTGCTGACATACCATTGTCAACGCCGATATCCTCAGCCCCTTCTTTCACAAGGGTCACAAAGTTCAATCACCCTTTTACCATCGCTAAGAGCCCTGATGGTAAAGCGCACCACACTGCTCTCGGGCAAAATTTCTTCAATCAGCTCGGGCCATTCAACAAAACAGTATCCCCTCGAGGAATAGAAATACTCCTCATAGCCAAGATCGTACACCTCTTCAAGCTTTTTAATCCTGTAAAAATCGAAGTGGTAAACGGGCACTCCATCGGACGTTTTGTACTCGTTCACTATGGAAAAGGTGGGGCTAACCACGGTATCGACAACCTCCAGCTCCCTGCAAATAGCTTGAATCAACGTGGTTTTTCCTGAACCCAACTCGCCGTAAAAGCAGGCTACTCTACTGCCACCCATTTCTTTCAGCACATCCCCTGCAGCCTTAGGTAACCCGCTGATATTTTCAACAACGATAGGCTCCATGCTAAACGGCTTTAAATTCGAGGTATGGCACAAGCATTTCCTCAACGGATATCCCGCCATGTTGAAAAGTATCGCGGTAATACTTCACGTAATAGTTATAGTTATTGGGATATACAAAGTAATCGTATCCGAGGGCAAAAATGTATGAGGAGCTGACATTGGGTTTGGGCAGGTGTATGTCTTCGGGTTTTCTGATTTCGAATACCTCCTTTGGATTATAGTTGAGGCTTTTCCCCAGCTTATACCGTAGGTTTGTCGAAGTAGCCTTGTCGCCCACCACTTTAACGGGGTTTTTTACCCGTATTGTGCCGTGGTCGGTGGTGATTACCAGCTTAACATTGGCTTCAGCTGCCTCCTTTAGAAGCATGAAAAGGTCGGAATGCTTGAACCAACTGCGGGTGAGCGAAACGTATGCTGCCTCATCGGAGGCAAGATGACGCATCATCTCCATTTCCGTTCGGGCATGCGAGATGACATCGATAAAATTGTAAACCAGTACCGTTAACTGATTTTTCAGCATTTCTTTCAGATTCAATTTCACCGGTGCTCCGGCCAGATTGCCGGCCTTCTCGTAATGCATCCTGTAACTCTTCCCCAATCGTTGCAGCTGGCGCTTGAGCAGTTCCTCCTCGTATAGGTTCTTTCCGCTCTCCTCCTCGTCGAAAACCCACAATTCAGGGTGCATACGCTGAATTTCCAATGGCATCAAACCGGAAAAGAAGGCGTTGCGGGCATACTGTGTGGCCGTGGGGAGTATTGACGAGTAGATCACCTCCTTTTCCACTCTCCAGTATGGGGCTATGAGCCCCTGAATGGCCTTCCACTGGTCGAACCTAAAGTTATCGATAAGAATCAGAAGCACATTCTGCCCCGAGTCGATGATTGGGAAAACCATATTCCTCAACACGTTATGCGACATCAATGGCCTTTCCTCATTCTTAGGGTCAAACCAACTGTAGTAATGATTTTTAATGAACTTTCCAAACTCGTTGTTCGCCTCCGACATCTGCATCTGAAAAACCTGTCCGATATTGGAATCGGACGATTCAGAAATTTGTATCCCCCACTGGATCAATTTTTTGTAAATATCAGCCCACTCCTTAAAAGTTCTGGCCATGCCGATTTGTTGACCAAGTACGCCAAATGCCTGACGGTAATCGGTAGTGGTTTTTTCGTTCACCAAAACCCGGTTGTGCACATGCTTTTTGATGGAGAGCAGAACCTGATTGGGGTTGACAGGTTTTATCAGGTAATCATCAATTTTAGCCCCAACCGCCTGATCCATAATGTTTTCCTCTTCGCTTTTGGTAATCATAACGACCGGAAGCATGGGGTGCGTTTCCTTAATGAGGGCCAGAGTTTGAAGGCCGCTCAGGCCGGGCATATTCTCATCCAGGAAGACCAGATCAAAATCGTTCTGCTCTACCAGTTCAAGCGCATCTTCGCCATTGGTGGCCGTAAGCACCCGATAGTTTTTCTGTTCGAGGAACAGAATATGCGAGCGTAGCAGATCGATTTCATCATCAACCCAAAGTATGGATACGTTCATTGTCAACGTTAGGGCTTATATTTATTGGTAAAAAAGTTAAGGTAGTCCACCACCGATTTATCCTCCATGAAAATTGTAAAGTTCTCTTCGCTAATTACAAATAGCGAGTAGTCCTTCTCCTGAAGAGTTCCCATTAAACCCTGTTCTGCCACGGCTTTTCGGTAATATTCCATGGCTTCGTCCTTGTTTTTAAGAGGCTCGACAACAATTAAACTGATGTGCTTGGTTAACTCCTTACTGTTAACAGACAGGTTAAGATTTAAAAAGTTGTCAACATTGAATGAAACCATATTGAAGCGGAGCTGATTTATGGGTGAGTTTTTAGGAATAACGGCAACAAAGAGATGCTTCCCATCGGGCTCAACGTACCCTGCAAGTGAAACAAGGGAATCCTGTGCTGCACCATCATCAACCTTGTCGGCCATCTGCCCTGTGGCCAGCTGCAGTTCAATTTTGTCCAGATAAACAATGATATCAGCCGCTGTTTTAGCCACATCGGCCTTGGGATACTTACTAACCACTTTGGACAACTCCTCCTTATACTGCCGAATATCACCCGTTTTGCCAATGCTCTGAGCTAAAATAAACTGATATTTTGGCGCATGATCGGAATCTTTATACATCTCCAAACCCTCCCTGGAGCGCTGGGCTGCATCCCTATAGTTCCCCTTTTTGAACTGTTCGTAGGTTTCCTCGTAATGGGAAGCCAGCTCGCTCTCTCTCTTTCGCAACTCATCAACATAATTGGGATTACTAAGCATTAAGGCGTAAGGGCTGGTAGGAAATTTGCTAATCAGCAGCTGTTTATATCTTTCGGCCTCGCTATTATTCTCAGTAAACCTCGATATCTGGTACAGATTATAGTGCGCCTGTAAAGCGTTGGAACCATTGGGAAATCTCTCCAGCAAGCGGTTGTATGCCTTAATGGCCTCTGGGTAATCCTTAATCAGCGTTTGATATATTTCGCCCACACGGAACATGGCTTCTTCAATCTTTTGGTAGGAGATGTTAACCAGCGAGTCGTTCAGGGGCAAATCCTGCAGATAGAACTCCCTGCTCTTGTTGTCCAAAACTTTCATTGGGGCCCCTGTGGAATCGGTGACCTGATCGGTTGAGGTCAGGGCATCGCTGGCAACAACCCTTTTGTTTATCCTACGCCAGTTATCCTCCAGCTTGCGCCTTCCCCACTTCATGTTGAATTCGGACAAACCGAAACTCAATGAGGATTGGTTGTAAAAATACCATCCACCGCCCTCTGTTTGGGCTGATCTTCCACGCTGTGTCTGCTGGAATTGCGCAAACCTGTCGCGCCCCTCCTGTTCTTCCCTCTTTTGCCTCTCCTCATCTTCGCGTGCAAGTTTAATCAGGTCGGCAATCAACGCATCCCTTTCCTTGGGGCTCATGGCCGCTACGCGGAGAAGGCTGTCCTCGTGCTGCACTACGTTGAGATTCTCCACAAGCCGATTGAGGTTTTGCGTTTTCGTTTCCAACTCCTGATAACCCGGGTAATCCTGATCCAAAGCGCGATATGCGCTATCGTAGTATGCCTGACTAACCGTGTAGTTGGGTTTGGCAAAGTAATAGTCGGCAAGAACCAGGTAGGATATTCCCTTTTGGTGATTATTCTTTACGCTCGAACGGGCGGAGAGTTTATAGTATTCGATGGCTTTTTCAATATTCCCCTCCTTATTCTCGATGTTACCCAGAGCATAGTAAATCTGGTCGAGGTACTCCTGATTTTTACCATCGCGGGACATCTTAAGCAATTGCTTTTTCATATCGGACCCTTTGCCCATGCTCTGGGCGTTGGATGCTATATTAACCCTTGCATTGAAGCTAACTTCGTACGAAGGGCTCATGCGCAATATTTTTTTGAACAGCTTGTTCGATTGGGCATATTTACCATCCCTTTGCCTGAGTTGCGCCAAAAGGTATGTGTAGCGCAATCGGGTGGCCCTGTCGGGCACGCTCTTCAACGCCTTTTCAAGGTGCTGAGGCACCTTATCGTACCGCTCCTGCTTAAAGTAGTAATCGGCCCATGTCGATTCGAGAAGGTGTGTAAAATATTTATTTTTAGGATATTTTCTATTGGTAGAGATGGCCCTCAACCTATCCTCAGCCGACACGTAGTCCTTTCTCAGGATATCGATGCGAGCCAGCCACACACTCGCCTCATACCACATACGGGTATTGGGAAATTGCATGAGTACGTACTCAAAAGTCATCTCGGCCTCATCGAGGGCCGCTTTCCATACTCTGGCCTTGCCAATGAGAAGCCATGCCTCCCTGACGTAGTGTACAAATTCGTTCTGATTGTAAAATTCCTTTTCTTTGGCAGTCTGCACTCCTCTTTTCCGCTCGGGTTTAACGGATATGGAATGTTTGCTTATCAAATCGGTTGATTTCATTATGGCTCTGTCCATGTCGCCGCCTACGGAGCCGGATACCTGCTGGTCGCCTGCCAGCGAGACGGGAAGAAGCAGTGAGAAATTGTAGCTGTATCCCAAAGCAACACGCTGTGTCGCATTGTTGTAACTCTCCCTGGCATTGAAATAGTAGTTATACTTAGCTGTAATATTGTGGTACGCTCTGTGCGTGGCAGTATTCTTCGTGGTAGTACAACCCCATATCAACGGAAGCAGCACAATGGTAATTCCAAACAGTATTTTATAGCGCCCGATTCGATTCATCCAAAAAAAGTTGTTGATATAGTAACTAAACTGATGCCCTGTTATTATTCCAAGATGCTAATTTAACGGCACTGACTTCAAAAACGGGCTACAATATTACAAAATAAATTTTGCATTTTCGGATTTTGAAGCTCTACCGTAACTATTGTATCTAACAGCATATTAAAAAAGTGCCCTGGCCTGCATGGTTCCCGTGTGAACCACTATACCATCGCTCAGCACCCGTCCGCCATAGCCAGCCTCCAGCTCAAACACTTTCGACAGCCTTCGCCTTACCACAATATTCCACGTTGCATTGCGTCCGGGGCGAAGCCCTTCAAGCATATCGTAAGCGGCAGGCGAGTGGATTTCACCTTCAAAGGAATTGGCAATATACGACGATTTGGCCATAACGGAAGCCTTACCGGGGAAAACCAGATCAACCTGTACGAATAGGGTGTGAGATACGCCCTGCTCCGCACCAAGGGTATTCTCGCTCTGTTTCCACTTATAGCCCATTTCGTATGATGCCTGACCGCTTCCGGTATATTTGATACTGGTAGTAGATGCCTGTCCCTGAATGCTATGGTTCCGAGAAATGAACAGCTGCGATGCCGTGGAACTACTAAACAACTCGCCCTCTGTTCGGATGGTAATATATTGACCAACCCCAAACCACACAAATGCCCTGTGCGAGAGTAACCCTTTTATCTCGAAACCGTTGGCAGGTATGGATTTGTTGCGAGTCCGGTTAATTATGTATTCAATCCCAAACTTACGGCTTGCCCTGTTGTATGTTAGAGAATTTCGAAAATGAGAGGATAACCCGGTGACCAGCGTGTCCTTCTCGTCATGCACAAAAGGGTTAGATGCACTCCAAAAATCATCGAATCGGTTCTTTTGGCTAACAATAAATGAATTTTGATTTGAAAAACGGCCTACCCATCGGGCAAATTTGCCCTTTTCCTTTAAAAAGTTCATCGGTGCCAGGTTACTTTTTAGGCTGAATGCATTGGTGCGCACTCTAACCATGTTAGTTCCCGGAGTGTTTATTCTTATAAACCGCGCCTCATCGCTGAAGGCAGCCACCTCAAACTCATCAAGTTCCATAATGCCGTTGCCATTGTAATCTATCCATGTGTAAACCCCTTGTCCGGCAGGCACTTCGAAAAAGTAATACTCATTCTCGGGCTCCAATCCCGACCCCAACTCGAAGGCTCCTGAAACAGACAAAAGGCCTTTTGCAACTTTTTGTGAGTATTCCACGCGTGTTAGCAACGTTTTTTCCTTTTTGCCTATATCCTTAAAAATGGAGTCATTGGGGTTGAAGATGCGATAACCCACCTTTAGTCCCACGTTGCCAACCGTTTCGCTCTGCGCCCTTCCCTCAAACATCAAATCCTCCGAACGGCCCACCAGCGTTTTTTCATTCTTCCACGGCTTGTAGTCCTCCCGAAATGTGTATGAAATGGCTCCTTTTGTGGGGAAAGAGTCGGGAGTGGCTAACATGGCTTTAGCCTGATGCCATTGGTAACTCTGCCCAAGCAGGCTGTCGCCATTGAGCAAATAGGATTGATTCTGCTCAAGTTCGCCCAGCAGGCTCAACGTGATGAAACTGACGGGAACGCTTGTTCCAATTTTTAGCTTGTTGAAACGGGTTCTGAAAACCGAATCCCGTACTTCGGAGCCCATCCCGTTCCACGAGGTACTAATGGCTTTGCCTTTCTGCCATCCCATTGCGCTAATCCTATCACCCTGATACCCGCTACTCAAACGAAAATCATCGAACGACAGCCTGGAGTAAACGCTTTTATCTTTCTTAAAATCGGCCCATAGGCCGATAAGCTGTTCGCCACCCCCATCTAAAGGTCGTGCAATGCTCCAATCCCTTTCAAATTCAGCCTCTCTTATCCTGTCAATGTTCCGGTATCCGTCAGTCGTCTTATGAACATGAGTGCCAAAATCCCATGCCGTTAAGCTATCTCTAACAATCCTGTTGCTATAGGCAATCAAAAACGAATGGCCAATATCATCGTCAGAGTTGAGGGTTGAAAAGGTATTCAAATCCGTATTGCTCAGGGCGTAATCGGCCCTAATCATTGAACCCTTCCCCATTTGCTGTGCTATTCCTGCGGTAAAAACCTGTCGTTTCTGGGGTGCCACAAGCCGTTTGATCGGCTCATAGCTTCCTTGTAGGTTGCCATTCTCGGGTGCTACCCATCGGTACACCTTGCCATTGGCCTGGCCAAAATCTGGCTTATAGTTCCCCTTGCCCTGCCCAACATATGAAAATGAAAGCCTGTAGTGTGCATTGTCAGGATTGACGGAATGCCTGTAAATTGTATATGAAATACCTGCCACAACGGTATCGGTCTTTTGATATAGAATCTTTTCGGGGTCGAAGGGAACGCTGTCTGCCTGTGCATAAAATGCAAGGTCGAGGTTATCGCCAATGCTTGCCAGCAATCGCTTTTGGGCTTCGGTTAATTCCTGATCATAAGGCTGGTTTTTTCCATCCTGTTCCGAAAAAACAGAGATATGCCACTGCCTTCCCCCTTTAGCTCGATGCACATTGGCATAGGTATTGAAACGAGCATAGCTCCTTTCGGAATACTCAAACTCAACGATTATCCGGGTGTTCCTGTTTATTGGCATGTTATGGGTAAAAGTCAACTCAGCCAAATTGTATTCCATGGTGTAATCCCTATCGTCGCCCCGCTGTAGCAAAACCTCATCGACGTAAACCCTTTCGGAGCCAGCAATGATAATAATATGCTGCTCGCCCATGGCACCGGAAAGTCTGTATGGCCCCTGATTTCCCTCTTGTCCATTGAACGAATTGCGCGAAAATTTCCCATCGGGAACGGCAAATGCCGAAGTAACCCTAAGCGTATCGGCTCTTCCACTACCTATTTCAAAAACACCATTGTAGGCCAAACCCTGAACATTCCGTGTAATATTGATCAACGGCCCCGAATTGTTGGATTTAATATCAATATCTCCTGCTTCGATGGCAAAATTATCGCGGTAAACTTTCAGGTAAATCCTGTCGAACTCCTCAATACGGGCAGTAGTCCCCTCGGGCTGGAGAGGTATGGACTGGTCGGAAATGGCTCCCTCCACCTTCAGCCCCGATTCCAACTCGCCCGAGAGCTGGATATTCATTCCCGAATTCATCGTCACGCTTTGGTTATTCCCAAAACTGATGCCCCGCGTTATGGACCCACCGGTCTGGATACCCTCGCCCAAAAGGGGCTCCCTGGCAGCGCCATAGGCATATCGTTGTATCTCCCTCCCCATTAAGCTGTCGGGTGACAGGCTTTCGTCGTAATCCCTCCTGTAGAAATCGCCCTCGAAAAGCATGGGAAACACCCTGTACTCAATGTTGTAATGCAGGTCGTCAGAAAGGAGAGTATCCGAAATGGTAAGGGTTGCACTGCCAAAATTTACACTGTACAGAGTTTGGGGTACCTCACTACCCGTAGGGTAGAAAATCCTTAGGGTGCCGGGTATTACACTCAGCGAGTCAATTGTAATGGCCTGACTATTGAGTATCAACTCCTTTCTCCTTAAATTATCCAACTGCTGTCCCTGCGAGCGAAAGAAACAGGATAACAGGACGAAAAGCAATATTAAAACCCGCTTTATCAATGGTATGGGATTATTTGTACTAAATAACGAATAAAAAATGAAAATAGCATTTAAGTGAGCAAAACCCGAACTCAAAGTAAAAAGTTGCAAGGTAAAAGGCAAAAGTTGAAAGTGTAATTATGTATTGCCGTCGGCTTTAGCCCCATAAATAAAGTGAAAAGGTAAAAGGCGAAAGTTAAAAGTTATCGAAACGCTTCCATGTAGCTTCGCCACAATGAAAAGATTTAGATTTTACTTTCCAAAAGGATGTTTCTGAAAAAGGATTATGACACCCTTTTCCAATTATTGCTTTTCAGTAAGATGCTCCATAATATCCCTTACCACCACCGATGCCAACAGGCATCCGAACAAGGGTGGCATGTAGGAAATGGTGCCTAATGTGGTTTTTTTATTGGGTTCATTTTCAATGGGAGTCATGGCATGTTCGGGCACTTCCTCCGATGAGAAAACCACTTTAAACCCTTCGTAAACGCCCCTCCGGTGAAGGCGCTTTCGCAGGTTACGCGCCAAAGGGCAGGAGTGCGATTGCGAAATATCGGCAATCTGCACCTGCAGTGGGTCAACCTTTCCCCCGCTGCCCATGGAGCTAACCAGCCTGTATCCGTTGAGAAGGCTGAGGTATATCAGGTAAAATTTTGGAGAAAGAGTATCTATGGCATCCACCACATAATCGTAGCGATTGGCCAGAATTTCTGTCATCCGCTCATCGCGAATGTACTCTTGATAAACGTGCAGCTTAAGATTTGGATTTATATCCATGAGGCGTTGTCCAAGGACTTCGGCCTTTGGCATACCCAAAGTGCTATTCAGCGCAGGCAGCTGACGGTTGATATTGGTTATATGGATGGTATCTCCATCCACAATGGACAACTCGCCAATGCCGGCACGGCACAGCTGCTCGGCAGCATACGCCCCCACGCCGCCAAGCCCGGCCACCAGTACATGGCTATTTCTCAATCTTTCCACATTTTTCTCCCCAATGAGGAGTTCGGTTCTGGCAAGCCAATGCATAGAAAACATTTTATTACAATGGATTCTCTGCAAAAGTATCAAGGATAGCAGAAAAAAAAAACCATTGGGGATAATTCGGATTAGTAAGATTTTACAACCTAAAATATGTTATCCAACATTGTTGAAGAACAGGCAAATGGATGTTTTTTACTGTAGTTTAACTAAACTATAGAGACTAACTTTGCGCTAATATTTACAAACCGAATAAAAATCATTTAACCATGAGTATTTCGCATATTGAGCACATTGGCATTGCAGTAAAAAATTTGCAGGATGCCATTCCATTCTACGAGGAAGTTCTTGGCCTAAAATGTTACAACATTGAGGAGGTAAAGGACCAAAAAGTAAAAACCGCATTTTTTATGGTGGGTCAAACTAAAATTGAACTTCTCGAATCCACCGATCCCGAAGGGCCTATTGGCAAATTCATAGAGAAAAAAGGGGAAGGAATTCACCACATCGCTTTTGCCGTAACTGACATTGAGAATCAACTCCAAAGAATGGAGGGCAAGGGCGTTACGCTTATAGACAAAACACCCCGCAAGGGTGCCGAGGGTCTCGATATTGCCTTTCTTCACCCCAAATCAACCTTAGGCGTTCTTACAGAACTCTGTGAGAATAAAAACAAATAGTATCCCATACCCAAATACATTACAACTATGAGTACACAAGGAGAAAAAATAAAGGAGTTGATTGAACTTCGCGAGAAGGCCAAAATGGGAGGTGGTGCAAAGCGTATTGAGGCGCAACATAGCAAGGGCAAATACACGGCCCGTGAGCGAATTGAAATGCTGTTGGATGAGGGCAGTTTCGAAGAGTTCGACATGTTTGTTACCCACCGCTGCAAGGACTTTGGACTGGAGGAGGAGGCCTACCTGTCCGACGGGGTGGTTACCGGTTACGGTACCATTGACGGGCGTATAGTTTATGTTTTCTCGCAGGATTTCACCGTATTTGGCGGTTCGCTATCGGAAACTTTTGCAGCCAAAATATGCAAGGTGATGGACATGGCCATGAAGGTTGGTGCCCCCGTTGTGGGTATCAACGATAGCGGAGGTGCGCGCATACAGGAAGGGGTGATGAGCCTTGCCGGCTACGCCGATATCTTCCAGCGCAATATCATGGCATCGGGCGTAATACCACAGATTTCAGCCATATTTGGCCCTTGCGCCGGTGGCGCAGTTTATTCTCCTGCGCTTACCGACTTTATTATCATGTCGAAAGATACCAGCTACATGTTTGTTACCGGCCCCAAGGTGGTAAAAACTGTTACCGGAGAGACCGTTACTTCTGAAGAACTGGGTGGAGCAGGAGTTCATACTTCCAAATCGGGTGTTGCACATTTTGTGTCCGAAACCGAGGAGGAGGGCATCATGCTTATCCGTAAGCTATTGAGCTACCTGCCACAGAACAACCTCGAGGAGTCTCCCCTCGAACCCAACAACGACCCCATTGACAGGCTTGAGGATTCGCTCAACGAAATTATTCCCGATAGCCCCAACAAGCCCTACGACGTGAAGGATGTGATTGCAGCCATTGTTGACAATGGCGAATTCCTTGAGGTACAGCGCTACTATGCTCCCAACATCATCACGGGCTTTGCACGCTTCAATGGACAATCTGTGGGAATTGTTGCCAACCAACCTAAATATATAGCCGGTGTGCTGGACATCAACGCTTCGCGTAAAGCAGCGCGCTTTGTCCGCTTCTGCGATGCCTTCAACATTCCGGTGGTTACCCTGGTTGACGTTCCCGGCTTCCTGCCCGGCACCGGACAGGAATACAACGGTATCATTATTCATGGTGCCAAACTATTGTATGCATACGGCGAGGCCACCATACCCAAAGTAACCGTTATACTTCGAAAAGCGTATGGCGGCGCCTACGACGTGATGAGTTCCAAGCATCTGCGGGGCGACATTAACTACGCATGGCCCAGTGCCGAGATTGCCGTAATGGGACCCCAAGGAGCCATTGAGGTACTCTACAGCAAGGAAATTAAGGCCATTGAAAATGAGCAAGAAAGGGGAGTGTTCCTTGAGAATAAGGAACAAGAATATAAGGACAAGTTTGCCAATCCTTACGTTGCGGCGAAATATGGGTTTATTGACGACGTTATTGAGCCTCGCAATACCCGATTCAGAATTATCCGCGCGTTACAATCGCTGGCAACGAAGAAGGATGTGAACCCACCGAAAAAACACTCCAATCTTCCATTGTAAACCCCTAACATTATTGTAATGAAAAAGTTATTGCATATAACATTTTTGATAGCGGGGATATCCATCGTGGGGTTCGTGGTCCATGCACAAAATGTGGAAGATTTGCGTATCAACGAGGTGATGCTGTTCAACAGCGATAACTACGTGGATAATTTCGGGCAACGCAGTGCTTGGATTGAAATCATGAATACGGGGTACAACTCTGTTAACATGGAGAACTGTTACCTCACCAATGATTTGAATGACCTGAAAAAGTATCGTATTCCTTCCGGTGACCCCATATCCATCATTCCCACCCGTCAGTTCATTGTCTTTTTGGCCGACATGAAAACTGAACACGGAACGCTACATCTCAACTTCACGTTGGACAGTATCAACCGCTTCATTGCACTGGTTAGCTCCAATGGGAAAACCATTCTCGACAGCGTTACTGTTCCTTTGCTTGGCTCCAATCAGGTCTATGCCAGGACCACTGATGGTGGCCCAATTTGGTGTACGAGTCAATACACCACCCCCAACTCCACCAACGAGGGGCAAATTGAAAAAACATCGCCCAGCGAGGCATTTGGTGCATTTGACCCATCCGGGTTTATTATGGCCATCATAGCCATGTCAGTGGTATTTATCTCTCTGATTTTCCTATACAGGATATTCCATGCCATTGGTAATGCCAACCAAAGGGCATCGCGCCGTAAAAAAGCCAAAGAGATGGCCGGACAACCCATAGCGCATGAAGATGAGGTTGCCGGAGAAGTATTTGCAGCTATCTCCACAGCTCTATATCTATACGAAACCGATAAACACGACTACGAGTCGGCCATTATCACCATCGAAAGGGTATCGAAACGCTACTCTCCCTGGAGTTCTAAGATATACGGATTGCGTGAAATGCCTCCCAGGATAATTCAGCATCAACCAAAGAGATAGCATTGATTAAGAAAACTAAAAAACACTATAACGATGAAAGATTTTAAGTTCAAAATAAGCGGCAATGAGTACCTGGTGCATATAGCCAACGTGGACGGAAACATTGCCGAGGTTGAAGTGAACGGTACGCCCTACCGGGTTGAACTTGAAAAGGAGTTGAAGCAGACCAAGACTCCAAAATTAGTTCGCAAGGAAAGCGTTCCTACCACCGATTCACACCCAACTGTGATGAAAACCGTGAGTACGGGCAGTCCTATTTCAGGGGCGGTTAAATCTCCGCTACCCGGCGTTATTTTAGAAGTTCACGTTAAGCCCGGCGACATGGTAAAATCCGGTCAACGTATCTTGGTGCTGGAAGCCATGAAGATGGAGAATAACATCGAATCCGACAAGGAGGGTAAGGTGTTGGAAGTGAAAGTCAAACAAGGTGATTCGGTACTTGAAGGTGACGTATTAATAACCATTGGATAGACATGGAACAAGTGCAAGGATTCTTTTCTTTTCTATGGGATAACCTCATGCAATTTGCGGAGTTCACCGGCTTTGCCAATGCGACATGGGGTCATATCGCAATGATTTTGGTGGCGCTGGGTTTCATAGCCCTGGCCATTATCAAAGAGTACGAACCACTGCTCCTTATCCCCATTGGGTTTGGGATCATCATCGGGAATATTCCCTTTGTACCCGGATTCCAACTGGGTGTGTATGAGGAGGGTAGCGTAATGAACTACCTCTACTTTGGTGTAATCAAAGGGGTGTATCCTCCCCTAATCTTTTTAGGAGTTGGCGCCATGACCGATTTCAGCGCTCTCATTTCCAATCCCAAATTAATGCTCATTGGTGCTGCTGCCCAGTTAGGTATCTTTGGAGCCTATATCGCTGCATTGCAGCTGGGCTTCACGCCATCTGAGGCAGGAGCCATCGGGATTATTGGTGGTGCCGACGGCCCCACGGCCATCTTCCTTTCATCGCGGTTGGCCCCCGAACTACTGGGAGCCATTGCCATTTCGGCCTATTCGTATATGGCCCTGGTACCGGTATTTCAACCGCCGGTGATGCGACTCCTCACCACCAAGAAGGAGCGCGTTATCCGCATGAAACCACCTCGCCAGGTAACCCAAATGGAAAAAATACTATTCCCCATCTTGGGATTGCTGCTCACTGCATTTATAGTGCCATCGGGGCTACCCCTTCTGGGTATGCTTTTCTTTGGCAACCTGCTGAAAGAGAGCACCGTAACAAAGAGATTGGCCGATACAGCCAAGGGCCCCATGATTGACATTGTAACCATACTCATTGGCCTCACCGTGGGTGCGTCCACACAGGCCACCACATTCCTCACCACAAAATCATTGGGGATTTTCGTACTGGGAGCCATATCGTTTATTGTGGCCACAGCCGGGGGTGTGCTTTTTGTGAAATTCTTCAACCTGTTCCTAAAGGAGGGCAACAAGATTAATCCGCTCATCGGGAATGCGGGTGTATCGGCCGTGCCCGATAGCGCAAGGCTGTCGCAAATGGTTGGATTGGAGTACGACAAAACCAACCACCTCCTGATGCACGCCATGGGTCCCAACGTGGCCGGAGTGATTGGCAGCGCAGTGGCAGCAGGGATACTGTTGAGCTTCTTGTACTAAAATTTTGAATATCATAAAAAACCGGCAGCAAAACCTGTCGGTTTTTTTTATTTTTACACCTCCGAAATGGTTTGAACAATATGAGTAATTCTTCGTTTGCAGTATAATCAATAATCCGGCCCAAATGCGCAAAAAACTGACCTATACCCTCACTATCGTTCTCATTCTTGTCATGGTTTTGGTGGGAATAGTGAGAACATGCAAGGTTGAAGATGAAGCCGGGTCAGCGTTGCCATTCGATGTTGCAACCACGCACGAAAAAAGATTTCACCATACGCGGTACGAGGGATTGCCCAAGGATAGGGCTGTGACGGAAATTATCCGATACATTAAAAAATATCTGTATAAAAGGCCATACGCTCATGAGCACTTAAGGCATTATTTTCAGGAGCAAACGGAAATGGTAAGAAGTCATACCCAAGACCTAACACCCGATGAAAGTTCCCTGAGCGTTGCCCTCTTTGGCGATTTGATGTGGATTGGCAAAGCCCACCCCCACTACGTTTCGGAAGTTGTGGTTGACCATCTGCATGCCCATGACATAGTTATTGGCAACCTCGAAACGCCAATTGACGTGCATCGAAGGGTGCCCAACCTTTTACCCGACTACCTTACCTACAACTCAAACCCCAACCTTTTGAGTGCTTTTGTCAACCCCGCAAACGGAAGGCTCCCCTTTTCCCTTCTCTCCCTTGCCAACAACCATGCCCTCGACAGGGGAGTGGATGGCATTCTCAATACCATGCAGCTGCTGGATGAAATGGGTGTGAAGCATACCGGAGTGTTTCCTAAGGACACAACGGGTAAAAGGTACGCAACCATAGTACAGAAAAACATAAAAATAGGCATATATGCAGCCACCTTCGGGTTAAATTTCGACAAACCCGAGTATCGCAACAGCATAGAAATAAACCGGATACCCGGCATTGCTCCCCCCGATAGTGCTCAAAAAGATATGAGCAGCCTTGAAAATGCCATTTCGCAAATGAGGGCCGAGGGGGTGGACTTTGTAATCGTAATCCCCCACTGGGGGTACGAGTTTGAACTCTACCCCGACCCCATAATCCGCAGGGTTGCCCACGCCATGGTTGAGGCAGGAGCCGATTTGATTGTGGGTAGCCACCCACACATATTCCAGCCCACCGAGGTCGTTTACGTTAACAATTACAAGGCAGACCATGCCGCCGATTTCTATGATTACCAACCATCCCGCATGAATGACCGCCATGGGAACCCGCGTAAGGCCGTGATATTCTATTCGTTGGGCAACTTTGTCTCTCGCATGTACACCCCCTCGTGCCAAATTGGGGTTATCAGCTCATTAACCATTGAAAAGAATGCTGAAACGGGAGCAACAGACTGGGTACTCAACGGCTCCAGATTTGTTTACAACCTTGTGCCCACGTTTCCGGGGAAGAGGCATCGCCTGATGTTTTACGACGAGTATAAAGACCTATATCTTCTTAAGCCAACCAAACAAAATTTAAGGCGAAAAGCGGAGATTGAGTTCATGATGAATCACTTTGGCACAAGCATAATATAAACCAACACGGCTACTAATCGTCGAACTATTTAAGCACAAAGAACAGGAAATGACGCGGAAAGAACGATACCAGAATGTGATAGAATACTTTAAAAAGAACATGCCCATTGCAGAGACGGAGTTAAACCATGGCAATCCCTACGAACTGGTTGTGGCAACCATCCTCTCGGCGCAATGCACCGATAAAAGGGTCAATATCATCACCCCCCACTTTTTCGAACGGTATCCCACCGTGGAGGCACTGGCAGTTGCCTCGCAGGAGGCGGTTTTCGAAATCATCAAATCGTGCTCATACCCCAACAACAAGGCCAAAAACCTTATCGGCATGGCCAAAGGGGTGATGGAGAACTTCGGTGGAGAAATCCCTGCCGACCTCAAGGCGTTACAAACCCTCCCGGGCATCGGTCGCAAGACTGCCAATGTGGTGGCCTCGGTGGCTTTTAAAATTCCGGCCATGGCCGTGGATACGCATGTATTCAGGGTGGCACGGCGCATTGGACTAAGCCAAAATGCCAAAACACCGCTAGAAACCGAGAAGCAACTGATGCAATTCATTCCCAAGGATTTGTGGAACATTGCCCATCACTGGCTAATACTCCACGGTCGCTACACCTGCCTGGCCCGCAAGCCCAAGTGCAGTCAATGCGGCATCAGGGACTACTGCAAGGAGTATCCCCGCTTTCAGAAAAAAGAGCTTTTGGCCGCTCAAAAAACCAAATCCTAAGCCTCAGTGGCGGATAGCTTAAACCTTATCCGGAGCGTTCCGTTGGCATAATCTGTTGTGGTAATCCTGAACTCTCCCACCTCCTTTGTATTGGCCACATGCGGCCCGATACATGCACATGCATCGTAGTCGCCAACCCGCACCACGCGAATGGTTTCGGGGGCATCCTCGGGAAGCTTCGACAGGTCGAGAAACGATGCAGCCTCATCCTTGCTCACCATTTCATCAGTTACATCAATATTGGAACTGATAATAGCATTTACCCTGCGTTCAACCTCTGCAATCTGCTCATCAGTTGGGGGAGTATCAAGCGTGTAATCGCATTTCGATTTTTTCCTTTCGATATGGGTGTTGCGCGAACGGGGACAGCCAAACATCCTCACCATGGTTTGGTTTAGGATATGCTCGGCGGTATGCATACGGGGGTCATAGTTCTTCTCACTCATGCTGCAGATTCATTTTTTCAAAAATAGCCTATTTGTCCGAAAAACAAGAGAAACGGGAAAATGTTATGCGCCATTTAAAACCATAGCCCATTTATTGCAATTGGAATCACTCGTACTGCATGGGAATGCACTATATTTGCGTTGAAATCGGTCATTTATTAACTCATCAATCTCTTACACCATTGAAAAGCACTATCGAACTGGAGAATATGAAGTTTTACGCCTACCACGGGTGCTACCGGGAGGAGCAAACCGTGGGCAATCAGTTTACTGTGAGCGTGGGGCTTGAAACCAACTCGTGCAATGCGGTTGTGACGGACAACCTGAAGGATGCGTTGAACTACCAGCAAGCATACGAAATTGTTAAGAAGGAGATGGCAAAGCCATCGCATCTTCTCGAACATCTGGCAGGCAGGATACTGGATGCCCTTTTTCGGGAGTTTGAATTGTTGGAATCGGCATGGGTTAAGGTGTCGAAGATGAACCCACCCATGGGCGGCAAGATGGATTGTGTCAGTGTAACCCTTTCAAAAAACAGGCGTGATGCCTAATTCCTATGGTCATTCTTTGCATTTCAGGAATAGATTCAGAACACAAAAAGCAAAGGGACCATTTAAACGAAGGAAGGCTATGAATTAAAAATATTTGTATATTTGCACTCCTAATTCAATAATTGGTCTCGTGGCCGAGTGGCTAGGCAGAGGTCTGCAAAACCTCGTACAGCGGTTCGATTCCGCTCGAGACCTCTACTCCAAATCAACCCCTTGAATGTCAAGGGGTATTTTTTTCAAGTGAATATCTAGGCAAGTGTTGAAAAGTAAAAATTTACTTATATTTTTCTTGGAGCGCATTTACGAGTAAAACTTTACTGTTTTTCAGACTTTTGTAATGATTTATTTTGTTTTACTACTTTTCCTTTGTTTTATATAGTACTTTATTGCAGTATTTGAGAATTCAATCAAATAAGCGTTTTGCTTTCCCAGCTTCTTGATGATTTCATTTCAATTGATAACCTTTTTAACCAAATCGTTACGATTTTTAATCAACATTCTGTTTATTCCCCTTAACCTATCAATATAAAAATGGCCTAACTATTTTAATGGTCATTAAGGAGTGGATCTTTCTTTAATATTTCACTAATTTTGTTTAATCCCATAGTATTTGCTCCCCTTCAGAGTCAAACTCCATTTTGCCATCGCACTTGGGACATGGGCGTAATCTAGTCTTCCATTTCACTAAATCGGTTTTTGAACTACATATGGGACAGGAAAAGAAATCCAATTTATGTTTAGTTTTCATTCTTTTAAATAGAACATCACGTCTTTTATATGTTTCTCCCTCTTCGCCAACACAAACGTCAACAATGTTATTGCATCTTTTACAAATAAAGGTATCAACTACAGCTATGAAACCCCTGTCCTTCCCTGCGCTGGTAAGCACTGTGTAATTGCATTTATTGCATTTGTATGTGTTCTTGATACCCATAGAAATTTACATTAACTATCTGGAATGCCAATGTTTGAATAAATTGGTAAAAAAGAATTAAGACATAAAGCCGGGAATGGTAAATCCAATGGGTATTCAGAATAAATCCTTAACTCATAACTACTGGTATAGCGCAAATTATTAAATCTTTCTTATCATAATCATGTAAAGCAAAGTCAAGAACTAACCAAACTAATTCATCTAAATTTTTACCTAACTCCCACTCGTCTTTGGCTGTTGAAAGAACAAACCCGTCATGAGTTGCAGTTTTAATAAAAATTTTACCCCGAACTAGACATTCCTTGCCGTTTTCGTCCTTTTCTCGATTGAGTGTACCATGAAAACGTCGGTTCCAATCCTTACCAGCCTTAGCTACAAATATCTCTGTTATTTGGAATTTACTATCCTTTTTTTTCGCCATTGAAAGCAGATTATATTATTTTAACTACGATTAAAATTTCTTTTTGTTACAATTCAAATACCAATAAAGTTATTGTATTTTCATTCAATTTTTTATTCCTTTCGTTTTTTTGTATATTACATAAAATAAACAACTTAGTATTGTCAAACTTTTATCATTGGCATAAATTCATCAATACGATTTTTACTAATTTGATTATCAGTTAATTTTAACAATGCGTGCTTAATCATATTCTAAATTGGCCTGTCTAAATTTAAAGCACTAATTGATATGTACTACTCAAAATTAAACTCAACGACGATTATTAAAATTCCTCTTGAAATTTCGAGTTCAAAGGGGGTTAACTCCTTTTATTCAATTTGATTTTTCAGCATTCTTATCCCTATTTCCATTGGGCATCACATTGACGGGCAGAATGCCTATCTCCCAAACTTTTCATACATTTGCAGCCATAAAAATTCTCCATGGCTACCTTTCTTTTCGATAAAATTATATTTGGCCCCGTACGCAGCCGCAGGCTGGGCGTTTCGCTGGGGGTGAACTTGTTACCCAACGATGCCAAGATTTGCAATTTCGACTGTATCTACTGCGAATGCGGATGGACAACGGGTGCCACCAGCAGCAAACTACCCGCCCGCACCCAGGTGAGGGAGAGCATGCAAAAGCGCTTCCAACAGATGAGGGCCAACGACGATGCCCTGGACGTGATTACCTTCGCAGGGAATGGTGAGCCCACCATCCATCCCCACTTTGCCGAGATTATTGACGATACCATTGCGCTTCGCAATGAATACTTCCCCCATGCACGAATAGCGGTGCTGTCGAACTCTACCATGCTTCACAAGCCCCCTGTGGTTGAGGCCCTCAAAAGGGTTGACCAGAATATCCTGAAGCTCGATTCGGGTTTCGATGCCACTATTCAACTCCTCAACCAGCCCAAGAAACCCATTACCGTAAGGCAAATAATTGACCACCTTAAGCAGTTCGACGGGAATTTTACTTTGCAAACCCTCTTTGTAAGGGGTACTTACAACGGGAAACCCGTTGATAATGCCACGCCCCGGGAACTGGAGCGCTGGATTGAGATTGTGGACGAACTACAGCCAAAGGATGTGATGGTTTACACCATTGCCCGCGATACGCCCATCGACACCCTGAAAAAGGTTCCTCAGGCAGAACTCGAATCCATAGCAGAAAGGGTACGGGCGTTGGGAATACCCGTACAAGTCTCGTGCTGATGGTTGCCATTGAGGAAACCGAAAGGGTGCTGGTGTGCCCACTGGGATGGGGTTTAGGCCATGCCACCCGTGTAATCCCCGTAATTTCGTACCTGTTGCAAAAGGGATGTACCGTAACCATTGCAGGCGATGCGCAAACCATCTCACTTCTTCATGGGCATTTCCCGCGGTGCACAAGCATTCATTTCCCCTCCATCAATGTTAAACTTTGGAAACGCGGAAGCACGCTTGCCCTTATTCTAATTGCCATTAAACTTATATGTAGAACCATTGGCGAGCAACGTGAGCTGAAAAGAATTATCGATGAACATCGCATAAATCTTGTGATATCCGACAATAGGTATGGCTTACACTCGCAGAGCATTCCCTCGATACTCATAACCCATCAGCTGCAGGTTATTTTGCCAAGATTTTTTAAATGGGCCGAGCCATTAGGTCGATGGTTTATTCGCAGGCATATCCTGCAATTCCATGAATGTTGGATACCTGACAACCCCGGTGGCTTTCGCCTATCGGGACAACTTTCGATGCCAAAAAAAATACCGGGCAACGTACGGTTCATCGGCTTACTCTCAAGGTTCTCGAACCATAAAAAGTCGGATACTCCGCACCCATGGGATTTGGTTGGCATCGTATCGGGGCCACCGCCCCAAAGGGCAATTTTTGAGCGCGAGCTGGTAAACCTCGGAAACCGCCTTAACCTTAAGACCCTAATCATCCGCGGATTGCCACAATCCAACAGTAAAGAGATTGATGGCTTGGGAACACTTGTTCCCCACCTACCTGACCATGAGATGGCCGGGGTAATCCTCTCGGCAAAGTATATCATTTGCCGTTCAGGGTACAGCACGCTGATGGACCTCATGGCATTGGGAAGGAAAGCCTTGCTTGTGCCCACGCCGGGACAAACGGAGCAAGAGTATCTGGCAAATTACTTAGGCCAGCAGAAAATTTTTCAATACTGCCTTCAAAATAAACTGAGCACTATCAACTTAAACGAGTTGAATGATTCTCAATCCGGCAAATTATTACAACCTGTCGTTTCCTTCTTCTCCAAATGTTAGCATACTCTCAATAATTATCGCTTACAGCTTCGTTTTGTTTGAAATTTTTATGGCAAAGCTGTACCTTAGCGTAACTTTTCAATAGGGCAATGAGCAAGAGGGCAACGCTTATCGTCATTGATTTTCTGCTGCTTTTCGCAGCGTTCTGCATTATTAACCTAATCAGGTTGAGGTCTGTAGGAAGTGCCATTGAAGCCTACAAACTCTCTTTTTTAGTATTTGCAGCCATTTGGATTGCGGTCTCGCTAAGTTTTGGCAAGTACGGTACCGAGGGAACAGACTTTCAGCCCAAGTTCAAGAAGATTATTGTTAGCAATCTCGTGGCGTTGGCCATAGCCACATGGTTAATGTTTCTATTCTACTTTTACAATCTGTCGCGGGTTGTTGTTTTTGGAACCATTGGAATTGCCACCCTGCTTGAAATCATGATGTTGGGGACGTGGTATCTGGTTAAACAGAGTAAGATTCTACCCGAAGAGAAAATCAAGAAAAAAAAGTTAAAGCCCATTGAAGAGCTACATGTGGAGGTTGATACATCGAGAACAATCAGCGATGAACGCAGGAAGGCAGTTAAGCGTGCCATAATAAATGAATTAGGGGAAAACGTATATAAATATTTTAACACTAACCTAAACCTGTCGCTGGAATCGACCCTCATCATCTCTACAACAACTGTATTCAATATTGATAATCAGCCTTCCAATTTTTTTCATACCATTGCCAACCTCAAACGGGTCAATGATATCCGATGGATTAACAAATTTTTCGAATCGGTTAATGCAAAACTTCCCAAAGGTGGGTTTTTTGTCTGCATGGCCGAAACAAAAAACCTTAGGAAAGCAAGGATTCTAAAAAAATATCCTCCTGTTATCAACTACATCGTTTACTCCATCGACTTCATCATAAAACGGATACTCCCAAAATTCACGTTAACAAAAGGTATTTACTTCTTTCTAACACGAGGGCAAAATCGTGTTATCACCCGTGCCGAAGTTTTGGGCAGACTTTACTCGTGTGGCTTCGAAGTGGTTGACGAACAATTTATCGACAACCATCTGTACGTTATCAGCCGCAAGATTAAGCAGCCGGCCTACGATTTGGAGGCCACCTATGGACCGTTGGTTAAATTACGGCGAATTGGCAAAGGCGGCAAGGAAATAAAGGTTTATAAAATGCGAACCATGCATCCCTACGCCGAATACCTGCAGGAGTATATTTACCAAAAGCACAGCCTCGACGAAGGGGGGAAATTTAAGGACGATTTCAGGGTTTCAACACTGGGACGAATCATGCGCAGGCTTTGGATTGATGAGCTGCCCATGCTTATCAATCTGTTTAGAGGCGAGCTGAAAATTGTGGGCGTACGCCCTTTGAGCAAACAGTACTTCAGCCTTTACACTACGGAATTACAGGAAAAAAGGATTAAAACCAAGCCTGGCCTTATACCGCCTTTTTATGTAGATAAGCCCGAAACGCTGGAGGGAATCATGGCCTCTGAGCATAAATACCTCGATGCATACTTTAAGCATCCGTTCCTCACCGATTTTAAATACTTCTTCAAAGCTGTCTATAACATCGTGGTTAAACGGTACAGAAGTCGCTAAGCCCTACTCCTCTTCATCCCTTTGGGTTACCAATAGGTAGGTATTTTTATCCTCAAGGAACAGGTATCCCTGTTCATAGCAGAAAACGTAAACCGTGCCCTTGCGGGTTTTATAGGTGTGGGTGTGGTATGAGAAGTTAAAACCATTGGTAAGCAGAGTATCCTTGCTCACCATCGTCTTTCCCGATTGCTTGTTAAGGTCCATGAGTACTCTACGGTTTTTCCGTAAAATATTATTGATGTTCCTAACCAAATTGCTGGCATCGCTGTTGAGCCGGTTGTTATATGTATTGCGACATTGGTCGGAACAGAACTTTTTGTCAATCCGCCCAATGATTTTGTCGCCACATTCGGGGCAGGTGCGGATGGCCGATTCGTCGGGTGTTTTCATCTGTCAATTGAAATTATATTTAAACCATATCGTGAAACATTGACCTAAAGTGTAAATATACAAAAAACTATGAGAATTTCGTGGTATGCAATTTGCTTAAACATGTCTTCCAATTGATAAAAGAAATTGAATTTTCGGAATAATTTATAAAATCATATTCTTTCATTTAATAAAAAATAATGTCATGGTTAAAAGAGTACGCAGAGCCTCAATGGTGATGCTGGTATTTACGGCAATCACAGCCATATGGGGCGGCGCAGGGCTGATGTATGACCCATCAGGTGATTACATGATGATGTCACTGCAATTTTTAAGGCATTCGCCATTCATCTCCTATTTCATCCCCGGCCTAATTCTATTCATCGTAAACGGTCTGCTCAACCTTGTAGCCTTTGTACTGGTTTTAACAAAACACAGGTATTACCCCTATGCCATGGTTGTTCAAGGAATGGTACTGGCCACATGGCTTTCAGTACAGATTATCATGGTAAAAGTATTCTTCGTCCCCATGCATCTCCCCTATTACATCATTGCTTTGCTGTTGGTTACTTTTGGCAGTTTGATTATACGCAGTGGTCAAAAATAGCTATACATCGATTGCGAATTTGGGTAAATACCTAGCAACAAAGGGAATCAAACCAGCAACCCGATGGCTTAAAATAGAAAAGGGGCCAAAGGCCCCTGCGCAGTATATACCTATTTTAACCTATTTCCCTTCTTTGTAATCAGGGCAGTAGCGAGTTTGTGATACTTTTTTACCGTTGGAGTACGCAAATTCCCATCGTTCAGCAAGGAATTCATCCGAATCGTACAGTTCACGGACAATCTCCTGACCCACCTCATTGTATTTGTACCTCCATATCCAGTCGAGTTTTACCTTGTCGTCAAACATTAACTTTTCTCTAAGATATCCCTGCTCATTATATCTATATAGGTAACACCATACGAAGTTATTGCTTTTCATTAAAGCATAACTGTACAGTTTACCTTTGCTATTATAACGGTACGCATAATGCATACACTCATTATAATTGTCATCAATCCAGGATTCCGTTTCAACATTCCCTTCCTCGTCAAATTCCCGAATGCTGACTTCCCCTGTTAAATTATTGTTTGAAACAATCTGCTTTATATTTCCATCATTTCCGGGGTAAAGGCTAAATCCATACAGTAAATTCATCTGATCATCATAAATATCTTCAAAATAAAAACCATCTTCACAAACCTTTTTGCCGCAACGGTACACTCTGGCAGTTTTATTTGCTATATCCCATTGCTTAAATTCCAAAAATTCTTCTTGTTCGTCTATGCCTTTTTCTTCAATCATTTGATAGGATTAAGGTTAACAATAATTGTACTTGTTGCGGGCTCCTTCCGTCGGAGTTTCCGCAGAATGTAACCACTACGTCAAAGAACAACACCAAGCAGTGTAAAGGTTATTGCTTTTGAAATACAACTCCGAATAAACCGGAGCCATGAAATAATGATTGTAAAGGATTTTAAAGTGCCGAAAGGCAACAAAACTCATCAAAATATATGCCATGGTTGAAAAATCTTAATCTTTTCAAAAAGTATTTATAAATCCAGTGTGAATTATTGTGATTATTAAGTATTCCGAGCAATTTAGGCTTTAAATACAGTGGAATTGCCACTGATTCTTGCTTCGCTTGTATTAAAAACCTAAAGCAATCATACAGTATTTTGTTTTTGAAATTATCCACCGTTCTAACTGCAATAATAACTGGTATGATTTTTCCCGGTTATTCCTTATATCTCCTTCCTCTCTGTACGTTTTGTTCAGTTTAAATTGAAAATCATTGAATTTGTTTCCTCTTTACAGCACAAAAACTGAGCAAAAACTTCCGGCCAAGTTCAGCCGGAGATCGAAAAAGGCTATACCTGAAAACAAATCCCACAGGTTGCTTGTTACTGGGTTATTGTTTGTAAAACAGATATTTATTACTGTTTCAATTGAAATATCAAAGAGGATATCTACATTTGTATAAACACAAAACCACTTAACCATGAACAGGAAACTTTTTTTGATGCTACTTTTTGTCTTGGCCTTAATTTTCGGGACTAATGCACAGAGCGAAACATCCATGCCGGGACAAACTCAGGTTTTACGCGAACAGGTTAGCCCCAAAAGTTTTCCTGTCATGCTATTCCACGATACCCTCTTTCATATCGATGCTTATATGGGTAATTTAACCCCGGAAGAAAGAGCTAAAAATATATCCGCAAGGATTGAGAGAATATATTACGAATACGATTCCATTCAGATTACACTGACTCAGAATGAAAAAGCAATTGATGTTGTTTGCGGCGAAATTTTTATAATGACACTCCAGGAAAGCGATACCATAATACAGGGCAAAAACATTCAAATGCTTGCCAATGAGTATGCTGAGAGAATTAAAAGTTCTATTGAAAAAAACCGGAAGGAAAGGAGCATCCTGACCATTCTTACCAGAATAGGGCTTGTTTTGCTTGTGCTGGGCGCCATTTGGCTTATGATTTTTCTTATTGCAAAGGGGCATACCTACTTCGCCAAGAGATTGTTAAACTATAAAGGGAAATGGTTTAAAAACTTATCCTACAAGGGTTACACGTTCATTACAGCAAATCAAGAGCTTAAGGTAATCGTTTGGCTGCTGAAAGTTCTCAAATGGGCAATCATTGCCATTCTCATATACCTGTTCTTGCCTCTTGTGTTCAGCATTTTTCCTTTCTCCAGAGGATGGGCCGCCAAATTGTTCAGCTTCATATGGAATCCATTCAAAGGTATTTTTGTTTCCATTTGGCACTATTTACCCAACCTGTTTACAATCATAGTTCTGTTTATTGTTTTTAAATACCTGATTCGGTTTATCAAATACATTTTTTCTGAGATAGAAGCGGGGAAGCTCAGAATACCCGGTTTCCATGTCGATTGGGCTAAGCCCACTTTCAGCATAGTAAGGTTTTTAATGTATGCCTTCATGTTCATCCTCATTTTTCCCTATCTGCCCGGCTCCGAGTCAAGGGTTTTTCAAGGAGTTTCGGTATTTTTAGGATTATTGGTATCGCTGGGTTCTTCCAGCGCCATTGCCAACATGGTTGCCGGATTGGTAATTACCTATATGCGGCCATTCAAAATTGGCGATAGGATTAAAATTGGAGAGGTAACCGGCAACGTAGTCGAAAAAACCATGCTGGTAACCCGCCTTAGAACATCAAACAACGAGAGTATTACCATTCCCAATTCTGCCATTCTTTCAGGAAACACCACCAACTACTCAGCTCTGGCTGCCACCGAAGGGTTAATTTTGAGCACCAAGGTTACAATCAGCTATCAAACGCCCTGGCGCACCGTTCAGAAAGCGCTCCTCGAAGCCGCCGGCCGTACTTCGAATCTGTTACACAATAAAAAGCATTTCGTCATACAATCGGCATTAGACCAATTTCACGCTGTTTATCAATTGAATGTTTACACATCGGAAGGCAATGCTTTTGCTCCCATCTACAATGAACTCCATCAGAATATTCAGGATGTGTGCGCCGAGTATGGCATCGAAATAGTGTCGCCACAGTTTTTAATTCAATATGAAAGCGCCCCTTCCATTACCCCACCTGTGGATACGCCGGAAGATGGCAAAAAAGGTAAAAAATAGAAAATAACCTCAATTCTATTTTCCTGCGATTTGGCAAAGTATTGTTGCCATTGTTTTGTGGATTCTTTGTATTACTAATAAGGACAATATCCATAATAAAAACAACCCCTTAAGCAATGAACTTTCTCCACTATCATATTGCAAAGCAGAGAAGTAATACTCTCTGCTCTCAAACGATTATAGCTTTTTAAATTTTAACTTTGCATTCACTTAAACCAACACAAAGTATAATGAAAACAAGACATTTCTTCGTATCGTTGCTTGCCGGGGTTATCCTTATTCTTGGAGTTTCCCAACCGGTATCCGCTTTTGAAGTTACCTCAGGAACACTGAAAATTACCCAGTACACCCTGCCAAACGGCTTGACCGTTATTCTTAACCCCGACAACTCCCTGCCCGAAGCTTTTGGGGTAGTTATCGTTAAAACGGGAGGCAAAAACGATCCTCCCGATGCCACCGGTTTGGCCCATTATATGGAGCACATGCTATTTAAAGGTACTCAGCAACTTGGCACCACTGATTGGGAGAAAGAAAAACCGCACATCGACCGGATTTTCCAGCTATACGAAGAGTTAGGCAACTCCACTCTCGAAGCGGACAGGAAAAGGATCCAGACCGAGATTAATGAGGAGTCGCTTAAGGCTGCTGAGTTTGCCATACCCAATGAGATGAGCAACCTGATCAACAGTATTGGCGGCACCAATCTCAATGCCGGAACAGGTCCCGATTGGACCATATTCTACAACAAATTTCCTTCAAGCCAAATTTTTAAATGGATTGATCTTTACGCCCATCGCTTTATCGATCCTGTGTTTAGAAGTTTTCAGGCTGAGCTTGAGGTGGTTTACGAGGAGAAGAATATGTATGCTGATCAGTTTCAAGGCAAACTATTGGAGGAGTTTCAATCGCACCTCTTCAAAAACCATCCCTACGGACAGCAGCCACTGATTGGCACCATTGAGCATTTAAAAAACCCCTCGCTGAAGCGAATGCTTGAGTTTTACAAGAATTACTATGTGGCCAATAACATGGCTCTTGTGATTTCCGGTGATTTTAATATCGAAGAGATTGCGCCTGTTATCGAGGAGAAATTTGGGGCATTACCCTCCGGCCAGATCCCTGAAACCCACATAATGGTTGAGGAGCCGTTTGCGGGCAGAGAGTTCCATCAGGCCAAGCTAACGCCTATAAAAATAGGTCTGCTGGGATTCAGAACTGTTACCTCCGATCACCCTGACTATGTACCCCTGGAAATGGCTCTCAAAGTTTTAAACAATAGGTACCAAACGGGATTGTTAGACAAGTTGAGCCTTGACGGGAAGGTGCTTGGTGCTCAAATGCTTACTCTTCCTTACCACGATCATGGTGCTGCCATAGCACTTTTTATCCCCAAGATAGTCGGGCAAAAACTTGAGGCTGCCGAAAAGTTGATAATGGACGAATTGGCAAAGCTGCGTAATGGTGAATTTGACGAATGGGTTGTTGATGCCGTTAAAAATGAAACCTATGTTAGCTTTACCCGTGATCTGGAAAATATCTATAATAGGGCAACGCTATTTGCCGAGGCATTTGCCAAGGGCGAAACCATTGAAGAAGCACTGGCATACCCGGAAAAGGTAATGGGAGTAACCAAGGAGGATATCATACGCGTGGCCAATAAGTACTTTGGCAATGACTACCTGGCTTTCTATTCCAAAACAGGATTCCCCAAGAAGGAAAAAATCGACAAGCCGGGCTTTAAGCCTTTGGTTGCCAACACAAATGCTAAATCAGTGTATGCCAATCATTTTGAAAAGATTGACACAAGAGAAACCACATTCACGCCCATTGATTTTAACAAGGATGTTGAATATCGCGCCATTGACAGGGGCATAGATCTATACTATGTAAAAAACCCCATGAATGACATATTCACGCTTACTATTAAATATGGTGTGGGAAGCCATCATATTAAACTTCTGGATAAGGCTGCGGAAATGATGTCACTCTCAGGCACCGAAAACAGAAATGTTGATGAGTTAAAAAATGAGTTTGCAAAGATTGGCTGCTCTTACTCCATTTGGAGTAGTGAAAGTTTTACCCAGGTGCGAATTGAAGGGCTCGAAGAGAATATCAAACCTGCGCTGATTCTGATTAACGAATTGATTACAACCCCCAAGTTGGAACAGTCAAAGTTGAAAACGATGATTGACGGCGAAAAAGCCAACAGAAAATTTGAGCGATCTGAGCCCGATAACGTTGCATCGGCACTTATTGAAACCGTACTCTACGGGAAAGAATCGCATTACCTCGATCGCCCAACCATGGATCAGCTTAAAAAGCTCAAAGCAGAAGAGCTAACCTCTATCTTTAAGCAGGCCACGCAGCATACCGCAGTGGTGCATTACGTAGGCAAAACTCACCCGGACAGTATTAAGAATATCATTCTCAACACCGTTACCTTTGCCACCGAACCCAAAACGGTTCAAACACCGGTTGAAAGGCTGGCCAAAAAGTTTGATGAGAATACCATCTTCTTTGTCAATAAGAAGAAGGCACGTCAAAGTAAAATCTTTTTCTTTGCCAATGGGGAGGATTACAACATAAGCATAGATCCCTATCTTGAGGCTTTCAACGAATATTTTGGAGGAGGGTTCTCGGGATTAGTCCTGCAGGAGATACGCGAATACAGATCGTTGGCCTACGGGGCAGCGGGCACTTTTCAACGCCCCGTTTTGCCATTGAAACCATTCAACTTTTTCGGATATGTGGCTACACAGGCCGACAAATCTCTCACTGCCATTGAAACCTATGATAGCTTAATCCGCACCATGCCTCAAAAACCCGAAAGGATTGATTTGGTAAAAAATTACCTTTTCCTATCGGCACAAACCAAGCGCCCCTCGTTCCGTAATCTCAGCTCTTCCGTTGAGTCCTGGAGGAGGTTGGGTTATACAAATGATCCTATGCTGGTTAAACAACCTGCATACCAATCGCTTACCTGGGATAATATTTGGGATTTTTACACCAAACACCTGATGAACAAGCCCATTGCCATAGCCATTGTGGGCGATAAAAGCAAAATTGACCTTAACGAGTTGAAACGCATGGCAAAGGTTATAGAAATTAAAGAGAATACTCTTTATAGTAAGTAGGAAAGAAAGTGAATTAAAAGAGGTCACCTCAGGCAAATTGGGGATGGCCTCTTTTCTTTTTTAATGGCAATAACTATCCCCATCCATCCTTTTTCTACTTACTCTGTACTGGATAACACAACAAGTTAAGCTGAGAATACTATAACAGCAATACGGCATAGAAGGAAAGAGACATTACACCCCAGATTGAAAAATGGAATAAATGAAAAAGGGTCGTCTGCATAAGTTCAGACGACCCCTTGTACTGTGGATGGTAAATGCTACTCTTTTACCATCTTTCTTATCACTTTCTCACCATTATTGCCTTGGAAAATAACCAGATAAATACCCTTTTCAAGTTGATTAGTGTAAATCGTGAATACATCAACACCAGGAAGTGTTACGTCGGCAACTTTCTGCCCTATGATATTTGTAAACACCACGCGGGTTACCCAGTCGGCATTCTTAATGGTAACATGGCTGCTGAATGGGTTGGGATAAGCCTCAAGCATTGAAAGGATATTCGCTGGAACGCCCACAGGGTTCATACGCACATTAATGTTCAAATCTGCGCCATCTACAACAAATTCACCTGTTTCAACGGTAAAGGTTTCCCCTGCGTTGGCAGAGTACGAATAAGCACCATCAAGCAGTTCAACTGTGGCAATACCTTCGGCATTGGTTGTTGCTGTTATATCGTCGTTGATTGTGATAACAACATTCGCAATGGGTTCGTTATCCTTGATATTGGTAACAGTAAACGTGACGGTATAGTAGGTTGGCAGCGCCTCAAAATTGGCTGTGAGAGTAACGTTGGCGGCAGGCATGGTGTAGTTGAAACTTGCCGTTGTGCTTATCACCTCATCACTTTCGTTTGTCCAATTCACAAATTCGTACCCGCTATTGGCTGTAGCAGAAACGGCAACCTCATCACCTGCTTCAAATGCTCCTGCTCCGGAAACAACTCCGCCGTCAGCAGGATTGGCAATAAGCGTCAGTACGTATGATGCCGTCTGGTTGAAGTTAGCCGTTAGGGTTACATTAGCGGCAGGCATGGTGAAGCTGAAGTTTGCCGCGGTGCTTACCACCTCGTTGCTTGCATCGGTCCAATTTACGAACTCGTATCCATTATTAGCCGTAGCGGTTATGGCAACCTCATCACCTTCCTCATATACTCCGGCACCGGTAACGGTTCCGCCGGCTACTGGGTTAGCCACCAGGGTGAGGGTATAGGTTGGTACTACAGCCTCAAAGTTGGCTGTGAGGGTTACGTCGGCAGCGGGCATGGTATAGTTGAAACTTGCCGTGGTGCTCACCACGTCATTAGTTTCATTGGTCCAGTTCACAAACACATATCCGCTGTTTGCAATGGCAGCAACGGTAACTACATCTCCCTCTTCATATTCACCACCTCCGACAACAGTACCTCCGTCGGCAGGAAGAGCTGCTAAGGTCAGGGTATAGGTTTCAATACCCGCTTCTTTGAAATGTGCTGTTAACTGAACATCAGCAGCCGGCATGGTAAACGTAAATGGATTATCTGAACTCACAACCGAACCATCAATTCTCCAATTCAGGAACTCGTATCCATCACTTGCTGTAGCAGTTAGGGTAACCTCGTCTCCTACGTGGTACACTCCATCACCCGTGATAGTTCCTGCTGAAGCAGGCACAACAGTTACGCTTACATTGTAATCAACAGCCTGATAGTTAGCAGTAAATGTAACATCCCTGCTTGGCATGGTGAAGGAGGTAATAGGCTCATCGGCATCTTCCAGCAATTCTGTATCCTCTTCATTCCCTGACCAACCAATGAATGAATAGCCTAAAACATTGCCAGCCGAAATATTTACCAAAGAACCTTCTTCGTGTTCGCCTGCACCGATTAACTCTGCTCCAATGTTATCGGGATTAGCCAGAAGGATGAGCGTATGCGATTGGGGAGGAGACCAAAAATCGCCCTGCTGGAACCCCTGGGTAAGGAGAATGTCTCCTGCGCTAAAGGTTGCTATGACTGGTTCTCCCAATGTCCAACTAAGAGTTATCCCCGATCCTGTAAAGTAACCCCCTGCCGGGGACACAACTTTCAGGTCGTCGTTCTGACCAAATGATGCTATGGATAGTAGCACCATTCCTAGGATTAGAGTAATTTTTTTCATGGGCGTATTATTAACAAGTTTAAATTTTTTACAAAAAAATCAGTTATCCTTTGGATTCATATAACATAATGTGAAATCTAATGGTTCAATAATTTGCTAAATTACGCAATAGCTTTGAACAAAATCAAGATAATTACATCAAAAAATAACTGTGTAAACAAAAAAATGTCTTTCAATCTAAGTAATAAATATACGAAAAAAAATAATAATTGGTCAAAAAAAAACAAAAAATGATCCTAATTATTTATTTTTTCTGAATTCTGCCAATTTCATTGGGCAATACATGCTGCTCACGGAGCAAAGGAAATTAAAATTTAGACAAGTTACAATCCGTAAAATCCCCTAAATTTTGTCAAAAAAATACATGCAAAGTTTAATTTTCCCTTTCCGTACTTTTTAAAACTACCACAAATAGTTCATTCTACGCATATTGCTTATTAAAGAATTAGGCTATACTTTTGCAATGATAATTGTATCTCACCATGGTCATCCTTTATCGGCTTGGAATTTGGCTTTACTACTTTCTAATTTGGATCGTATCACCATTTAACCATAAAGCTTCGCTTTGGCTTAAAGGCAGAAGGCGTTGGGCAAAGCGTCTATACGACGCACTTGACCATAAATCTTCCATTGCATGGTTTCATTGTGCATCCCTGGGTGAGTTTGAACAGGGCAGGCCTCTCATTGAAGAATACAAAACCTCGAATCCTGAACATAAAATTTTAATTACTTTTTTCTCTCCATCTGGCTACGAGATTAGGAAGAATTATGCCCAGGCTGACTATGTGTTTTATCTTCCATTGGACACAAAGCGTAATGCAAAGCGTTTTGTCGAATCGGTCAATCCTGTGATGGCCGTTTTTATTAAGTATGAATTCTGGTTCTTCATGCTGAATGAACTTAAGCGGAAAGGGATTCCCACATATCTCGTATCCGCCATATTTCGCCCTGATCAAATTTTTTTTCGCTGGTATGGCCCTTGGAACCGCAAAATGCTTAGCTGTTTTAACCACATTTTTGTTCAGAACGAAATCTCCAAACAGCTTTTACAAAGCATTGACATTAATAATGTTGAAATAACAGGGGATACTCGATTTGATAGAGTATATGCAACTTTTCGCTCATCTCAAGAGATCCCGTTGCTGGATGAGTTTTGCAAAGATGCCGTAATTATCATAGCGGGCAGCACCTGGCCCAAAGACGAGCAAATGCTAATCCGGTTTATTAACAATACCCGTCATATGGTAAAAATTGTGTTTGCCCCCCATGAAATCACCGAGAGTAGAATAACATCATTAATTGAAGCCATCAATACGCATCCCATTCGATTTACCAAGGCAAATCATCAAATTCTCAAACAATCCAAAGCATTAATAATGGACACCATTGGCATTTTGGCTTCAGCATACAAATACGGTCACATTGCTTACGTGGGTGGCGGATTTGGCTCGGGCATACACAACACGCTGGAGCCTGCAACTTTTGGACTTCCGATACTATTTGGCCCCAACTACCATAAATTCCAGGAAGCAAAAGAGTTAGTTGAACGAAAAGCTGCTTTTTCGATAAAAAATGAGGATGAACTGACAACAACACTCAACGATCTGATCAACAATGCTGAGTTATTAAAAAGTGCCGGAAAATCTGCAGCCCAATACGTTCATGAAAATATAGGGGCTACTCACAGGGTACTGAAGTTGATTTCATCAACACCATCATAGACAACTAATCGACTAACTTGCAAATAGTTCTACAGAAAACATTTTATCTGCCTTTTTTAACCAAAACAGGCAACGTCGTTTCAACAACTTTTGTTAGTAAAAAGTTAGCGTTTGTTATGGTTTAATTCGTTATTTATTTCTTTCTTGTAAGTCTCTTTGGCTAAAAATCATTTGTTATAATGACAGCCTATGACAAACATATTAAGTAATTAAGTGTTTTAAACTTAGCACATATTTGTGCTTGAAATTAAAAACCATTAATCAACCCAATTTTCACCTTAACCTAAAAATTTGTATTATGAACAGAAAAACTTTTCTTCTAATCCTGCTCCTTGGCTTTATGGGATTTTATACCATGGGACAGGTAACAACTTCGGCCATTAACGGACGGGTTGTTGATGACAAGGGCGAGCCCTTAGCCTTTGCCATTGTAATGGCAACGCACGAACCTAGCGGTTCGGTGTACGGGACAACCACTTCCGAAAACGGAACCTACGTCCTTACCGGCTTAAGGGTTGGCGGTCCGTACACCGTTTCCATATCGTTTCTGGGTTACACCCCCGTCAACTATACCGATGTTGACCTCAAACTCGGTGAATCGTTTGTACTTAACGGGGTTTTGAAAGAATCGGCAACCGAGTTGGAGGCAGTTGTTATTTCAGCTGGTTTGGGGAATCCCATCATGAACTCCGATCGTACCGGTGCGCAGACCAACATCAGCAGGCGCGACATAAACAACCTGCCAACCATTAGCCGTAGCATTACCGACCTTGCCAGGCTGACACCACAGGCACAAGGCAACTCGTTTGCCGGTCGCGATGGCCGTTACAACACCATCACCATCGACGGTGCTGCATTCAACAACAACTTTGGGCTAAGCAGTAATCCTCTTCCGGGTGGTGAAGCCCAGCCCATTTCGCTGGATGCTATAGATCAGGTTACGGTTAACGTATCGCCTTTCAACGTTACCCTGTCACAGTTTACTGGTGCCAGTATTAACGCCGTAACACGAAGCGGCGATAACACTTTCAAAGGATCGGCCTACACCTATGTCCGTCCAAAATCGTTCACCGGCAATACTGTGAATGGACTGGAAGTAAAAGGTGCCAACGAGAGAAGTAGCAATAACTACGGACTAAGCCTTGGTGGCCCAATTATTAAGAATAAACTCTTCTTTTTCTTTAATGGGGAGCTTGAAAAGGAAAACATTCCGGGTATTGCGTGGAGGCCCAGTACGGACGGCGTTGCCAATCCCAATTTGATGATTTCCAGAACCACTGAGGCCGATATGGAAAGAGTTCGCAATCACCTGATTAACAATAACAATTATCACTATGATCCGGGCAAATACAAAGATTTCGATCCTTTCCAGAACCAGAATACCAAAATCCTGGCACGTATTGACTGGAACATCAGCAAGAACCATAAAATGACATTGCGCTATAACGATGTGGTAGGAACATCTGACCAGCAAACTAATGCAAACAGCGGTCCTAGCGGAATTCCAAGGGGATCAGGACGTATTAGCGGGCAATCTATGGCTTTCTCCAACTCCTTTTACGGATTTAAAAACACCGTACGCTCATTCACCGGTGAGGTAAATAGCGCATTGAAATCGAATATCTCCAATAAATTTCTTGCCAGCTACACTTTTATTGAGGATACCAGAACCAGCAACTCTGCATTTTTCCCATTTGTTGATATATGGGAAGGAGGCGATCAGTATATGTCATTTGGTTATGAACTTTTCTCGTACAACAACAGGGTAGCCAATAAAACGCTCAGCATTGTTAACAATACGGTTATTACCCTGAAGGATCATGCCATAACCGCCGGTATCTCTTACGACCGTCTTTATTTCTACAATTCATACATTCGCGAGGGTACATCTTACTACCGTTATGGATCGGTTGACGATTTCATTAATGGTGCTGACCCAACCGGCTTTGGCGTAACTTACGGCTATGCCGGAAACGATGCTCCCGGGGCAGAGCTTACTTTTGGACTTGGTGCCATTTATGCTCAGGACGAGTGGAAATTAAACCGCCAGTTTAAGGTTACCTATGGTATCCGTATCGAACGCCCATTCTTCCTGGATGAGTTGAAAAATAACCCGGCCATTAGTGCACTCGACTTTGGCGGAAGAAAAGTTGATGTTGGCTCCTGGCCTGAGGCAAGTTTTCTTTTCTCTCCCCGACTTGGTTTTAACTGGGATGTTAAAGGAGATCGCTCATTACAGGTACGTGGGGGAACGGGAATCTTTACAGGACTTCTTCCATTCGTTTGGTTTACCAACCAGCCCACCAACTCCGCAGTTATTCAATCGCCTGAAATCGGATGGAACATCGGCAATCCCAACCTTGCTGGACTGGCCTTTGAACCCGATTACAAAAAGTTAATCGCCGACCATCCCGAATGGTTCCCGCAAAGTCCAAGCACCTTACCAAACAACTCGGCACTTGCTGAAGTTTCCAAAGACTTCAAAATGCCACAAGTATGGCGTTCCAGCCTTGCTGCCGACATTGAATTGCCATACAGCATGGTATTCACAGGTGAGGCAATCTTTGGAAAGGATATTAATGCAGTACAACAGATTAATATCAACGAAAGAGAACCCAATGGTACAATGGTAGGTGCCGATAACCGACCCTATTGGGTGGCTGCAGCAGACAGAAAGTATGAAAACTCCATTGCTAACGCTACTATTCTTTCCAATACCAACGAGGGATATCAATACTCATTCACTGCACAGCTAACCAAAAACTTCAGCCATGGACTTTCGGGGATGTTTGCCTACACCTATACCATGGCTAAGGATGTGTCATCCAATCCGGGCTCGGCTGCATACTCTGCATACTCTTCCAACGTTGCCGTGAACAGTTTGAACAACCCCGGATTAAGCTATTCTAACTTTGCAACCCCCCATCAGCTCACCGGTTTCGGATCGTACAGAATTGAGTATGCCAAGATGCTGGCAACCACCATTACCATTTCCTACAGGGGATATCAGCAGGGACGCTGGTCGTACACATACTCCAACGACCTGAACAACGATGGAATTGCTTCGGACTTAATGTACATTCCTAAGGACGCTTCGGAGATAACCTTTGTTGACTATACCTATAACCCCGGCGGTGGCGCTGATCCAATTATCATGACAGCTCAGCAGCAATCCGATGCTTTCTTTGAATATGTTAAAAACAATGAATACCTAAGTAAGCACATGGGCGAATACGCTGAGCGTTTTGGCCATGTTCGTCCCTGGATACATCGTTTCGATGCCAAGATTTTACAGGATGTGTTCTCAAATTTCGGATCGGCACGTAAATACACGCTCCAGATAAGTCTTGACATACTTAACATAGGGAACATGATCAACGATAAGTGGGGGACATATGATTTCCATCCCTTGGCCAGCTACGACAACATTCGTCCTTTGACCAGGGTTGCCCTACCCACTGCAACAACCGCCCCAACCTTTAGGTTGAATGCCAATACAATTGATCAGTTTAAAGCCAGTACCGAACTCAGTAAAACCCTTAGTACGGGTAGTACTTGGGGAATGCTGCTTGGAATCAGGTTAGTGTTCTAATTCTGCCTGAAACAGTTTTTCTTTCGCCCCGGTACCCCCGGGGCGATTTTTTTTTTATGGTTTCTGCCTATTGCTTGTTTATATTCCAACCTACACAGATTGAAAATAAGTTCTTCTCCTCTATGGATAAGGTATTTAAACCTTACCATTTGAAACACAAAATGATTACACATCTTCCTGATGTAGTGATATTTACAATGTTAATAACTTTAAAATTTTGTTTAATTCTTCAACTTTTAAAAGTTGGAATTTTCAGGCATGGTTTCCTATCTTGCATGCGCTTTGCCTTTTGCTGAAAAATTTCCTATGCGGTTACTATTCAGCGAAGTGTATTTTACTAAAAAATCAAAACTTTTAAAATCGTCATGCAACAAATAAGTAAGGAGGAAAATGTGGCCATAAGCAACGAAGTGATAGAAAAAGGAACAATTTATTCTTTTGAAGAGGCCATGGCGGCAACAACCCAATATTTCAAAGGCGACGAAATGGCTGCTAAAGTATGGGTCAGCAAGTACGCAATAAAAGATTCCTTTGGAAATATCTACGAAAAATCTCCCGAAGATATGCATTGGCGATTGGCTAATGAGATTGCCCGAATAGAAAAAAAGTATCCAAACCCCATGAGCGCACAGGACATTTTCGACCTGCTCAGGGAGTTTAAATACATTGTTCCACAGGGTGGTCCCATGACCGGAATTGGTAATCCGTATCAAATTGCCAGCCTTTCCAATTGCTTTGTCATAGGATCTAAGGGTAATGCCGATTCGTACGGTGGAATAATGAAAGTAGATGAAGAGCAAGTGCAGCTGATGAAGCGCAGGGGTGGCGTGGGCCACGACCTTTCGCACATCCGTCCTAAGGGTAGCCCGGTACTCAACAGTGCGCTCACCTCAACTGGTGTAGTGCCTTTTATGGAAAGGTATTCAAACTCAACCCGTGAAGTAGCTCAGGATGGACGAAGGGGGGCCCTGATGCTTTCCATTTCCATTAAACATCCCGATGCCGAGAAATTTATTGATGCCAAAATGGAAGCGGGGAAAATTACCGGAGCTAACGTTTCGGTAAAAATTGATGATGAATTTATGAAAGCGGTGCTTGAGGGCAAACCGTATATACAGCAGTACCCCATTAACGCTTCAAACCCCAAATACAGACACGAAATTGATGCTGTGGCCCTGTGGAAAAAAATTATCCATAATGCCTGGAAATCGGCCGAACCGGGAGTGCTTTTCTGGGATACAGTAACCCGGGAATCAGTGGCTGATAGCTATGCCGACCTCGGATTTCGCACGGTTTCAACCAATCCCTGCGGTGAAATTCCACTGTGCCCATACGACAGTTGCAGGCTGATTGCCATCAACCTGTACAGCTACGTTGAAAACCCATTCACTGCAAAAGCCAAATTTAACTTTCCACTTTTCAAGGATCACATCCACGCAGCACAGCGAATAATGGACGACATTATTGATCTGGAACTGGAAAAAATTGATGCCATTCAGGCAAAAATCGACAATGACCCTGAGGACGAAGAGATCAAGAATGTTGAGCGAAACCTTTGGAGCAAAATCCGGCAAAAGGCAATTCAGGGACGTCGCACAGGAATTGGCATCACCGCCGAAGGTGACATGCTTGCAGCCTTAAACCTTCAGTATGGGTCGGATATAGGCATTGAGTTTGCCGTTGAGGTGCAGAAAACCCTGGCCATTGAAGCATACCGATCATCGGTATTCCTTGCCAAAGAGCGCGGTCCTTTCCCCATGTACGATTCACAGAGGGAGAAGAACAACCCATTTATCAACCGCATAAAAAATGAAGATGCAGAACTTTACAGCGATATGGTAAAGTACGGCCGCAGGAATATTGCGCTGCTTACTATTGCCCCAACGGGCACAACCAGCCTGATGACCCAAACCACTTCGGGTATTGAGCCGGTTTTTATGCCCATATACAAACGTCGTCGCAAGGTTAATCCCAACGACAAAAACGTGAAGATTACTTTTACCGATGAAGTTGGAGATTCGTGGGAAGAGTTCAATGTATATCACCACAAGTTCCTCACCTGGCTTGAGGTGAACGGTTACGATACCGGAGAAATCGAAAGTTATGGAGAAGAAGAACTCAGCAAGCTGGTTGAAAAATCGCCATACTACAAATCCACATCCAAGGATGTGGACTGGGTGAGCAAGGTAAAAATGCAGGGCATGATACAAAAATGGGTTGATCACTCCATCAGCGTTACCGTGAATCTTCCCACTGATATAACCGAGGAGATGGTAGCCAAGGTGTACCAAACTGCTTGGGAAAGCGGGTGCAAAGGATGCACCGTTTATCGCGAGGGCTCACGCGATGGAGTACTGATTTCGGCCACAAAAAAAGAAGATCAGAGCGAAACCGCTCATCCTGCAATACGACCTCAGGAGCTTGAATGCGATGTTATCCGATTTAAAAATAATTCCGAGAACTGGATTGCTTTCGTTGGTCTTTACAACGGCAAACCATACGAAATCTTCACCGGGATTTCGGAGGATGACGTTTTGCCCATCCCCAAAACGGTTAAGAAAGGTAAAATATTAAAAATCAAGGAAGAAGAAGGCAGTCGCTACGATTTTCAATATGTTGACAGATTTGGATATACCAACACTGTGGGTGGGCTTTCGCACATGTTCAACAAGGAATTCTGGAACTATGCCAAGTTGATTTCGGGAGTCCTTCGCAACGGAATGCCCATTCCCGATGTGGTGAACCTGGTTAGTTCTCTCAGGCTCGACAACGAAACCATTAATACATGGAATGCGGGAGTAGAAAGAGCCCTTCGTCGGTACATTCCCAATGGAACCAAGGCAAAGAAAGGTGTTCGTTGCGACTGTGGTTCCGATGCACTGGTTTATCAGGAGGGGTGCCTGATATGCACCAATTGCGGTAACTCTAAGTGCGGATAGCAACCCCTAAATCCATACATACAATCAGCCCCCTGTGTTTTCAGGGGGCTTTTTTGGTATTGCCGTTTAAGGCTACAGATTTTCAATTTTCGCTGCTTCTGCCTTAGCCTTGTCTATAATACCCTTGGCCTTGGCATCAGCTTCGTTGATTATCTTCTTCGCCGATTTTTCGCCCTCGCTCCTAATCTTGTCAGCAGCAGCTTTGGCGGCTCTCTCGGCTATTACGCCTTTCCCTTTCGCTTCTTTTTCCACCTTTTTGGCATTGGCTTCGGCCTCTTTTCTCACGACATCGGCGGCTTTACGAGCCTCGGCTCGTATGGCATTGGCCTGTTTCTCTGCGTCTTGTATCAACTTGTCGGCCTGTGCTTTCGCCCTCTGGCGAGCCTCCTCCTTGGCCTTGTCAACCGTTTCTTCAATTTTCTCCTTTACCTGCTCTTTAACCTGCTCCTTCACGCTTTGTGCAGCATCGCCCATATCCATCTTAACCTTTGGATTCGTTGCACTACCGGTTACCAGAAAGTTGATTTTTACCACATCGCTTTGCCCTATGCTTATCCCCTTTGACGCAGCAAATGCGTTGACGCTTTCCAACGCCTGCGAAGCCGGGCCCAACTTAGAGCGTGGCATTTCCATCTTAATCTTGTAGTCAATGGTTTGGTCAATACCTATATCGCCTCCAAAATTCATCTTAATACCCGAGAACTCGGTATCGAAAGGTTTAATGTATATTCTCCCCTCCTTCACCTCCAAATGCGCAGCAAAGTCTTTAAGCCGCGGATTGCTGATGGCATCGTTTTTCAACAAATCACCTATCTTGGTGAATGTGGGTGCGTTGACAATGGCAATGCTCTTACAACCCAGCATGCCGTTGGCATAAAGCGAGTTGAGCACGGGCGACATCTGCTTATCAAGCAGTGAGTTAAGGGCTAGCTTGGTAGAAACCCTACCGGTTATATTTTTTACCTGTGGTGCCATTTTCTCTAACATGCTCAAAGAGTTAAAAGCCGTGGGGATGTCGAACTCTTTAATATCCATAGCAAAATCGATCTTTGGCTCCTCCACGTTCTGAGTATTGTACTCCCCCGAAAGGTTCATGCTGCCCTTAAGTAGGTTCATTCCCAGCTTATCCATCATCACCTTGCCATCGCGCACAACTATCTTCCCCTGAATATCATCGATATTCAGCTTATCAAACTTAACCTTTCTGATATTCGACGACAGAACGAAATCGATGTTTTTGGGTACCTCAATTACGGACATGGGGATGGTATCCTGCACTTCCTCAGTCTCCTCGGTTTCGCCTTCCATGAACTCATTCAGGTCTATAAGCGTTGAACGAAGGTTGAGGGTGCCCTTAATGGTTTGGTCGTTGAATACGTATGGGATAAAGTTTTCCAAACGTCCATCCAACTGGATATCGCTGGCACCCATACGCGCATCGAAGGAAGCCAGCTGTACGTATTTGGGGCTAAAATTCATGTCGGTTTCCAAAATTTTCACCCCCTGGGGAAAGTCGGGGCTTTCCAACTCGAAATTTCTAAGCTTCAGCGAGCCATCGGCCTTAAACTTCTCATACTGCTCCTTTTCTATATACGACATCAACCCTCCGAATTCCAGATTGCTCTCAAGCTTACCCGTTATAGACATATCATCGAGCGGTATGACATCGGCCAAGCTGCTGAAATCGATAACCCCCATAAATTTTCCCGTTACCTCCATATCGCTCATGGGTGTGCGAACGCTGAGTGTGATATCAAAGGGGTTGTTGGCCAACTCGAAGTGGAACTTCGAAATATCAACCGTAGTTTTGTCATCGTTGGTGCCATCATAAAAGACCTTGGTCTTTATGGCAATCTTTTCAACCGATTTGGGCAAATCGGGATATTGAAAACGTGCGTTGTCAACGGCCAAATCAATGCCAACACTGGGCAGGGCAGTTTCGGTGACCAAGCCCTTAACCCACCCGTTCAGGCTCAAATTCCCCGATGTTTGCAGCCCCTCAAAATCCTTCATGTAGATAGCGGGAACCATGGAAAGAAGCGACTTAAACTCGGTTCGGGACGTTGAAAACACTAAATCAACATCTATATTATCGTCAGGCATCTTAACCGCACCGGCAAAATTTAACATTATCTCATTGATGGAAAAGTGATTATCATTGAATGTATATACACTATTAACCAAGTCGGCCCCAATACCGGCGTTGAAACCAACGTTTGCATTTCGGATGTACCGCATGCCATCCATGATAAAATCCAACCCTGAAATCTTGGTGTCAATTTGTAGTTCAGTGTAGTCTAATCCCATGTTTCCCGTCAACATGAAGTTCAAACTCGCAATGTCAGCCTTCATCCCTGCCTGTCCGTCGTTGTAACTTATGTTGGCATTACGTATTTCGAATTTTTCAAGTGCCACCTTCATGGACATGAGCTCTCCTTCTGCCTCTTCTACTACCTCTTCCTCCTCTTCCCATTCGGAAATAAAAATATCCCAGTTGGCCTTCCCTTCGGGAGTGACAATGGCTGCCATAACAGGATTTGACAACAGGATAGAATTAACCTGAATATTTTCCATACCGATTACGCTCTTAATATCAACCCTGACGCTAAACTCATCGAAAGCAACCAGCGTTTGCCCTTCAAACTCATCCACTCCCACGATACTTAAATCCATCAGGCCGATGTAAACATCGGGAAATCCTTTTAAAACAGAAACTTTAAAATCGCTAAACTCTACCTTGGCTTTCACGTTTTTATTTATCTCCTTTTTTGCCAATTCCAGCAGTTGCGGTTTAAAGACTATGGGAATAACAATGGCCGACCCAAGGATTAGCACTATGATTACAAGAATTGTAATGAGAAAAATTTTAAGCACTTTTTTCATGGTTGCGTTAGTTTTAGTAAACAGTTCAAAGTTAAGCCATTTGCTACAAACAGTTATTGAAAAAGTCCCTTTTGTGATAAAAAAAATTTCCGTTCGATTTACTCTTTCCCTTCAGAAGTAATGTTTAAGTATAGCATTCTGAGCATCAGCAGCATAACAATTGGGAGCAGGGTGGTTTGAAGGAACCTGAAAAGGAAATAGTCCAATATGCCAATGTGAATCAGAACGGCAAAGACAATGATTATGGTCATATCCAATAACATCAACAGCATATTGCTTGTGGGCGAAAGGAGAAATTTTGGCACATGCTCCTCCATTTCGTCTCCGGCCAAAACCCTGATGATAAAATACAGACAGAGAGTGTAAAGCAAGGGAGAAACTACGCCAAAAATTACAAGAACATATACTGAGGGCCAAATTCTGAAGCTATACAGCACTCCGCCGAAAAGCGTGAACAGGAGATTAAAGGATAAGCGCGAACCCGTTCCCACCAGATTGTCAATCCAGTACAGAATTATGTTCCTGCTCCTGTTATCTTTATCGGTCAAAGCGAAAAATTTATCAGATTTTCCTGTAAAAATAGCTATTCAAACTGAATGCCTCATACCTGGGCGATAAGGTATATGAGGTAGGCAATGTATATCAACAAAAAAACAGTGCCCTTGGTGCGCTCTATGGTTTGTTTTGGCCTAACCAGAACAAACAAAAACAGCAGTATGCTTGCAGCGCAGGTTACCAAAATATCAATCAAAGCACCGGGATAGAAAGGAAGAGGACGAATGGCGCACGATACTCCCAACACTAAAAAAATATTGAAAATGTTCGACCCCACCACGTTGCCTATGGCAATATCGGAGTTTCCCTTATAGGCTGCCACTGACGAGGTTACCAGTTCGGGTAACGATGTGCCAATGGCCACCACAGTGAGCCCGATTATGGCATCGGAAACTCCAAGCCTGCCGGCTATTTCCGTTGCCGAATCGACAATGATAACACCTCCGAAGTAAAGACCCGCAATGCCGGCAACGGTAAGCAGAATAGCGATTACAGGTTTTCGCTTCCTGACTTTGGATTCCTGACTACTTTGGTCAGATTGCGATGTTTTGTACGTGTAAAGGAAGAATATCCCGAAAAAGATGAGCAGAATGACTCCATCTAATCGTGAAAGCATCGCGCTGTCGGCCGACTTAAGCATATGCTCGGCGCCAAGCACCAAAAGCATCACTGCTGCCAGAAGGGTGAATGGAATTTCAACCCTCAGGGTTTTCCGTTGAACATGGATTGGCCTGATGATAGCCGCAATGCCAACGATTAAAAGGATGTTCATAATGTTGCTTCCCAGCACGTTTCCCATGGCTAAACCACTTGTGCCGTTCACCGATGCCACTATATTTACCACGAGTTCGGGGGTAGAAGTTCCGGCAGCCACCACCGTTAAACCGATGGTAAGTGCCGATACTCCCAAACTCGAAGCGATGGAGGAAGCTCCTTCTACCAGCCAATTGGCCCCAACGATGAGGATGACCAGCCCAAGGGAAAATAAAAGAATATCAATCAACATGGCACAATCAACGAGTTTCTTGAATGAACAAAACTATAATTACAAACCCTACCGAAAGGGAACAAATCTAAAACAATTAATTCATTTGTTGGTCGTTTTTTAGGTATGACTTTTCAACCCTATCCCAAGATTGTTCCTTTGCAAACCTTTGATTGGGGCAAAAGATATCGTAAAGATTTCTACATTTGTTGGCGAAACTGTAATTAGTATGCTTCGGAAACGATTCTCGTACTTTATTCTCCTGGTATTGTTCGCAAGCCTTTTCTCCCCAAGGTGCGCCATTGTTGTGCCACCAACGGGGGGAGACAAGGATACCATTCCCCCGGTAATGGTCCGAAGCAATCCTCCCATCTACTCCACAAACTTCAACCGACAGAGGATAACCCTAACCTTCAATGAGTTTGTTCAGCTAAAGGACATTGGCAAGAAGCTAATCCTTTCACCGCCACAAGAACGATTACCCGAATTCAGGATTAAGGGCAAGAATCTTGAACTGTCGTTCTTCGAGCCCTTGAAGGACAGCACAACCTACACCCTTTACTTTTCCGATGCCATTACCGACCTAAACGAGGGGAATCCAATGGTTAACTTCGAATTTGCCTTTTCAACCGGTAACGAAATCGATTCGCTGAGATTTCCCGGCAAGGTAATTGATGCATTCACCCTTGAGCCACAGGTTGGGGTACTGGTAATGCTCTACCGGGAATTACACGATTCGATACCCATGCAGGAAAAGCCTGTTTACGTTACAAAAACCAATAAAGGGGGCAACTTTTCGCTCAGCAACTTAAAGATGGGAGATTACAAAATTTTTGCGCTTAACGATGGCAATTCCAACTACCTCTTTGATCAAATAGCTGAATCAATAGCATATCGACACGATACCATAAAAAAATCAATACTGGTGGCACCATTGGGTGATTCCGTCAGGGAGACGTCAGTTGACCCATTCATTCTTAGGCTGTTTCAGGAAGAGAACAGGGTGCTTTCGCTTACCGACTATTCCAGAATTTCGAGGCGAGGATTGCAGTTGGGATTCTCGCGGAGGCCCGAAGGCAGGGTTTTGCTGACCCCCGTCAACTTTACGGTTGATTCCTTAGAGCAATGGTACATACCGGAACGAAGTATCACCGGTGATACCCTCGCGTACTGGATAACCAACGATATGATAAGCAACATGGATTCGCTGTTCATTCGGGTTAATTATCCAAAAACCGATTCGTTACTCAATATTTACGAAGCTTGCGATACACTTCGTTTTATCCATACTGCCAAATCGCCCGGCACGCGATCGAGAAAGAAAGATACTGAGGGCCTCGAAAAAAAGCCATCGCTCAACGTAACGTTTTCAGCATCAAAGGAGAAGCCTCTACCCCCTATCCAACCGTTAACGCTAACTTTCAGCTTGCCGCTCCAGTCGCTGGATAACTCTTTAATCCGCTTTGACGACATGACCGATAGCCTGGCTGTGCATACCCGCCTGCAGGTGGACAGTTTAAACCCAAGGGTTTATCGTGCCTTTCACCCCTGGGAGTTCAATAAAAGGTACCGATTTGCTGCCCTCCCCGGAGCATTTACCGACCTTAACGGGGTGACCAACGATACCCTGGAGGTAATTTTCAGCGGAATAAATCCGGCATATTTTGGTACCATTAACCTGACTCTAAGCGGAGTTGAGCCAAATATAATAGTGGAACTACTTACCGAAAAGAAATCTGTTGCCTATAGAGCCATTGCGGAAAAGGACGGAACCTTAACCTTTAACTACGTTAATCCTGCCAAGTATTCCATTCGCTTTATTTTTGATGAGAACAGGAATGGGAAGTGGGATACCGGTTGGTATTTAATGGGAATTCAACCCGAAAGAGTGGTGATGTTTGAGGAGAAAGGGGTTGTAACCATCCACAATATCAGAGCCAACTGGGAATACGATTTAAGTTTCGATTTGAAAAAATAACAATAGCAACCATGTCAGTAGTGATGAGCTTTGCCATTTTTCCCACCGACAAAAGTGAAAGCGTAAGCCCATATGTTGCCAGAGTGATTGACGGGCTCAAAACGTTGGGAGTTCCCTTTCAGTTAACCTCCATGAACACCATCGTTGAGACCGATGAGATGAAACAGGCCCTCTCAGTGCTTAGCGAAGCATACTCGGCATTGGAAAAGGATTGCCATAGGATTTACCTCTCCGTCAATTTCGATATACGAAAGGGAAAATCCAACAGGATGGAATCCAAGGTAAAGTCGGTGGAAGGTAAATTAGAATAATAGAATCAATGCATTTTGGTTAAAAGAATCATCATAGCGCTTTTCATGTACACCTCCTTTCTTGCCCCGGGGCAAGTTTACATTGGAGCGAGGGCAGGTTATGGTATTTCGTCGGTTGAGTTTGCGCCTACCCAAAAGGAGAGGGGCCTTTTCGACGATGGTTTCGATTTTGGGTTAAGCGTTAAATATTTCGATTTGCAATACGTTGGTTTTCAAAGCGATTTAAGCATAACCCGCAGGGGCTACCGTAAACCACTACAGGACACTTTACTGTACAAACGGGTTAATTCCTACCTCGAGTGGCCCATTTACATGCAGGTAAGACTAAAAAACAAGGGACTGTTCATTCACCTCAATGCTGGCTGTTACGGAGCTTACCTGTTAAATTCTATGGTTGGCAACAACCAATCGGGTGAATATCAAATGGAGAACTACAAATTCAACATTCTGAAAGACAATAAATTTGATTACGGGTTGATTGGCACTACCGGTATTGGCTACGAAACGCCTCTGGGTATTTTTCAGTTTGATTTTCGCTATACCTGGGGCTTGGGCGACTTATACTATCACAAATATGAGGGAATGCCCGGCCGTTCGCCTGCTCGCGTTCAAAACCTGTCGTTCAGCTACTACTGGAATCTTTCGAAAAAAAAGAAAAAAACCCGATGAGCAAATTAGGGTTTTACAATAATTGATTTTAAATTAGAGGCTTAAAAAATTTTGTGACACATCATGCGTACCATATTTACCATTCTCTTCATTTCATTTTTCAGCGTTCACACCATTGCACAATCAGGTTATATTCAGGAGGGGAAAGCTTCCTTTTATGCCGATAAGTTTGAGGGGCGGACCACCGCATCGGGCGAACGTTACAGCCATTCGAAAAGCACTTGTGCCCATCTGTCGCTTCCTTTCGGAACTCTGGTAAGGGTAACCAATCTGGGTAACGGAAATTCGGTAGTCGTCAGGGTGAACGACAGGGGGCCGTTTGTTCCCAATCGCATAATCGATCTCAGCCGTTCGGCGGCTGAAAAGTTGGGTTTTATCGGGCAAGGTATAGCCGATGTCCGAATTGAAGTGATTGATGAAAACGGGAATGCCATTCAAACCAATACCCCGGCACCAAAACCAAAGCCTACAGAAACCAAACCAACAACCCAAACTAAGCCTGCAACGGAAGGGCAAACCACTACGCCACAGGCAAAAACACCTGTCCCCAAGGCCGCCCAACCCCCCTCAACCGATTACGAACTTTACGAATTGGATGTGAATCGCCAATCGCCGGGAGGTTTTACCGTTCAGATTGGCAGTTACAAGGAGTTGGTCAACCTGCTTCGGATTGCCGATGACCTAAAGGTGTCGCTTAAGAAAGAGGTGAGGGTACAAGTGGCCACCGTAGGTGGCGAAAAGGTGTACCGGCTGATGGTAGGGAAATTCTCGTCACGCCGCGATGCCGAGAACTTCCGCGACAAGGCCTCGCAAATATACCCCGACTGCTTTGTTGTGGAGTTAAAATAGCTACCTCAACAACTTGTAATATCAACTGAAAATCAAGCACCTTAATAAAAACAAACATTAACCCTTTAATACAATTCAAACATGTTCTTTAGAAAACTATCTATCCTTTCCATCACCATGCTTTTAATTAGCATGTCCTATTCCTTTTCCCAACCGATTAAAAAAGTCAAGTTTGGAAAAATAAGCATGGAAGAAATGACTATGCAAACCTATAGCCTCGACACAACAGCTGAGGCTGTACTGCTTTACCAAAATGCCGAATTCCTGCCCAATAATTTTCAGTTCAGACAGCACCAACGGATTAAAATTTTAAAAAAATCGGGAACAGGATACGCCAACATTGCCTTTCCGGGACAATTAAAATCACAGATAAAAGGATATACTTATAATCTGGAGGATGGCAAGATTGTAAAAACCAAATTGAGCAAAGAGGCCGTTTTCGAAGAGCGGGTTGTGGGGAACATTTATCGCACAAGGATAGCCATGCCCAATGTGAAAGAAGGGTCGGTTATAGAAGTTGAGTTCACAAAGCAAGGAATAGCCAATTCCATTGAAATTCAACGAACAATACCCGTTATGTACAGCGTTGTATCATTGCCCCAGCATCCGAATATCGATTTTTCCATTAAGGTCATTGGACTTTTGGGTCCTTCATATAACCAGGATGACACCTGGGTTTTCAAAGATTTGCCCGCCTTTGTTAGAGAGCCATACCTACTATCGGATATGGATTACCGCGTGAGATTTGAAATAGAAATCAGAACTATCCAACTGGCAAATCAATACTACCAGCTATTTTCAACGTTTGCCTCGTCATGGAAAGCTGTAACAAAATCATTCAACGACGATCCATACTTCGGCAAAAAGATTAACTATTTAAGCCTTTACCTGAACAGTTTGGCAGACAGCATAAAAAGTATATCTTCCAACGATGAGGAAATTCTGCGCAACGGGTACGAAGCCATTAAACAAATCAAGTGGAACGGGCAGGAAGCCTGCTATGTTTCCAACGACTGTAAACAGGCTTACCAGCAAAAGAGCGGAAATTCGGCCGAAATCAACCTAAATTTACTTGTTCTGCTTAAAAAGTTAGGGTTCAACGTCTATCCGGTGTTAACCAGCACGCGAAGCAATGGTAAAATATCCCGTTTCTCTCCCACAAAAGTTAAGTTCAACTATGTGGTTGTAGCCGTTGAACGTCCATCGGGTACGCTTTACCTTGATGCTACTGAAGAGTATGCCCCTGTGGGGCTTGTTCCCACCCGACTGCTGAGCTGCAACGGTCACCCTCTTGATGAAACCAAAGGCGAATGTTCGGTAACGTTTAACCCTGTTCACAAGGAAAAAAAAACAACCAATTCCAAGCTTAGCATTGACGATCAGGGTAAAGTGAATGGAGAAATAGAGATTATACGTTACGACTACAATGCCATTGATTTTAAGAACGCATTGAAAAGGGAGACTGACCACGAAGCTTATATTCAGGAGTTGGAATCGGAAAATCAGGGATGGTACGTTGATGATTTTACCTTTACCAATTTGAACGACAACTATCAACCTTTCAAAAGCGATTACAAAGTGAGCCTTAGCTCAACATCGGGGCAAGCAGGGATTCTTGCACTAAATCCTTTTGCATTCGTGAAACTCTCGGGCAGTCCGTTTCCGCGCGATACCCGCAGTGCTCCCATCAGCTTTCCATGCGAGATAGATCATAGTTCTACCGTTTCGATCACCATTCCCGAAGGATATGCCATTGAAGAAATGCCCAAAAGCGATGAGATTGCCAATCGCGACAACACGGTTACATACAAATACACCATCAGGAAATCGGGCAATACCGTTACCATAAATACCAGATTTATCATTTCCAAGCTCGAGTTCAATGCTTGGGAATACAGTAGCATGAGGAGCGTTTTCGAGAAGATGATCCAAAAGCAGGGCGAATCGCTGATACTAAAAAAGATATAGCATATGAAAGTAAAGATTCAATTGTTCTTCGTTGCCATACTGTGCCTTGGCCATACGCAACTACTGGCAGACGGGAAAGAGAATTGGGCTGTCAGTGCAATTCCTCAGGAGTTAAAACAAAAGGCCAATGCCGTTTTAAGGTTTTCCGAAACAACATTAACGGTATTCGATGCCGGGAATGCGGAAGAAAAATCGCGGGTTGTAATAACCATACTCAACGAAAACGGCCAACGTTTCAAATACTTTGTTGAGCACTACAATAAATTCAGCTCCGTTTCGGGAATTAGCGGAACCATATACGATAAGAATGGGAAAAAGGTAAAAACCATTCCCCAAAGGGACATTGCCGATATTAGCGCCATTGCAGGATTTTCGCTGTACGACGACAGCAGGGTTAAGGTAATTAGCCCCGAATATGGCGATTATCCCTATACCATTGAGTACACCTGCAGCAAAAAGTATAGTAGCTTTTTCATGTTCCCCGGCTGGCAGGTTTATCCCGGTTACGACATATCGGTTCAAAAATCAATTTATAACCTCACACTTAGCCCCAATGCTAAAGTTAAGTATAAGGGCAATAAGGCTTTATCCATAACCCCCGAGGAAAGTAGCGATAAAAAAGGCTTTATCACGCGTACCTGGAAGGCTACCAACTATCCAGCCATTGAAATGGAACCATTTGCAGGGAATCTGTTCGAGGATACTCCACAGCTTTTAGTCGCCCCCGAAACATTTACCATGGACGGATATTTTGGCTCCAACAACAGCTGGAAAGAACTTGGCGACTGGGCATACAAACTGGGCGAAGGAAGAAACGTGGTTCCGGATGCTACCAAGGCCAAAGTAATGGAACTGGTGGCCGAGCACGATACCGACAGCGAGAGGGCTCGTGCCATATACGAATATATGCAAAGTAAAGTAAGATACGTCAATATTGCCATAGGCATTGGCGGATGGCAACCATTCCCTGCCGAAACTGTCGAAAAATACTGGTACGGCGATTGCAAAGCCCTGTCGAACTATATGAAATCGCTACTCGATGTGGCCGGTATCGAATCGTATTACTGCCTTGTTAGGGCAGGCGATGATACCCCCAATATTGACAAAGATTTCGTAGCCAGCCAGTTTAACCATGCCTTTTTAATGCTTCCCCTTGGTGGCGACACAGTGTACCTTGAGTGCACTAGCCAGGAAGTGCCCTTTGGGTACAATGGTTCATTCACCGACGATCGTGATATCCTTGTGGTAGATAAGGATAACAGCTACCTAAAGCATACCAATGTGTATGGAAAAGAGCAGAACAAAACGACCAACAGCTATCTGTTTAACATCGCTGCCAACAATACTGCAAACATAAGTGCAACCACCCAATATACGGGCGTTGCAACGGATAACATCCGTTTTTTGATGACCCAAAAACCTGAAAGACAAAGGGAATTCCTGTTGCGAAAGTTGAAATTGAATCAGGTTAAAATAAACAGCCTGACCTATTCCGAGGAAAAAGGCATAATTCCCATAATCACTCAAAAAGCAGAAATGACCGTGGCGCAGTTAGGGCAGATTACTGCCAACAATTCCATTGTTATTCCTTTCAATCAGGTCTCACTTTTAGATGAGCTGAAAAGGGTTAGCAACAGGAAAACCGGTATCGCTATCCGCAGGGATCAGGCATATGTTGATTCGCTAAGTTTTCGAATCCCCTCAGGATTTTCCATAGACCAATTTCCTCAGCCTACCACGCTCACAAGTGACTTCGGAACCTATACGCTTGAAGTTGTGCATGCCGAAGGTTCCATCAGTTTCATCCGAACTCTGGAATGGAACAAGGGGAATTATAAGCCCGAACGTTATAACGACCTAATGCTTTTCCAGCGTAGGGTAAACGAAGCCGACAGGCAAGTTTTACTTTTGAAGGCCATATAAATGCCGTAATAAATCAATTTGGCCGTTTTGGGATTAGATGGGGACATTTGTTGTTACAGAAAAGAAGGGCTTCTATTGAACCTTATCAATGTGTGGTAGGGCATACTATAGTTTATCGCTTTCAAGCAAGTTGCACGCAAGCGTGTTGTATTACTTTCATATGAGTCCCCTGAGCCCCGCATCACTGCTGAAAGAGGTTCTATCGCTCCTTCGAAAAAGTATGGTTAAATACGATTACTATCCGTCCAAAAAAATCCCTGATAATGACAATCGCATTAACAGGGATTTTTTTAATACCAGATAAACTATAAAGAGCTGTTTATTACTTCTTCACATCGTAATAACATCTTTTAGGCGAATGCATTAACCCTTCAGCAACCAGCTGTTTAATTGCCTTTTCAACCTCCTTCTTGTCAATTCCGGCTGCTTCGGCCACTTCACCGGATTTCATTGGTTTGCCGACTTTTTTTAGAGTTTGTAAAACTTTGTCTTTTGCTTCCATTTTTCAAAATATTTAGTTGAATTTTATTTACTCTTTCAGCCATCTATCTAACCATCCCTTGAATTCCCTTTGCCAGAGAATGCCATTCTGTGGTTTCAGCACCCAGTGGGTTTCATCGGGGAAGAAAAGGAACTTGCTGGGTACGCCAAGCATTTGCGCTGCGTTGAATGCCGCCATTCCCTGGGTGTAGGGAATGCGGAAATCGTTGCCGCCATGAATGATAAGTATGGGCGTATCCCACTGCTTAACAAATTTGTGGGGGCTTTGTTCGAAGCTCTTCATGGCAATTCTGTTGTCGGTTTCCCAGGGTGCCCCGCCCATTTCCCACTGGTCGAAGAACATCTCCTCGGTGGTGAGGTACTCCATCTCGGAGTGAAAAACTCCGCAATGGGCAATGAATGCCTTAAAGCGCTTGTTGTGGTGACCAGCCAGCCAGAATACGGTGTAGCCACCATAGCTGGCACCTATGGCCCCCAGGCGGTTTTCGTCAACCCAGGGTTCTTTTTTCACCTCATCGATGGCAGCCAAAAGGTCTTTCATCTCCTGCCCGCCATGGTCTTTGCTGATCTGGTCAGTCCACTCCTGACCAAAGGTCAGCGTTCCGCGACGGCTGGGTGCCACCACCACGTAGCCATTGGAAGCCATGATGGAGAAGTTCCAGCGATAGCTCCAGAACTGGCTCAGCGGGCTTTGCGGGCCACCCTCGCAGTAGAGCAACGCGGGGTACTTCTTGCTCCTGTCGAAATTGGGCGGTAGGATTACCCATGTATGCACCATCTTTCCATCGGTGGATTTAACCCATCGACGCTCTACCGTTGGCATGGTCAGCTGATCGAGAATGTCTTTGTTGATGAACGATATCTGCTCCTCGACACCCGTAGAGGGCTCGATGCTGAAAATTTCGGCAGGCGAGGTGATGCTGACCTTATCACCAATGAGGACATTGCCCGCCAGGGCAACCGAGTGGTAATCGTGCAACCCCTTGGTAACGGGTTTAATCTCGGCGGTTTCCATGTCGATACGGAAAATCTGGTGGGTTGCCTCAACCCCTACAATGAAATACATGGCTTTGCCATCGGGGGTCCACTGCATGTTCGATACGGAATAGTCGAAATCGGGGGTCATGTATGTTTTCTCGCCCGTGGTCATGTTCATCACAAAAAGGCGTTCCTTATCGGCTTCAAACCCTGCCCTCTCCATGGAAACCCACGCCATCAATTCACCCTGCGGCGAAAAGAGGGGTTGTTTGTCGTAACCGGGCATACCCTCGGTGAGGTTGGTTGTTTCACCGGTTTCAATGCGATACAGATAAATATCGGAGTTGGTGCTAAAGGCAAACTCTTTGCCGGTCAACTTCTTGCAGGTGTATGCAATGCCCTTGCCACAGGGTGTCCACGCAATCTCCTCCATCCCTCCAAATGGTTTGAGAGGGGTATCATAGGGTTCGCCGGGCATAATGTCGGTGGCATTGGCAACCTTCCCGTCCATATAGTCGGCAACAAAAATATGGCTATAGCTGCCATCCTCCCAAGTATCCCAATGGCGATACATCAAATCTTCGATTATCATCCCGCTGGCCTTGGGCAAATCGGGGTAGATATCAACTGTGGCCTTGTCAATCTTCACATCGCTGATAAAGAGAATTTTATCGCCCTTTGGCGAAATGGCGAACCCGTTGATGTCGCCATCAAAATTCGACACCTGTTTCCGGTTTTTTCCCCGGGCATCCATGGTCCAAATCTGGGCAGTTTCGCCCTCTGTGGAGATATAGGCAATGGTATTATCGTCCACCCATGCGATGTTGAACTCGTGGGCAGCTGTTTTTGTAATCTGCTGGCAAGCAGAGCCATCAGCATTCATCACAAAAATTTCGGTATTGCTCCTATTCTGATCCACGGAGTAATAGGTAACGGTGTAGGCAACCCTCATCCCCGAGGGCGAAACGGCCACCTCACCAAGCCGCCCCAGGGCCCATAGCGCTTCGGGAGTAAATATGCCATTTTCAATGACAATATCGGATTTTCCAATGATGGTTTCGGATGGCTCCCTGTGGGTATTGCATGACAGCAGCAGGAGGCCAAGGGCAGGTAGTAGTAAACAGATTCTTTTCATGGTATTAATATTTTGATTATGAGAGAATGACATTTTGGATAAACCCTAATCAGAGCATACCTCTATACAAATTTCAAATTTAGCTAAAAAGAATAGCTAATATTAACCATCGTTTTCAAAATGGCTTCATCCGGTTAAAAAGTTAACGGGGGATAGGTAGTTCAATGCAATCCTTTTCCGGAGTTTACATTTGAAGCCCATACTGCTTCATCTTGTTGTAAAGCGTTTTGCGATCTATATTGAGCATAATAGCCGCTTTACTCTTGTTGTACCTTGCCTTTTCAAGTGTTGCAAGGATAAGCTCTTTCTCAGCCATCTCCTTAAGGTCCTTCAGGTTTTCTGGTGGAGACTGCTGTAAATGATTGTTAAAACGCGTATTCTTGCTATCGGTAATTTCATGCGGCAAGCTTTTCAGGCTTATACTCGAACCCTGCTCAACCAGCACCGCCCTACGGATTACATTGCGCAGTTCTCTAATATTCCCGGGCCATGTGTAATAATTGAAAATATCCATTACCTCTCCATCAAATCCGGAGATGGACTTGTTCAACTCCTTGTTGGCCTGGCGGAGAAAATGATTGGCGTATATTGGCAAATCCCTAAGCCTATCGTACAACGGAGCTATAAAAATTGTAAACTCATTGAGCCTGTGGTACAGATCCTCCCGGAACTGATTCCGCTTCACCGCTTCAATCAGGTCTTCGTTAGTTGCAATAATAATCCTCACATCCACGCGAATCTCCCTGTTGCTCCCGATGGGTTTAATTTTTCGCTCCTGAATAGCTCTAAGCAGGTTAATCTGCACCTCGTAAGATAAGTTGCCAATCTCATCGAGGAATAGGGTGCCACCGTTTGCCTGCTCGAATTGTCCGACTTTGTCGGCAAATGCTCCTGTAAAGGAACCTTTGATATGCCCAAAAAACTCGCTGAGAGCAAGGTCTTTGGAAAGAGCTCCGCAATCCACTGCCACAAAGGGCTGGTTGGCCCTTTGGCTTTCCTGGTGTATTCTACGGGCTACGTACTCCTTACCGGTTCCGCTATCGCCCTGAATAATCACAGAAAGGCTTGTAGGGGCAACCAGGTTTATAAGCTCTTTCACCTCATGGGCATTGTCGCTCACCCCCTGAATAAATTGCTTATCCTCCTTTACGGCAACCCTTTTGACAACGCTTTTTGTATCGCCTCTATGGGCAATTAAGTTTTCTATGGTTAGGAGTATCTCATCGGGATTTATTGGCTTGGCAACGTAGTCGAACGCACCCATTTTAACCGTTTGAACTGCCATGCGAATATCGGCATAGCCGGTCATGATGATTATTCCTGTTTCGGGGCGTATGGTCTTAATTTCCTTGAGGATATCCAGTCCCGACCCATCGGGCAAACGATAATCGGCCAGTACGATGTCGAATTCCACCGTACGGAATAGCTTTTGCGCCTCGCTTACCGAAAAGGCCTCCGCCACTTCGTATCCTTTCTTCGATAGAAAGGATTTAAGCATGATGCAAAAACTTGAATCATCGTCAACTACAAGTATTCTAATCATTTATTACCAAGCGTATTTTTTGTTCCCCAATTTGCTAAGTTATGATATTATTGAAGAAAATCAACAAATCCCATGCACTTTTTATCAAATTATTGACAAAAGCACAGTATCCGGGGTTAATCAGCTAATTTGTTGAAAGGAAAAGTCAAGCATCTGACCAATCGCCACAATCTTTTATCAACTTCACCAATTCTTCAACCGCTTGCGATTGGGGGATATTCTTTTTCACCAACTCTTTTTTTCGGTAAAGCGATACTAGCCCCGCTCCTGCGCCCACATACCCGTAATCTGCATCGGCCATTTCACCCGGACCGTTAACAATACAGCCCATTACGGCTATTTTAAGGCCTTTCAGGTGCGATATGCGCTCTTTAACTAAACGCAAGGTTTCGTATAAATCGAAAAGGGTTCGTCCGCAACCGGGGCATGAGATGAACTCGGTTTTAGTTATTCGTGCCCTTGATGCCTGCAGAATGCCAAACGATGTTTCGTTAAGAATATCCAATCTTATTGAAGTAGTACACGAAAGCATTATGCCATCGCACAAGCCATCAATGAACAGTGGACCGGCAATGGCTGATGCCATTAACTTAAACTCATCCACATTCTTTGTGTCGATATTGAGCGACAAGGCTATGGGATTGGCAATTCCCCTTTCCATGAGCTGAAAAATTGCATTGCGAACGGAGTGGAATATATTTGGAGTTGCGTGAAGGAGTATTATGGCATTCCTTGCTTTGGCCAATTTTTCAATTAACTTCTCGTTAATATCACCCACCCGTACTGCAAGGAAAAAAGGATCTTCGGGAAGTTTATTCCCCCGGCTTAGCAGATCCTCTGCTACAACATAGCCAATGGAACATCCATCATCGCTGCCTACAACGGGTAAATTGCCCATGGCCGGAATACCCTTATATCGTGTATCACCTATGAAAATAAATTCGGGTGCACCCTGTGAGGGAATCCATCTTTTATTAACAAAGTTGTATTTCCAGCCATATTCTTCCACCGTTTGTGGTATATCAACGGCGTTCTGTGTCATATTAGCCAGCACTACAGGAGGATTATCTCCCCCAATGCCCAGTACGGTATAGCTTTCTCTACGTCTATACTCAAAGGGATTTATGGGAACAGAGGATGGACGATTATTGCTGACAGATCCCTGTAACTTTTTAAAAAAAGAAACCAGCGTTTTGGCCACGGGAATCTCAACCTCAGGCTCTTCGGTAAGCGAAACCCTGATGGTATCACCAATGCCATCTACCAGCAATGCGCCAATTCCCACTGCCGATTTGATCCTGCCATCGTCACCCTCACCGGCCTCGGTTACCCCCAGATGCAACGGATAGTCCATGCCCTCGGCCTCCATAAAAACTGCCAATTGGCGGGTGGCCTGCACCATCACACGGGTATTGCTCGATTTCATGCTCACCACAAGGTTGTGAAAATCATGCCGCCGGCATATCCTCAGAAATTCCATGGCCGATTGGGCCATGCCTTTGGGAGTATCGCCATATCTGCACATAATTCTCTGCGACAGAGAACCATGGTTAACCCCAATACGTATGGCCACACCGTTCTGCTTACACAGGTCAATAAGCGGGATGAAGCGTTCTTCCACTCTTTTCAACTCCTGTTCATACTCTAAATCGGTGATGCCTATGGCCGACGAGCGCGATTTATCGGCGTAATTGCCCGGATTTATCCTAATCTTGTCGGCATATTTTGCAGCCTCAAGTGCTGCAGCTGGATTGAAATGGATATCGGCAATAATGGGTGTTGTGTATCCCTTAGCCTCAAGAATTTGCTTAACCTTGCCTATGCTTTGAGCCTCTTTTTTCCCTTGTGACGTTATCCGAATAAAATCAGCCCCACTTTCAATTGCTCTTATGGACTGCTCTACTGTTTCATCAATGTTGTTGGTATTGGTTGTGGTCATGGTCTGCACGCGAATGGGATAATCAGAACCCATAGGTACGCTGCCAACGTACACCTTACGTGTAGGCCTGCGATAGAAGCCCAATATGTTGATAATGCTATCCATGCCAATAATAATTTGCAAAGAAAGATGATAATTGCGTTAAGAAAAAATTTAGAACTCTTTTTTAAGGTTACATCGATTACCTGGTGTTATAAAGGATTTTATCGCTATATTTGTTTAAATATAAAAATTCCGCTTATGAAGCAAATAATTGTACCCATCGATTTTTCGGAAGAATCGCTGAATGGTTTAAAGTTAGCCATAATTTTTGCCAATCAGTTCAAGGCAAATATACAAATGGTTTACGTCCAAAAACCGGGCTCTGAAATCGGACGGCTTGATTTCCAGGAGGAGCATAAACAGGCGCAGGGTGCCTTTGAAAAGATAATCAACGACTATTCGGGAACCCTATATGATCCCCAACGAATTGAATATCATATTAAAAAAGGCAAGATTTACCAGGAAGTGATAAATCAGGCCGAAGCGTTCGACGAATCGGCCATTATCCTATCGACGCATGGGGCATCGGGTTTTGAAGAACTTTTCATTGGGAGCAACGCTTTAAAAATAATCTCAGCCTCCGACCTCCCTGTCATCACAGTTCGCCACGGAGCTGCCGTTAGAAAAATTGAGAATATTGTTTTCCCAATTGATCCATCGCTGGTAACACGCCAGAAAGCACCCTATACCGGGTTTATTGCCAAGACATTCGGTGCTGAGATTCAAGTTCTCGGCGTAAGTTCTTCCTCCAGCCCTGAAGCTGAAAACAGGGTTGCGGCATACACCAAACAGGTGTGCGAGTATTTTACCGAACATGGCATTAAGCATAAAGTAACCAACAGACTGGGGAAAGGCATTGCCAATACAGTTCTTGAGTTTGCCAATGAAATTAGGGCTGACTTGGTCAGCATTATGACTGAGCAAAGCGATTCGCTGTCGGATTTCTTTTTGGGGACAAATGCTCAGCAGATGCTTAGCAAATCATTGATTCCGGTACTTAACATTACTCCAAAGGAGGTATCGGTTAAGGGTAGTTTCAGCACTTCGGGATAATGAGCAAAGTTTTTTCTGCCAACCTGATTTCCATTCATTTCTCAGGCTTATGGATGGTAGCGTAGTGTGCTGATTTCGTAAACCTTCGCCGAGTACATTTTAAGCAGCAATGTTCCTTTGCTAAGTACCATTTTTAAAATGGTTTAATCTCTCCTTATATCGAAATCTATTAGCGGGAACATTTTGTTTAGTATTTTTCTCAATTTATTAAACAAACTTGTTAAACAAATTTGCTGAACCCATGTTGTTAAGTAAAAATCCACATTTATGAGCATAGACAAGATTCACATTGATTGGCAAAGCGGAATGGCTTTCGACGTTGAGGTCAACGGGCACAAGATGGTTGTTGATGCTTACCCCGAGGTAGGCGGAATGGACAAAGGGCCTCGTCCAAAAACCCTAATGCTGGTTGCATTGGCCGGATGCACCGGAATGGACGTGGTGTCAATTCTCAAAAAAATGCGGGTCGATTTGGAAGGGCTTCGCATATGGGTAGAGGGCGAGTTGACCAAAGAGCACCCCAAACACTATTCATCCATGAAGGTGATTTACGAATTCAAAGGAAAAAACCTTCCCATGGATAAGCTGGAAAAGGCAGTGAAACTCTCAGAGGAGAATTACTGCGGGGTGAGCGCAGTTTACCGAAAAGCAATGCCGTTGAGCACAGAGATAAGGGTTGTGGAATGACACAGTTTATTGGTCGTTCTGTTTGCCATAAACCAACTCTTTAATTATCCGCTTTTCATGGGAAAAAGCTAAGAATCTGAGAGAGGTATGGAGCGTTAACTTATATTAACCACTATTTCTCTATCGGCTGTCAGCACAAACTCTTTACCGTTAATAACAACCCTGCTGCTTTCGCCGGGCGTTCCCATTCGTTTGATTTTCACTTGTTCTTTTTTCACGCATACACAATACTCCTCTCCTTTGAACGAAATAGAAAACTCAATCGACCGCCAAGGCTTGGGCAGATTTGGGCTAATGGAAAGCAAATCCCCTTGGTAATTTAACCCTGCAAATGCCGTTAGTGTCATCATCACAGCTCCGGTCATGGCCCCTAAATGGATGCCCTCGGCTGTGGTGTTTCCCTTTTCATCATTGTAATCAAATTTGAGAGCTTTTTGGTAGAGATCGCGGCTAAGGTTATTCATCCCTGCCAGGGCAGCCACATAGGCATGCGTCAAAGCGGCGAGGGATGAACTGTGCGCACAACGGTTGTAATAATACTCAAAATTATTCTTAAGGTAATCCGTTGGCAGGGTATATCCCAAATCCTGAATAATTTGCATTACTTCAGCAGGCAAAATGTTGAAAAATATCATGAGAGCATCGGCCTGCTTGCATACCTTAAAGACATCTGTCGCCTTGCCTTCTGATTTCAGCAAACTGTGCAATGGGTTCGTTTTGTCTAACTTTTCCCGGTAAGTATTCCAATCTATCTCTTTCAGGCTGAAAAAACCCTCGAACTGTTCCAGCACGCCCTCGGGCGAGATTGACAGGTTCATGCGGCTTATTTGGTTGCGCCATAGTTCTAACTCCTCTTCCTGCAGTGAAATGGACCGGAGTACCATCTTCCTCCTATTCTCTCCCATTGCCTCCATGAGGTCGAATGCTCGTTTAAACAGCCATACGACCATGATATTCGTATAGGCATTATCCTTAACCCCCGCTTCTGTTACTCCGGGAATTCTTTGGTGATACACATCGGGTCCTACCACCCCTTCGATGCTATAACGGTTTGTTTTTGGATCTAATTTAGCTATGCTCGACCAGAAGCGGCAAATATCGAAGAACAACTCCGAACCGTAGTCATTCATAAAATCTATGTCCCCGGTGATGTTGAAGTAGTTCCATACGTTGTATGCAATCGCAAGGGAAACATGGCGCTGCAACGAGCTGTAATCTTTGCTCCACTCGCCCGACTGGGGGTCAAAAATATCCATAAGAGTTTCTTCACGGCCATCGCTACCGCTCTGCCACGGGAACATGGCCCCTTTTAGGCCATTCCCCTTAGCATTCTCCCGGGCTTGCGACAATCGCCTGTAACGATACATCAGTACCGATTTGGCTATTTCGGGGTAATGCAAACAGAAAAAGGGGAATATGAACAGTTCGTCCCAAAGGATATGACCGCGATACTCCTCGCCATGGAGTCCACGTGCCGGAATCCCAAAATCATTGCCCGTGCTGTGGGGCGAGGTGGTAACAAGGGTGTGGTAAATATGCAATCGTAAAAGTTTCTGTGCCAGCCTGTCTCCAGTAACCTTAACATCCACCTTACGCCATATATCTTCCCAAACCTTAGCGCTCCCGGCCAACATTTCATCAAATGATTTGCAGCTCATGGCATCGTGCTGAACAAAAGCAATGGGATCGTCTATCCCGCCCGACAGCGAGTTGCATATGCTGACCAACTTTTCAATCCGATAGGTTTCACCCTTTTTTATTTCAGCTTTTATATAGGTGTTTACCCATCCCTCATCCTGTTTCAAAACGAAATTTGTAGCCATGGGACGTTCGTTGTAGTAAACTGCCAGTTGGGCTGCCACAGCCATCACAATTCCCGACTGAGTGGTTTTTGCGGCAACAAATGACAAACTATCATTGCCACCCTGCTCCATGGGCTCGGTATGGTGCTGATTCAAATACCCGTATCGTTTCACCCCCTCGTTTTTCAACGGGACGCTCAATCTCGATTTGATACGTATGTATCCTGTGTAGTTCTGAGGAGTAATTGAATAATTGATGGCTGCGCGGTGCTTATTGGCCATACTTGCCAATCGAGTTGATTCAATCAGGGTAATGTTACCCTTGCTATCCTGAGCCAGCATCTTTTTGCTTAAAACTCCATTGAGCAGGTTCAGGCTTCTTTCTATTTCAAGTATTTTTTCCTTGTTGGGGTCGAACCATTCTCCTTCGCCCACCTTAAAGGTTATGGGGAGCCAATTGGGTGCATTCACCAAATCTTCGTTCTCCACTATTCTATCGTCAATTTGGGTTTTAAGCCTATTGTAAAGGCCTGCCATATAAGTCCCCGGATAGTTGTACTCGTTGGCTTCACTCTCTTCCAACGCTCCTCGGGTGCCAAAGTAGCCATTCCCCACGGTTAGCAATGCTTCCCGAGACTTTTCCCTGGTAATATCGTAATTGGAGTACCTCAACGTCCACATATCCTTAGCCAATCCCTCTTCAAACCATTCTTCCACACCCCGGATTCCTCCCAACTCTTCGATGTCGGCTACCACAATATCGGCACCATTGTATTTCAACTCATAGGCATTATCCTCCCGTGCCACACCTATCACAAGGCCAAAATTGCCCTTCTTCCCAGCCTGAACACCCGACACAGCGTCTTCCACCACAACAACCCTGTCGTAAGGAGCCTTAAGATTATCGCTGGCCACGGTAAAGATGTCGGGTTCCGGTTTTCCATGCAGTCCCATTTCGGCCGATATCACTCCATCCACGCGGGTGTCGAAATAGTGCAGCAAACCCGCCCGCTCCAGCACTTGCCTGCAGTTTTTGCTGGACGAGGCAACCCCCAGGGGAATGCCTGCCTTCCTAAGTTCGTCCATGAATGCCACGGTGGATTCATACACCTCAACGCCATCGCGTTGAAGTATTTTATTGAATGCCATGTTCTTTCGATTGCCCAATCCGCAAATCGTTTCCTTGTCAATTGCATCTTCAGGCGTTCCATATGGTAGTGATATCCCTCTTGATTCTAGGAAAGATTCCACTCCCTTATACCGCGGCTTCCCATCGACGTACGAGAGGTAATCGTGCGAATGGGCAAATTCCTTAAAGGGTTCTCCATGTTCCAACTCTCTCTTTTTTAAGTACTCATCGAACATCTCCTTCCACGCCGATGCATGCACCAGGGCTGTTTTGGTTATCACGCCATCCAGGTCGAAAATAACCGCATCGAAACTATGCCTTTTCATAATACTCAACTTTTTACTTTCTCCATGTACTTACTTTTTCTCTGCAATAGCATAAAGCCTCAAAAGACCTCAGAAAGTTTAATTGATGTGACAATGCTGACCCCGCACTATTTCGGTAATATGATATATCACCAGTTATGCACCGACAATTATTGTCTGTCCGTGGGTTTGGGTCAAATTGCACTTTCATATTAAACTTGTCAAATTACTATCTCATTTTTCTTTTCGCTCTATTGCCCAATCGTAGCATTTCAGCATGGCGGGCAACTTAAAAAGGTCGGCACATGACTATCTTTTATCATTCTTCGTAGTAATAGGAGTAATCAATGCCCTTCATAAACATTTCACGATCATTGATTTTATTGGTTAAAGCATGCTTTAAAAGCTGTTTCAGCATTTCGCTTTTTGTGGGGCTAAGCATCATGGCCTCCATGTAATCGCGTTTACCTATCCTGCTCCAATCCACACATTTTTTTAGGCGTTTTCTAAAAATCATATCCAGCCATATTCGGGTGCTTCTGCCGTTGCCTTCCATGAAGGGATGGGCTATGTTCATTTCAATATACTTTTCGACAATCTCATCAAAATTAGTTTCGGGCATAGCATCAATTTGTTTTAAAGTATCCCCCAAAAAATGAGAAACAGCAAATTGAAAACCTCCTTTTGAAATATTTTTCTGACGTATTTTTCCGGCAAAGTCGTATGAGCCTCCAAACAAATAAGCATGTATTTGCTGTAAGCCCTTAGTAGTGCCCACTTCAAACTCATTGATCAAATTGCTCTCAAAAAGGGTGTAGGCTTTTTTCTTGCTTTGTCCGTCTATGCTGGTGTCGCTGTAAAGAAACCAATCCAAAAATTTCATTGCTCTATTGTTGGGGAAATGCTTTGCCAGTTCGATTACCCCATTGCTGTCTAAGGTATCCGTTAATCGTTTTTTTCCATCAGGAGCAAGCAATTTCAACTGGGTAGTGTCACTAACCAGTTCGTTTCTTTCTCTCTTTAATTTGGTTTTCAGGTATTTCCAATAGTTGCGACTTTTTGTATAATCCGCCTCTTCATTGAGAATACCCACAATATCCAATACCGAAAACCACCACTTGGCATTATCATCATCCCAAACTGCACGCACTTCACGGTCGTTGAAAAAACGAATGGATATTTTGTGTTGGCTATTCATCGGCATTCAAAATTATTTTCTCATTTTCTCAATCATAGCATTTTTTGTACGGCAGAAGCAGGAATTGAGCGGCAGTATAAAAAAGCCGTCCACTGCAGTTCCAATAGTTCTATGTTTATATTCTCCTTTAGTTCGTGCATCAGCTATTTCATTACTTATTTGACTTACTTGGACACAATGTCCAACTTCTTGTCATATCTTAACTCAGATGTTATCCTTATTTAAATCAAATTTTGGTACTATGACCAAGTTTATGCTCAACTTCATTAGTAATTCCTCACTTTTTAAGCTAAAGTAGCATCTCAATTTCCTCGAACATAGACAGCATGTCCATGTTATTGTCTATGTTTAGCATTATTACCATCTTTATTACCTCTTACATAGACATCACGACTATCTTCTTGTCTATGTTGCACGGTATCTCAATTTCGGTGATTTAGGTTTTTCTCCATTAGTCTCAATAAGACCAAGATCAAGCATTTTACTAAGATGTCTGCTAGTAGTTCTAGAAGTTATGCCGAATTGAATAGTATATGCTTTAGCAGATACTTCTCCTCTACTTTTTATCCATTCGAAACCGTTAAGTTCTTCAACTGAAAGTCCTTTAATAGCCTCATTACTAACCTTCCTAAATGCTTCCATTGTCCTTGGGAATGTGACAATTAGGTTTGATTTCTGATATGTAATGACAGGTAATGGAAGATTAAACTTCTCTCTCATTGTTCTATAGGTGTCCATTCCAACACCTGTTTCCTCCATGAATTTCATCAGGTTAAATATGTAAGCCAATTCAGGGTTACGGGTTTGTGAAATAGCGGTGAAGTTTTGTAAGTCCTTCAGCGTGTTTGGAGAAATTGGTTCTCCCGGGCTACGAACTTCAATTTTTTCAGGGGTTATTTCCAGTTCTACTTTTGCACGTTTGTTACCGTAATCACGGTGAATTATTGCATTGATAATGGCTTCACGAATTACAGCAGTGGGAAAATGGGATACCTTTTCTCTTGTAAAACTTGATCTGTCCATGCTTTCCGGAATCACTTTTTTTACCCATTCCTCTACCTTGTCTGGAATCAGAACAAGTGCATCATCAAAACTTTCAGCATCGGGTTCTTGTCCTCCGCCATAGTCAACCTTTGCTTTAACGGAAGCCTGTGGAAATTTATCGCGTGGATTTTTACCAAACAACAAAATACAATCACCGGTTGGCCTTACTTCACCTGTTTTCTCATCCACCTCAAGTAAATCTTTACTTATCAGGTCATTTTTTAAATCATCTGAATCATAAGCAAACTCTTTCCCTGTTTTGGATAAATAAAGTTCAAGGGCATCTTCTGAAAGAAAACTAATATCAGTGTTTTTAATTGTTTTTTGCAATGGACCGGTAACAGTATTAATGGCATCTATTTGTTTCCGGTTCTCTTCCTCCACCCAATCGTTAAATTCTTTATTAAAAGATAGTATTTCCCTGTGTAAATCAAGGTCAAATGGAAGAACCTCAGCTTTGTATTTTTCTTCAAGAAGTTTCTTGCCTCCTTTGGCTTTTGAATTTAGCTCCTGAACGCCATACCATACTTTTTTAATACGGGCATTCCCAATTCTTTCTGCACAGCAGGTTTTCTTCTCGCTTCTGGTCTTAGGGCCACAGGGTTCCAGGGTGGCAAAAAGCCAGCAATCTGACAAATCTTTGGTTCTGAATTTCTTATCCAGCAGAGTATATTCTGAATGGTCGCCATCCCGGTATTCACCACGATATGCCGTTTCGTAGGTCCCATCAGGGAAAACAAGAACTGCCCCAACTTTTGGGCTGGGCGCATCTTTATTGAGTTCATCCACCGACCTTTTCATGGCCTCAATGGCTAACTTCATATAAAAACGTGGTTCTTTTCGTTTATCCTCCGTGTTTCCCTTTTTTGCCATAATTCTAATTAAATTCTTATTCTGGCTTATCCATCATCTTCTCTTTCCATTTTACTGATCATCACGCAGTTAATGCAACCACTAATTCAACTTTCTCAAACATTTTTCATCTTTATTCATTGGAATTCCAATTGTCAAATTTACCATCATTGTCCTATCAGAAATACTTCCACCTAAGTTTCCCGTTGAAGCCGGCCAATCAGCAAACCTGTTGAAATTTAAAAAGTATTCGCCTTTTAATCCTAACTGAAACTTTAACATTTCATATCGGATTCCTGCTCCAATGGTTAACCCCAAAGAAATTTTATTCAGCTCATTCATTGCATCAAGGCCTTTAAAATCATCACTGTAAGATATTAAGAAATCAATGCGAGGTCCAATACTTATATATGGAACAACCTTTTCTTTGATTGCATATTTAAAATCAATAGTCGAGTTCATTAATAGGTAATCCAGGTGAGCAATCAGTATTGTATCATTAATTATATTTCCTTGTGAATCAGTAAAAGTTATTTTATCTTATCCTCCTTTTTGTACAAGTCCGATATTACTGGATAAATTAAAAACATTTCTATTGCAGTAATCAAGTCCAATTAATCCTGAATAACCAAGAAACGGTTTATCATAAAAAGAGAAGTTGTGATGTGTGGGCCAATCAAGATTTGAATATGTTGTCCCGCCTTGAAATTTTATTGTTTGGCCAAATAGATTAACTGACAACATTAAAGTCGAAAAAATCAATAAAAGTTTCCTCATATGATTAGTTTTAATATTGTTATTGTCAACCCTACAATTGGTTTTTTGCTAATTTATGAAAGTTTTTCGAAGATTAAATAAAATAACCGCTAAACAGAAAAATTTTCTAAGGATATTCTTCCGATTGTTCCAACCCATAAAAATCTTTATTAAAACATTGTTAATTAAGCCATTGAGAAAAGAAATTTCTCATCATGCCGGATTTTTTTAAACTACAATTCTCATTATGGGGTCTGCTAACAAACCAGTTTCAAAAAGACGATATGGACTACTTAACTTTAGTACAATGTGTTGATATTTTTCCCACTTTGTTGAGTTGTGGCCAATACCCCAAATAGGCAACGAACTCATACCGTGCTCGTTAGAAACATGAATTTATCTTTAAGTCTTTGGCACTCAATTGGCACAAAAGGGTTACCGTGGTATAAAACCAATCACATTATTAACATTAAACCAACTATGAAAAGATTAATTCCCTTGGCAGCCATTCTGGTACTGCTTATTGCCTGCAATCAGGCTGAAAAAAAAGAAATCGAATCTCTTAAACAGGAGATAGCGGGTCTCAAGGCCGAAGCCTTTGCAAAAGACTCTTCGATCAACGAATTTTTTAAACTTCTCAATGAGATTGAGGACAACCTGGCCATAATCAAGGAGAAGGAACAGCTAATATCGAAACGCGCAGCGTTGGGCGATGAGATGATGCCCGATTCTCGTGAAAGGATCAATAGCGACATCAACCTAATAAATGAGCTGATGAATAAAAACAGGCAAACCATTCGTTACCTGAATAAACAGCTGAAAGGCGCCAATCTGAAGATTGATGAGTTTGAGAAACGGCTTAAGCAAGCCGAAAATATGATTGCGGCCAAGGATGAAGAAATTAATAGGCTGAAAGATCAACTGGTAAAACTCGACTTTTCCATTGAAATGCTTAATGCCACCCTTGATACGCTGAACCGCGAAAAGCAGGACCTTATTCAAGAGGTTCAACGCCAGACGCAAGAGCTTAATAAGGCGTGGTATGCCTTTGGCACAAAAAAGGAGCTTGTTGACAACCACATCGTTGGGAAAGCCGGAGGTTTCCTTGGTATGGGCAAAACCCTGCAACTTGAGCCCAACTTCAATACCGGCTATTTTACAGAGATTGATATAACCACCACTACGGTTATCCCGCTATTTGCCAAAAAGCCAATCATGATTACCCCTCATCCCACTGAGTCGTATCAGTTTATTGAAAACGAAAAGAAAATTGTAGAAAGGATAGAGATTACCAATCCGAAACTATTCTGGAGTTCAAGCAAATACTTGGTAATAGAAGTAAACTAATCGATGCGGGGTATTTAAACCAAATTTAACGGGTTTTGCGTTGGACTTCATTGGGCGTAACAACAAGCCGGTACTTTTTTGTATATTGCACCTTTGCAAATTATAACCCTTTCCGGTGAAAATAGACGCCAGCGAAAAGAAGCAGCGGCTGAGAATTAAGCCTAAAGTGCTGTTCGGGTTTTTAATAATCCTGAGCATTGCATTTGCTGCTTCTTTCGTTACTTACAAAGGATTTACAAAGCTTAGCAGTACCCAGGAGATCCTTTCAGAGCCCAGGCAGAAGCTCATTAAGCTCAATAATATTCTAGCCGATATATACGAGGCAGAAAGTAACATCCGCACCTATACCCTCACACACGACGAGCACTATTTAACGCTCTATTTCTCGTTACTAATAAACATCAACGAAAAGGTCGATTCCCTGCTGATTCTCTCCTACGACAATCCTGTTCAAAGCGGCAAAATCCTTTACATACAGGAGCTACTAGAGAGTAAGAAAAATATCCTCAATGAGCTATTAGCCCTGAAAACGGAGGATCAATATTCACAATTTTACCATTTGGCCCTTGAAGAGGTTGAGAAAATTGAGCCCAATACCTCAAATCAGGCCTCAGTAATCACTAAAACAACGATAACCACCACATCAAAGCAGGATACAGTTATTTCACGAAAACCGGAAGTCGAGTTGGATCAGGGGCTATTTTCACGCATGAAGCGTTGGTTCTCCAAGCCGCCCGAACCCAAGGACACTACCATTACGAAGATGCATGTAAAGGTGGAAACCAAAATTGATACTCTAAAGTTAGGAGTAGCCTATTCCTCTGATAGCCTGTTGAACGAGGTGGTTAAAATTTTAACTCAAATCAAAAATCAACAGCAGGAGGTTATCTACAATATTAGCACTAAAGAGCTGGAACTGTTACGAAGCGATAAGCAGATAATGGACCAGATTCGCAATATGGTCTCGCTTCTTGAACAGGAGGAATTGAAAAATTCCTTCAATCAAACCGAGGAGGCCAAAGAAGTGGTGAAAAGTTCCACTAACCTTTTAATAGCTCTGGGTGCCGCCGCTTTCTTAATGGTGCTTGTTTTCACACTCATTATTTTCAGAGATATAACTAATGCCAATTTTTATCGAAGCCAACTTCTTGAAGCTAAAAAATTTGCCGAAAAACTTCTGAAAATTAAAGAGGAGTTCCTTGCCAACATGAGCCATGAAATCCGTACGCCCCTTAGCGCCATAATCGGTTTCTCGCGCATGCTGAAACGATCCGATCTACACGAAAGCCAGAATAGATTTGTCACATCCCTCGAAAATTCTTCCCAGCACTTATTGCACATCGTTAACGATATTCTGGATCTTTCCAAGATTGAGGGAGGCTATTTGAAGTTTGAAGCAATTCCTTTCTCGCCATATGATATTGCCAAGGAAACGATAGAAACATTTGCATTTAAGGCTAAGGAAAAGAACATATCGCTCCAACTACACTGTCAACAAGAACTGCCAATTACCGTCGTGGGTGATCCCTTCAGGCTGAAACAAATACTTTTCAACCTGGTGAGCAATGCCATCAAATTTACCAACGATGGGGGTGTTATCCTACTGGTTAACCACAGCGAAGGCGCTGAAGACCATATTCTTTTCAATTTTGAGGTTACCGATACAGGCATCGGTATCGAGCCGGAAAAAGTAGATTCGATATTCGAGCAGTTTACCCAGGTCGACTCCAGCACTTCACGCAAGTACGGCGGTACAGGCTTAGGCCTAACCATAGTTAAAAAGTTGACCGAGCTGCAGGGAGGAAACATCAGCGTACACAGCGAACTTAACAAGGGAACAACTTTCACCCTCAGGATAGGATACGCCCTTGGCGAGAGGCCCGACCTGACGGCCGGCGAAGAAGCGCTTTCAAACCTATCCCTGCCTGCTACGCTTAAAATTTTGGTTGTGGATGACGATAAAATCAGCCAGGACCTCATTGGCGAAATGCTGAAAACGCTTGGCGTTTCTCCCACAATTATTGGCAATCCCAAAGTAGCCATTGATGAGGCCGAAGCTAACTCTTACGATGTGATTCTTTCCGATATTCAAATGCCCGGGCTTAGCGGCTTCGATTTGGTAAAAGCCATTAAGGAGCACCCCACCATTGTGCCAACGCCTGTTGTTATTGCCCTAACCGCAAACAGCACCATCGACAACCCTTCATTCTATTACGATGCCGGGTTCGACGGCGTCCTTATCAAACCGTTCGATGAAATTGATCTGTACAACATTCTTGCGCCCAGGGTGAACGGCAATAATTTCAAAGCAATTAGCAAACTCTCAGGGTTACATGATGAGGATGGCGGGGATTATAATCTCAGCGATATCATTCGGTTTGCAGGCAACAATAAGGATTCTGTAAAAGCCATATTACAATCGTTCATCGACAACTCCAATGCCAACCTCAACGAACTGAAACTCCACTATACAAACAAAAACCATATAATGGTATCGGAAGTTGCCCACCGGATGAAATCGGCCTACAGGCAATTGAAAGCATTTAAGCTGGCCGATACTCTCGAAGTGCTTGAGAGCATAAATCATGGTAAACTGAAAGGAAGAAAAGCACGAAAAACCCTATCGTACATAAATAAAGAAGTTTTACGCGTAGAGCAACTGCTTAAACACGACTTGGAAAACCTTTAGTACCATTGATGGTATAAGTTGCAATTAATTGGGATTACATTGGCCGGGGCTTTTTTCCCCTATTGTTTCCATTATTTTATTGTCTTTGTACCAGTCCTACCCTTTTTAACAATTGAATAATTTTGATTATGAGGTAATATCCCCCGATTTACCTCACTGCATTCCGTGCTTTCACCAATAACAATATTCTAAGGCACGCTAATTCGGCCACACTACCGAAATAGCATTATCAAATCTATTTAATAATAAGTTGAATTCTTTAGATTAAAAAAACAATATTTTTGCTTTTATTTTTATGCACTATTTATTATATTTGCATAAATATCTATACAATGAATAAACTACGTGACAAATCAAATCAGGTAATTGGTAGCGTTCCCATGCGCTTCTCCCGTCACCTTAACGAGCAAATAGACTGGAATCACAGACTTGTTGGAATCATTGGACCACGCGGAGTGGGCAAAACAACCCTGATGCTTCAACAGATAGTGCATAGATTTGGCAACAGCTACGAGGCTCTTTACATATCTCTTGAAGATTTTTACTTCTCATCCCACTCCCTTTACCAATTAGCCTATGATTTCAGAAACAGGGGAGGTAAATGCCTTTTTGTAGATGAAGTGCATAAACAGGCCAACTGGTCGCAGGATTTGATCAACATCTTTCACAACATTCAGGATCTCAGCGTTGTGTTTTCCGGTTCGTCAGTCATCGATATGTTGAAACAAGGGGCTGATTTCTGCAAAAACGTTAAAACCTACAATCTACAAGGTCTTTCTTTCAGAGAATATTTGAAATATATTGGGGTGGCTGATCTTCCTGTTTTCAGCCTTGAGGATATTATCAACAACCACAGGGATATTGCTTTGGATCTATCGTCCCGGTTTAAGCCACTTTTCCATTTCGACAACTATCTTGTTAATGGCTATTATCCATCCACATATAACCAGACAGACAACACATTGCAGAATATTGAGCAGCTGCTCATGCAGGCCATTGAGGTCGATTTAAACTATCTTGAGGGTTATGATCCACACAATGCCGGTAATATGAAGCAGCTTTTCTATGCCATTGCTCAGAATGCACCGTTTAAACCCAACATCCTTAGACTTAGCGAAAAGGTTGGTGTACACAGGAATACATTGATCGTCTATCTTTTCCACCTTGAAAAGGCAGGGCTGATACAGCTCTTGTATCCTGCAGGTAGCATAATAAGTATTCTCCAAAAACCTCAAACAATCTTTCTGAATAATTCAAATATCCACACACTTCTCTCAGAGCGAGAGCTAACGGCTGGCACAATTAGTAAAACTTTTTTTATGAATCAGCTCAGCCACTTATGGTCAATTAAGAAGCCAAACAACGGTGATTTTGAAGTTGATGCCAAATGGATTTTTGAAGTGGGTACATATAAAAAGCCCTCGAAGTTTTTGGTTAATAATCCCCATGCTTTTTCTGCTACCGATGGAATTGAAGTTGGTTCAAACCATACCATTCCTCTTTGGCTATTTGGACTTCTTTATTAAGTTCCATGGTGTTGGCTATGTGTTTTTTTGATATTTTTCCATTATTAAACGAATTAAAACTATAAATTGTAAAATTATCATTAAACTTGCCTGTCAATCACCCAAAACCAGTTAATTATGAAAACATTAAAAAGAATAGTTGGTATAATAGCCATACTTATCCTTGTGGTTATTATAGTCGGTATTATTATCATTAACAGAATTTCTCGTAAAGCTCTTCCCGACTACAACCAAAATGTGACCCTGTCCGGATTAACCGACGAGGTTATGGTTTACAGGGACATGCATGCTGTTCCCCACATTTACGCAAAGAACGAGAATGATCTATACCTAACCGTGGGTTACCTAATGGCACAGGACAGATTGTGGCATATGGATTTATTACGACGCGTCACACAGGGGCGCCTTTCCGAAATTTTTGGCGAGGGGATGGTTGATACCGACCATCTACTCCGTGCATTGCGCATACAGGATAAATCGGAAATGGTACTCTCGAAAACCGACGAGAACATTCAAAATGCCCTGAATGCATTTTCCGAAGGTGTTAACCAATTTATTGAGAAAAATCTGAAAAAGTTGCCCCCTGAGTTTACAATCCTTGGCTATAAACCCGAACCATGGCAGCCAATTCATTCCATCAACCTTATTGGATATATGGCATGGGATCTCACAGGATCATGGGATTCAGAAACTTTGCTACACAAACTCAAATCGGTGGTTGACGAAGAAAAATTTATGGAGTTGATTCCTGATCTCAATCAGCATAAAACCTATGTCCATCCCTCATTACCAGCAGAAAAAGGTTCACAAATGTTCTCTTTGCTCGATGGCAACGCAAACCTTAAAACAATGGGGTTGGAAATTTTCAGAGGGAGCAATAACTGGGCAGTTGCCCCACAGAAAAGCGAAACAGGGAAGCCTTTGTTGGCTAACGATATGCACTTGGGGCTTAATGCTCCGGGCATTTGGTACCAAATGCATCAGGTAGTTGATGGTAAGCTGAACGTTACGGGCGTGGTATTGCCGGGGCAACCCTTAGTTATCGTTGGTCATAATGAGCGTATTGCCTGGGGAATGACCAATGTTTATGTTGATGAAACCGATTTTTACTTAGAAACAATCAACCCCGAAAACCCAAATCAGTACCGTTACAATGGGGAATGGAAAGATATGGAAATACGCCCTGAAAAGATAGCCGTTAAGGGCGGCGACACCGTAACCAAAGAAATTCGCTTTACCCATAGAGGTCCCATCGTATCGGGTTTTAAAAAGATTGAGGGAGAGGCTATTTCCATGCAATGGACAGGCAATATGTACAGCAACGAGCTACGAACTGTTTATTTGCTTAATCGGGCAGCTAACTGGGATGATTTTCGCAATGCTCTCACCACCATGACCTCTGTTAGCCAAAATGTTATATATGCTGATGTGGATGGGAATATCGGGCTTCAAACAGCAACCGGAGCACCCGTGCGTAAGGCAGGCAACGGGATATCGATATACCCGGGCGAAACCGATCAGTATGATTGGGAAGGGCTGCTTCCGTTTGAAAAACTTCCCTATACATTCAATCCGCCACAAGGGTTTATCAGTTCCGCCAATAACAGAACCGTAGGCGATGATTATCACTACTATATCGGTTACTGGTACTCTATCCCGAACCGCGCCGATAGGATTGTTGAAATGCTTAATTCCAAAGAGAAGTTGGGGATTGAGGATTACAAGGCCATGCAGGCTGATTTTAAATCGAAACTTGTGGAGCGATACCTTAATAAGCTGATTGCCGCCATTTCAACTGCGAATGATCTCACTGTGAACGAGCAAAAGGCACTGGAATACCTGAAAAACTGGGACATGGTGCTAAAGCCTGAAAGCATTGCAACAACGATTTTTGAGAAATTTTACCTGCTATTTATTAAGAATACCGTAATCGATGAAATGGGTGAAAACCTTTACACTGAGTTCATCGGCTCGGGTTTATGTAAAGAACTTTTCGACCATGTGTGGCGGAACCCCAATTCATCATGGATTGACGATATCAATACTGAAGAGAGGGAGTCGTTTGAAGACATGGTTTTAATCACATTCAAACAAACGGTTGCCTGGCTTGAAGATAATATGGGTAACAATCCTAACGGCTGGGAATGGGGAAAAATTCACCGTCTTATTCTTGGCCACCCCATGGGCTCCGTGAAAATATTGGATAGAATTTTTAGCCTGAATAAAGGGCCGTTCCCCGTTGGAGGCAGTTTCCATACAGTTTGCCCCTATTCTTTTAGCTTTAAAAAGCCTTTTACTTCCAACAACGGTGCATCGCAAAGGCATATTTACGATTTGTCAAATTGGGATAATTCGTTGGTGGTTATTCCTACCGGAACTTCGGGCATTCCTGCCAGTAAATACTATTGCGATCAGGCGGAAATGTATGTCAATAACCATTACAAAACAGATATTTTTAATAGTAAAGATATTGAGAGTAATGCTTGCTACGTGGCCAAATTTTCACCATCAAAGCTAAAATAGCCGTCTTGGCCGGATAAATGGAAAGGGGTTGCTATGGTAGGTTCATTAGCAACCCCTTTATGTTTTTAATAATGTGAGAATTAGATTTAAAATCTTAAAAGTTAATTTAAGTGAGTGGGCAGAATTGAAATGAATTATCCTCAGGAATAAGGAGTATTTTGTTGTCCTGCCAGGGCTCGAACCTGGACTCTTCTGATCCAGAGTCAGACGTGTTGCCAATTACACCACAGGACAATTATCAGGGCTGCAAATATACGAATACGGGCTGCATTTTTGTAAAAAATTTGCCAATATTTTGCCCAAGTAACTATTTCCCTGCAATTTTTGCCCAGGTATCCTTTAGGGTAGTAGTGCGGTTAAAAACAAGATTCTCAGGTTTACTGTCGTAATCAACGCTAAAATAGCCCATGCGCTCAAACTGGAACTTATCTAATGGCTTTGCTTCTTTGAGCGAGGGTTCCAAAAACCCTGTGATCACTTTAAGAGATTCGGGGTTAAGGCCCGTTTTCCAATCTACACCCTCCGGAACATCATCAGGGTTGATACTCATAAACAGGCGGTCGAATAGACGAATCTCAGCCTTTACGACATGCTTAGCCGATACCCAATGTATGGTGCCCTGAACCTTTCGCCCGTCGGGCGAGGTTCCACCTTTAGATTTAGGATCGTAGGTGCAATGCAACTCGGTAATATTGCCCAGCGAATCTTTCACAACATTATTGCACTTGATGAAATAGGCGTAGCGAAGTCTAACCTCGGCTCCGGGAGCCAATCGGAAAAACTTTTTGGGAGGATTCTCCATGAAATCTTCCTGCTCTATATAAATCTCCCTGCCAAAAGGAACCAGGCGTTTCCCTGCCGTTTCATCCTCGGGATTATTAATGGCCTCCAATTCTTCAAACTCCCCTTCGGGGTAGTTGGTAATTATCACTTTCAGCGGGTTAAGAACAGCCATGCGTCTCTGGGCGCGCAGATTAAGGTCTTCGCGCAGGGTAAATTCCAGCAACGACAGATCGATAACGTTATCGCGTTTGGCAACTCCTACCTTTTCTGCAAAATTTCTTAATGATTCGGGAGTAAAACCCCTGCGGCGAAGCCCGCAAATGGTAGGCATCCGCGGATCGTCCCAACCGCTAACAAAGCCTTCCTGTACCAGCTGAAGCAGCTTGCGCTTGCTCATCACCGTGTAAGTTAGGTTAAGCCGGGCAAACTCATACTGGTGCGAGGGGAAAATCTCCAACTTCTCGATGAACCAATCGTACAGGGGCCTGTGCACATCAAACTCTAAAGTGCAGATGGAGTGGGTAATCCTTTCTATAGAATCGCATTGACCATGAGCGTAGTCGTACATGGGGTAGATACACCAGTCGTTACCCGTGCGATGGTGGTGTGCATGGATTATCCGGTAGAGAATGGGGTCGCGCATGAGCATATTGGGGTGGGCCATGTCAATTTTTGCGCGAAGCACCCGGCTGCCGTCCGGGTATTTGCCTGCCCGCATGTTGCGGAAAAGTTCCAGATTCTCTTCCACGCTCCTGTTGCGCCATGGGCTCTCCGTGCCCGGTTGGGTTACTGTCCCCCGATTTAGCCGTATCTCTTCCTGCGACTGATCGTCAACATATGCCAACTTCTTATTTATCAACAGCTCTGCCCATTGATACAGCTGCTCAAAGTAATCGGAAGCGTAAAGTTCATTGGCCCACTTAAAGCCAAGCCATTCAATATCCTCCTTAATGGACTCAACGTATTCCACCTCCTCTTTGGTGGGGTTAGTATCATCAAACCGTAGGTTGGTCTGACCGCCATATTTTTGGGCAAGCCCAAAATTGAGGCAAATGGACTTGGCATGACCTATATGAAGGTATCCGTTGGGTTCGGGGGGGAAACGCGTTAATACCCTTCCCCCATGTTTACCCGATTTAATATCTTCTTCAATAATCTCTTCCAAAAAATTGCGGGGATTACCCAGCACATCCATGAGTCCGTTGGAATCGCTCATAAAAAGTAGTTTTTTGTTTTAGGGTACAAATTTAGGATTTAATTGTCAATAATTCAGGATAAATCACCTTGTCAAAAAAAGCTCATCGTTTGAAAAGGTTCTCTATGATTTCGCTTTCATTGCACTTCAGCAAATAGGAATGAATTCCCAACGAATGCGCTGTCACGATGTGCTGTATTGAATCGTCGATAAAGAGGGTTTCCTCCACTTTCAAACCGTTCTCATTCACAATCAGCATAAAGGGATCAGGGTCGGGTTTTCGCATTTTAATTTCGTAGGAATAGTAAATTTTATGGAAAAAGTTCGAAAAGTCTTTTAGCCCGAATTCCCTGTTTAGCAGTTGATTGAAATATTCAATATGTATTGCATTGGTATTGCTTAGCAGAAAGGTGTTGTAATGATTTTTTACGCTTTGTAAAAGGTCTAGCCTTACTTTTGGCAGGTCCAAGAACATGTCATTCCATGCCATATCGATATCGCCATCTGTTAGCCCAATCGGTGAGTATTGTCGTATGGAATCTCTGAAATCATGAGGAGTAATAAGCCCCTTGTCAAATAAATCGAATAATTCTGTTTGCTCCATCTGGGTGTATAATTCTTCAATATTGTTTATCCCAATTTGTTTGAACGCATCGAGGGTTTTTTGGTAGCTAATATTCATGATAACTCCGCCCAGGTCGAAAATTATATTTTTAATGGGAATATGTGCGTAAGGGATAAAAATGGGTTTTTGCATAAAAAAAGTGTTTAGGGGTTTTAATTTCCGATGCAAATATGTAATTTTGCAAGCCGATAAAAAAGGCATCTGCCAATTTTATTGTTTTACATACTATTCAGGGCCTATAGCTCAGCTGGTTAGAGCACCTGACTCATAATCAGGGGGTCACTGGTTCAAGCCCAGTTAGGCCCACTCACCATAAGCACCCGCGGGTGCTTTTTTTACATCTTCAAGCCATAGATCAAGCGTACTACTATATCCTGTTCAGCCGGAGTTTAAACCGATTCTACGTTGGAGTCACCTCCGATTCTGTTGAGTGCAGGCTACAGCAGCATTGGGACAAGCTCTATGGTTCCCGATCCTTTACCGCAAGGGCAAACGATTGGGAGGTCGTGTTGACCATTCCCTGCAATTCCCTTACACAGGCACTGCGGATAGAAAAGTACATCAAGCGAATGAAGAGTCGACGGTTTATAGAGCAGTTAATTGAGGACGAGGCAATGCTGAACAGGCTCAAGCAGCGTTTTGCCTAATGTGCCGTTGGGGTCACTGTCCCGACCACGATGTATCGGGGTCGGGACAAGCCCAGTTAGGCCCACTCACCAAAAGCACCCGCGGGTGCTTTTTTTATTTTGCTAAGAAACATAGTTGGATTATCCAACTACTGCGTTTGATTTCCCGCGCTTAAGCGAAGCCCAAATGCCCACCATGCTGAGCATGGCAAAAACAACGAAGGTTGTACCAATGGCCCAGATAAACATTTGATAGTTTTCTGGTTTGATGGAATCGGTACCAATATAACTTTTCAGGATGAGGGTGGCAATACCCATGCTCACCATTTGTCCGGTCATCCGCATGGTACCAACTGTCCCTGAGGCAACCCCCAAGAAGCGCTTATCAACTGACCCCATGATAGAGTTGGTATTGGGCGATGAGAAAAGGCCAAACCCAAAGCCCAGGATTGCCAAAGTGAAAACCAGGTAGGCGATGGGAGTGGCAGCGTTGATACGTATTAATAGCAGTAGCCCCACCATAGAAAAGCCCATGCCCAACGATGCCAATATGCGCGGATCGCGCTTATCCGATAGCCTGCCTGCCCAACCTGCGACCAGAGCCATCACCATGGGCTGTGTTACCAGTATGGCTCCTGCTTTACCGGGGGTTAATCCCTTTACGTACTGGAGATACAAGCTGAGCATAAAAGTTGAGGCAAAGGTTGTGGCGTAGTTGATAAGCGCCGCAAGGTTGGAAAAGGCAAAAAGTTTATTGGTTTTAAAGAGGTTAATGTTGAAAACCGGGGTTTCCACATTCAACTCAATGCGAATAAACCATGTTAATCCTACTATACCCAGCGCGGTAAGCACTATTGCATGGGTGACGGGTAGCTGCGAAAAGCCAAACATGAAAATGCTCATGGATGGAACGTAAACCAGCGTTCCCAGTAAATCGAACTTTTCGTTTTTAGCCTCGGCCCACTCTTGCCTGACGGCAATACGCATGGCAGTGGCGGAAATAAGCCCAACCAGGATGGGAACGTAAAATAGGCTGTGCCAGCCAAACCAAACAATAAGATAACCTCCGATTATGGGAGCGGTAGATAGTCCAACGTAGGTTGCCGTAACGCTTAACCCTATGGCTTTTCCTCTTTCGTATGGTTGAAACACAGATGTTACCAGTGCAATTCCTGTGGAGAAAATCATGGAACTGCCAACGCCTTGCAAAATTCTGAAAACGATTAGTGCAACCCCTGTAGTTGATATCGCGCCAAGAAACGAACCGATGGCCAGTACGATGTTTCCCCAGAAAAATATGCGTTTTCTACCCACTATATCGGCAAGTTTGCCCATGGGAACCAACAGCACTGCCGATGCAAGAATGTACGACATGGTTACCCAGCTCATTCCGATGGCATTCAAACCGAAATCTTCGCTGATTTTGGGTAGTGCCAAATTTACTGCCGAGCCTATGAATGGGGTGATGAATGAAGTAATCATCACCAGTATTAAAACTAAATTCTTATTAACGCCATCTTTTTGCATAGGTTTGTAGCCGTTTCGCCACATATTATTTTAAAACCAAACACCAAAAAACCGTTCGGTACGATATGCTATAGAATCATTTTTTTGAAAAAGGTTGAAAAGGGATGCTGGTTTTTTTAATGTATTAATTAAAACAATTATCCTGTGGGTTTGTTGGGACGACAAGCGTTTCGTTCATTTTTGCAAATGTTTGTTTTGCCACCCTATTCTTTGTCAAGCCTGTAGGGTAAAAGCCCGGAGGGCATAATTCTCTGAGGGGAAACCTCTACCCTGAAAGGGAAAATCTCCACACCGTTGGCATGTGCCCTTACCAGGGTTTCGGCATAAAACGGGTCAATGTCCCATGCGGGTGCAAAAATCTCCACGTCCGTACGTTGAACAATGTAAAGCATAATGGCTCTCATCCCCTCCTTTTTAATGCTAATCAAGGTTTCTAAATGTTTCCTTCCACGAGAGGTCTCGGCATCGGGAAAAAGAGCATATTTGCCCTCCTTCAGGGTAACATTTTTAACCTCAATAAAGCACTTTTCGCTTTCACGCTCGGCGTATAGATCGAAACGGCTATCGCCGTAAGTAACCTCCCGCCTCACATTGGTGTAACCTTCAATCCCGGGTATCAGCCCGCTGGTTACATATTCATAGGCTAACCTGTTGGGGTTTGAGGTGTTGATACCCACCCATCCGTTGTTAATGCGTATCATCTCCCATGTAAATTTGGTTTTACGCGTGGGATCATTTACGGGCGAAAGGTAAACCTCGGCTCCCTCCTCAAGACAACTTTTCATGGAGCCGGAATTGGTGCAATGTGCCGTTACCACTTCGCCCGAATCGAGCACAACATCAGCCAGAAAGCGCTTGTAGCGCTTAATCAATCGGCCGTGGGTTAATGGGGAGGGGAATGTCATGGTTTATGGTTTTTTATCTTCACAAATTTATAAAAGTTGAGGCTTACCAAACAAACCTTTCAAATCGAAGCATAATCCCAAGCCATTCATCCAGAGAAAAAACGGGACAAGGCAAAATGGGTCTATGCCAGCAGCTACATCAACCGCCGAATCCATTTATATTTCCGCTCCGAGTAGGGCGGATACTTCAACATGGGGTCAATGAGAGTTGATGTTTTCACAATGCTCTTGTAGTTACTGAATACGTCAAAGCTATATTTCCCATGGTATCTGCCCATTCCACTATTACCCACCCCGCCAAATGGTAGATGTGGGTTAGCTATGTGAACAATGGTATTGTTTATACAGCCACCTCCAAATTCGATGGTTTTGACAAGCTTCTTTTCAAAGTCCTTGTTTTTAGTGAAAATGTAGCATGACAAAGGGTGTCCATTCTTTTTTACTATTTGCACCACCTCTTCTGTATTTTTGAAGGTTAGTACCGGAAGAATGGGACCAAAAATTTCATCCTTCAGCAGCGGGTGATTTTCGGGAATTTCATCAACCACGGTTGGTTCAATATACTTTTCCGCCGGGGAACTTCTTCCCCCATGAACAATATGAACGTCTTTTAAGTAGCCAATCAATTTATTGAACCTTTTTTCATTGATAATATGAGTCAGGCATGGACTATGCTCGGGGTTGTCCCCATAGAATTGCACGATATACTTTTTTATGCACGACAATAATGCATCCTTAACGTCATGATGGACAATGAGGTAATCGGGGCAAATGCAGGTTTGGCCTGCATTAAAAAATTTACCCCAAACAATTCTTTTAGCCGAAATATCAATGTCGGCACTACAATCGACAATGACAGGGCTTTTCCCACCGAGTTCAAGAGTTACAGGAGTAAGATGTTTTGCAGCCATGACCATTACCTGCTTCCCAACCTCGGGGCTTCCTGAGAAGAAGATATGGTTGAAAGGGTGTTTTTCAATCAGCCTTGGGCCTATCATCTCACCCGGCCCTTTCACCACGCTAACGTAGTTACTGTCAAACGCATCAGAAACAATACGCTCTATTACTTCCACTGTATTCGGTGTGTTGTTCGATGGCTTAATTATAGCACAGTTCCCCGCTGCAATGGCACCAATCAGAGGCGTAATGGATAGATTGACAGGGTAATTCCAGGGGCTAATAATGAGCACCACACCCAATGGCTCGGGGTAAACCCTGCTTGTTGAAGGGTGTAAAACCAGGGGCGTTCCCACCCTTGCGGGTTTCATCCATCTCTTCAAACGCTTTAGCGTGACCGCTATCTCGTGGTACACAAATCCCACCTCGCTGATATATGCCTCCATTGCCGCCTTGTGCATATCCTTGTGGAGGGCGGTGAGTAAATCCCCTTCAAACTTTTTTATACTGTTTTTTAGCCTCTTTAACTGGGTTATGCGAAAAGAGTACGATTTGGTTTGACCTTGCTCAAAAAAAATCTTTTTGTCATTGAATGCCCTTTCGATATCGGCGTCAGATGTCATGGGTGATAAAATTTGTTATTTAGATAAACCATTACAAAAAATCAGATGAATCCGCTTCTAAATTTCGTCGGGTAAATGTACTCCTTTTATCCATTCTCAGACACAATTTGAAAAAATGCCATCCTGTTATCACCACACAGATTTGCAGTTGATTTTCAATAATTAGAATCCTTAACAATTAAAGAAATACAGCAGAAATCTTCTGATAACTATATGTAGCCTTTGGTACTGCGGTTGATAATTCTGTAAAGAAGTGCAGCAACTAAAAACCCCATGATATTCGCAACCACGTCGAACCAGCTGGCGCTTCGAGAGGTAAAAAAATGCTGAATCAGTTCCATCCCCATCCCATAGGGTATGGAAATTGCTGCCGCCCACAACAAGGCAAGGTTAGTTACACCACGTTGCACTTTTAGCCTATTGAATCCCGAAATCAGCAGAGTGCCAAAAACAAAGTAAAGGAAACAGTGTACCAACTTATCGGCATGAGGGATTTTCAGAAATCCGACCCTCGGCACTCTATCGGCCGGCATAACTGACAGGGTAAAGATTAATAATGCCCATACAACGGACTTCCAGTGATTTCGCCAAAACATAAAACATAGTTTTTGGGAACGAAATATACGTTTTGCATGCGGAAGTACCAAAAAGTGAATTTCGTGGGTTTGTTTTTACCGAAGGGTAACTATCTTTGTAAGTTTTTATGAAAACCTGTTTGTTGTTATTGTAAATGAAAGAGAAATTCAAGGAATACAAAGGTTTAAACCTCTCTCAGGTAAACAAGGAGATTTCAAAAATCTGGGAGAAGGGAAATACTTTTCAGAAAAGTTTGCAAATCCGCGAAGGTCATCCCGCTTACGTTTTTTACGAGGGGCCCCCTTCGGCCAACGGAATACCCGGAATTCACCATGTCATGGCCCGGGCTCTTAAGGATATTTTTTGCAGGTATAAAACGCAAAAGGGGTTTTTGGTACATCGCAAAGCGGGGTGGGACACCCATGGATTGCCTGTAGAACTTGGTGTTGAAAAGATGCTGGGCATCACCAAGGAGGATATTGGCAAGAAAATATCCATTGAGAAGTACAACGAAAAGTGCCGGGTGGAAGTGATGAAATACACCGACCTGTGGGAGGACCTTACCCATAAAATGGGTTACTGGGTGGATATGGACAACCCGTATATTACCTATGAGAACGAGTATATCGAAACCCTTTGGTACTTGCTTAAAGAACTGTTTAACAAAGGATTGTTATATAAAGGTAAAACCATACAGCCATATTCACCCGCTGCAGGCACCGGCCTCAGCACACACGAGTTGAACCAGCCCGGATGCTACCGCGATGTGAAGGATACCACTGTGGTAGCTCAGTTTAGCGTGATAAGGAACAGCCAGTCGGAATTCCTGTTTAAGTATGCAAATACCGATGTTTATTTCCTTGCATGGACCACAACCCCCTGGACATTGCCTTCCAATACTGCATTGGCCGTAGGCCCCAAAATCACGTACGTGCAAATCGAAACGTTCAATCCCTACAGTGGTAGCCCTATTTCAGTTATAATGGCCAAAGATTTACATCATGTTTACTTTAAATCCGAACATGCCGACTTGCCGTTTAACGAATACAAACCGGGAGACAAGCAGGTTCCCTTTAGGGTTGTTGCAGAATACGATGGCAACCAATTGTCGGGCATTAGGTACAACCAACTTTTCCCGTGGATAAAACTCCAGGGCGATGCCTTTAGGGTTGTTACGGGTGATTTTGTTACCACCGAGGATGGAACGGGTATAGTACACATTGCTCCAACCTTCGGTGCCGATGATGATAGGGTGGCCAAGGCATCGGGTATTGTGCCGCTTACCCTGATTGACAAAATGGGAAATGCCGAACCCATGGTGGATAGGATTGGCAGATTCTACCGGATTGAGGATCTGAGCGATGAGTTTGTGAAAGGGAATGTTAACTTACAATACTATCAGGAATTTGCGGGTCGTTTCGTGAAAAACGAGTACGATGATAGTGCCACCCCGGCAAGCGAAACGCTGGATGTTGACCTTTGTGTATGGCTCAAAAAGGAAAACAAGGCTTTCCGCATTGAGAAGCATGTGCACAACTATCCGCACTGCTGGCGAACCGACAAACCCATCCTGTACTATCCGCTCGACAGCTGGTTTATCCGTACAACGGCACTGAAAGAGCGCATGCTGGAGCTGAACGATACCATAAACTGGAAACCTGCCAGCACGGGAACCGGGCGTTTTGGGAAATGGCTGGAAAACCTGGTTGATTGGAACCTTTCGCGCTCAAGATTTTGGGGAACTCCCCTACCCATATGGGTAACCAACGACCGTCAGGAGATGATATGCATCGGATCCGTTGAAGAGCTGAAAGCCGAATGTGAAAAATCGGTTAAAAAGGGGTTTATGCAGAAGAATCCCCTCGAGAATTTTGAGGTTGGCAATTTTTCAAAAGAGAATTACAGGGTTTTCGACCTTCATCGCCCCTTTGTTGACGAGATAATTCTGGTTTCCCCTTCGGGGAAAAAAATGTATAGGGAGTTAGATTTAATCGATGTCTGGTTCGACTCCGGTGCCATGCCCTATGCTCAGCTGCACTACCCGTTCGAGAATAAGGAGAATTTCCACAGCGTTTTCCCCGCCGATTTCATCGCCGAGGGTGTTGATCAAACCCGCGGATGGTTTTTTACCCTCCACGCCATCTCGACAATGCTCTCCGACTCGGTGTCCTTCAAAAACATTATCTCCAACGGTTTGCTACTCGACAAGAACGGCAACAAGATGAGCAAGCGCCTTAACAACACCGTTGACCCCTTCGATGTCATCGAAAAGCACGGCTCCGACCCCTTGCGCTGGTACATGATTACCAATGCCCAGCCCTGGGATAACCTGAAATTCGATATCGAGGGCGTGGAGGAGGTAAAACGCAAGTTTTTCGGAACCCTTTACAATACATACTCATTCTTTGCTCTCTATGCCAATGTGGATGGTTTCACATACAGCGAACCCGAAGTTCCCATGCAGGAGCGCCCGGAAATTGACCGATGGATTATATCGCTGCTCAACTCGTTGATTGTTGAAGTGGAGGAGGCATTAGAGGATTATGAGCCCACCCGTGCCGGCAGGGCCATTCAGGATTTCGTTACCGAAAACCTGAGCAACTGGTATGTAAGGCTCAACCGGAAACGTTTTTGGGGTGGCGAATATAATACCGACAAGGTAGCTGCCTATCAAACCCTGTACACCTGCATGGAAACAGTAGCCAGGCTGGCTGCACCCATTGCTCCTTTTTATTGCGACAGGCTTTTTATGGATTTGAACTCCATCTGCAAAAAGCACGAGGCAGAAAGTGTACACCTTGCTCCTTTCCCTACGGCAAACAAAGCCCTAATCGACAAAGAGCTGGAAGAGAGAATGGAAATGGCCCAGAGCATTTCGTCAATGGTTTTAAGCCTTAGGCGCAAGGTAAACATCAAGGTGCGACAGCCTCTGAGTAAAATGATGGTTCCGGTGCTCAACGAGCAGTTCCGAAAACAGCTGAAAGCCGTTGAAAGCCTTATCCTTGCCGAAGTCAACGTAAAGGAGCTGGAGTATCTGGACGATTCATCGGGGATTCTGGTTAAAAAGATAAAACCAAACTTCAAAACCCTCGGTCCTCGCTTTGGCAAGGCCATGAAAGAGGTCTCAGCGGTCATTGCCGCCATGACCCAGGAAGAGATTGGCCGATGCGAGCAAACCGGCGTCCATACAATAACCATTGGAGGGGTTGCTTCGGAGATCACGCTGGATGATGTGGAAATAATATCGGAGGATATCCCCGGATGGCTGGTTACCAACGAAGGTCGATACACCGTAGCTTTGGATATCACGGTTAGCAAAGAGTTGAAACAGGAGGGGATAGCTCGCGAGCTGATCAACAGGATACAGAACCTCCGCAAGGAGGCAGGATTTGAGGTAACCGACAATATAAAAATCAGCTTGGTTACGCACGAACTTCTTAAGCAAGCCGTTGAAAGTCACGGAGATTACATTGCCGGACAAACCCTTGCAAAAGAGATTAATCTTGTTGATGCACTATCGGAAGAGTCGGGTATTGCGGTTGAACTGGATGCCGATTTGACCACATCAATTAAAATTGAAAAAATTGTTAAGTAAACTTTGTTTTGTATTGTATTGTTTTATTCACTATATTTAGACAAAATTTTTGAACCATGGCCGAAAAAAGCAGGTACACCGATGAGGAGTTGGCAGAATTCAAAGAGATAATTCTGCAAAAACTCGAGAAGGCTCGAAGTGATTACGAGCTGTTGAAAAGTGCCATTACTTTGAGCGAAAGCAATGATACTCAGGATACTTCGCCCACATTCAAAGTGCTTGAGGAGGGAGCAGCAACCCTTTCGAAGGAAGAGTCGGGTAAGTTGGCTCAACGACAATTAAAATTCATGCAGCATCTCGAAGCCGCATTAGTTCGAATTGAGAATAAAACCTACGGCATTTGCCGCGAAACCGGCAAACTCATTTCCAAGGAAAGGCTCCGTGCCGTTCCCCATGCAACGCTCAGCTACGAGGCGAAAAGCAATCAGCGCTGACGACAAACAATGGCGAAAAACCTTTTGAAGTGGCTCAGAGTAGCCACTTTTTTTATAGGTTTGTACGTTAATTTTTCTCACTATCACAATGCATAAAATATCCCTTCGATACAGAGTGGCACTACTTATCGTGTTGCTGCTGATAGCCGATCAGGTTTTAAAAATATGGGTAAAAACCCACATGGTGCTTGGCGAACAGCATCATATACTGGGAAACTGGTTCATCATTCACTTCACCGAAAATCCCGGGATGGCTTTTGGCATGGAGTTTTGGGGCGGTAACGGAAAACTCATTCTAAGCCTTTTTCGAATTATTGCCAGCGGACTAATCTGTGTTTACATATCCTGGTTAATAAAAAAAGGGGCCCCCGTTGGTGTAGTTTTGGGTATGTCGCTTATCCTTGTGGGGGCATTGGGCAATGTCATTGACAGCGCATTCTATGGGCTAATCTTTGGCGAATCGTATTATGAACCCGCCACGTTCTTCCCGCAAGGAGGTGGATATGCCGGTTTTTTACATGGGCGCGTAGTTGACATGCTCTATTTTCCAATTATACAAACCACTTGGCCAAGTTGGATTCCAAAGATAGGCGGGCAACCCTTCATCTTCTTCCGCCCCGTCTTCAACATTGCCGATTCGGCCATTACCATTGGTGTTTTTTACCTGTTGATTTTTCAAAGAAAATTTCTTTTCGAAAAAACTTCATAAATAAGCGGCATGGAGTTAAAACGTTTTGCGCTGATCGTGGCGGGAGGTTCGGGTACCAGAATGGAATCCTGCACCCCCAAACAGTTCATCCCATTACATGGCTTGCCAATGTTGATGCATACCATTAAGACGTTTCATGCTATCAAAACCATTGACTCCATCGTGCTGGTGCTGCCCAAGGGCGAAATGACACGCTGGGAACTGCTTTGCAAGGAGTTTAACTTTACCATTCCGCACCGTTTGGTAGAGGGAGGTGCAACCCGCTTCCACTCGGTAAAAAACGGGCTCGCTTCCCTGGGTAACCAGGAGGGATGGGTGGCCGTTCACGACGGGGTTAGACCACTTGTAACGGAAGCATTGATAGAGAAATGCTTCAATGCCGCCCAAGGGGCGGGAAATGCTATTCCTGCCATTAGGGCCACAGACTCAATCCGCATTGGCCAACAGCCTGACGATACTTCTGCTACCTCCCGTAGTACAATCTGGATAGTTCAAACCCCTCAGGTTTTCGACTTACAGAAGTTGAAAAGCCATTACTCCGCTCCTTGGAATGAAAATTTCACTGACGATGCATCGGTGGCCGAGGCAAATGGGGAAAAGATTAACCTGGTTGAAGGCGAACGGGATAACATCAAAATAACAACTCCCTCGGACTTGATTTTTGCCCATGCTATTTTAACAAATCGGGGGGAGATGGCCGATAAATAGCAAATGCCGCTGGCGAGGGAAGCTGTTAATATTCCTCATTCAAGAAATCTATCAGCTCTTTAATGTTCTTTATATGGTTCTTTTGATTTTTCAGAAGGATACCTAAAGGGAAATCTTGTTCTTTGGAGCTATCAACGCTATCGGAAACAGCAACAGAAGCCCCCTTATTTTGATTATTAGTTAATGGATTTTCAGATATTTGCTCCTCTTCAAAAAACATCTCGCCCTTACCCACATACAACCAAAGTGGATTGACCCGAAAGGTGGTGATTAACGACTTGAGAACAGCCGAACTTATCCCTATCTTCCCCCGCTCAATATCGGAATAGGAACCCTGCTGTATTCCAAGAGCCTGGCTAAATGACGCCTGGCTGTGATTAAGAGCTTGCCTTACCTGTTTTATTCGCTCAACTTCGCTCATTTTTAAATTCAATTTGAATTTCGTAATAAAAAAAGTATGCTTTGTTTTCAGGACAACGTCACTCCTTTCCTTCCCACAAAATTTGCACCATATTTCTTAACCTGAATTTGGTGCGACAGTGCAATATAGCACACCCAAATATATCAATTTTTTTTATTAATGCACCCCCATACGCCCGTTTGCCCAGCAATCATCGCGCTTAACCGATTGCTCCTAACCTCACGTTTTAACCCTGCGTTTCGCCAACTTACCAAATAGTATAAAGGAAATGGCTTAAAATTTGAGGCATTTCATGCCATATCTGCCCTACTTGCACATGGCAGCGTATTCTATGCATCGATGAAGAAAATGAATACAAAAAGTGAGCAATATCACAGAAAAAAGTGTAATTTGGCCTGTTTTGATATCTAATCACCGGATATGAAGAAGAAAAGCACTTGGGGAAAACAGTATAACAAAGCCCTAAACCTGATTGACCGCAACAACGACCTGCTTGACGAGCTGGTTAAGGACATAGTTGACTTATCCTTTAAGCCCATATTAATTTTAACGGATGGTGTTGTTGTACATGCCAATAATGAGAGCGTAAAGCTATTTGGTTTACCAATAAAAAGTTTAAAGGGGAATAGGGTTGAGGATTTGTTTGTTTACCCAACCGGTACTCTACTGGTAAAAATCTTTACCAAAACTTCTGCTCTGAAAGGATATCAGACAGATAATGCCCTGAAATTAGTCAGCATCAGCGGCAAAGAGTGCCGGGTACAGCCCAGAGCAAAAAAGATTCAATGGAAAGGCAAGGCCTCTCTTATGTTCGAATTTAAAAATATCGGGACACAGGAGCGGGCAGATGTCCTTTCGGCTTTTTCGTATGATAACTTAAGGCAGGCACTTCTATTGGCCAAACTCGGTACCTGGGAGTATGATATCTCTGACGGTAAGGCAAGTGTTGGCCAGGAATTCTTTTCAATACTTGGCTACAATGCCAACGACGTGAAGACTAATTCACTATCGTGGGAAAAAGTATTGCATCCCGACTCTTTGCAAGGATTCCATGCCATGATCGATAACCTCCGGCAAAGCAAAGAGAACACCGGTTATTGGGAATATAAAGCAAAGGATAGTCGGAACGAATACAGCTGGTTAATGGGGGTTTATCAGGTTACGGCATGGGATGCCAACGGCGAGCCTTTAAAGATAGCAGGATTACAGATAGATATCAGTGAATACAAAAAGTGCGAATCGGAGAAAAACGATGCCTTAAATATAATTAATTGTTTTTTCCTTAATTCCAATGATGGAGTCGCTCTTTTTGATGAAAAGGGGGTAACCGTTGAGTGGAACAAAACGATGGAGCAAATAACTGGTATTAAGCGGGATAAGATAATGGGAACGATTATATGGGATAATCAGGAATCATTGCCCTTTTATACGGATACTCCTGATAACTTTGTCAGCCTGCTTAAAAAGACAGTTTTGGCCATTATGCATACGGGAGTTAATACCATGGAAGGAAAAACGTGCGAAACAACCGTTGCTTCCAAATCTGGTGAAATTAAGTACGTTCAGCAATCCTGTTTTTTTATCAGGCAAAAAGCGGGGTTACTTTTCGTTACAACCCTTCGGGACATAACAGAGTGTAAAGGCAACAGCATAAAAATTGAAAAGAGCGAAGAACGGTTGAAACTGGCCATTTCGGCAGGAAATGTAGGTTTTTGGGATTATGATTATACCACCGGAGAGGTTTTCATTTCTTCTATGGCATACACCATTTTTGGATACCTTCCCAAGGAGATTGAACCCTCCGAAGAGCTTTATGAGAAAATAATTCATCCTGATGATTATGATGAAGTAATCCAGCGACTAAAAACATTTTTCATTTCGGGTGAGGTGCTTGAAATGGAGCTGAGAATTCGCAAAAAGGGTGGTGAATATATTTGGATTCATTCCAAGAGTCGAATTGTCCGTGATGAATACGAGAATAAGCTGAGAGCAACCGGAACAATAACTGATATTTCCGGCCAAAAGAGAATTGAATTAGAACTACGACAAAACAAGGAAGACCTTACCAAGATCCTAAGGCAGCGCGAACTCCTGTCGGAAATTTCATTTGTCCTGAATACCAACGCTCAATTCAATCAAAAAAATGAAGAGGTATTGAGGATGATAGGAGAGTTTTTCGATGTGAGCCGGGTGTGTATCTTTGAAAATGCCCCTGAAAAGGATAAAACATTGAAAATATGCGAATGGCATAATCACGGCATTAAACCTCAACTTGGCAGCTGCAATAATATGCCACTATCTGCCCTTCAGGAAGCCCTTAAAGACAAAGAACACCTCATGGCAAACGATATAATGCAAGACCTTCCTGCTGTTTTTGCCGGTCGGCCGACTATGCGTGAGGTAAAAAGTTTTCTGCTCTTCCCCCTTTGCATGGCAGAGAAAAACTATGGTTACATCAGCTTATCGGAATGTAAGGATAAGAGGAACTGGGTTGATACAGAGATCAGCCTTTTAAAAACCATATCAAACGTTGTTGCCTTTTCCTTTGAGCGCGAAGCATCACAAAAGCAAGTGGAACTGAATGAAAAAAGGTATAAAGAGTTAACTGAAATATTACCTCAAATCGTTTTCCTCATAGACAAGGATGGGAAAGTCGATTTTCTTAACCTAACGGGATGCCGTTTTTTTGGGGTCACCAAGGAACAGGTCGAAAAGGGCTTGTATGTTTGGGATTTCTTCCCCCAACGCGAGGTGATTAAGATGAGGAATGCGATTGAGCGCATGGCAACCCTCTCTGAACTTAAACCCATCCGAATTGAGGCAAAAACTGCCGAAAATAGCATTAAGCCCATGGTATTCTATGTACGTCCTCGCATTAAGGGAGGAAAGGTTGTCAATTTTTCAGGGATAGCCCTGAAACCTGAATAATGATGGATGGCTCCCTCCGGGGCTTAAAAATGTCTCTTTTTTTTATCTTTGCAGCGTTAACTCTCTGGTCAAAACAGATTGATATGAAATATGTTATTATTGAAGTAAACGATAAAGCTTCCCAAAAGGAATTTTTAACTCTGCCCATCAGGTTATATAAGAACAATCCTAATTGGATAAGGCCTTTGGATATTGATGTTGAAAACGTTTTCAATCCCAAAACAAACAAGCATTTCCGCAATGGCGAGGCCATTCGTTGGATTCTAAAAAATAGCTCCGGCGAAACTGTGGGCAGGGTTGCCGCTTTTGTTGATTACTCTGCGATTAAATCAAATGCACAGCCAACGGGTGGTATGGGTTTCTTTGAGTGTATCCACTGCCAAACGGCAGCCGACATGCTGTTCGATGCGTGCCGCAATTGGCTCATGGCAAAGGGTATAGAAGCAATGGATGGCCCCATAAACTTTGGAACCCGGGAGCACTGGTGGGGCTTGCTCATTAAAGGCGAGTATGAACCAAACTACTGCACGGTGTATAGCCTCCTCTACTATCCTGAGCTTTTCGAACACTACGGATTTAAAGAGTATTTCCAACAGCTGACATACCATATGCCCGTATCGGCAGATAGAATCGAGCCAGTGGTATGGGAAAAAGCTAAACGAATTGCCCAAAACCCTGAGTACAGGGTGGAGTGCATTTCGCGAAAAAATCTTCTAAAATACGCCGACGATTTTGTTGCCATTTTCAACAGGGCCTGGGAAAAATTTGCTGGTGTTACAAAAATGTCAAGGACACATGCCCTGGCACTGCTAAAAACCATAAAACCCATTTTAGATGAGAGGCTAATAATCTTTGCATATCATCTCAACGATCCCATCGGGATGCTGGTAATGGTACCCGACCTCAATCAGGTGGTGAAGCATCTCAATGGCAAGTTGAACTTTTGGGGCAAACTACGCCTGCTGTACCTGCTAAGGGTGAAAAAAGTATGTAAAAGAGCGCTGGGGCTTATCTATGGAGTTATACCGCAGTACCAGGGAAAGGGTATCGACGGAGCGCTGATTGCACACTTCGCCAGCTATGCTCTGAAAGATGATTACCCATACAGAGAGATTGAGATGAACTGGATTGGTGATTTTAACCCAACCATGCAAAAATTGGTGGAGCAAATTGGAGCTGAGGTCCGCAAGGTACACGTAACCTATCGCTACATGTTCGATCCCAACAGGGTGGTTACCCCGCCCGACAGGGTGAGTTAGGGTACGATATTTGCTCCCTTTTGCAATTCGATATTCCGAAATACGTTTATCTGTGTGTTCAGTAATCGTGAAAGAAATGAGAACAAAACTTTTTCGTCAACTTTTAACTACCTTTTTACTATTGTTTGTGGCATTCGAGGGCATTGGACAACGCGACATTGAACCGACACTGCTTTTTTCCGATACCGTAAACTACAAGTTTTCAGGCGAATGGCAATACCTTTCCACCGACATTTACCTTCTTAATGGCGAAAAGTTCAACGTGTTGATCAACGAGCTGGATTTCGTGAGAAATAATCCCGAAGCCCCAAAAAGGCGTTCGCGGCGTACAGGCCCTTCAGAAGAGTACCTCGAATATCTATTCATCACTGCCCGATTGAAGAACGTGCGTTTCTTTGGTGATAATGATGTAACATATCCTCTTTACAACTTCCAGATTTCCAGAGACAAAGATCAAAAATACAGAACCTATGTGAGCGATAATATTGACAACATCAGAATAATTGACAACCTCCCGCTTTACTCGGCTAGCGATTTTATTGATGCCGAGATCAACGTGAGGGCTATCACCAACAACGATCGCGATCAGATATTGGGATTGGTGGCATCGCAACTGCAGAACCTATCACGATTGACCACACCCACCAATGCCCTGTTGGGCATAATTGGCGAGTTCGGCAATTTTATAGAGGCCAATACCAAGAAAAAGGAGTACCGTTTCAGCTCAACCATCAGGCTTTTCGAGCAGAAGAATTTCGATACCCGCCTTCACTCTATTAGGGTGTATGCTTTGCTGACAGGCAATAGCGAACCTGTGGAACTGAACACAGGGCCCTTAAGCCATTTTCTGGCTAATTCCGACAACCTTCAGGTAAATCGCCAGATGCTCACCGAGTTGATTAATTACAGTAAGTACCCTCTCATCATTGTTGCCAACTACAAGTCGTTGTACCGTATGGAACAGGTTACGGGCGACGAGGTGAATTTCGCCAATATCGAAAAGCGGAAGCTGAAAATCGAAAACGACTACAGGGCCGGGCTAATCAATGCCGAGACATATCGGCAGGAGAGGGATTTCATCAATTTCATCACCATTTTTGCCAACCTCAAAAACCATCTCGAGGTTTACAGCCTCAACTACCGAACGGGTAATACCGATGCCATTTCGGGTAGCCTTTTCAAGCTGCTTCAGTACTATCGTCAACTGCTAAAGGCACACGAGGAAATCGTTTTCAAGTATCGTGGGAACAGCACGTTTAACAATGTATTTCGCAAGGAGTACGAATCCATCATCGGTTATGCCTCGCTTTATCACGATGAGGATCACAACCTGAAAAGGCTGAAAGATTTGGCATATACTCTGGTTCAGCTGGAAAAGCAACCCAAGATTGAAAAAGCCGATGATCTGGAACAGGTAATTGCATCGCTACGATTTGCCGATGTTTTCAAACCCATCCACACTGACCAGAGCGTTGAGGGGCAACTGATCAAAATGCAAACGGAGAGGCTTGAACAGGAGCTTTACCGAAGGGTTTACGAGAGGGAGGTTGAAATGCTGAAACAGATTCCGGCAAGCGTTAAAACCAAAGCGGCCCCTGAGAGCCTTAGGAGCATCATCCGCAACACGGCCTGCGGTCTGTGCCGCGAAAAAGCCTACGAAGCCATTGACGATTTTGCCAATCGAATGGCTGATTTTAACCTTAAACTTGCTTTGGCTTCGCACGACAGCATTGTGGCAGGGCTTCAGTCCTGGTTTTTCGACCAGCTTCAGAAGTTACAACTGGCCAAGGGCAACCTGAGCAAAATTTATCCGCAAGAGCAGGAGGTAGAAACCGGTGCCTACCTCTCCACCAAACTTGCCGAGATTGACAGGGACATACGTAATCTTCAGGATTTTAGCAGAATCGACCTCACAGGGAAAGACCTCTCCATGGTTGAAACGCTCAATGGTAAGCTGCTCAAAACAAAGCATCATGTTGAAGAAACTCTGGAACTGGTGTGCAATCTAAAACCCGAACTCTGCTTCAAGGATGATTCAGCTCCTGAAGAGGTGGTGACATCACCCCCCGATTTGAAGCAAGCCTTTGCAGCCCAAGATTCTTTGGTTATGCAGGCCAATGTCTTTATCTCCATTTTCGAATTCCAATACGGCATTATTGCCCAAAAGGCCAAGGGGGATACTGAACTGAAACCGAAGGTTGTAAAGGCCAAGGAACTGCTTTTTAAGCTCAAGGCCGTGGTTGATGTTTACTCGGAAAACCTATCGCAACCCAACAGGCTAAAAGGGCTGGAAGTGGAAATAACCAATCTGATCAAGGAGGTCAGCGATATTCTCAGTGAACTGGAGGGGGTTCTGCCATAGCAAACCCGTTTTGCAAATTTTATGCATTGATCCACAATTACAATACATAAAAAAATGCAGCACCAAGGGAATGATGCTGCGTTTTTTATTGTAACACTCTACCTCTTTTTAGAAGTGCCGTCAAATGATTTGCCTTGAGATTTTCCACTTTCGGATTTAGAACTGCTGGGCGAACTGGAGGTTTTACTACTTGATGAACTCGAGGGTTTGCTGCTTGATGAACTTGAGGGCTTGCTGCTCGATGAACTCGAAGGTTTGCTGCTCGATGAACTTGAGGGCTTGCTGTCAGATGAACTTGACGGCTTACTTCCAAACGAACTCGAATTACCCGATGGCTTGCTGCTCGGTTTCTGGCTTTCCGATGAACTCGGTTTGCCGGCACCCGATGATGGACGGCTTATCCTATCGCCTGATGATTCTTTCGATGCTTCCTGAGGCCTACTGACAACCTGTGTTTGAATCGGTTCCTTTTGCGTAGGCTTGCTATTACTCTCTCTCCCGATATTATCGGAATCATTTCTCTCATCCTTGACAGTGGTCTGAACCGGTCTTACCAAAGGCTTTTTAATATCCTCCGAGGGTTTTCCGTCATCCAACCCCTTGACGGATTGTCCTATTTGTTTTTGATTTTGGCTTTCGTCTAAACTTTTAGGTTCTTTTGATACACTATTCAACGAACCGCTTGCCCCGTTAGGATTTTTTTCGGCAAAAAACTTCTCTCCGTCAACAAATTTTTCAGGCTTGCTATATGTATTTACATAGACATTATGATTGATATTCACTATTACTGTTGGTGAATGGTGTCGAACCCTACCATAGTAAACAGTGAAGTAACCATGATGGCACCTGTAGTATCGCCAGGGGCGGTAGTAAGTGTTGTAATAAACCCACCAATGGTAGTGATAACCATAGTAGAAATGCCAGAAAAAGGGCGTCCAGGGATGCCAGTATGGTGGGTAAAATCCCCAATACCAGGGGGAGTACCATGAGGTATAGTAGGGTTCGTAAATGTGCACAACCACCGGCCATTCTGAGACTTCGTAGTATGTTGTTGTTGAACCGGAGCTTGAACTGCTGTAATTAGTATTTCCCTTATATCCGGGATTGGGTGTTTCGGCGTAGTTCGGCTCAATGATATAGTCTTTCCCATACAGCGTTTCATCGCCGATAATCTGTACGATTACAGAACCATCACTCTGCTTTTCTACAATGATTACGGCCACATCCTGATCCTCGTGGGCATTCATTGCCACCCGAAGCACAATATTGTGCAAGTTTCCCTCCGAATAGTCCATAACCATGATGTAATCCACTTTGCCATCATTATTAAGGTCGAGGTTGTTAATCATCTGTTCGGAATCATTCAATTTCCCTTCGAATTCTTCAAGGGTTTTACATTCCTGAAAGAGTTTTATTACGGCATACAGGTTTAGATTGTCGCCGGGAAGATTCAAGCGCTCGGGCACATTGTTCTGTGCGCTAAGCACGCCGCTCGAAAAGATAAGTAGCGACAGCGTCAAGTGGTAAATTAGCGATTTCATGATTGTAGGTTTATGTAGGTTTAGTCTTCGTACATTTTTAATAGTTATACAATAAAAAGCATGCCATTATTGAGACTTGATATTAGATTTTATCTGCCATTTGCACTTAAAACTCAGTTTAGGTAATTTAGTTTAGACATCTATCATAATCAGGCCCATAGGTTTTGCCATTAATCATATGAAGTTCAACTGCCTAAGTCAGGGAGAATTTGCGGAACAGATTCTGTCCGTAGGAATCGAATGATATCTGTATAATTGTTTTATCGAAAGTGAGGGTTTTATATCCCATGTGCCCCCCACATTTCAAAAGTAATAATACCATTGGCTATTCCCGAGTATGCTGTCTTACATCGTCTATTACCCATTCCAACTCGGGGTCCTTGCCATTTATCCTATCCTGCAGTGTTGGCTTGATTTCCACTTGAGGCATGATTCCTCTGCCATCAACAGGGCTTTTGTAGTATGGTCTGATAACCCCCAATCCAAACTTTACGGGAATCTTGGAATGGGGCATTACGAATACCGGCATAATACCAGCTACGCATCCGTTAAAAGCCCCTCCTGTCTCTTCACCCACAAAAGTGGCCCTTTGGCTACCCATAAGGTTAGTCGAGATAATGCTTGATGCCGAAAAACTGCCTCCATCTATCAGCACATACACTTTGCCTTTAAAGGCATTGGGCATGGGTTTACGCTCCCTGGCCGATGAAAGGAAGTGATAGTATTTTCCATCAACCTTACGTATTAATGCCAACTGCCCTGCATAGAATGGCAGACCCAAAGTGAAATTAAGGGCTTTAACAAGTACCGGAATAGCACTCCAATAATGCCCCAAAATAAAACTATACCTAGAAGTGATTTCCATCCCATCAATGAACACGAAGGATGTGTCCACAAGGTATGAGTATAGCTTGGCAATATCTGCCAATTTACCCCCCGGGTTACCGCGTAGATCAATAACCAGCGCACGGGATTGCATGGAATCGATACGCGCAAAACTTTCCTTATAAAATTGTCGCATTCTCCCACGGGAAAAGTCGTTGATTTTCATGACGGCTATACTGCTGTCGGGCTCCATAAATGACAGGTTCTTGCTATAGGTTTTCGTTATGTAGTTATAGCCCTGCAGCCTCCGCTTTTTTCTCTCAACCTTTGCCTTTTGCTGCTCCAGCTTTAGCTCCTCTTTCGTTTTTTTGGTCTTGAGCGTATCCTTAGGACTGACATCCTTCTTAGGCTGTCGGGCAAGAAGAGTATCAATGGTATGGCTGTTGAAAACGTATGTTAGCCTGACGCTATCGCTTTGATTACTTAGCACGTTGACAAACGATGGAAACTGTTTGGCATTCATCAATGGGTAGAGGGTTGTGTTGTAGCCATCGGAGGTATATGTATTGCGGAACTGGTCAAAGATTTCAGAAGTGGAATGGCCATTGGCCGAGAGAATCTCTGAACCCACCCTGATGCAACTATCACCCTCGGGCACTTTCACCACGTAGAGCTTGTTGTCGAACAGTTCGTATTGGTATCGGGCAAGGGGTGGGTCATCCATTTTTCTTAATGCCTTGCGTTCTTGCCTTATTTTTCGTGGCAGCACAGGGAATGCCCTCGTGTGACCCTGCCTAACCGATGCAATCACAGGGCTAATCCTGAAATAAAACTCGTTGCTTGTCATGGGAGTATCAATGGATGCCTTCAAACTATCGAATTTATGTTCGAGTTCTTCCTTGCTGATGTACCAGTAGAGCTCCGGATGAAGTTTTTCTATCCGTTTATGAATGTAATCCACATCGGCGCGGAGATTCTCGGGGCTATTGGGGGTGCTGATTTGCGCATTGTAACGCTTTGCCGTAACACAGCTGCTAAAAAGCAGGGCCACAATAAATAGTAGACTAATGCCCTTAAAGGTATTGAGTAAATTTTGTATTCGGGATTCATTCATGTGAGCATGCCAAATTAAAAAAATACTTATCCGCCAACATTGTCCATTCGCGCAAAAAGACTGCCATACTACAACCTTTTTGTGAAACAACAAAAAAACGAGCAGGTTGTTAATCTCCAAATTCCGCCAGGGAGACCCCGTCCATGGGGCCTGTAATTTTGTACACCGGATAAGGATAATATCCTCGTCCCCACTGGGGAGTAAGGTATTTATCGAAGAAATTCCAGTATAGCAAACAGTCGTTGCTCTGTGGCTCCAACAGGTAGCATATCAGGTTCGAAAGGGGCTGGTTGGTCAGTACAACCATCGATTCCCCGGGAAGCGTTACCCGCTTATTTTCATACGCTCCCTCCACCTGTTGGCAGTAGTGTCCCTGATTAATTCTTCCCTCGGGCTTAATGGAGGTGAAGTTGAATTCCTCCACATCCAATTCGGTATCAACGGTCAGCCTATGTAACTTTATCCCTTGGGTAATCAGGTTGTCAATCACCCTTCGGTCGTTGTACTTCAAAATATAAGCCGTGGGAAAAACCACATTTTTGGTTGGGTAGTAGTGTGCCAGGTATGGCAGGGTAACCGGCTTAATCTCATCGGTTTTGGTGAAGACTTTGCGCCCGTTCTCATCAATGCTCTCCAGCATAACATTGGCCCTAACGGTTACGGGATTTGGCGTAGGCCGCACGTCGTAGGCAATGGCAAACGAATCGGGCTGGGCCTTAAAAGTGCCCCTGTCGGCACTCGATTTTTCCACCGAGGTAATAAGGCTGTTGATTTTCTGCACATTGTTGTATGCATAATCGACAACGCAGCTGATGAGAGCATAGCATCCCTGCACCCTCGACTTGTAATCGGAGTAAACGTTATTCTCGTTCAGAATGGCCAGCCTGTTTCTCAGGCCCAGGTAGTTGGTGAAGTAGCGGGGTTCCGATGCGTACGAAATCCATCCGCTGTTGAGGTTGTGCCTCTCAACAAACTCACCGTAGTAGCAGTTGAGCACGTTGTGCTTACTCGTTAGCGCCTGGCTAACGGAGGGCATCATATCGTCACGCATGAAATCAATGAGCCATGGGTGGGTGTTGGGGTTCATCATCCATGTGAACGAAACGGGCTCCTCACGGTAAGCACCGTTAGTGGCATGGCAATCCAGAGAGATGGCCGGGTCCCAATACCTGATTACCGATGTGAGCAACCCTCTCATCTCTGAGGTTTCCAACTTCATGGCATCGCGGTTCAAGTCCAGCAGTTCGGCGTTGTGCCTAACCCCCACCCCGCTCGACGGGCCATTCTGGTGAGGGCGGTTCATGGTGCTGAAGGGTTCGTTGCCATCAATATTGAAATTGGGGCAAACCACAAGCACTACCCTTTTGAGCACCTCAGGGTTCCTGGTCAGCACATCGCGGGCATACATCAGCACGGCCTCTTTACCCTCAACCTCTCCCGCATGGATATTGGCCTGCACATACACCACCACCCGCTTGCTGCGGTCTATTTGCCCGGGGTTTGAGGGCATGGGATTGGCCATCACGAAGTAGTCGATATCCTGCCCCCCAGCACTTTTTCCCAAACTGAAATTCTTCACATAGGGGGACATGGCCTCCAATTCCGCAATGTATGCCTTCACCTCGGCATTGGTCATGGTCGATGTATAGTTGGAGAGTTCAGCAGCAGTGAACGGCTGGGCGTTTGATGATATGTACAGCAAAAAAATGGCAATAATGGAAATAGTGGTTCTCATGGGTTAATCTTTTTTGTTTGCTACACCGATTTTGATTGATTTGACCATGAAAGGATTAGCTGAAACAAAAAATGTACTCCAAAATTTAACAAATTCAATCTTCGGAAAACGCAATAAGAGTATCACCGCCTGAATGAGAGAGGCAAACAAACACAGGTATGATGCCCGACGATTTATTTGCATATATTTGTATTAAAAATGTGAGGCACAGATTATGATACGATTCGGCCGTCAGTACATTCCCCTGCTGCTGTTGCTGCATATTACTTTTTTGCCTGCAAGAGGGCAGGAGCAACGTCAAATCGATTCGCTGCTTTACATTTTCGAGGCTTCGAAAAATGATTCCACCAGGGTTAAGGCCCTTATTGATGTGGCATACCAGTACGCATCCACCAATCTTTCCCTCTCTTTTCACTATGCCAACGAGGCGCTAAAACTATCCGAACATAGCAAGAATAAGCAGAATCAGGTTGAAGCGCTGATAGGGCTTGGCAACATCTGTTTTTACCAGGGATTGCTGGATATATCGTTAAAACACTATCAAAGGGCCTTGGGACTGTGCCGTGAGCTGGGCGACAATAAAAGTCGCGCAAGCATACTGACGAACCTGGGTGGGGTATTGCTGCAACTGAAAAAATTTGACGAGGCCAAGGAGTATTTTCATGAGGCATTGGAAATTTTTTCGGACATGGCTGCCCTCAGTGGCGATACCACACCTCCCTACCAACTGATTAGCATTTACAACAACTTGGGCATTGTACACGATAACCTGGGCGACTACCCCCGCGCCATCGACTACTACCACAGGGGCATTGGTCTGTCAAATCACGTTTCCGATGATAAAAAAAACGTTGCCATGCTCTACAATAACCTGGGGGGCATCCATGTGAAGATGGGCGAGTACGAACAGGCCTTCCGCAATATGGATTTAGCCCTTAAAATCAGGAGGGGGTTCAATGACAAAAGTGGCGAGGCTTCGTCGTACAGAATGTTAGGGATACTGTACAAAACGCAAAACAGGTACAACGAGGCGTTGGAAACATTTTACCGTGGCTACAGCCTTGCTGCTGCCGTAGGCAGCACTGCCACCCTCTTGTCAATTTGCGAGCAACTGTTCGAGATTTACAATGCACGGCATCAATCCGATTCGGCGTTGAAATACCACATCCTCCTTAAAGAGTTCTCCGACAGGATAAAGGCCGAGGAGACTATGCGCGAGTTCACCAGAATGGAAATCGTTTCACAGCAGAGAGAGCAGGAACAGATAAGGCTTATAGAGCAGCGGAAGCAAACCCTAAGGCATGCCTTTGTTGCCATAGTGTTACTGCTATTGGTGGTAATCCTTGGGCTACTTTACTTCCTGTCGCAAAGCCGTTTACGCAGGATGAACCTGCAGAACAGGAATATCAAGCTGGCATCGGAGAAAATGGCTCTGGAAAAGGAGGCAATGGCCCTGGAACTGGAGGTAAAAAACAAGGAACTGACAACCAACGTTATCTACCAAATCCGACGCAATGAGCTGATTGGAAGCATTGCCGAGAGGCTATTGGCCTACAGCCATAATTTCAAAAAGGAAAATCAGCTGCTTATAAAAAGCATAATTGAAGATTTAGAAAATACGCAGGAGGATAGCGTTTGGGAAGAGTTTGAAACACGATTCCATCAGGTTCACAACAAATTCTACGAAAAATTGAACGAAACACATCCCAACCTATCGCCCAATGAGCGAAAGCTTTGCGCATTCCTGCGGCTGAACATGTCCACCAAGGAGATTTCATCAATCACAGGACAGTCGTTCCGAAGTATCGAAGTGGCCCGAACACGGCTTAGGAAAAAGCTGAACCTAACCAACTCCGACATTGGGCTGATAGAATACCTATCAGGCTTATAATTAACTGATATTTTACTAATTGCATTATCTTGTAGCATTAATGTAGCGCCATTTTTACCCTCGCGTTGCATAGATGTGCATACGGGTTTTTCTTCATCCTCCATTTTTCATCAGAACTTTGGCAAAATATTATTTGTCTCTCAGCTGAACCCATATGGCAAAAAATTCTAAAAACAGTTCATCATCGCATAGGGGAAAACAAAAGCCTCAAATGAACTTGGAGGAGCTGGTGGAGCACAATAAAACCCGAACGCAGGCCTTGAAGAAGATTTTAAAACTGGTTGAAAACAGCGTTGCCGAAAGTAAAAATCAGCTGACCGATGAAACAAATTAGCAGCCAAAAATGTTGATAATCATATTCTTTCAGTATTAACCAAAAACAATGAACTATGCTTAAAAACTTTACACTGAGAATGGGGTTGGTAATCCTTTCCCTGTTTTTTATCTTGACCAATGCAGCCGGGGTTTTCGCTCAGGGCTTGCATAAAAACGGGAATGACGAAGTGGTCGTTTCCTACGGAACTGACGTGGCCCGGTATTCATCCACGATTACCGTAATTTCTGAGGATTTTGAGAATGACGAATTTCCCCCCGCGGGCTGGAGTATGTTCAGCCTCCTAAGCGAAACGCCCACATGGGAACATAGCGATTGGCAAAACCACACACCCGAAGGCGAATGGTCGGCACTCCACGACTACGGATGGAGTGGTGCTTCGGATAACTGGCTGGTTACACCCCAAATCGGTTTGCCCGAGGATGGGTTCTACTATCTATCATTCTGGAACATGGTAATTGATGCCGAATTCTATGGCAAAAACAGCGTGCTGGTGAGCAACGGAAGTGCCGACCCGGCAGATGGCGATTACGTTGAAGTGTGGACACCCGATGCGGTTAACGATGACTGGTCGCAGGTGGTATTAAATCTGGAGGATTACGTAGGACAGGATATCTACATCGCATTCCGTTACGAAGGGGATTTCTCGCATATTTGGGTTATTGACGATGTTTCGTTTGGTGAAGAACTTGACGAAGCGCCGATTATGCTCATCAGCACTACTCAGGTAAGCTGTACGGTAGGCGAAGGCGGATCGGGAAGCAAATCTTTCAAAGTGATTAACGATGGTATTCAGAATCTTAACTATGAGATTGAGATAGACTATGTTGAAGGCAATGGCTGGCTGACTGCCAACCCAACCAGCGGAAGTATTCCTGCAAAAAGCAGCAATACCATAACTCTTAACTTCAATGCCACCGGGCTCTCTTTGGGAGAATACCATGCCAATATCACCATCACAAGCAACGATGAGGAAAATCCAACAGCTACCGTTGCTGCAACGCTCAAGGTAATGGAGGCTCAGGATGTAATGATATCTGTTATTGTGCCTGACTATACCTTCCCCAGCGCCGTTTCTTCAGATGGCATATACGTTTCGGGGATTCATTTTGGTGGTGGAACCAGCTACCTCTGGACCGCCTTTGGTCAAACCTATGATTTTCCAGGAGATGCACAGAGCGTTTCCGACAACGGGCTGGTTGCCGGTTCATTCACAGTTGAATCTGAAGAGGGAGAAGAAACCAGCTTTGCCGGAATCTGGAACAAGGACACACAGCAATGGCAGTTCCTTGGCATGAACCCCGAAGTACCTGAAATTACTATGGAATATTATAACGACGGTTATGGTATAAGTGCCGATGGCAGCATAGTGGTGGGTATGCAGTGGTATGCCAACTGGGACGTAGTAGCATTTAAATGGACACAAAACGATGGTTATGAGATGATTGGTGCCGATATTGACGGCAACTCAAGGGCCAATGGTATTAGTGCTGATGGCAGTGTAATTTACGGTTGGGGCGAACCCACCTGGTCGAGAACTCCGGTGATTTGGTACCAAGGTCAAACCATCTTCATTGACGACGAGGAGTACGGTGAGGCCTTTGGCGCTTCGGCCAACGGAAGCTATGTAACCGGTTCGCTTGGCGACCAAGGGTTCATCTGGTCGCCAACCAAAGGTGTAACCATTTTCAGCAACGAACTCAATGACGGCATGGTCAATCCATTGGCAGTGCTCGAGGATGGAACTGTATTCGGCTATACTGCCGAAGGATTCCCGCCCATGCCCGACGGCCGCAGGGCATTCGTAAGGCATCCCAATGGTGATATGGAAACCTTCAACGATTATGTTTCCAGCAGGGGCTGGTACGATGCCGGCGATTGGATTTTCTTCAGCGTAAACGATGTTACCCCCGACGCCAACGTGTTCATCGGTGCAGCCCTAACCCCCGATGGCGAATTTGTATCCTTTGTCCTCAATTTTAACCCCGGTGTACCCACCATTGAAATCAGCGTTTCGGAAATAAACGAAGAGATTTACCACAACCATGTGGAAACTAAAACGATTACAGTACAAAATGTTGGCACAGGATTTCTCGCCTACAAAGCTTATGTACAATACACCGCCGGCGAAACGAAAACCAAGGAAGTTCCTGTGGGACAAATTCATAAGTCGGGCAAACTGGGTCTTGGAAGTAGCAGGAAGAACACCCTCACGCCGCTTGCTAAAAAGGAGAATGATAAGGGTACAACCATTCATTATGATGGTGATAACTATGATGCCCTTGGGCTGATTGGCGGAGGAACATTCTACGGAGCAGCCCGCTTTACTTCGGAGTTGACAACCATTTTCGAAAACTATCAGATTGAATCGGTGGATGTGTACATTGAAGCTATGCCTACTGAGATATCCCTTATGATTTGGGATGCCGGAACCACCACCTCAGCAGGCGAACTGCTATATGAGCAAGACTTTACTCCCACTCCATCGAGTTGGAATACCATAACCCTCGAAAGCCCTGTTACCATCACCGGAACCGATGTGTGGGTTGGGTTTAAAATTACCCACGAACCAGATACATATGTTCTGGGTATGGACTATGGTCCTGCCAACGCAAACGGCGATTGGGTATGCATTGACAACGCTAACTGGGAGCACCTTGCCGATAACGGATTGAACAACAATCTGAATATCCGTGCAAACCTCTCGTTCAATGGTCCTGAGTGGCTTACCATTGAGCCGTCAACCGGCTTGCTGGCTGAGGGCGAGATGGACGAGTTGACTTTAACCTTCGATGCCATGGATCTAGATGCGGGAATTTATACCGCTAACTTATGGTTCCTGAGCAACGACGCCGAAAATCCGCAAGTTACTATTCCTGTAACTCTTAATGTGGAGTATATTAACTCGGTGATAGTATCAAAACAGGAGAATATAAATATATACCCCAACCCCGCTACCAGCTATGTTAACATTATGGCTGAGCATAGGATTGATAACATTAGTGTGATTAGCACGCTGGGTAAAACCATATATTCAATCCGTGGCACCGGGCAAAGCGCATTGATTGATGTATCTGCGCTGAACAATGGCATTTACCTGATAGTAGTTAAAACCGAAAAGGGTACATATACGCATAAACTACAGGTTAACTAGTAGTGTTTTTTTAATTTTTTCTCATACGGTTGGGAGAGGCTGTATCATAAGCGATGCAGCCTTTTTTTTATTTATGCGGCTAGCTTTTGATTTTGGGCGTGGCAAGCGTCACTCTGTAATGATTTTCTGTATTCTACCCCAAAATGGATGACAAAACCATTT
>Ga0209719_1000036_pt1 | contig 172734 bp, 136 predicted proteins | sample AD_JPNAS2_MetaG_FD_184421 | JGI IMG/M metagenome (GOLD analysis project Ga0209719, IMG submission 184421) | Active sludge microbial communities of municipal wastewater-treating anaerobic digesters from Japan - AD_JPNAS2_MetaG (SPAdes) (version 2) | ecosystem: Engineered > Bioreactor >...
TATGCTTATAGCCAAGCTGGAATCGGCAATATCCGCACTTGATGAAACATATAAAAACAATACGGATGCACTGAATGCCACAAAGAACAGAAAGAAAGAGTTAACGGATAAATATCACGGGTATGACGATAAGATAGCGATACTCAATAATCAGATAGATGCGTTAAGTGAGCAGATTGAAAAGGATAAACTTAAGATTAACGAGTATGAAGAAGGACATAAAGAACAGTCGGCAAAGAGAGATAATATTTATCTGGATATATCCGATATGAAGGTTTCGGTTAATTCCATAGAAGAAAGCCTCAAGAACAACGATGAATCGCTAATAAGGATAGGTTTTGAAAAACAGGCTCTTACCGTTAAGCGTAATGAACTGATAAAGAGAAACGAGCAACTTAAAGAAATAAAAGCCGACCTTCAGGATAAGATACAGACAAAGTCCAAAAACATAAGTAATCCCGAGAAAGTTGAGAAAGAAAAGAATAAGGCTATACAGGAATTGCAGAACAAGAGAAAGAAGTTATCCCAAGAGAACGAGAAATACATTCAGAATATTACCGATGTCAACAGGGATATAATGCTGCTGTCCAATAAGATTTCTTCCATTGAAGTGAATAAGGCGAAAACCGATGCCGAGATGACGGCAATGAAAGAACGTATGTGGGACGAATACAATTTAACTCACAACGAGGCATTACAAAGACACGGCGAGATAGAAAACATAACCGAGGCCAGAAAAGAAATAGCCGAGGCAAGGAACATTATAAAGCAGTTGGGTCCGGTAAATATTCATTCCATTGAAGATTATGCCAAAACCAATGAACGATACAGATTCTTTACAACACAAAAAGAGGATATAGAGAAGTCCAAAGAAGACCTGTATAAAACGGTTAATGAAATGAATACGGTAATGAGGAAAATCTTCAAAGAGAAATTTGAAATAATCAATGATAATTTCAACGAGATTTTTGCCAGACTGTTTGAGGGAGGTCAGGCAAAACTGGAGCTTACCGACCAATCGGACATTCTGGAATGCGGTATAGATATAATCGCACAACCGCCCGGAAAGAAGTTGCAGAACATGATGCTGCTGTCGGGAGGAGAAAAGGCTTTCACCGCAATAGCTTTGGTATTTGCCATGCTGAAGCTCAATCCCTCTCCGTTCTGTGTATTCGACGAAATAGATACATCATTGGACGACAATAACGTACTCAAGTACTGCAAATATCTCAACGAGCATAAGAGTAATACACAATTTGTTCTTATAACACACAGAAAGGGGACCATGGAGAATGCCGATACGATATACGGTGTCACTATGCAGGAACACGGTATAACCAAAGTAGTATCCATGAAGATTACCGAATAATATGAGTTTTTTTCGACGATTAAAAGAAGGTCTTTCCGCAACAAAAGAAAAACTCACTAAACAGATTGATAAACTTCTGGCTTCCTTTCGCAAAATTGATGAAGAGTTATTCGAACAACTGGAAGAAGTGTTGATTGAGAGTGATATTGCAATAGATACCGTAATGCAGATTACCGAGCAGCTGAAACAGGAAGTTAAGATTAACAATATCAGCGATCCTAAACAGATTAGGGATTTGTTGAAAAAGAAACTTATGGATATGATAACAAAAAACAGCAATACGACTCTCAATGCATTGAAGGATGATTATAAAGACAAATTGAACATCATTCTTGTAGTGGGAGTAAACGGAACGGGTAAAACTACTTCCATAGGCAAACTTGCGGGAATGTTGACCGGGCACAACAAAAAAGTTCTGCTTGCAGCGGCCGATACTTTCCGGGCGGCGGCGTCTGAACAGTTAATCGAGTGGGCAAAAAGAACCGGTGTGGACATAGTGGCACATAAAAGCGGTGCTGACCCAGGTGCCGTTGTATATGATGCAATTCATGCATCGGTAAAAAGGGGAGCGGATGTCTTAATCTGCGATACTGCGGGAAGATTGCACACCAAGAGCAATCTGATGGAAGAACTTAAAAAGATAAGCAGGGTAATAGGCAAAGAGGCTCCCGATGCGATAGTGGAAACACTATTGGTAATTGATGCATCGGCAGGGCAAAATTCATTGGTACAGGCAAGGGTATTCAACGAATACGTAAAGATAGACGGAATAATACTGACAAAACTGGACGGTACGGCAAAGGGCGGAATGGTAATATCCATCTGCAATGAACTGGATATTCCGGTGAAGTATATCGGTATAGGTGAAAAAGCGGACGATTTGCGACCGTTTGACGGAAAAAGTTTTATAGAAGCATTGTTTGACAATTAATATGACATATGCTTATAATATACTGAAAAGCAAGGATCCGAAGAGTAAATATGCTTATCCTTCAAGAGAGTATGTGGTCGGTGCAAACATACAGGCAGGCATGTTGAAAATCATCGGGGAGCCGGTTACCCGAATACAAGCAGTAAGGTAACCCGGAACAGACCGTTATCGTAATTAAGCGGCTTTTATAAGCAACTTGGGTGGTACCGCGAATACTCTTTCGTCCCTTGAGATGAGAGAGTTTTTTTATAGGCATTAAGCCGGAAAGAGGAAGTTATGTATAAAAAAGTATCAACTGATTTGAATTTCGTAAAGCGGGAATTGGAGACTTTGGAGTTCTGGAAGCAAAACAGAGTCTTCGAAAAAAGTATAGAGAACAGAGAGGGATGTGAGCATTTCACATTCTATGACGGTCCGCCGACTGCTAACGGCAAGCCGCATATAGGTCATATACTTACCAGAGTCATAAAAGACATTATTCCCAGATATAAGACCATGAAGGGATATAAAGTGTTAAGAAAAGCCGGATGGGATACTCACGGGCTTCCTGTGGAGCTGGAAGTGGAGAAAATGTTAGGCCTGGACGGAAAAGACGATATAGAGCGTTACGGAATTGAACCTTTTATTAAAAAGTGCAAAGAAAGCGTCTGGAAATATAAAGGCGAATGGGAAAAGATGAGTGATCGTGTGGGTTTCTGGGCGGATATGGAAAACCCATATATTACCTATGACAACAACTATATAGAATCGGAATGGTGGGCTTTGAAGAAAATATGGGATATGGGTCTGCTGTACAAAGGACATAAGGTAGTTCCTTATTGTCCCAGATGCGGAACCAGCCTTTCTTCACATGAAGTGGCTCAGGGATACAAAGACATAACCGACAAGACCATATATGTCAAGTTTAAGGTTAAGGATACTGCCGATACATATTTTATGGCCTGGACAACCACTCCGTGGACATTACCGTCAAACGTGGCACTTACGGTAGGTGCAAAGTTTGATTATGCAAAGGTGAAGTATAACAATGAGTATATAATCGTTGCCAAGCAACTGGTCCCTTCGGTATTTGAAGGATCGGATTACGAAATAGTGTCGACGGTAAAGGGAAAAGAGCTGGAATACATGAAGTATGAGCCCTTATTCGATTTTGTCGATGAAGATGCAAAGAAAGAAGGCTTTTATGTATGTTTAGGCGATTTCGTCACATTGACAGACGGTACCGGTATTGTACATACCGCTCCCGCATTCGGTGAGGATGACTCGATAATAGGGAAGAAATATAACCTTCCGTTTTTGCAGATGGTGGACGAAGCCGGACACATGGTAGAGCAGACGGGATTTATAAAAGGTTTGTTTGTTAAAGATGCCGATAAAATTATAATCGGGGATTTAGATAAGCGCGGTCTTCTGTTCAAGTCCTCGGAAATCGTACACTCCTATCCTTTCTGCTGGAGATGCGACACCCCTTTAATTTATTATGCCCGTTCCACCTGGTTTATAAAAATGACGGCAATACGGGACAGTCTTCTTAAGAATAATGACAAAATAAACTGGATGCCCGCCACAATAAAAGACGGACGTTTCGGGAATTTCTTACGTGCGGTAGTGGATTGGGGAATATCCAGGGAACGTTACTGGGGAACTCCTTTGCCCATTTGGGAATGCGAATGCGGTCACAGAGAGGCTATAGGAAGTATTGCGGAGTTGAAGGAAAAAGCAGTCGATTGCCCAAAAGATATCGAACTGCATAAACCCTATATCGACAATGTGCATCTTAAATGTCCGAAATGTTCCGCGATGATGAAGAGAGTTGCGGAAGTAATAGACTGCTGGTTTGACAGCGGTTCCATGCCTTTTGCTCAGCATCACTATCCGTTTGAGAATAAGCAAGTATTTGAGCAGGGCTTTCCGGCAGATTTCATATCCGAAGCATTGGATCAGACCAGAGGTTGGTTTTATACATTACATGCCATTTCCTGTCTGCTTTTTGACAGCCCGGCATATAAAAACTGCATAGTTTTAGGTCTTGTTCAGGATAAAGAAGGTCAAAAGATGAGTAAGCATAAAGGTAATGTAGTGGATCCTTGGGATGTGCTGGAGAATCAGGGTGCAGATGCGGTGCGTTGGTATTTCTATACGGTAAGCGCTCCGTGGCTGCCCAGTCGTTTCCACGATAAAGCCGTTACCGAAGGGCAGAGAAAATTCATGGGTACATTGTGGAATACCTATGCTTTCTATGTACTTTATGCCGAAATAGATAAATTTAATCCACTGAAATATCGGATGAAGAAAGACACGCTCTGTTTAATGGACAGATGGATACTGTCCAAACTTAACACTTTAGTAAAGAATACCGATAAAAATCTGGTGAACTACAGAATATTCGAAGCTTCCAGAGAGATTCAGGAGTTTACCGATCAATTGAGTAACTGGTATGTCAGAAGATCGCGCGAAAGATATTGGGGAAGCGAGGAGACTCAAGACAAGATAAACGCTTATCTGACATTGTACACCGCTTTGGTTACTTTAGCTAAACTGGCGGCACCGTTTACACCCTTTATAACCGAGCAGATATACGGAAACCTTGTTGTTAACCTGGATAAAAGCGCTCCTATAAGCGTTCATCTGACCGATTATCCCGTATGCGATGAATCATTAATCGATAAGGAAATGGAGAATCAGATGGAAGAGTTGCTTAAAGTAATTGTTGTTGCCAGAAGCTTAAGGAATATTTCCGGTATAAAGAACAGACAGCCTCTTCGTAACCTTTACATATCATCGGAAAAGAAACTTAATCAAGAGTATATCGAGCTTCTGAAAGATGAGTTAAATATCAAGGATATAACTTATGTGACCGATGCGTCCATGTTCATAGATTACAGCCTCAAGCCGCAGTTGAGAACATTGGGGAAGAAATACGGCAGATTATTGCCTGCGATATCCGAACATCTTAAAAGTGCCGACGGTGCTCATGTTATGGGACTGTTTGAAAAAGGGTTGAATTATGAGTTTACGGTAGAGGGAAATGCAGTAGTACTGGAAAAAGACGATGTGCTCAGCGAGACTAAGGAGAAAGACGGTCTTATATCCCAATCGGATAACGGAATAACCGTGGTTCTGGATATCAATCTGGACGAGCAACTGATTGAAGAGGGATACGTAAGGGAAATAGTCAGTAAAATACAGACCATGAGAAAAGATGCAGGTTATGATGTTACCGACAAGATAACCGTATACATCGAAAGCAGTGACATGCTGGAGAAACTGGTTGTGAAAAATTTCCCCTCGATTATGAAGGATGTACTTGCAACGGGCATTGCCAAAGCAGCCGATGATTCATTCTATTGTGCGACTTGGGACATAAACGGAGTACAGGCGGATATTAAGATAAAGAGAGTTTGATGCATATAATCAAATCCGATGCTCATTTATCTTACCGTTATTGAATAAATTGGTATATTATTGTAATATAAAGTTTGCTTGATTATGAGAGGTGACAAAATGAAACAATTGAAAGTAGCTATCATAGGACAGGGAAGAAGCGGATACTCCATCCACGGAACATATTTAATTGATGATACCGAAAGGTTTAAAGTGATTGCCGTTATCGATTTTATCGAAAAGAGAAGGCTTCTTGCAAAAGAACGGTACGGGAGCCATGTGGTAACTTCGGATAACTATAAAGATTTGTTCGGAATGGATATAGATTTGGTTATAAACTCATCTTACAGCCATTTGCATTACAGTATCACAAAGGATCTTTTAATGCACGGGTTTAACGTACTTACGGAAAAGCCCTTCTGCCGCACTGCAGACGAGGTACAGGATCTGATTGATACCGCAAAAAAGCAAAAACGTATGCTTGCGGTATTCCAGAATTCCAGATTTACCGCTTACTTTATGAAAATTAAGGAAATACTGGATTCTAAAGTGCTTGGAGATATAATACAGATCAGTATCGACTTTTCCGGATATGCAAGAAGATGGGATTGGCAGACATTGCAGTCATATAATGCGGGTAATTTATACAATACGGGACCGCATCCCGTGGATCAGGCTCTGCAACTCTACGGAGAAGGTATGCCGGAAGTCAAAGCTTTCATGAGAAGAGTAAATACTTTCGGAGATGCGGAAGATTATGTGAAACTCATACTGTACGGAGAGAACAAGCCTTTAATAGATGTGGAAGTAACCTCCTGTCAGGGATATAAACCTTATGTGTATAATATTCAGGGCTCTAAAGGAGCGCTTACGGGTACTATGACACAAATAAACTGGAAATACTTCAAAACCGAGGAACTTCCCGAGCAGAAACTGTTATTGTCCTTTGACAAGGAAGGAACCGATATACCGGCTTATTGCAGTGAGAATATAAAATGGTATGAAGAGCAATGGACCAGTGAAGGCGAGAAATACGGTACTTTCGGAGCGTCTACCAGAAGATATTACGATATGTTATATAATCATATGGTTAACGGAGGCGAGCTTACAGTAACAGCCGAGCAGGTTAAAAAGCAGATAGCTGTTATTGAAGAAGCACACAGACAGAATCCGTTGAGCAAAAAGTTTTGAGGAGAAACAATGAAGGAAACAGAAAATAAAGAAACTATTAAATCCGACGAAGTCCAACAGGTTTCCGATACAGACACCGTTGAACATATTGCAGAAGAGGATATAAATACCGAAGAGGATAATATAACGGAAGAAGTCAGTGAGAAAAGGAATGTAAAGAAGTCCAAGTTCTCGCAACACTTGAAAAAATTCGGATTTTATTACGGGTTGGGATTACTGATTGTCATATTGGCGGTCGTCCTTATTTTCGACGGTAACCGAAGATTAAGGGGCGATATACCGTATGATGATAATATCTATATTGTGGGAGATAATTCCATTTCCATGATAAGATATAACCAGGAACCCGTAAAGATTACATCACAACTGTTCAGGAACTACGAAGATCAGAAACTGGGACTGGAAGCTCATAACGGAATATTAATGAGTAAAGACGGGAATAGTATCATGTATGTGGATGATCTTTACCTTTTAAGCAATGAGGATTTATCATTGACTAAACTGGTCGGTACCCTATGGATGTACAACGGTGTAAAGAATATAAAAATTGCGGATGATGCGGACTTCTATTACGTTGTTAACGATGATTTCAATATAGTTTTATACAAGACCTATCGGCTGGCGGAAGATGAGTCAAGACTTATCTCCAACCTGTATAAGTTTGACCTTGCAACGGGACAATCGGTTATCTTAAGGGAAGATATCGATACTGACCTGTATTCGGTAAGTAATGACGGCAAAGTATGCGTATTCTTAGACGAAAAACAGGAGAGTTTTGTTGAGAACGGTGAGCCGACATATTCACTGTTTGTATACAAAGACGGGCAGACCGAAAAGTTGGCGGACAGCGTTTATGATTTGGGTGCTTCCGTTTATACGGGTACTGCCGAAGTAAATTATCCTATCATAAGTAAAAACGGCGATAAAATAGTTTATGCTGTAGTGGATTACATATACATGGTGGAAGATGAGCAAGAGGAGCAACCCGAAGATGTAGAAGAAACACAAACGGAAGAAGAGGAGAAGAAAGTCGTCTATCCTACATTCAACATGTATCTGTATCATGACGGAGTTTCCAAACTGATTGCAAAAAGTTGTGCACAGCTTTTAATCTCCGAAGATTTTTCTCAAATGATTTATATCGATGCGGTAGTCGAACATTTAGCAGCATATGATGAAATAGGATTTTGCGGAACATATAATCACTATGATGTGGAGACAGGAAAATCCACCAAAGTAATGGATAACGTGTTCGGATTTGTCGAAAGAAACGTATTGGGTTTTGTGGACAATGACTTTATAGACGCAAACTTCTATTTTAAACAATACGATATTGTAATGAATACCGCTCATCTGTACACAATAAGAAACGGAAAGGAAATACTGATTGACGATTATGCATCGGTAGGGGAGGATGAAGATCTTAATATAAAACTTGTATTCTTTTCACCCGACTATAAAGATGTATATGTTTTTAAGGAATACGTAAGTAAGACAAGCAGCTTGCTTCACAGATTCACCATTAAATCCAACGGATCCATAAGTGACTACATGTGTGAGGAAATGCAGGTTATAAGCGCTATTGCACTGTCAAAAGACGGAGACTATCTTGTATACAATGCGGACGGTAAGCTCATTATTATATCCGACAAAAATGTTAAAAAAACCATAGAGGTAAACGGAGTATCATCATTCGGTATTACGGAAGACGGAAAGTATGTGTACTATTATAAAGAAACCGAGATAGGTTTAGGTGCCGTTTATTACTATGACCTGTATAAAAGCGAAAAGCCGGTCAAGTTTCTGAACAATGTTAATGAGGTATGGAACTATAAAGACAACAAGGTTATGCTCAGGATAAACACCGACTATAATACAATGACGGGTGATCTTTATCTGTCGGATTTTGAACAGTTCGAGTACATATCTCCCGACGTTTATGCACAGATAACAACTAAAGTAACTGAAAGGTAGATAAAAATTACTGCTTTAAAAATAATACCGCTGGGCGGACTGAATGAAATAGGGAAAAATCTCACTGTCTTTGAGTATAGGAATGATATTCTTATACTGGATTGCGGTATAAAGTTTCCGCAGGAAGATATGCCGGGAGTGGATATAGTCAAACCGGATATGTCTTATCTTGTAGAAAATAAGGATAAAATCAAGGGAGTTGTCATTACTCACGCACATGAGGACCATATAGGAGCCGTCTGTTATCTTCTCAAGGAAATCAATACCCCCGTCTACGGTGCAAAACTCACGTTAGGATTATTGGAATCCAAATTGAATGAGATGAATCTGCTGACAACTACATCGCTCAATATTATTGACGGAGATTCAATAATATCCATAGGTTGTTTTAAACTGGAATTCATTCCCGTAAATCACAGTATACCGGACACATATGCAGTGGTCATAAACACTCCGGTCGGAATAATTCTTCATACCTCGGATTTTAAGATTGACTATAACCCGGTAAACGAAAAAGTGACCGATCTGAACAGGTTCTCGGAATTGGGAAACAGGCATGTGCTTTTGATGATGGCGGACAGTACAAATGCCACAAAAGAAGGACACAGTATGAGCGAGAGGGCGGTAGGCGATTCATTGGATAATCTGTTCAGAAAAGCCTCTTCACGTATTATTGTTGCGTCTTTCGCTTCCAACATACACAGAATACAGCAGATACTGAATCTTGCGGAAAAATACAAAAAGAAAGTATGTATATTCGGATTCAGCATGCGTAACAATATAAGAAAATCTATAGAGCTGGGATATATACAGGTTAAAAGAGGCATTATCATAGAAGATTTTGAAATAAAGAACTATAAACACAAAGACATGGTCTTTATAGTGACAGGCTCGCAGGGAGAGACTAACTCGGCATTATCGAAGATTGCTTTTAAGGAGCATCAGAAGATTAGTGTGGAGAAAAATGACCTGGTTATCATCTCCGCTTCCGTAATACCGGGAAATGAAAAATATTTATATCGTGTTATAAATGAATTATTCAAAAGCGGCGCAAATGTTATATATCAGGCTCTCAATGAAGTACATGCTTCAGGACACGCTTACAGACAGGAATTACGGCTTTTGCTTACACTTGTACGTCCTAAGTACTATATGCCGGTACACGGTGAATTTATGCATATGGAGAGTAATGCCTTATTAGCCATGGAAATGGGAATTAAAGAGAAGAATATATTTCTTCTGGAAAACGGTGATGTCATGAAGGTCTATCCCAATAGAATTTCAGTGGATGATAAAGATAAAATAAAGGTAGGGTTATCTTTTGTTGACGGACACGGGGTAGGCGAATTGGGTGATGACGTTCTGAAAGAAAGAGAAATTCTTGCCGGCGGGGGAATACTCAATATTTCCATAGTCCTAAACAAATCGGATAGAAAGTCAGCGGTTGAACCTGTTATAATCCCTGTAGGATTCGTATATGAGAGTGAATCGGATGATATAATAAGAAAGATAAGAGAAATGCTTGATGAAGATATCGGGAAGTATACGAAAACTTCAATGAGCATTAATGAATTGCAAAACTCCGTAAAGAAACGTTTGAGAAAATTTCTTTATCAGGAAACAAAAAGAAATCCGGTAGTACTGCCGGTTATTATGGAAGTATAGGTGGAAAAATGAAAGCGTATGATATTTTAAAAGAAAGAGGCTTTATAGCCCAGGCGACAGATGAAGAAGCTATCAAAAATCTTCTTAATAATGAAAAAATTGTTTTCTACATAGGCTTTGACCCTACGGCGGACAGTCTGCATATAGGTCATTTTCTTCAGCTTATTGTCATGAGCCATTTGCAGAAGGCGGGGCATAAGCCCATTGCACTGTTGGGAGGCGGCACCGCTATGATAGGCGATCCTACCGGCAAAACCGATATGAGAAGAATAATGACAAGAGAAGAAATTGACTACAACGCAAGCTGTTTCAAAAAGCAGATGTCGAGATTTGTGGATTTTACCGATGACAGAGCTATTATGGTAGATAACTACGAATGGCTGTCCAAATTGGAGTATATACCGTTCTTAAGAGAAATAGGAATGCATTTCTCCGTTAACAGAATGCTTACGGCGGAGTGTTTTAAATCCCGGTTGGAAAAAGGATTATCCTTTATAGAATTCAACTATATGCTCATGCAGAGTTACGATTTTCTGTTACTGAGAAGGAAATACGGATGTATCCTGCAACTGGGCGGAGATGACCAATGGAGCAACATCATATCCGGAGTGGATCTGATAAGAAGAAAAGAACTTGGAGAAGCATACGGAATGACATTCAATCTTCTTACCACAAACGAAGGAAAGAAAATGGGTAAGACGGAAAAAGGAGCTATCTGGCTGGATGAGAATAAGACATCTCCGTTTGATTTCTATCAGTACTGGAGAAATATAGATGATGCGGAAGTTATTAAGTGTCTCAAATTGCTTACCTTTTTACCTATGGAAGAGATTAAAAAATTAAGCAAACTGAAAGATGCGGAAATTAATCATGCCAAGGAAGTTCTGGCTTATGAAGTTACCAAAATAGTTCACGGCGAGAAAAAAGCTGATGATGCTAAGATAGCTTCACGAGCATTATTCTCCAATGTAGGAGAGATAGGCAATATGCCTTCCAAGGAGTTGACAAAGAATAATCTTGAAGAAGGGTATACTATTCTTGATGCTCTGACAGATGCCGGATTTATAAAGTCCAACAGTGAAGGCAGACGTCTGATACAGGAAAAATGCGTATCCGTTAATGATATTGTTGTGGAGGATTTTAAATTATGTATAAACAGCGACATGTTTACCGACGGTGAAATGCTTTTAAGAAGAGGTAAGAAGAAGTATTTCAGGTTTATACTTAAATAATTAAATTGATGTTGCAAATTTTATTAATATTTGATTTAATAGAATACAGTATTTTTAAACAAGCGGAGGGTTTAAATTATGATTTATGATGATATTTCGGCGGCATTACAAAAAGGTAGAAGGAAAGATGTAGAAGCATTGATTCAGCAGGCTATAGATGACAAATTACCGCCAAAAGATATACTTAACAAAGGACTTCTTGCAGGAATGGATATTGTCGGTGAGAAGTTCAAGAACAACGAATTATACGTTCCCGATGTTCTTGTAGCTGCCAGAGCAATGAATGCCGGAACTGCATTACTTAAGCCCCTTTTGGCTGAAGCGGGAGTGGAATCAATAGGTAAAGTGGTGATAGGGACCGTATTGGGCGATCTTCATGATATAGGCAAAAACCTTGTAAAAATGATGATGGAAGGTAAAGGCTTTGAGGTTATAGATTTGGGCGTAAACGTTTCCGCAGAACAGTTTGTACAAAGTGCTATTGAGCACGATGCCGAGATTATCGCCTGTTCCGCTCTTTTAACAACAACAATGGGAGAAATGGCCAATGTTGTAAAAGTAGCAACGGAAAAAGGCATAAGAGATAAAGTTACAATAATGATAGGCGGAGCACCGGTTAATGAAGCGTTTAAGATCTCGGTAGGTGCCGATATCTATACACCCGATGCGGCAAGTGCTGCGGAAGAAGCTGCCAAGGTAGTATTGAATTAACATAAGTTTATATTTTTAACATTAACGAGAGTTGCCACATTTAGCAGTGGCAACTTTTAAATTTATTATTTTATCTTTTTGTCTTTAACAACTTTAACAGAGGATAAATTTAATCAATCAAACATAGGTTTAACGGAAAACTCATTAAGATATTGTGACTTATCTTTCAAACAGACGATATTATAGATATCACAAGCCTTGTTTTCAAACTCAATGAGAGTTTTCAGGTCCGAGTCGAAATCATCATATGACTTTTTTAAAGATGTTATTACAGGTAGAGAGGATTTTGAGGAAATCAGGGATAAGAGTGATTTGTTTCTGCATGCAAGCACTCTGATATAACCTGGCCTCTTATACTTATACGTAATACCCTTATTCATACCTAATAGTATATGAATAAGCAGTCGTTGTATTCTGGTTGCGGGATATCGTTTATTAACACAGGTATTTATAAAATCGTTAACGGAACTGCAGGAAAACACATTGTTTTTTAGCAGATTCTCAATACCTTCGTTTACCAAAGGATACTTTTTCAGTTCATCATTACTTTTTGATATAACCGAGTAAAAAATGAGGTTCTCAAATAGATACATGGAGCCGAAATGCTTAACCTCTGAGTAATCTTCCAATATTTTTAATGTTGAGGGGGGAAGATTGTCTGCCAAATCTTTATTGTTAATAACTTTTTCCGACAGTAAATATTTCCTTATGGCTGTGGCGGAAGAAAAGTTTTCTTTCATATAGGGATCATTATAATCGCTTCCCGTTCTTTCTATCGGTACGGTTAAAATATCGGATTTCTGTCTGATTAATGCTTTTTCATATTCTATTGCCAGAATATCATTGGAGGATTTTAATGTTTCGGACAACTTATAAATATCTGTATCCGATTTATTCAGTAATTTTATCAAAGCATGCTGTCTGGCTTTGGGAAAAGACAGACCTTTTGATAACTCGGCTTTAAGTATCTCTTTGTATTCATTTGATTCGTAAGCCAACAGCGAGGATATCTTCTTGACATTATCGTTATCGGATGATTTAAAACCGTAACTGATATAGTCGATTATACCGATATTATTCAGTATATAAACAGCATTGTCGGCATATGATTCAGCAGATGCGCAACAGAACAGGGTCGGGTATTCCAATACCATGTCCGCACCGTTGGATATCGCCATCTGCGCCCGGGCATATTTATCTAATAATGCCGGTTCTCCTCTCTGGACGAAGTCGGAACTTAAGAGACATATCACCTTGATATTGTTTTTGAATAATTTCTTAATCTCGGTTATCTGATGTAAATGACCGTTATGGAAAGGATTATATTCCGATATGATGCCGACGATATTCATCTATTTTGTCCTTTTTAAAAACTATACATTAAATCTGAACAGAACAATATCTCCGTCTTTGAAGACATAATTTTTGCCTTCACTTCTGACCAGTCCTTTTTCTTTTACCGCATTATATGAGCCTAAACGCTTTATATCATCATAAGTGAATACTTCCGCCCTTATAAACCCTCTTTCAAAATCCGAATGAATCTTACCGGCAGCTTTGGGTGCCGTAGTATTATTTCTTATTGTCCATGCCCGGACTTCCTTTTTCCCGACGGTAAGAAAACTCATGAGGTCTAAAAGCTTATAGCCTTTGACAATAAGTCTTTCCAGGCCGGTTTCGGTAATGCCCAAATCCGCCAAGAATGCGGTTTTTTCATCTTTATCCAAAGCGGAAAGCTCTTCTTCGAATTTTGCACAGACCTTGATAACTTCATTACCTTCGGCTGCGGCTATTTCCGTTAATAATTTTGTGTAATCATTGTCTTCCGACATTCCCTGTTCATCGACATTGGCAACATAGAGGATAGGCTTCAAGGTTATCAGGAAAAGATCACTCATATATGCTTCCTGATCGGTATTCTCAAATTTAAAGGATCTTGCCATTTTTCCTTCCAGCAGGTGTTCTTTTAAATCATCATAGAATTTCAGCATAGGAATATATGCCTTATCACCGGATTTTGCGGTTTTAGCGGTTTTTTCTATTCTGCGCTCTATCATATCTATATCCGCAAATATAAGTTCCAGATTAATTGTTTCCACATCTCTTACAGGATTTACACTTCCGTCGACATGCAACAAATCAGCGTCATCAAAGCATCTTACAACATGACAAAGAGCGTCCACCTGTTGTATAGCGGCTAAAAACTTGTTACCTACACCCTCACCTTTATTGGAACCGCGCACCAGACCGGGAATATCAACAAATTCAATGGTCGCATAGGTGGTCTTATCGGGCTTGTAAATGCTTGCAAGAAAATCCACTCTCTCATCGGGAACATTAACTATGCCGACATTGGGCTCCAATGTGGAGAACATATAGTTATTGGTCTGCGCCTTGTTGTGTGTCATTACATTAAATATTGTACTTTTACCTACATTGGGTAATCCAACTATTCCAAGTTTCATAAAAACCTCGTTGTACTATTCTTGGCTGATTATATCACACCGAACATATATTGAACAAAATATCTTATATATGAAAGCTTTAAAAGCATCTTTAACGGTAATAGCTTTGACATTGAATATTTGCTATGTTAAACTTCAGATATATCCGAATCAAGGGGTGCAGTATGAAAGAAAAGATTAAAGTAGGTATTATCGGAACGGGGAATATCAGCACATTTCATATGGCCGGCTACAAACGTCTTTCCGACAGATGCGAGGTTGTAGCGGTATGTGATATTGATGAAGAAAAAGTTACGGCTTTTGCAAAGAAACACGACGTACCGTACTACTACACCGATTACAATAAAATGCTATCGGCACATAAATTGGATGCCGTAAGTGTATGTACATGGAACAGTGCTCATAAAGACGCAACAATTGCCGCATTAAACAGTAAGGCAAATGTGTTATGCGAAAAGCCTATGGCAATGAATACAGCCGAGGCTCTGGAAATGCAAAAAGCCGCAAAAAGAAACGGCAAACTCCTTATGATAGGTTTTGTAAGACGATTCGGTAATGATGCAAAGATACTCAAATCCTTTATTGATAACGGTACATTGGGAGATATATATTATGCCAAAGCCACATATTTACGTCGCAGCGGTTGTCCCGGAGGGTGGTTCAAGGATATTAGATATGCCGGCGGAGGCCCGTTAATAGACCTGGGTGTTCACGTAATTGATCTGGTTCGTTATCTTTCCGATACTCCCAAGCCGGTATCGGCATACGGAGCGGTATACGACAATCTCGGTCCCAACAGAGCGGAAGGACCCAAAGGATATGTCGTCGAAGATAGTTCGAAATATGTATTCAGTGTGGAAGACATGGCTACCGGACTGGTAAGATTTGACAACGGACTTACAATGTTTGTGGAGGCTTCGTTTAATTTGAATATAAAGCAGGATACCGGTGTAATAGAGATATTCGGGACCAAAGGCGGTGCGAAAATAGATCCCGGTATAGAATTTTATTTAGATATAAACGGCAGGTTTGTGGATGTCAAACCGCATGGTGATTCCGCTTTGAGTTTTACCGGTCTTTTTGAAAGCGAGATAGAACATTTTACGGATTGTGTTATCAATAAAACGCCATGCCGTGCTACAGCCGAAGACGGTGTAATGGTAATGAAGATTATCGATGCGATATATGAATCGGCAAAATTGAAAAAGGAAGTAAGAATTGATTAGTTTTGTTTATACAAAATATTCAAACTGCTCAATTTGGTAAAGGGAAATTCCGATGAATAAGATACTGGTTGTTGATGATGATCAAAACATATGCGACCTTCTGACACTTTATTTGGAAAAAGAGGGTTATACGGTTGTCTGTGCAAATGACGGATTGGAAGCTCTGGAAGTGTACAGAGATGAAAATCCTGATTTGATTATTCTGGATATCATGCTTCCCGGAATGGACGGTAAGGATGTATGCAAACAGATAAAGAGAAAAGACGATGTGCCCATTCTGATGCTGAGTGCAAAGGCAGAGACTTTTGACAAGGTTTTATGTTTGGAATTGGGTGCCGATGATTATGTTGTTAAACCTTTCGAAGCAAAAGAACTGGTTGCAAGAGTTAAAGCGATTATACGTAGGACCAAGGGCAATCAAAGCGGGTATTCCGATTTGAAGTTTACCGATCTTGTGATAAGTAAGAATACATATACCGTTTTACTCAAAGATAAACAGATTGAGCTTCCTCTTAAAGAATTTGAGTTGTTATTTTTAATGGCTTCCAATCCCAATTCGGTTTTTACAAGAGATATGCTTTTGGAGAAAATATGGGGATTTGACTTTTTCGGGGATTCCAGAACCGTCGATGTGCATATAAAGAGGCTGAGGGAGAAAATAAATCTTCCCGATGTCAACTGGCAGTTGAAGACCGTTTGGGGAGTAGGATATAAGTTTGAAGTATTATGAAGCAGAACGTTTTATCCACGACATTAAGAAGATTTGTGCTTTATATCATTATAATAGTATCTCTTTTTTCAATCATAATCTATTATCAGACCTGGTTCGGCATACTTAATAATCAGAGTCTGACTGCAAAGAATATATACCCTTTGGTTAAAAGCGAACTGGAACAAAGAAAGATACTTCTCTATTCCAATCTTACATCCAGTGCTTTTAATGCTCAGACATATCTATTTGATTATATTGATAAGCTTGCTGTCATGAGCAACAAAATGATATGGATAATCGATGAAGAAGGCATGATTGTTTCTCATGCTCCCAGATTGGAGTCTTTAATTAATATATTGGAAAAGAAGCAGGCAAATTACACATATTATCTTCCGGAAGATACGGGTTATAGAAAAATATTCGATTCCGATTCCACATATATCAAAAACAGTAAGATTTTTAAGAGAATGCTTGAAGAAGAGGATTTAATAGGGAGATCATATATTTTTGTTGACAGTTACAGTACTTCGAGGACCGATCCCGAACAGATGACACGTATAGCGATATGCATAAGTACATATAAACAACAGGAAAAAGAAGCATTTATATCCAATATTCATCTTTTAGTGTTTCCGATTCTGCTTATTTCCGCATTATCGGTTCTCCTGGTAGCGGCTTTCGCCAAATCGGTATCCGGACCGTTGAATGACTTTCTGAATGCTGCACGTTCTGTTTCACAGGGCAATCTTAAAGTCCGGGCAAAGTATACCGATGACAGAACCGAATTAGGGGAATTATCCAAGACTTTTAACAGCATGATGGAGAGACTGGAGAATACAGAGCAACAAAGAGCGGAATTTACCAGTAGTGTCGCTCATGAACTGAGAACCCCGATGACTTCAATAGGAGGATTTGTAGAAGGTATTTTAGACGGAACGATACCTCAGGAAAAGCATAAAACCTATCTTAAAAGAGTATCAGATGAAATAAAGCGGCTTACCAATATGGTAAGAGACTTACTGGTTCTTACTAAATTGGATGCGGATGATGAGGCATCTTTAGTAAAGAATCGGTTTGACATAAATGATATGATAAGAAAGTCCATTATGCGTTTTGAGGAAGAGATAACGTTTAAAAAACTATTTATTAATGTTAATTTCCATTCCGAATTGACCTATGTCTATGCAAATTCCGATGATATTGAAAGAGTGCTTATCAATTTAATACACAATGCAGTTAAGTTTACCAATGACGGAGGTAATATTACCATTACGGTAGAACCGAAGAGAGATAAGGTGTATATTTCTATAAGAGATAACGGAATAGGTATTGAGCAGGAAGATTTGGAGAATATCTGGACAAGATTTTACAAAAGCGATAAAGCGAGAGGCAGAGACGGAACAGGTACGGGGTTGGGACTGCCCATTGTGTTCAGCGTTATTAAAAGACATAAAGAAATGATAGATGTAAAGAGCAAAAAAGGAATAGGAACGGAATTTATCTTTACATTGGAAAATGCCGAGCAAACGGATAATTCATAAAAAGTTAACAAATAAAGTGTTAAAGTGTGGTACTATCACTATGAGGACAAAATGGTAAGAACAGAAAGAAACGGTAAAAAAGAACAAAACGAAGAATTGTTATTTGAAGATATAAAAAATAACGGGTATTACATGGAGACAATAAAAACCCGGAAGAAAAGTTTTGTGTCCAGAATCCTTCTTCCTTTGTTCGTATGTATACTCTGTATTACATTGTCCGTATGCGCAACCGCTTTAACAGTATTCTACGTAAGAAAGATAAATCAGCCGGATACCGACTTGCTGTTTTTAAGTAATCCGACAGATCCACCCGAGCCTGTTAATACCGACATTCCGGTGCCTGCTGAAACACAGGAGGCGGATACGGATATTGAGCCGGAAAGTGAAAAAAGAGAGAATTTAGTTATAACCACTTACAGGGATATATCCAGAGTGGAGGTAACTCCGCTGGAAGTTGATTCCAATATAAGTGATGCCGTACAGAAGATAATGCCGTCAATTGCTTATATCAAATGCATGTATGCGGATGAAAAGGGTGTTCACATGAACGAAGCCTCCGCTTTGATTATTTCCAATGACGGATATATGATAACCGCTGACAGTGTTATAGAACCTCTGTGCTATGACAAAAGCAACAAGTTTAAGGAAAACTGTTCCATCACGGTATTTGTGGATTTTGATTTCAACACTCTCTATTTTGCTAAGGTGATAGGCAGAGATAAAACCAATAACGTAGCTCTTTTAAAAATAGATTGTGACAGACCGTTACAGTTTATAGAGTACGGCGATTCCGACAAACTGTATTTAGGTGAGACCGTCGTTGCCGTTGCAAGCGGTAATAATGCTTTCAAGGGACAGGTTTCCGCAGGAATTGTGACCGGCCTTTCTTACACATTTAACGACAGGATATTATCCGACGCTGAAACACCGAAAGATCTTATGCACATGATAAACACTTCGACTGTAATGACCGGAAGTAATAACGGCGGCGCATTGGTAAATAAAAAAGGTCAGGTTGTTGCTTTAACGGTTTTTATTAAAGATGAACAACAAAACGGTTTCTTTAAGGCTATTCCGATTAACAAGGTAAAAGAAGCCTCTGAAAACCTGGAAGTAAAGTCGTATAATGAGGAAACTACACCCAATCTGGGAATAGGTATATCTGCGGAAGCATGGAATTTTTCAATAACTTCCGAAGAAGATCAGAAAACAATATATGTAAAAGGTATCCGTGTGTCATATGTCGGATACGGTACACCTGCATTTTATTCGGGATTGAGAGTAGGAGATATGATTATAAGTATTAATGATGTATATGTAAATTCTGCGGAAAACTTCATTGAATTGAAGAATACATATTTACCGGGAGAAAGCCTGGAGTTAACAGTCTACAGACGCAACGAAACAGGTGATTTGAAGAAGCTTATTATTACCGTTACACAGGATACGGTGAAATAAATGGCGGATATAGATAAAATAATAGAACTTTTGGAAAAGGAATATCCCGTCGTCAGATGTACACTGGATTATACCGATCCCGTTCATCTTCTTGTAGCAACTCAACTATCCGCCCAGTGTACCGATGAAAGAGTAAACAAAACCACTCCCGAATTGTTTGCAAAGTACAAAACGGCTGAAGATTTTGCAAATGCCGATATTAAGGAACTGGAGAGCATTATTTTCCCGACCGGTTTTTACCGTAATAAAGCAAGGAATATAGTGGCATGTTGTAAAAAACTTATAGAAGATTTCAACGGAATAATTCCCGATGATATTAATCTTTTAACAACGTTACCGGGTGTAGGCAGAAAGACGGCAAATGTTGTACTTGCGGAGATTTATAACAAACCTGCGATAATTGTGGACACACATGCAAAAAGGATTTCAAGCAGATTAGGGCTTACAAATAATACCGATCCCGATAAGATTGAACAGGATTTGAAGAAGATAATTCCTCCTGAAAAATCCGCTTTATTCAGTCACAGACTGGTTTTTCACGGAAGAGAGGTCTGTAATGCAAGAAAGCCCGCATGCGAGCGATGTGTTATAAGAGATTACTGTAGGTATTATAAAAATAACAGATGAAAAGCAGGCGGTTTTATTATACAAACACCTATAATCGACATTCATTTTTACTCTGAATATTTTTTTAATAAAATATTAATAGATTAATAATAAAGGAACTTTTATAATATACTTACGTCTATTTAAGGAAAGGTAATTGTTTCAGTTATACTGAAATGCAGGAAATTTATAGAAACGTGAAAAGAAGAGATAAGACCGGAGAGAAAAGAATAAAACACGTAAGTTTCGAAAAGCGAGATAAAACATCCACCGTACCGTTCATGATCCCCAGTATTGCGGGATTTTTACTGTTCTTTCTTATTCCTTTTTTTATAGTCCTGTACTATTCCTTTATTGATAATCCCGTTAATAAAGAATTTGTTGCTTTTGACAATTATGTATCACTTCTTAACAATCATGCATTTATGTTGTCGCTTAAGAATACATTGATATTTTCCGTAATTGCAGTGCCGCTTGCAGTGCTGATACCGTTGATGCTTGCTTTATTCTTAGAAAACAATATTCCCGGTAAAAGCATATTCAGAACCGCCCTTATAAGTCCCTTGGTAGTACCTGTGGCATCGGTAATACTTATATGGCAGGTAGTTTTTCACTATAACGGAGTGATAAATGTTTTTCTGGAATCGATAGGTATTGAAGCGGTAGACTGGTTTAAATCGGATTTTTCCAGGTTGGTGGTAGTTCTTCTTTTCCTATGGAAAAATACCGGGTACAACATGGTGCTGTTTATGGCGGCTTTGGCCAATATCCCTGTGGATGTAAAAGAAGCTTCATTGCTCGACGGAGTGGGACCAGTAAGAATGTTTTTCAGGATAAAACTGAATTATCTTTCTTCCAGTATTTTCTTTGTAACAATCTTATCGCTTATCAATTCCTTTAAAGTTTTCCGTGAGGTATATCTTCTGACGGGTGATTATCCGTATGAGGGACTTTACATGTTGCAGCATTATATAAACAATACTTTCAGAACATTGGATTATCAGAAACTGTCCGCAGCAGCGGTTATAATATGCATAATAATGACGGTTATTATTGCCGGACTTTTTGTGATGGATGATAAATTAGGGAGCAGTGTGGATGAATAAGGCGGGTATAAGAAACAAAGATAAGATAAAGCGCATAATATCCGTTGCAATATCAATGATAATATTGGGTTATACGGCTCTTATGTTCATAATGCCCGTTGTACTTACCGTCTCCAATTCTTTCATGACAAAAAGCGAAATAACAGCCAATTACGGAAAAGTCTTTTCCGACAGCGGTACATCCGCGGTATCTTCATATATTGCCGATAAAGTCAATCTCAAGATAATACCGGATAAAGTGAGTTTCGGTCAGTATGTTACCGTACTTATAAAAAGCCCTCAGTATCTGCTTAAATTCTGGAATTCCGTCATATATGTCGTACCTATTGTCATATTTCAGATAGCAATCTCATTGGGAGCATCCTACAGTTTTGCAAGGTACAGAGGACCGTTCCGTAATACGTTATTTTTTGTTTATATAGCGCTTATGCTGATGCCGTATCAGGTTACACTGGTACCCAACTATCTTGTTGCCGATTGGATGAACATATTGAATACACGATGGTCTATCATACTTCCGGGAATATTTTCTCCGTTTGCGGTATTTATACTGACCAAAACAATGCAGAGAATACCCTCATCGATAGTGGAAGCCGCAAAAATAGACGGCGCCAATGAGTGGCAGATATTCAGTAAGGTATTTGTACCTATGTCAAGGAATGCAATATATTCCGTAGCATTGCTATTATTCATTGATTACTGGAATATGGTAGAACAGCCCTTGATAATGTTACAGAACAACGAGGATATGCATCCTCTTTCGGTATTTCTTTCCAAGATAAATGCCGGGGAAATAGGACTTGCTTTTGCAGTTGCGACTATATATATGGTATTGCCGTTGCTGCTTTTCCTGTACAGCGAAGACAGGATACTGGAAGGTATAGCAAGTTCCAGTGCTATAAAAGGTTAATGGAGGTTTTTTATGAAGACGGATGTAACTAAAAGAAGGAACATCATAAAGAATATAGCGATTGTGTTTTTAGCGGTAATGCTGGTGCTGACATTTTTCTCCAACACCATACTGAATTATTCCTTACCGGAAGTAGCCGTACAGTATCCTATGTACGGTACAATATCTTCCAGAATAAGAGGTCAGGGAACGGTAACCGCCAATCAGACATATCAGATATATTTTGATGAATCCCGGGTAATAAAGAGTGTGGATGTAAGAAGAGGAGAGATTGTACAAAAAGGTGCCGTTATATATCGTCTGGAAGACGCTCCGAGTGATGAACTTAACAATGCAAATAATACTCTGACCACTATGTATATCAATTACAAGAGAGCAATGATGCAATCTACATACGATTACAGCGGTATTCTTGAAGAAATATCGGAACTTAACAAATTGCTTAAAGAAGCCGTAAGTATAAAGACAAATCTTGAAATAAATAAACTTTTATATGCGGATTTGCAGAATCAAATAAGGTTGGCGGAAAAGAAGACAAATGAATTATCCGTGAAACAACAGGAACTGGAACAATATCTCAATTCTTTAAAACCCGATACTTCATACAGCGATGAAGAATTTCCCGTTGCTTATGCAATAGCAAAAGCGGATTATGAAAATGCCGAGAGCATGCTGAATGCGGAAAAAGAAAACCTGAAAAATCTTCAAAGACAACTGGTAGCAATGGCAAATCCCGTACTTGAAGCACAATCGGCTGTGGATGCAAAGATGCAGGAAAGAGATGATTATATAGCCTTACATCCCGATACCGATATACCGACCATGGCGGAGATTCAAGCTAAAGAAGATGAACTGGAAGCTGCCGAGAATGAGGTACCGCCCGATGCGGATAAAATAAACAGAATAAAGAATGAACTCAATGGGATGATATACAGATATTTTGAGTACCTGCCGGTTCGGGAGCAGATTGATGAGTATAATAAGCAGATTGCAAACCTTACAAAAGCTCTAAATGCCGTAAAGAATCAGGAGAGAGATATAAATACGGCTATTACTTTTTCGAGGAACAGAATAGATGTACTTCAGTTTACACATGACGACTTGTATGAGATATATCTTCCTCTAAAGGCGAGATATGAGTACGGTGATAAAGAAGCGGAATTGGTAAATGTGACCGCCGAACTCATATCGGCACAGGAAGAACTGAATGCGCTTAATGAACGAAAAAGTACTGTGGAAGCTAAGGTAATGACAGAGGCAGAGGCCGATGCATTGGTTGTGCAAAGACAGAAAGAACTGAATGACAAGCAGGCTTCATATGAAAAACAGAAGGCTCAGAACGAGTTGGATGAGCAGATAAATAAAATGAACCTGGAAAACATGAAGAGAGAAATCACTCAGCAGGAAGCTCTGGTAAAAAGATTGCAGGAAAAAGCGGTTAACGGAGTTATAACCGCACCGGTAACCGGAGTGATTATGAATCTTACATATGTCACCGGAGAAAAGACCAATGCGGGGGCGGTGGTTGCGGAGATAGAGATAAGTGAAAAAGGTTACACCATGAGTTTTACGGTAACTATAGAGCAAAGCAGAAGATTGAGTGTAGGACAGGTTGCGGAAGTACAGTACTATTACGGCTCCAATGCGCCATATGCGGAAATTTCCGCAATAAAAACCGATTACAACAACCCCCGCGGAAGCAGAATAGTGGAACTGGAAGTAAGAGGGGATAATATATACCCCGGTCAGACCATGTATGTTGCACTGGGAGAAACGGGAAGGGAATATGAATCGGTAGTACCCAACAGCGCCATACATGAAGACAACAAAGGCAAATTCGCATATATTATTGAAGCAAAGAATACTCCTATAGGTAACAGATATATTGCCAGAAGAGCGGATATACAGGTTATAGCATCCGATGATTCCTCTTCCGCTATATCGGGTGTAAGTGCTTATGCCAACTATATTATTACTACATCGTCGAAACCTATAACCGACGGAATGCAGGTGAGGTTGATTGAAAACAAATACTGAAGATAAAAAGATAATTTCATACAGACTCATTATATTCATATGCATACTTGCAGTGCTTATCATTGCGCATCTTGTCATGTTATCAGTCAGCAGAAAGCTTAAAAGTAACAGCACAGAACAATATGCGGCGGAGAGATGGATGAATAATAATTCCGAAATCAATTACGCACAGATTTCCTGTTTTATGACTTCCGATGCCGGTTTTACTGCCGATAATATACTGTCTTTAAACCGCTCTTATGATGATCGTATGCTTTCCGAATCGATATCATCGCAAACAGGTGCAAGGTTATGGATTCATGCGTACAGCGGAAAGGGAAATGTAAGTGTGGATGCCGATACCAACATTCCCGCACAGGTTACCACCATAGGAGGAGATTTCTTTTACTTTCATAATATTCCGTTATTATCGGGAAATTACTTTACCGACGATCCGTTAAACAGTGACCATGTTATTATAAACGAGAGCCTGGCGTGGCAACTGTTCGGTTCCAACGATATTATAGGTAAAGACATATTCATTAACGATGTCCCGTATAACATTGCCGGTGTTTCCAAAGACATTCACGGGGAAAACCAAGCGGCTAATCCGCACATATACATGCAGTATGATGTTTATCAAAAGATGGACAATTCGGTTTTCATTTCCTGCTATGAAGTACTGCTGCCTAATCCCATATCGGATTTTGCCTTAAACATTGTAAAAGAATATGTCAGGTTAAATCAGATGGAGCATGAAATAATTCAGAATACGGAGCGATTCAATCTGATAAATACCTTCAAGGTATTAAGCAACCTGAAAGAGAGGAATATAAAGACCAGTAAGGTACTTTATCCCGAGTGGGAAAATACGGCAAGGATTACGGAATATAAGTTGGCAAGGTTGCTGTCGATACGTATAATCATATCAGTTATGATGTTTACTGTTCTTATAGTCATGATTATAGTTTACAGAACGAATATATCGGATTTCTTTGAGAAAACCGTTAAGGTTATAAAAACTAAAGCAAAGAACACCAAGATTGCAAAGGCGATTGAAGAAAGAAGGAGAAAAGAATATGAAAAGAAGGAATATCACTAAAATACTGGCAGTCATACTTATTATTTTACTATTGATGACACAAATTACCGCCTGTAATAAAAGAAGAGGTGTGGAAAAAACCGTGCCCGAACATGTTTATCGCAGAACGGAGATTGCATTGCCTGAAAAAATACAGTATGTCAGTAATATGTTTCTCGAAGGAGAAAGAATCTATGTATTGGGTGTAGGATACAATGAAACCGATTATACCGAGTACTATATTCTATACAGTATGAACCAGGACGGTTCCGATCCTGTAGAGAAAAAGATGGATGTAAGTTTTTCCAAAATAGACGGCTATGACGGGTCGTACTTGTCATATATTACCGCATTATCCGACCAAAGACTGTTAGCTGTTGTGGATGCATGGGCGGAAGATAAAGAAAAGGGAGAGTATAAATCGGACAATTTCTTCATAATACTGGACAAAGACGGTAAAGTGCAGAAAAAAATCAATTTAAATGAATTGCTTAAAAATCATATTACAACGGACTATTTCTATGCCGGCATGCTTTTGTCCGATTCGGCAGGAAACATATATATATCGTCAGATCGTACAATTTATGTACTGAAATCGGATTTCACATTCGCTTTTAAAGTGGAACTTACCGGTAATTCATGGATGCAAAGCATGTTCAATTACAGCAAAGACAGAATAGCTGTTGTTATGAGTACCGAAGGTGAAGAGGGATATAAGATGCAGATAAGAATAATCGATCCGGAAAAGAAAGCATTTTCCGAAGAAATAAACGTTAACACCCATCTGCAGAACAATTTATATCAATTATTCACAGGTCTCGACTACTCTTTATACTATTCCACACAATCGGGTATATACGGATATGATGTTAAGAGCGGCGAAAGCAGGGAACTGCTCAACTGGATTAACTCGGATATAGAAAACCCGAACCTCGGCAGAATGACGGCAGTTTCCGATAAAAGGTTTATCTGTATTACTCAGGAATATGATGAATCTACATGGACAAGTAAGCAATCGGTTATGATACTTGACTATATACCGCCCGAGGAAGTGGTGCCCAAGTATGTTATTACTCTTGCAACGGCATTCGGAGCATATGATGTAAGAAAACCGGTAATAGAGTTTAACAGGAACAGTCAGGAATACAGAATTCAGATAAAGGATTACTACCAAGATCATCGGGACGATGAAGACTATTACGCAGTTATAGATAAGCTGAACAACGATATCATAGCGGGAAATATGCCCGATATATTACTTGTAGATATCAATATGCCTTTTGAAAGCTATGTCTCAAAAGGTCTTCTTTACGATATGTATAAACTTTTGAATAAAGATGAGAGTTTTAATAAGGAAGACTATTTTACCAATGTTCTGGATGCCATGAGTGTAAACGGTAAGCTCTATTCCATATCACCCTCATTTTCGGTTGTTACAGTTGCTATAAAAAGTAAATTTGTCGACACTAATAAAAAAGGATGGACAATGGGCGAACTGCAGGCTCTTATGGCAAAGCTGCCTAAAGAGACCGAAACCTTCATAGGAACCAATCGACAGGAAATGATGGATATGGCATTAAGTATTACATTAGGCAGGTTTATAGACAAAGATTCCGGTAAATGCTATTTCGACAGTCAGGATTTTATTGATATTCTTAAGTTTACAAAGGGATTTAATGAAAAATCTTTCTGGGAAGATCTGGACTACAACAATCTGCCTGCGGATTTCTGGGAGAAGTATGACAGGTCGTATGAGCAAGACAGAGCCATACTAAACCTTGTTTACCTCAACTCTTTTTATCAGTATACACAGTTGAGAGATTATACATTCAAAGAGGACATTACATTAATAGGGTTTCCCAATTCCGACAGAAACGGTTCCGCCATAGGGGTAGAAAACCGCATTGCTATTTCATCAAAATCCAAACTGATAGACGGTTGTTGGGAATTCGTTAAGAGTTTCCTGTCCGACAAATATCAGGAGAGTATTACATACCAGTGGCCGGTTAAAATATCGGCATTTGATAAGATGGCGGAAAAGGCTATGAAAGGAGAAGACGGTTACGGTCCGATAAGACCTTTAGTAGGAGATGTGGTCTACGATTCCATTGGCATACCAAACCCGATGCCACAGGAAGGAAGGAAAATTAGTGAAGAGGATGTAAAATATATAAAATCATTCTTGCAGAGTGTTGATGTCTTAATGTCCTATGAGCAGGGTGTTATGGATATAATAAACGAAGAAGCGAAAATGTACTATGCCGGTAGCAAGACGGCGGAAGAAACTGCCAAAATAATACAAAGCAGGGTGCAGATATATGTAAGTGAAGGCAGATAGCCGAAAAAATAATGAACTATATTAAAAAAATACAGTTAGCCATATTGATTATTATTGTTGCAGGAATCTTATCTTCCTGCAATAATGTTGCTATTCAAGAAACTTTCAGCATACTTTCATATAAAAACGAGGAGCACTATACTTTATTTAGACAATCGGATTTTACAGTTGGCAAGTTTCTTCAAACTCCATACGGCTTTTTCTACAAATCATTTAACGAATACCTTTATTATTCTAAAGATGGGCATATGAAATACACGAAATTATGTGGAAAACCTGATTGCTCTCATAATACGAAAGATTGCAATGCATACATCGGCATTTCGCCGATAGGGTATTACAATCACAAACTGTACTATTTTGTCCGAAATACTCTGTTCACAATGAATATGGATGGAAATGAGCATAAAAGGGTAAAAACATTATATGAAGGGATGGATGGGCATTTCGGATATTTTCATAACGGATATTATTACTTTGTTATAACAAAGGGCGGCTCCATCGGATTCAGCGGAAATGATGATAATAATCTGTATGCCGTTAAAGTTGATGATAGTTCCAAGCCGGTAATTCTTTTAACTGATGATATAATAAAAACGATTACTATGTTCAATTTAGTTGGGGATAATATTTACTTCTTCAATTATAATCTTGGTAATTTTGAGCTTTATTCATACTCAATGATAACAAAGGAATTGATGAAATTAGGTAATAAATGGTCAACATACGGATCTTGCTATTTTGATGATAAGTTCGGTTACTGTTATCTTCCGAATGAAGGTTTTTATGAGTATGATATCTATGGCAAAGACTTAGTTAATGTAAAACCCGTCAAATTTGAAGACGAAGGCATATGTTCAGCATTTTATTATTCCGACTATATCTATCTTGTTCATTATTGCGGAGAAAAACCGTCACACGAAAATCAAATTCTGTATATATACGACAGAAAATATAATCTTGTAGACAGCATTAATTTTGATAAAGTTGTCGGCAAATGGTCCATGGGCGGTTTTGTTACAGATGTAGGTGACTATATATTATATGCTTCCGATTTCAATGATAAACCCGACTATTACATAGACAAGTCCGAAATAGGTACAGGTGAGCTTAAATTTCATAAGATTGAAGAGTGAAAAAGAAAGTTATAGTCTCTGCAAATATCAAACTGTGCGCAAATTAAGGAGAAAAATAATGCTTGCTTATTGATTAGTCATATTGTATAATTCATAAGCGTGCTGTTTAGGAGGTGAGACAAATGGCTAAATGTGAGATATGTGATAAATCAACAGGGTTCGGTAATAAAGTCAGTCACTCTGAGAGAAAAACCGGACGCACTTTTAAACCTAATATCAGAAAAGTGAAAATTAATGACAACGGAACTGTCAGAAGAGCTAATGTATGCACGGGATGCTTACGTTCCGATAAAGTACAAAGAGCATAATTTTTTAAAAAAAGAGTTAGCTCTTTTTTTTTGCACATTTTCAGTTTAATTACTTTACAAAGGTTCATCAAGTTACACTACGGGATATGCCGGAATATTGACACCATTCCGGTGATAGAGTAAAATCAGGTAAGATGCTTATTATGGAGGAAAGTTATGATTACAGCAGGTGATTTCAGAAACGGAATTACATTTGAAATGGATGGAACGGTATATCAGATAATAGAATTTCAGCACGTCAAACCGGGTAAAGGTGCTGCATTTGTAAGAGCAAAAATACGTAATGTAAAATCGGGATCCATAGTGGAAAGAACATTCAATCCGTCGGACAAATTCGAGCTTGCCCGTATGGAGAGAAAGGATATGCAATACCTTTATTCCGATGGTGATCTTTTCTATTTTATGGATGTGGAAACTTATGATCAGATTCCCATTAACGGCGAAACTTTGGGCGATACACTGACATTTGTCAAAGATAATGAAGTTGTGCAGATATTGTCATACAAAGGCGAGATATTCGGTGTGGAACCTCCTAATTTCGTAGTTTTGGAAGTTACGCATACCGAGCCGGGTTTTGCGGGAAATACCGCACAGGGCGCTACAAAGCCGGCTACTGTGGAGACCGGTGCTCAGATTAAAGTACCTTTGTTTGTTAATATAGGGGACCTGGTAAGAATCGATACACGTACCGGTGAGTATATGGAGAGAGCATAATGACTATTCGTGTTACTATATGGAATGAATATTTACATGAAAAAAACAATCCGGAAGCTATAAAGATTTATCCCGAAGGGATACATGAGACCTTAAAGAAGCATTTATCATCCGAGAAGGATTTTGTAATACGCACCGCTACCTTGGAGCAACCGGAACACGGACTTACCGAAGAGGTACTGGAAAATACCGATGTTCTTATATGGTGGGGACATATGGCACACGGAAAAGTTCAGGATGAGGTTGTGCAGAGAGTTGCCGACAGGGTAAGAAGGGGAATGGGTGCAATATTGCTTCACTCATCACACGCATCAAAGCTTATGAAAGCTCTTACAGGCTGTTCGGGCAGATTATTGTGGCGTGAAAACAATGAAAAACAGATTATGTGGAACTTAAAACCCTTTCATCCCGTTACGCAAGGTATAGGCGAATATATTATTATAGACGGAGAAGAAACCTACGGAGAACCGTTCGGTATTCCTAATCCCGATGAATTGCTGTTTATATCGTGGTTTTCCGGCGGCAATGTATTCCGTTCGGGTTGGATAAAGAACATAGAAAACGGTAAACTATTCTATTTTCAACCGGGACATGAGACATTCCCGTCATACAATAATCCTCAAGTTATAAGAGTTATTAAGAATGCTGTAAGATATCTTAAACCCGCAGGATTTACTGAACATACAAAAAGTATTTGGCTTAAGGAACCTGTTGTCGAGTAATGCTCAGTCCTAAACCCGTTTCACATACCAATATGGAGGAAATAAGGGACTACTTTAAATATGCCGATAAGCATATGTCATTAGCGCAGTTTTCCACAACATATCTTTGGCGCCACAGTACCGGTCTTCTGTATGATATACAGGACGATTTTCTATACTTGTTTGAAAAGAACTATAATTATGCGGCACCGCTGCCTCTGGGTAACGGCGATATTTACAAAGCTTTAGAAAAAGTCAAAGAGTTCAAGCAATCGGTATGCGGAAACAATCTTGTTTACTGCATAGGAGAAGATAAGGTAAAACTCTTTGAAGATAAATATGAAGTGAATGAACTTACCGATTTCTTCGAGTATGTATATCTTACCGAAGATTTGATAAATCTTTCGGGGAGAAAGTTTCACGGAAAAAGAAATCATCTCAACCAGTTTGTCAGTAACAACCGATACACATATGAAAGAATAACCGCCTCGGATATACCGCTTGTTATGAATCTTCTGGATCAGTGGAGCAGGAAAAAAAAGTATTCGGTCAATCTGGATGTGGAAAAGAAGGCCATATATGAAATTCTTAATTATGATATAGGTGTAGACTACAGAGCAGGAGCAATACTGACGGATAATAAAGTGGTTGCATTTGCCATAGGCGAACAGATATCCGATGATATGGCATGTGTATATTTTGAAAAAGCGGATACCGATATTAAAGGATCATATGCTGTAATCAATAATGAGTTTGTCAAAAATGAGTTTTCCCATCTTCTATATATAAACAGACAGGAAGACCTCGGGATAAGCGGTCTTAAGAAAGCTAAAGAAAGTTATAATCCCGTTTTTAAAGTAAAAAACTACTTTATGAAACTATAGAATTGGCGGCAACTCTGTCAAACTGGCTGTAATACAACTTGTGATAGAAACCTTGTTTGGAAAGAAGTTCCTTATGGTTACCTTTTTCCACAATTCTTCCGTCATCTATTACAATAATAACATCCGCATTCCTTATAGTGGACAATCTGTGAGCTATGATAAACGAGGTGCGGTTGAGCATCAGATTATCCATTGCTCTCTGAATGAGTATCTCCGTTCTTGTGTCGACATTGGATGTTGCTTCATCCAGAATAAGCATGGGGTTATCCGCCATAATGGTACGGGCTATTGTTATCAATTGCTTCTGACCGGAAGAAATATTGCTGGCTTCTTCATTGATAATCATGTCATATCCGTCGCCTCCGGACAGTATGAAATGCTCGGCACATGCAAGTGTCGCAGCTTTTTGTATATCCTCAAAGTCGGCATCGGAATCGGGGTAAGCAATATTTTCCCGCAAAGTGCCGTTAAATAACCATGTATCCTGCAGTACCATGCCGAAAAGACTACGAAGATCATTGCGTTTCATATCCCTTATATCCACACCGTCAATGGAAATGCTTCCGGAATCCACATCGTAAAATCGCATCAGAAGATTTACTAAGGTTGTTTTACCGGCTCCTGTAGGTCCTACTATGGCGACTTTCTGACCTGCCTTAACATCAACGGAAAAATCCTTTATTATGCTTATATTCTTATCATAACCGAAGTAAACATTCTTAAAGGAAACATCACCCTTAAAATCCGATAAGTTGTATATGTTTTCCGAATCGGGTATTTCTTCCGTTTCTTCAAGAAATTCAAACACCCTCTCGGCTGCCGCGGCTGTACTTTGTAAAGTATTTGCAATACCGGCTGTCTGACGTAACGGATTATTAAATTGTCTGACATATCGGATAAAGGCCTGAATATCTCCGACCTGAATACCGTTGGATAACACCAGATATCCGCCTAATACACATATGGCCACATATCCTATATCTCCTATAAAACCGGTAACGGGAAACATAAGTCCCGATAAAAATTGTGATTTTCTGGAACTTTCAAAGAGTTTGGCGTTGAATGTTTTAAATTTATCAATAGAACGTTCTTCACCGTTAAACACCTTCAGTACTAAATGGCCGGAGAACATTTCCTCCACATGTCCGTTTAAATCACCGAGATTTTCCTGCTGAGCTTTAAAAAACTTTTGTGACTTTTTAACTAAGACAGCAACAAAAACCGATGAAAGGGGAAGAATAAGTACCGCTACCGCTGTCATCAAAGGTGATATAAGCAACATCATTACCAAGACGCCGACAATTTGTGTAATTGTTGTAGTTATCTGTGATAAACTTTGATTTAAAGTCATTGTTATGGTATCGATATCATTTGTTAATCGGCTCAGTATATCGCCATGTAAGTTGGTGTCAAAGTAACTCAGCGGAAGTTTATTACATTTATCGGCCATGCTTTTTCTCATCTCATATCCTATCTTTTGTGAAACCGTATTGGATATCAGACCTTGTATTACATGAAAAAGGGTATAACCTATATAAAGGAGCAGAAGTATCAATATGATTCTTCCGATATAGTTAAAATCAATCCGGCCGTTCTTCTGTGTCATTCCTACATACAACTCGGTTGTTATAAGACCCATCTGCCTCGGCGAAAGTATATTAAAAACGGTAGAGGCCATGGAAAATATTACGGATAAAAGCAGAAAAATCCGATAAGGTTTAAGATATCTGAGTAATTTTTTCATCGCTCCTTTAAAGTCTTTGGGCTTTTCCACCAGTCTCATAGTGGCTCTCGGTCCGCCGCCTCTTCTGCCTTGCGGCGGTCTGTCATATCTTCTGTCAGACTGATTTTGTGTCGTCATACCAGCTCCTCCTTTGTCAATTGCGATGAAGCTATTTCATAATAGACTCTGCATGAGCTTAATAAATCATTATGTTTGCCCATACCTACAACTTTTCCCGCATCAAGTACTATTATCTGATCGGCATTCATGATAGTACTGACTCTCTGTGTAATAAGAATAACAGTAGAATCCAGTGTTTTACTTGCCAGAGCGGATTTCAGTTTTGACTCCGTCTGAAAATCCAGTGAGGAAAAACTGTCATCAAAGATATATATTTTAGGTGAGCCCGCAAGGGCACGTGCAATGGACAGACGCTGTTTTTGCCCTCCCGAAATATTGACTCCGCCTTGTGCTATAGAGTGATTGAAGCCGCCTTCGGTTTCATTGATAAACTCCGTTGCCTGTGCGATATCGGCGGATTCTGCTATATCTTCACGGGAAATATCTCGCCCGAAACTTATATTACTTGCTATATTGCCGGAAAACATCATGCTTTTCTGAGGGACATAACCGATACGGGAACGTAAGTCATGTGTGGAAAACTGTCTGACATCCACGTTGTCCACATATACGGTACCTTGTGTAACGTCGTAAAGTCTGGGTATAAGGTTAGCCAATGTGGTTTTACCGCTGCCCGTTGAACCGATAATTGCGGTCATCTGATTGGGTTTTGCGGTAAATGAAACATTATTGAGGGCAGGTTCCAAGGCGCCCGGATATGTAAATGTAACATTACGAAATTCTATTGTTCCGGTAGATTTTGGAGATTTTCTGTCTGATTCCGAAGGGTCTTGTATGCCAGGTTGAATATCCGATACCTCATTTATTCTTCTTACCGATACCATGGCTCTCGGAACTATTATGAACATCATGCTGAGCATCTGAAAGCTGAACAATATCTGCATGATGTACTGAATAAATGCCATAAGGTCTCCGACCATTATGGATGAGTCTGCGACCAGTGATGCTCCCAGCCACAATGCCACTAAAGTGGTAATGTTCATTATAAATATGGTCATGGGTTGCAGCACGGACATTATACGACCTATAGCAAGGTGCAGTTTTGTCAAAGTAACATTTGCATCATCGAATTTATTATCCTGAGTTTTTTGTGCGTTGAAAGCTCTTATAACTCTGATGCCGCTCAGTCCTTCTCTTGCTATAAGGTTAAGTTTGTCTATGTTTACCTGCATCTGATTGAATTTAGGTATGGTGAAAATAAAATTCAAACTCATTACCATTACTATAGCGATACTGGCAATTACAAGTATCCAGGATAATCCCTGTCCGTATCTTATGGCCATAATAATACCTCCGATAGCCATCATAGGTGCGGTGATGGCCATTCTGAGAATCATATCGAAGAAACGTTGTACATGACTCACATCGTTGGTGCAACGTGTTATAAGAGAGGCTGTGGAAAACTTATCAAATTCCGATAAAGAAAAGGATTGGACTTTAGTAAAAACCGCATCTCTTAAATCCGCAGCGAATTTCGCAGAGACATTTGCGGAGGTATATCGTGCTATAATCTGGCATATAATACCTACTAATGCAACAGCAAGCATTATTCCGCCGGTTTTAAGTATAAATACGGTATCTCCTGTAGGTATCCCCGTGTTGACTATTTCCGACATGTAAGCGGGCAGATACAGATTGGCCATGGATTGTGCGAATGTCAGTGCCAAAACCAGAGCAACCTTCCACCAGTCTTTTTTTAAAAACTTAAGTAGTTTTTTCAAGTTTTACTCTCCTTTATCCAAGATATCACTGGATTGATTAAGCAGTGATATTAATTGTAATGTTTTTTCTTCAGTCAAAGCAGATATGAGATTATCCGCCTGTTCCAATTCTTTTGCAGCCATATTGGCGAATATCTGATATCCTTTATCGGTAATACGGACGGGAAGTCTGCGTCTGTCTGAAGCATCCAGTGTTCTTACTATCAGTTCTTTCTTTTCTAAAGATTTCAATACAGCCGTTATATAGGATTTTGACAGATTTGATTTGCAACTCAAATCGGAAGGGTATACAAGGTCGTTTTTCTCTGTCTGTATCCTTTGGATTTTCCTCAGCAGAATAAATTCATGAAGTATAATGTCGGCAGATATTCTTTTTTTTCGGAGTGACAACGTGAATCTGTGAATTGCGTTCAGAAGTGCTTCATTTAACTGTTGTTGCTTGGTCATTTTCCTATCTCCAAACTAATTATTTTACAAAATGAATAGTTCATATATTGAATTATATTTATGCTCTTTTTAAAGTCAATATAAATATATGTTTAAACTATTATTTTATATTCATTCTGTTATAATTAACCTGACGAGGTTTATACATGGAATTAACGGGAATTGAAAGAATTGCAAGGATACTGAAAAGGCAACCTGTAGACAGGATAGGTCTGTATGAACACTTCTGGTCGGATACACATAAAGCATGGGGAATAGAAACCGATATAGAAGAACGACTGGGCTTTGATATGACGGAACTGTGGGCATTTTCCATGGTTGCCGATTTAAATCACGGAAGGATTACTGTTGATGAAGATGAAGACACAGTTACACAGATAGACGGTAATTATGCGACACTGAGAAAACATAAAAAACATGATGCAACACCCGAGCATGTGGGGTTTGAAATAGACTCCAGAGAAAAATGGGAAGAAAGAATTAAGCCGTTACTTACACCTTCGGAGCAGCGTATCGGTTTTGAAAGATACAGAGCAAAAAAACAGTATGCCAAAGAAAGGAATATGTTTTTTGTCTGGTCGGGAACCAATGTATTTGAGTTGATACACCCTCTGACCGGACATGTCAATATGCTCATGGCGATGATTGACGATCCCGAGTGGGTGGAAGATATGTGCATGACATATGCAAAACTTACAGTGGAACTCCAACAGATATTATTTGAAAAAGAGGGTTATCCCGACGGTATCTGGTATTATGAGGATATGGGGTTCAAAAACGCTCCCTTTATATCCAATGCAATGTACGATCAATTCCTTTATCCTGCACATAAATATACAATAGACTATGCAAAGAGTTGTAATCTTCCGGTTATCATGCATTCCTGCGGATTTGTGGAACCTCTTATACCGGGAATGTTAAAAGCCGGAATCGACTGTTTACAGGTAATAGAGATAAAAGCCGGCATGGATTTACTGAGAATTCATAAGAACTATAAAGACTGTCTTTCCCTTATGGGAGGAATAGATGTAAGAACACTTTACACAAATGACAGAGTTATTATCGATAAGGAGTTGGAGAGCAAAATACCCATAGTTAAGGAAGGATACGGATATGTACTGCATTCCGACCATTCCATACCCAATACGGTAAATCTGGATACATATGAGTATTTCGTTAAAAGAGGATTAGAATTAGGAAAGTATTAACGGGAGGAAGAAATTTATGAGTAAAAAGGATAACAAAAAAAAGAAAGTGCATCTCATATGCAATGCGCATATTGACCCTGTATGGTTATGGAACTGGGAAGAGGGAGCGGCTGCCACAATTTCCACATTCCGTTCCGCCGTCAGGTTTTGCAAGGAGTACGATGAATTTGTTTTCAATCATAATGAATCCTTATTGTACGAGTGGATTGAGGAGTATGATCCCGATTTATTCGAGGAAATAAAGGAGTTGATAAAAGCCGGGAAATGGCATGTAATAGGAGGATGGTATCTTCAGCCTGACGCCAATATGCCGTCCGGTGAATCTTTTGTTCGTCAGATAGAGGAAGGCAGAAGATATTTCATGGAAAAATTCGGTGTTGACGGAGGGAAAACGGCAATTAACTTTGATCCTTTCGGGCACACAATAGGCTTGGTGCAGATTTTAAAGGATGCCGGTTATGAGAATTATATCGTATCGCGACCGGCTAAGCTTATATACGACGGCAGCAGTCTGAATGATAAACATATATTATGGAAGGGATATAATAATAAATCCGTAAATGTATTTAAGGCTACAACGTACGGTTCCAGATTGGGAGAGTTTCTTGCCACTAAATATGATTATCTTTATGAAAACCAAAAAGACAAGAAAGACATCGGAATGTTATGGGGAGTGGGCAACCACGGAGGCGGTCCGTCTAAGAAAGATCTGGATGATATAAGGGGGTTGATGAAACAATCGGATGACGAGATAGTACATACATATCCCGATAAGTTCTTTGAAGAGTATCTGCAAAGAAATCAAAACGACAGAGTTATTAAAAGATCGCTGCATTCTTTCAGTGTAGGTTGTTATACATCCATGGTGAGAGTCAAGCAAAAGCACAGAGAACTGGAAAACAAGTTGCTTTTATGTGAGAAAATGATGAGTCATGCAGTTTCCGACGAAGCACTGGAAAATTATGAACATCAGATGCTTCGCGAGGCATGGAAAAACCTTCTATTCTGCGAATTCCATGATGCATTGCCCGGCAGCAGTATACAGATAGTGGAAAATGATATTTTGAAGAGATTGGATCACGGATTGGATATAGCAGACAGATTGATATTCAGATCATATTTCCGTCTTGTTAAGGGACAGAAACCCGCGAAAGAAGGGGAGTATCCCGTTTTAGTGTATAATCCTCATCCTTACAGAGTCAGAACCATTGTAGAGTGCGAATACTGTCTTGCCGAACAGAACAGAGTACCCGATACCTTCTCTAAGGGAGATGTATTTGACGAAGAAGGCAAACTTGTACCGTGTCAGAATGAAAAAGAAAGTTCCAATATCCCTATTGACTGGATAAAGAGAGTGGCTTTCCAAGCGGATTTAGCCCCCATGTCGGTCAACAGATTTAACATAGTAAACAGATTAGTAGAGAAAAAACCTTTTGAATTGCCGAAAACGGACGAAAACTACATTTACTTTGATAACGGAACAATGCAATCAAAGGTAAATCGAAAGACCGGTCTTATAGACTCCTATAAAGTCAACAATATTGAATACATAAAGCCCGGTATGTGCCGGTTACTGGTAATACAGGATAACACCGATTCGTGGGGTATGACCGTAAGCTCCTATCAGAAAATGAAGGGAAAATTCAAGCTTGCCACTCCCTCACAGGCAGCTAAAATATGCGGTGTGGACAAGAAACAACCGGATTCGGTAAGGGTAGTGGAAAGCAACGAATTAAGGACTGTCGTGGAAGCAAGTTTCGTTTATTCTCAATCTTCGTGTAATATAAGATACACATTTAATAAAACCGACAACATTATCGGTGTTAATGTAAGAGTCTTCAGTCAGGACAAGAGTGTTATGTACAAATTAAGTATTCCCACCGTTCTGACCGGAGCAAAGTGCATCGGTAAAACGGCATACGGCAGAGATATTCTTATGACAAACGGTAATGAAAACGTATCTCATCAGTGGCTGATGTTGAAAAAGGGCACATCGGCTTTTGCGGTAATCAACACCGGTACATACGGTTCCAGCTGCAAAAGAGGTGAGATAAGAATGAGTGTGTTACGTACACCCGGTTACAGCGCTCATCCTATCGGAGACAGACAGATATTGCCGTTAGACCGATTCTCTCCCAGGATAGACATAGGTGAGCGACTGTTTGATTATTATCTGTGGGCTGGAGAATATGAAGAAATAAATGAAAATGTAGATAAAATCGCCTTAATTAACCATCAGAAACCTATCGTTCTTAATTTCAATCCCTCTGATAAAGGGAAAAAGGCTAAACCGTTCTGTTTATTGGACAATGAAACTGTGGAACTTGTTACGATAAGAAAATGTGAGGACAATGAAGGGTATAAGATAAGACTGTTTAATAACCTTGATAAAAAGAATACCTGTACAATCAAACTTCCGGTATTCGGATATGAAAAGCAAGTGAACTTTAAACCCTTCGAAATATTGACTTTCATTTGTTCACCGAAAGCAATGAAGAAGACCGGGCTTGTATAAATATCATGAAAAAAATATGCCTTAACGGTTGGTGGGATTTTTATCCGGTATACGAAAAAGATTCATGTAAAGAGATACCTGCACAAGGCTGGCTGGAAAAAGCCTACCTTGTGCCTTCCTTATGGAGAAAACCGCTGGATTGCGTTAAAACACCGGATGAGGAATATTTCAGAGAGTACAGACAAGAAGATTTGGAGAATATTGAAGAATTGCAATTTCTTTATGACGACTTCGGTTATCCCAATACATGGACTTTGACTAAAGAAGCATGGGTAAGAAGATATTTTGATATTGAATGCATTGAGAAAGAAAAACAATATATCATTTTACTGGAAGCGGTAATGCCTTATTCCGCTTTATACATAAACGGTAGAAAAATATCATCATTTGTACATCCCACTCTGCCTTATGAATCGGATGTGACAGGATATCTGAAAAAAGGACGTAATGAAGTTATAGTGCATATATACGACTATGAAAAGGATGAGTACGGAAGGTACATGACTCCGACCGGCACCATGTCGGTTGCGGACAATGCGGGAATCTGGCAGGATGTATTTCTTATTGAAAGAGCAAATGTATATGTCGACGATTGCTTTGTGAAAACTTATATTGACGACATGCGTATTGAAACGGACATATGCATTGCCAATTCTTCTCAAAGAGACAGAAACATTGTTGTAAAGTCATATATTCAGGACAAGTTAACAAAAAGAAAAGTGCTTGTATTTAAAGATACTTCATTATACTTGAGAAAGAACGATATCTATGATTTTACGGTTAGCCGCTGTTTCCCTGATGCCGTATTATGGGAACCTTCCAATCCGAAACTATATGAGTTTATAATCGAATTGTATGAAAATGAAAATGAGATATATAAACACAAGGTTAATTTCGGATTCAGGGAAATAAAGATAGAGGGTAAGCATATTATGCTGAATAACAAGCCTGTTCATCTGTTTTCCGACTGGGGACATAAAGTCACAACATATTGCTACACTAAGCAATGGATAGAAAGCTGGTTTCGTATGATTAAGGACGGGAATATGAATCATACAAGACTTCATACCTGTCCACATCCGTCTTTTATTCTGGATATGGCCGATGAGACAGGTATATTGATAACGGGGGAAGCAGGATTACACGGTTCGGGCGGTTATCAGGCTTCAAACAGCGATGAATATTGGATTAATGCCGAAGATCACATAAGAAGATTTGTAAAGAGAGACCGTAACCATCCTTCGCTGATACTGTGGAGTGTGGAAAATGAAATGCGTTGGAATCAAAAAGGTAAGGAACAGAAATATCCGGAAAAAACCATTAATAACCTTCCGAAACTGAAACAACTTATAAACACCATGGATCCGACCAGACCTGCTTATCATGAAGGAGACAGTTCGCTGTGGGATGAGACAAAACAGGATATCATTTCCCGTCATTACGGAAAGGATGCCGTCGGTGCGGACTGGTGGGACCAGTCAAAACCTCTGCATATAGGCGAAATGGCGTTATATCACTATGAAGGGCCCAATACTGCGCTTAATCTGATAGGAGATAAGGCATATATTGATCACAGAAATGTCGACATCTCTTCAGCTCTGGATGCCAAGATGATTATAGAATACGGAAGAACCGGAGGAGTTTGCTGTTTCGGTCCGTGGAATCAGTCCTGTCTTAAACTGATACGCACTGAAAAGCAAGACAGGATTTTAGAGTATAAAGATTTTACGGTACCCGGTATCAAACCTCTCAATGTAAAAGCACATACTTCGGAATTTGCCTTTTGGAAGAGAGGAAAAAACTATACCGTTCAAAAGTCATTTGATATACAAAAAGAAGCATTCAGACCTTTTGCGGTTATAGATTATTCATTAAGAAACGGATACTTTAAAGATGAACTGATAAAACGTACCGTTTATCTTGTAAATGACACATCTTCCGATAAGGCCGGAACAATCATTGCAAAGTACGGAAATGATATTGTTTATAAAAGAAATATAAGTATTAAAAAAGGATATGTAGAAAAATCCGATATAGAATTTCCCGCAATTACCGATAACGATTCATATATCTCCCATATGAAAATTGCTTATGAGTTTACATCGGAAAATACTTTATTGGACAGGCAGGAGATAGATATATGTGTATATGACATGCAGTCGGATGAGTATATGTATTATCTGAAAAAGATTAACAAAAACAGAATTACCCTATTCAATGACGAACTGTTTACGGACAGTATATCAGAGACGGGAATACAATGTATTAATACGGACAACTTGCATTCGGTAAATAAACAAAATACCGATATACTTATAATAACAAAAAATGCAATACAGGATAATGATACAATTCACAGGGATATTGCTTCACTGTTAGATGAGGGTGTAAAGATATTGTTGATGGAACAGAAAATATCAATATTTAAAGATATAAAAATTGTTAATAAGCCCGTTCTTACCGCTTTTAAAACAAATACAAAAGATAAATTGAAAAGAGTATATGACAGTCAGTTATGTTTCTGGGGTGACGATCCTTATGTGAAGATCTCAAGTGATGCGTATGTATCGTCATATTTATATCAAAAATCCGATGCGGAGGATGATATATCGTATATATTGGAAACGGGCGAAGGCAGTTTCGGAAGGGGAGATTTATCTTACTCGCCTCTTTTAGTGCTTAAATACAGGGATTCCGTATTGATTGCAAATCAGATGGATATAACGGATAAGATTAATGTTATACCGCAGGCAAATCATCTTTTTGTATCTCTTTTAACGGAGTTGTCGTACCGAAACAATAGAAGTATAGGAAAGAGGGTAAATACATATATACTTGATGGGGATGAATATGACAGTTTTGAAGAAATAAAGGAAAATGTAAAACAAGGAGCGGATCTGCTGATAAACAATCTTACGGATAATAATGTAAAGTGCTGGAACGATCTTATAGGTACGGAAATTAAATTATTGAAAAAGAATGATATATTCAATTGCAGAATAAAAAAGAAGGATAGAATTGTTAACTGTATTTCAAATTATGAACTGAACGGTATAAACACTTATTCTTACAGTAAGAAAGATTCCAAAAACTATAATCTGTGTGATTATGTAATTATAAAGAATAAAAATTTAGTGACTGTTGCGGAAACATGTCAAAACAGCATGATGAAGGAATTGTTTGTATACAACGGTCATACGGAACTGAGAAGAGCATATACAATATCAAAATACTTCTACTCGGAACAAAAAAAAGACGAATATGACGTAATATCATATATGAAGTACGGAAAAGGAAAGATATACTTTAATCAATTTAAAAATGACATTGACAATCCAAAGCACAAAAGATTGTTAAGAAGGATTGAACATAACATGTTAGGCAGTTGCTCTCATTCTTCGTTTGATTATGAAAAAACCGAAAGTGCCAAAAGCAGTGACGGTTATCCGATATATGTTAATTTATCCAAGGTTGTGATTAATGATTGTCTATGGGACCGTTATGTATCAACCACCGTAAACAATAATGAAAGAATGGCACACAAAAAGACAATAAGTATCGGTGAATGGCGGTTAACGGAGCTCAATTCAATCAGTAGTGATGAGAATGATATTTTAGATGATATATGTTACTTAATAACCTACAACATATTTTCAAGCGAACCGAGAAAGAATATCGGAAGTAATCTGGGTGTACCCAATCCGGAAGACTTAACATTTCTTCATGTAACCGGCAACGGGGTTATAAGGCTGGCAGTAAACGGACAGGACTACGGAAAGAAACAGTGTATTGATAATTTATGTGTTTTTTCCGATATATCTTTGGAAAAAGGTATCAATTATGTAATGATGGCATGGTTTCCGGAAAGAAAAGACAGCAATATTAAGATTGAATGGAAGAATATTAACTTAAAACCGGAAAGCAATCTGGAATTTTTCAATTAATTAAGTGATTTAGCAATCTGACATTATGCAAATAGCAAAAATACTGATAATATCGTATAAAGTTATTAATAAAAACATAGAATATTGTAAAAATGTGTAAAATACACATTGCATATTTGTTTTTTTCTTATTATAATAAACCTGTCCAGTAAATTTATAATTTTAAAAAGAGGAGGGAAAATTATGAAAAAAGTTAAGGTATTAAGTTTGGTGTTATGTTTAATCCTTGTCTGCTCGTTAGTTTTTACGGCATGCGATAAGAAGCCTACCGAAACAACTACACAGAAGCCGACAGAGACAGTAACAACAACAGCAACCGAAACCCAAGTTGTCGAGGAAGAGCCGAAAGAGGTTGAAAAGCCCAGAAGAATGGATATGACGGTTCTGTACTACTATGGCGATGCAACGGACAATGCTTCACAAAAGTTGGCATTTAAGTTGTATGTATCACGTACGTACGGTATCGATATGAATTTCCATACTCCTGCAAGAGACCAGTACATAGAGACAATCAACCTTCAGGCAGTATCCGGAGACTTGACAGGTCTTGTATATCTGTTTACCGGATATGAAATGATTGCTTGGGCACAGGAAGGTCTTATCCTTGCTCTCGACGAATTTCTGAAAGATAACGAGACATGGAATACCATTATTTCCGAGGATTGGAAAGAGCTCTATACATGGGACGGTCATGTTTGGGGTATTCCGAAAGGCAGTGACGGACATCCTTCATACTTCATCAGAACTATGAGAGGTGACTGGCTTGACGCAGTAGGAATGAAGAAACCCGAAACAATAGACACGTTCTATGAAGTAGTAAAAGCCTTTACGTACAACGATCCCGACGGAAACGGTGAGAACGACACCTGGGGATTCTGCTCCAGAAACGTATGGCTGATGCAGGATATGTTCCAGGCACATGATGCACGTATCAACCACGTTGCGGACGTTCTGCCGATATGGAATCCTAACAAGGATATCTGGGAAGACTCTGTTCTTAAGCCGGAAATGGCGGAAACGGTAACATTCTTACGTAAGTGCTATGTAGAAGGACTTGTACATCCCGAATTGTTCTCCATGAGTTCGACAAACGTCAGAAACCTTGTTTCCAACGGATATGCCGGATCCTGTTACTATTGGGATACATGGCTGATTGCATGGGAAAATGCCGTCAAAAAGCATACCTCCACAGCTTACATGGTAGGTATCGGTGCAATCTCCAAGAACATTACAACCAAGATTAATCAGTGGGGCGGTAATGCAGGTGGCGGTGCTCCGTATTGCTTAATGGCAAATACCGAACAGCCCAAGGAATTCATCAACTGGTTTGTAACGTTATTGTGGGGATCACCTGAATCGTTCTTTACATTCAGATATGGTATTCCTCAGGCGGACAAGAAAGGAAAAGAAGGATTCTTCCTTGACGGAAAGACTGTTTACTTACTGTTCTGGCAGTACAATGCTGATACGGATACCGTCGTCAATGTAAGCGGCACACCGAATATTACAGACGGACATCCGGGTTACGCTCTTGACGTAGGTGCATTCGGATTTACATCCGCATACAACTCCGGAAAACCCGATTGGGATGCTAACCAGATTAATGTCGGTGCTGCTAACTTGAAGAGAAGATATGATATTCTCAACGAGTACAATGACGGAAGATTATACATACTTCCTGAAAGCATGAAAGAGCCCGATATGGTAGCATTCACATCAATCAGCGGTGAATGGGGTAAAGCAGGTTTGAAGTATGTCTCCGACTGTATGGTTGAAGGCATTGATCCAAACGATGCTCTTAAAGCATATCTCACGGTTGTAATGGGATTCAACCCGCAGGCAATACTGGATGAAATGAACTCAAGATTAGGAAAGACCACAGAACAGAACTATAATGCTGTTTGGACAAAACTGAACTAATCAAGTCAAAGAAAAAAAGAGACTCGGGAAACCGGGTCTTTTTTTTTTATAATTCCGAACGTATTAATGCTTAACATAGATTTAATATAATTTAACATAGATTTAACAAAAAATTAAAAAAGATTTATCTGAAATACTTGTAAAGATTCGGGCTTAGGAGTAAGATAATAATAGTTGTATTCTTTTTATATATATTATTTACCCGTTCGAGTAATTAATATAAAATTTTTCAAAGAGGAGGAAAAATTGTGAAAAAAATTAAGGTATTAAGTTTAGTGTTGTGTTTAATCCTTGTCTGCTCGTTGGTTTTTACGGCATGCGATAAGACGCCTACCGAAACAACTACACAGAAGCCGACAGAGACAGTAACAACAACATCAACCGAAACCCAAGTTGTCGAAGAACCGAAAGAGGTTGAAAAGCCCAGAAGAATGGATATGACGGTGCTGTACTATTACGGTGATGCAACAGACAATGCTGCACAAAAGTTGGCATTTAAGTTGTATGTATCACGTACGTACGGTATTGATATGAATTTCCATACTCCTGCAAGAGACCAATACATAGAGACAATCAACCTTCAGGCAGTATCCGGAGACTTGACAGGTCTTGTATATCTGTTTACCGGATATGAAATGATTTCTTGGGCACAGGAAGGTCTTATCCTTGCTCTCGACGATTATCTGAAAGATAACGAGACATGGAACACCGTTATTCCTGAAGATTGGAAAGAGCTCTACACATGGGACGGTCATGTTTGGGGTGTTCCTAAAGGACAGGACGGAACTCCTTCATACTTCATCAGAACTATGAGAGGTGACTGGCTTGACAAAGTAGGAATGAAGAAACCCGAAACAATAGATGCATTCTATGAAGTAGTAAAAGCCTTTACGTACAACGATCCCGACGGAAACGGCGAGAACGACACCTGGGGATTCTGCTCCAGAAACGTATGGCTGATGCAGGATATGTTCCAGGCACACGATGCACGTATCAACCACGTTGCAGACGTTCTGCCGATATGGAATCCTAACAAGGATATATGGGAAGACTCTGTGCTCAAACCGGAGATGGTGGAGACGGTAACATTCTTACGTAAATGCTATTTAGAAGGACTTGTTCATCCCGAATTGTTCTCCATGAGCTCGACAAACGTCAGAAACCTTGTTTCCAACGGATATGCCGGATCCTGTTACTATTGGGATACATGGCTGATTTCCTGGGAGAATGCTTGTAAGAAACATACACCTTCAGCTTACATGGTAGGTATCGGTGCAATCTCCAAGAACATTACAACCAAGATAAATCAGTGGGGTAAAGGTTGCGGAGCTCCGTATTGCTTAATGGCAAATACCGAACAGCCCAAGGAATTCATCAACTGGTTAGTAACGTTATTGTGGGGATCACCTGAATCGTTCTTTACATTCAGATACGGTATTCCTCAGGCAGACAAGAACGGAAAAGAAGGATTCTATCTAGACGGAAAGACCGTTTACTTACTGTACAATCAGTATAATCCGGATACGGATACTGTAACGAATGTAGGTACACCGAATATTACAGACGGACATCCGAGCTATGCTCTTGACGTAGGTTCATTCGGATATACATCCGCATACAACTCCGGGAAACCCGACTGGGATTCTAACCAGGTTAATGTATCTACTGCTAACTTGAAGAGAAGATATGACATTCTCAACGAGTACAATGACGGAAGATTATACATACTTCCTGAAAGCATGAAAGAACCCGATATGGTAGAATTTACATCAATCAGCGGTGAATGGGGTAAAGCAGGTCTGAAGTATGTCTCCGACTGTATGGTTGAAGGTGTTGATCCGAACGATGCTCTTAAAGCTTATCTCACTGTTGTAATGGCATTCAACCCGCAGGCAATACTGGATGAGATGAACTCAAGATTAGGAAAGACATCCGAACAGAACTATAATGACATATGGTCTAAGATGAACTAATTGAAACAAGAAAAAAAGAGACTCGGGAAGCCGGGTCTTTTTTTTTGTTTCTCAAATTTCCAATGTATAAATATTTAACATAAGTATGCTGTTATTTTATATATAATTAACATAGATTTTACATAATAATATTCGATAAACTTGAATATTATGGATTATAATGCTAAAATTATAGAGTCTATGTCATATAAAGGTATATTAACTGCTTTTTAAGTAGTGATATATAAATATTTTTTAAGGGAGGAATTTATGAAGAAAGTTAAGGTATTAAGTTTGGTGTTGTGTTTAATCCTTGTCTGCTCGTTGGTTTTTACGGCATGTGATAAGAAGCCTACCGAAACAACTACACAGAAGCCGACAGAGACAGTAACAACAACAGCAACCGAAACCCAAGTTGTCGAGGAACCGAAAGAGGTTGAAAAGCCCAGAAGAATGGATATGACGGTGCTGTACTACTACGGTGATGCAACAGACAATGCTGCCAAAAAGTTGGCATTTAAGTTGTATGTTTCACGTACATACGGTATTGATATGAATTTCCATACTCCTGCAAGGGATCAGTACACCGAGACAATTAATCTTCAGGCAGTATCCGGAGACTTGACAGGTCTTGTTTATCTGTTTACCGGATATGAAATGATTTCTTGGGCACAGGAAGGTATTATTCTTGCTCTCGATGATTATCTGAAAGATAACGAGACATGGAACACCGTCATTCCCGAGGATTGGAAAGAACTCTACACATGGGACGGTCGTATCTGGGGTATTCCGAAAGGACAGGACGGAACTCCTTCATACTTCATCAGAACTATGAGAGGTGACTGGCTTGACGCAGTAGGAATGAAGAAGCCCGAAACAATAGATACGTTCTATGAAGTAGTAAAAGCCTTTACGTACAACGATCCCGACGGAAACGGTGAGAACGACACATGGGGATTCTGCTCCAGAAACGTATGGCTGATGCAGGATATGTTCCAGGCACACGATGCACGTGTAAACCACGTTGCAGCTGTTCTGCCGGTATGGAATCCCAACAAGGATATCTGGGAAGACTCCGTTCTCAAGCCGGAATTTGCAGAGACATGCACATTCTTACGTAAGTGCTATGTGGAAGGACTTGTTCATCCCGAATTGTTCTCCATGAGCTCGACAAACGTCAGAAACCTTGTTTCCAACGGATATGCCGGATCCTGTTACTATTGGGATACATGGCTGATTTCCTGGGAAAATGCTTGTAAGAAGCATACACCTTCAGCTTACATGGTAGGTATCGGTGCAATCTCCAAGAACATTACAACCAAGATAAATCAGTGGGGCAAAGGTTGCGGAGCTCCGTATTGCTTAATGGCAAATACCGAACAGCCCAAGGAATTCATCAACTGGTTTGTAACGTTATTGTGGGGATCACCTGAATCGTTCTTTACATTCAGATACGGTATTCCGCAGGCAGACAAGAACGGAAAAGAAGGATTCTATCTCGACGGAAAGACCGTTTACTTACTGTACAATCAGTATAATGCTGATACGGATACTGTAACTAATACAGGTACACCGAATATAACGGACGGACATCCGAACTACGCTCTTGACGTAGGTTCATTCGGATATGTATCCGCATATAACTCCGGAAAACCCGACTGGGATACCAACCAGGTTAACATCAGTGCTGCTAACTTGAAGAGAAGATATGATATTCTCAACGAGTACAATGACGGAAGATTGTATATACTTCCTGAAACAATGAAAGAGCCTGATATGGTAGAATTCACATCTGTAAGCAGTGAGTGGGGTTCAGCAGGAAGAAAGTATGTATCAGACGTTATGGTTGAAGGCATTGACACAAACGAAGCTCTCAAATCATATCTCACAGTTGTTATGGGATTTAATCCGCAGGCAGTGCTGGATGAGATGAACTCAAGATTAGGAAAGACTTCAGAGCAGAACTATAATGCTATCTGGTCTAAGTTTAACTAAACAAAACAATGAGAAAAGACTCGGGAAACCGGGTCTTTTTTTATATGAATAAAATATTATTAATGTGAATTTATTATATAATATTTAAGAAATAATTTCATAAATTTAAAATACTGCCTACTGTAACTTAGAAATACGGTATTGCATAATATCCGATGATAATGTATAATTCACTGGAAAATAACACATGTCGGTGAATTTATGTATGTTGCGTTAATCGTTGTACATAAAGTTGAAGCCGGCAGAGGAAAAAACGGAGGATTAATACATGTCAGTTATTTCAATGAAACAACTATTGGAGGCTGGAGTTCATTTCGGTCATCAAACAAGAAGATGGAATCCCAAGATGGCTGAATACATCTTTACCGAAAGAAACGGAATTCACATTATCGATTTACAAAAGACCGTAAAACAAATAGAGAAGGCATATGATTTCGTAAAACAAATAGTTCTTGACGGTGGAGAAGTATTATTTGTGGGAACAAAAAAACAGGCACAAGAGTGTGTTGAAGAAGAAGCAATCAGATGCGGTATGTTCTATATCAACACAAGATGGCTGGGAGGAACTCTGACAAACTATAAGACAATGGAGAAGCGGATTGAGTATCTCAAGAAACTTCATCAGATGGAAGAGGACGGTACATTTGATTCGTTACCGAAGAAAGAAGTAATTAAGCTAAGAGCGGAAATGGAAAAACTGGAAAAAAACTTAGGCGGAATCAAAGATATGCACGGAATTCCCAATGTGCTTTTTGTCGTAGATCCTAAAAAAGAGCGTAATGCTGTATTGGAAGCGAAAAAACTGGATATCCCCGTAGTGGCAATTATAGACACCAATTGCGATCCCGATGAGGTTGATTATGTTATTCCGGGTAATGATGACGCAATAAGAGCCGTTAAACTTATTACAAGTGTAATTGCAAATGCCGTTATTGAAGCAAATCAAGGTGAAGCATTCTCTGTTGAAGATGAAGAAGAGATTGATATGTCGCAACTCACTGAAGAAGAGCTTCTGAAGGCAAAGCATGATGATAAAAAATTTAATGAGCCAAAAAAAGAATCTAAAAAAGCCGAAAAAAAAGATGAATCTTTGAATGAAATAGTTCAGGAGGCTGAAGCATCAATTGAAGAAATAGCAGAAGTTGCTGAAGAAGTAATTGAAATTGCCGAAGAATAGTACATGGAGGTAGTATGATGATAAGTGCAGGTTTGGTTAAAGAATTACGTGAAAAAACCGGAGTCGGTATGATGGAGTGCAAAAAGGCTCTTGTAGAGGCAAACGGTGATTTGGAAAAAGCCGTTACAATTTTGAGAGAAAGAGGTTTGGCTAATGCCGAAAAGAAATCCGGAAGAATAGCCGCTGAAGGTATTGTTGCATCATATATCCATGGCGGCGGAAGAATAGGTGTACTTGTAGAAGTAAATATTGAAACGGATTTTGCCGCTAAGAATGAAGATTTCCAAGCATATGTAAAGGATATAGCGATGCAGATAGCAGCTTCAAAACCGGAGTATGTAAAGAGAGATCAGGTTCCGACGGATATTATTGAAAACGAGAAAGCAATTCTACGTACTCAGGCATTAAATGAAGGTAAACCGGAAAAAGTTGTTGATAAGATGGTTGAAGGCAGAATAGAAAAATACTATAAACAGGTATGTCTTATGGATCAGGCCTACATCAGAAACCCGGATATCTCCGTTCAACAGTTGACAAATGAAATAATTGCTAAGATAGGAGAAAATATTTCGGTAAGAAGATTTACCAGATATGAAATGGGTGAAGGGCTGCAGAAGAAAGAAGAGAATTTTGCTGACGAAGTAGCAAAACAAATGAATAAATAATACTAAAGGCACTTATATGTGCCTTTTAAATTGGAGAATGATATGGATTATAAAAGGATACTGGTTAAACTGAGCGGAGAGGTTTTTGCCGGACCGAAGGGAGAAAACCTGGATACCGAGATGCTGATGCAGATTGCACAAGCATTAAAAATTCTGAGGGATGAAGGAAAAGAAATAGCTGTCGTTATAGGTGCCGGCAATTTTATAAGAGGAAGAAGTATAAAAGGTATTGTAAGGTCCAGAGCGGATTCCATGGGTATGTTGGCAACCGTTATTAACTGCATAGCATTGAAAGATGCACTGGAGAAAACAGGTCTGGATGCTGAAGTCTATTCGGCCATAAGTATGAGCGAAATTTGCAAAACCTACAGGAGAGACGATGCTGTACGTGATTTAAGTAACGGTATTATAACTGTACTGGGCGGAGGCACCGGAAACCCGTATTATTCAACCGATATGGCGGCAGTTTTACGTGCTATAGAAATTAATGCCGATGTTATACTATTTGCCAAGAATGTTGACGGTGTGTATGATAAAGACCCCAAGGAACACAAAGATGCGGTCAAATATGACAGAGTCACTTATTCGACAATCCTCTCTCGTCAACTGAATGTAATAGATATGGCTGCTGCCGTTATGTGTAATGAGTTTTCCTTGAGATCGGTCCTTTTCGAGCTTAAGAAACCCATGAATATAGTCCAAGCAGCAAGAGGCGGAAATATAGGGACTATTATTGAAAAATAACTTCATATTGTGTAAAATATATCTAATATATTAAACATAAAGGAGTTATTGCCATGATTAGTAAAGATGAATACAGCAAAACTACGGAATTGATGTCTCAGGCAATTGATGCATTCAGCGAACAGATTTCAGTCATACGTGCCGGACGAGCAAATCCGTCTGTTCTCAAAAATATATATGTGGATTATTACGGTCAGAAGACACCGTTACTGCAGATAGGCAATATTTCTTCTCCGGAACCCAGGTTGTTGGTTATTCAACCTTGGGATACAAGCATTATGAAAGACATAGAGAAGGCCATAATGGCTTCGGATTTAGGTATTAATCCGCAAAGTGACGGAAGAGTAATTCGTCTGGTATTCCCGATATTATCGCAGGAAAGAAGAAACGAGTTAGTGAAAAGAGTCAAAGCATATGGTGAAGATGCAAAAGTAAGGATAAGAAACATACGCAGAGACGATATGGACAAGTATAAGAAGCAGAAAAAGGATTCCGAAATTACAGAGGATGACTATATTATTATTGAAAAAGATATACAAAAACTTACAGACGAATCTACAGCAAAGATTGATGATATAGTAAAAGAAAAGACCGATGAGATAATGGAAGTCTGATATCTCTTACGGAAACGGAGAATTTAACGTTATATGCAATTACCGCAACATATCGCCATTATTATGGACGGAAACGGAAGATGGGCAAAACAGAGAAATATGCCGGTCAGTTACGGACATAAGTGTGGTGCAGATGCAATACAAAATCTGATAGAGCAAAGCGACGAGTTGGGAATAAAATATATTACGGCTTATACTTTTTCTACGGAAAATTGGAAACGTCCTAAAAGTGAAGTTGCCTATCTGATGACGTTGCTTCAGGATTTTTTGAATGATACATCAGGTCGTCTGGAGAGATCAAATATACGTATTAAATTCATCGGTTCAAGGGACAGGATAAAAAAGAAGATGGTTGAGAGCATGGAAAGGATTGAAAAAATATCCGCTAACAAGACCGGTCTTACTTTCATAATCGCATTGGATTACGGTGCCAGACAGGAGATAACTCAAGCGGTAAAGAAAATATGTACAGATGTAAAAGCCGGAACTTTAGACATTTCGCAAATTGATGAGCAACTGATAAGTGATTATTTATACACAAAGGATATTCCCGATCCCGACCTTATAATACGCCCGAGCGGAGAAAAGCGATTATCCAATTTTCTGTTATATCAAGCATCATACTCGGAGTTGTGGTATTCGGATATTTTATGGCCGGATTTCACTATCGAACATCTGAAACAGGCCATAACGGATTACAACGGCAGGAAGAGACGATATGGAGGAAGAACGGATGAAGACTAGAGTTATAAGCGCTTTGTTTGCGTTATCTATATTAGTGTTTATATATGTTTTCCCCGGATTGCCCACATATATAGTTCTTTTTTTGATATCCGCATTGATGTTTTATGAATTTCTTCATGTGACAAACGAAAAAGTTACTGTGGGATATTATATTATTTGTTCTTTATTCACTCTTTTATACTATGCAAATCTCTATCTGACCATCGGGTTATCAATAATACCTCAGGAATATCTGTATACACTTAATATTTTACTGACAGTCTTTTTTGCACTTACAATTCTGTCAGCATCAATGTTCTATAAAATAAAGACATTCAGAGAAGTTACATATACCATTTTCGGTTACATATATACCGTTGTATTACTATCGTTTGTTGTCCTTATACTGAAGATGGAAAAAGGCGGATTGCTGTTTGTCTATGTATGGTTGGGAGCTTTCGGATGTGATATATGGGCTTTTCTCATCGGTAAAAGATTCGGTAAAACCAAGATACTTAATGAAGTAAGCCCGAGTAAGACATTGGAAGGGGCGATAGGAGGAGCGGTAGGCTCCATATTAATGATAACCGCTTATACAATAATAATTAACAGATACTTCAATGCGGAAATACCTTGGTATGTGCTTGTAGCATTGTATATAACATGCGGTATACTTAGTCAGTTCGGCGACTGGTGTGCTTCATATATAAAAAGGCAATTCAATGTAAAGGATTTCGGAAAGATAATGCCCGGGCATGGAGGAGCGCTGGACAGATTGGACTCCTTATTATTCATTTTGCCGTTCATCTATTCAATCTTTCTCATATCGGAGTTTAAATGATGAACGTTCTAATCTTAGGTTGCACAGGTTCAATAGGGGAAAATACCGTTAAAGTCTGTAAGGATATCGGATACAGGATAATCGGTGTTACCTGCAAAACAAGTTATACCGGGCTTGCGGATATTATTGAAAGGTATGAACTTGGAGATAATCTGAAATATATAGGTATTTCCGATAACGAAAGTTGTGACAAATTTAAATTATTGGGATTGAACTTAAAGGCGAAGGTTTTCGGCGGTGAAAAAGCTAATATTCATTGTATACAAAGTATGAAGTATGACATCATTGTCAATGCTCTAAACGGCAGTAACGGTATAGAACCTTCATACTATGCCGTATCCAATTGTAAGCGGCTTGCATTGGCAAATAAGGAGACAATCGTAGCGGCAGGAGATATAATTCTTGACAGAGCGGCACAATATTCCTGTCAGGTTGTGCCCGTCGACTCGGAACACGGAGCAATCTTGCAATGTATAGAGCACAATCCGATAAAAAGGATTTATATAACCGCAAGCGGAGGTCCGTTCTGGAATTTGGACAAAGCACAATTATCGAAAGTAACCGTAGAGCAGGCATTGAATCATCCTGTATGGAAAATGGGGACAAAAATTACCATTGACAGTGCGACTATGATGAATAAAGGCTTTGAAGTTATTGAAGCATCGAAACTGTATAATTTGACAAAGGAAAAGATAAAAGTACTCATACATCCGCAAAGTATAATACATTCCATGGTGGAGTTTTACGATAACAGTATAAAGGCACAACTGAGCACATGCGATATGAAACTGCATATACAGTATGCATTAACATATCCCGAGCGAATTAATAACGGATATGAGGAGTTGGATTTAACTGAATATAATCTTACTTTCCATAAACCGGATTTTGACAAATTTAAGTGTCTTAAACTGGCATATGAAGCTGTAAAAGAAGGTAATTCGCTCGGAACGGTAATAAATGCAGCCAATGATGAATGTGTCGAATACTTTCTGAAAGGAAAGATCGCCTTTACCGACATAGCGGATATTATTGAGAAAGTAATGAATAAACATGATAATATAAAAGCCGAAAGCATTGAGGACGTTTTAAGTATAAGCGATTGGGCTAAAACGGAGGCACGCATATGAGTACTTTCACCAGTATCTTAATTGCACTACTGGCGCTCAGCATAATAATAATAGTACATGAATCTGGGCATTTCTTCGCAGCGAAAATATCCGGAATTAATGTATTGGAATTCAGTCTTTTCATGGGACCTAAAATTTTCAGTAAAAAAATTAAAGGTACGGTATACAGTATAAGAGCTATTCCCATAGGAGGTTTTGTCGCACTGGAAGGTGAGGAAGATAATGTAGTCAGTCCGACATCTTATTCTTCCGCAAAACCGTATAAAAAGATTTTTGTATCGGTTGCCGGACCGCTATCCAACATAATTTTTTCATTTTTGATTCTTACAATTCTATTCAGTTTCACAGGTTATGCTCTGGATACAAATACGGTCATTGTACCGGACGGACCGTTATATGAAGCGGGCTTAAGAGACGGCGATAAGATTATATCCGTAGATAAAAAAGCAATAATAGATCCTTCGGATATTAACATGGTTCTTTATCCTCTGAAAGAAGCGGAAGAGATTGAAGTCGTGTATGAACGAGAAGGCATTAAAAATATCGTAACGGTGGTTCCGGTAAAGCAGGGAGGAAAACGTATAATGCTCAATATTTCCACAACTAACGCCGATACCGTTATTGTGGAGATAAAAGAAGACTCCAACGGATATATTGCCGGGTTGAGATTAAATGACAAAATCACTCACATTAATGATATTAAGATTAATTCACCGAGAGAATTACGCGAACAGGTAAATGCCAACGGAGAAGGGCCTGTTAAAGTCACCGTATTAAGAGGTGAAGAAAAATTGTCATTTGTGTTTGATACGATAGAAACCGAATCAACGGAATATCTGGATCTGGGAATATATTATTACAGTACGGAGATTAATGTATTACAGGCGATTAAACATGCGGTATTGTACTCCTTTTCCGTTGTCAAAACCGTTATTGTATCAATAGTCTGGCTTATAACCGGAATTGTGAAAATGTCGGAAATGATGGGACCTATAGGTATAATATCCACAATGGGAGAACAGATAAAGCAACCCACATTTGTGCTGTTCATGCTGAATCTTGTAAATATGATGGCATTTATATCCATAAATCTGGGAATTATGAACCTTATACCTTTTCCCGCACTTGACGGCTCAAAGATAGTTATACACTCCATCGAATGGATAATGGGAAAACCTTTTAATCAGGATAAGATGAAGTATGTTACACTTGCGGGATTTGTGTTGCTTATACTGCTGCTTGTATTTGTCACTTTTAATGACATTGTAAGGTTGTTTAAATGAAAACTTTTAATGAAAAAAGAAAAGTAAAGAAAGAAATAAATATCGGCGATATTACCATAGGCGGAAAAAATGATATCGCTATTCAGTCTATGACAAATACGGATACAAGAGACCTGAATGCAACCGTAAATCAGATTGCCCGATTAAAAGATGCTGGTTGTGATATAGTCAGAATATCGGTTTTTGATAATGATTGTGTAAGTAATATTCCATTGATCAAGAAAGCCGTTGAAGTACCTCTTGTTGCGGATATTCACTATAATCACATACTGGCAATAGAAAGTATAAAGGCCGGAATTGATAAAATCAGGATAAATCCGGGTAATATAACCGATAAAAACGACATAAAAGCCATTATTAATACTGCAAAGGAATACAAAGTTCCTATAAGAATAGGTGTAAATACAGGTTCTTTGCCAGAGCATTTGTACGATATGTATAACGGTCCGACATCTGAGGCTGTATTGCATGCAGTAAAAGACCAGGTTGATATGTTCTTAAACTATGATTTTGATAATATTGTCATAGCGGCAAAATCGGTCGATGCAATGCAGACGGTGGAAATATACAGGAAGCTCAATGAAGCATTTGATTTCCCGCTGCACACAGGTGTAACCGAGGCGGGCAGCTATATAAAAGGGACAATAAAATCTACCGTTGCATTATCAATACTGCTTGACGAAGGGATTTCCGATACAATAAGAATCTCTTTAACGGACGATCCGGTTAAAGAAGTAACTGTAGCGAAAGATATTCTGAAATTTACGGGTATTAAAGAGTACGGAGTTAATATAATAAGTTGTCCTACATGCGGAAGGACTAAGATTGATATAATAAAAATAGCATCAATCATTGAAGAAAGGACCAAGCATATCAAAAAAAATATTGTTATTGCCGTTATGGGATGCGCGGTTAACGGTATAAATGAGGCGAAATATGCCGATATAGGTATAGCCGGCGGTGATGGAAAAGCGGTCCTGTTTAAAAAAGGAAAGAGACTGAGAACAATTCCGGAAGACAGAATTATTGAAGAACTGCTTATTGAGATTGAAAAATGCTGAGTGACGACATTAATATCATAAAATTCAGATATGAAAAGGAAAATCATACTCTTTTCATAGAATTATCTGTAAAGAGATATATATTTTTCCGGGAAGAAACTGCATTAAAAAAAGATATAAGGTCGGAATACAATATAGGAAAGGAATTTTCCGATATTGTTTTTGATTTTATTGATGTAACATTTAATAAAGAAAAAACAGATGAATACATAGAAGATATTTATGAAAATTTGTTTAATGAGTTCAATTATTTGATTCTCTATAAATCTACAATGAACTATGAAATAAAGAGCAATACCGTATATATTTTCCTACCGAAAGAGGCAAGTATGATTGCCGATATGTCCAAGATAAATGCCTATCTTTTCAAGTGTTCAAAACGTTTGGGAAATGACGTAAGATTCATTATTTCTGAAACCGTCAATGAAGATGCGACTAAAATAAGGGATGCATCGATTGCCGGTATACGGAATGAAAAACCTGAGGTAGTAATGCCTCAGCCTGAAGAGGAGGTGATTGAACAGCCGTCAGGAAGGAAAATTACACGTATTTGTGAACTGGACAGTAATTCCTACAAAGTGGTAATAGAAGGTACAATCACTTATGTGAAAATACATAAGAATCAAGGATATCAATTGTTTGAGTTCGGTGTAAATGATTTAAGCGGTTCCATAGTATGTAAAAGGTTTTTCAGTAGAGAAAAAGACAGGAATATAATAGAAAAATACGAAACAATTATTGTGGAAAATAAATATGTCAGTGTTTCCGGAAAACATCAGATTGAGAAGAATTCACCCAGATACTTTATAAATGCAGACAAAGTAACCGAGGTCAAATTGGGTGTCAGAACCGATAAAGCAAGAATTAAACGAATTGAGATGAATATTGATACCGACCATGTTAATGCCGACTTGCTATTAGAACAATTAAAAAGATGGAAACATAAAGCCTTCGGAATAATGCCTAAAGAAAATATTCAATCATTTGTGGATATTTACAGTAAAAATTTTGTTAACAGACAGAAACTGAAAATGATTTTAGGGGTTACGCTGAATGTATTGATGGATGATAATACCGCAATATTTAATCCATATAAGACAGAGATATCACAAAATATATGTGCAGGTTATGTCAAAGAAGATAATATTTTCATTAGCGATATATCCGATAAAACAGCAAAGAGAAAGGAAGTATTCAAAAAGAACGATTACATCGGCATAAGAAATTTCTGTGAACAAAAGGCTCTTTATATTTTCTCCGAAGCCGATGACGATTATGTTGCGACAATGTTGGCAAAGATCGGAATAACCGTTATCAATGTAAAGAGATTATTTGAAATATTGGAGAAGAAGACATTTACGGTAAACACGCTGCTGCTCAGATTAAACGCATCATCGGATAATATTCAAAGCGCTGCATACAATGTTTCCGGCATATTAAATAAATCCTTTGATACATATGAAGAGATATGTATAAATATTGCAAACAATAATGTTAAGAATGAGAATATGAGTGTTTATCCGCTTTCAGTTACAGTAAAGAACAAAGAAGGCTTAAGAAATCTGTATAAAATACTGACAAAAAGAAACTGTATCTGGAGTATAGTTCCGAGGAGTTATCTTGAAGCACACAGACACGGTTTGTTGTTAGGATCTTCCGATGCGGACGGTGAATTATATTCAATGCTTTTACAGGATGCGGGTACCGAAAGTATATATGCCAAAGCGGCTTTCTATGATTATGTCAATCTCCTGACAGACAGACATGCAGAGTTGCTTAAAGAAAAGAATATAATTAAAACAATAAATGAATTCAGGAATTTTAATAAATTCTTATACAAATGTGCAACTGAGTGTAATGTTATTCCGATAGCCACATGTTTTTCAAAGGACATTTCAAAGATAGAATTTATGACTACCAACGAAATGTTATCGGAATTCTCATATCTGGAAAAAGAAAATGCGTACAAGGCAGTTGTTGAAAATACCGTATTACTGGATGCAAAAATAGAAAATGTTCCTCCCATTATCAAATCGGATTATAAGGATGATATTATCAGTATCGCATATTTGACCAACATGAATGATAAGACGGAAGCATATGAGAAAGAATTTAAGATGATAACCTCGGAAAAAACCGCAGGGATTTTAACGGTTATTAAACAACTGATAGAGAGTTTAAAAGATAAAGACATAATGTTCCGTATCGAATCGACTCCTGCACCGTATATTTTAAGTAAATTATTAAACGATGACAGCTATAATTATCTTCTTAAAAATGATTTCAAGATACATGTTCAAAATGATGCATATGATGATGTATATGAAATTCTAAAAGAATTATGTACCGATCACAGGCCCTTCTCGGTTAAATATGACAGATATACGGCAATACACTTACTTCCTTTGGAACATACTATATATGATTTTTCGCCTATGGTTATGAGAAATAATGAGATGGTAACTCTTTACGATAATGAAGTATTGCGAAAATATTTTTCCACATTCATTTTACAGGCGGATGAGGATATGCAGATGATAAGTAATCTCTTAAAATCAACAAATGTCTATCCGACAGATGACTTGATTGGTGCAATGACATATGATGATATCGGTTCCATAACAACGGACAGTAAAACACATGATATATTGACCATGATTAAACCGGCATCGAGTATGGAATTTGTTCGTTGTGTAGGCCTTATATACGGACAAGGTTGCTGGTATGATAATGCGGAAAGACTGATTCATGAACGACTTACGGATATATATGACGTCATATGTTTTAAACACGAACTTGATGACGAGAAAAAAGATGATGATATGCATAAGGAATCTAAAAGAAAGATTAAATACTGTATTACATACGAGGAAGCATTGATTCATTCCAAAAATATGATGATATTAAAATGGTATCATGATAATTATCCAAAGCAATTTCAGTTTGAATATATAAACAGGTATAGGGACTTAGATACACCGGAAAATCATTTTATAATTAAAAAAGCCGATATATCCGATTCATTAAAAAGCAGGTATCTGCATGATGAAGAATTAACTGCAATTACCCAACCGTTAGATGTAATAACATATTTAGACGATAAAATGATAGATAATATTATAATTAACAGACCGTATTCCAGTGTGGATGATTTTGCTTTAAGAAATCGAATAGATTCCGAGTTATTGGAAAAGCTTAAAACCGACGGTTATCTGGACAGTCTGGATAAAACGGATCAAATCTTAATCACTGATATATGTTAGGTATATCAGGCATGAAAACTGGAAGTTGACAAAGAAAATCATATATGCTAAATTAAGATAGTACAAAAGAGTGGCTCGCCACTCTTTAATTTATGATGAGGACAAAATGAGTAAAAGTATAGCAAAACAGGCGTTGGAAATAGCAGCCGGACATGCGAAAAAGATGAATATTGAAGTGTTGGATGCGGAATATGTTAAGGAAGGTAATGAGAGATATCTCAGAGTGTATTTGTATAAACCCGAAGGTATTTCCGTTGATGATTGTGAGTTTGTGCACAAAGCTATTGATAAGGAAATTGATGATCTGGATATCAGAGAATCATATTATCTGGAAGTGAGTTCGCCGGGATATGATAAGAATTTACGTACGGAGAGAGAGTTTGAGATATATATGAACAGTGAAGTGGAAGTTTCTTTATATAAAGCTATGGATAATCAAAAGAAATTTACGGGAACTTTGAAAGATAGAGATTCGGAAAACACGACTCTTTTAATTAATGATTCCCTGAAGATTTTTGATAATAAGAATATTGCAAAGATAACCCGAGCATTTAAGTTATAGGAGGAATGAAATGAAAAGAGAGTCTGTATCGGATTCAAGACAAAACACTGATTTAATTGATGCGATAAAGCAAATAGAAAGAGAAAGAGGTATAGATTCCGAAACTTTGATAGAAGCTATCGAAGCGGCATTGGCATCGGCATATAAGAAACATACAAAAACGGAACAGAATATCGAAGTGAGTCTTGATGTGAACACCGGACAGGTGAAACTGTTTAAAATAAAGAATATCGTAGACGAGATTGAAGATGAAGAAAATGATATGCTGATTGATGAAGCAAGACAATATGCGGATGTGGAAGTAGGTTATTGCCTGAAATTTGAAGAAGAAATGGTACCGAGAGATTTCGGTCGTATTGCCGCACAAACCGCAAAACAGGTCATTTTACAGAGAATAAAAGATGCCGAGAGAATTAAAATACTGGATATATATGAGAATAAGCTTAAGGAGATTGTTTACGGTGTCGTAAGAAGAGTGGAAAACGATACGGTGTATCTTGATTTAGGTAATTCCGAAGCGATTATGCCCAAGAAGGAACAGGTACCCAGTGAACGTTACGGAGTTAATTTCAAGTTCAAAGCTTTTGTTTATGATGTTAAGAAAACCAGCAAAGAACCTAAAATATTTGTTTCCAGAACACACCCCGACCTTATAAAGCGCCTGTTTGAAATGGAGGTACCGGAAATTCAGAGCGGAATAGTGGAAATTAAGGATATAGCACGTGAACCGGGTGCAAGGACAAAAATAGCGGTTTACTCAAATGACCCGAATGTTGATGCCACCGGTGCATGCATAGGACATAAAGGAATAAGGGTTTCCAATGTAGTAGAGGAATTAAGAGGCGAGAAGATAGATATCATAGAATGGAGTCCCAATCCGGCTCAATACATATCATCTGCATTAAGTCCTGCGGATGTTTCCAGAGTGGATGTTATTGAAGTTGTAAATGCCGAAGGGGAGAGTGAGATAAAAGCAAGAGTCACCGTTCCGGATAATCAATTATCGCTTGCTATAGGTAAAGAGGGACAGAATGCCAGACTGGCCGCAAAACTTACCAACTGGAAAATTGATATCATTCCCGAAACGGAATTAAGAAGAATCATTGAAGAGCAACTCTTATCGGATGATTTACTTGCCAAAGACACAAAACCGGTAAGCGAGTTGGATGCTTTGTTTGATCATCCCGCCGAAAAGGAGAAAGATGAAGAGTAAAAAGATTCCCATGAGGATGTGCTTATCATGCAGAATAATGAAACCTAAGAAAGAATTGATTCGTATTGTGCTTACGGAAGAAAATAAAGCAACTATGGATTTGACAGGTAAGAAGAACGGACGAGGAGCATATATTTGCGATGATTTACAATGTCTGAACAAAGCAAAGAAATCCAAAAGCATTGAAAGAACATTTTCCATAGAGCATGATGATACTATATACAACGAGATGGAGGAATACATAAATAGAAAAGAATAATATTCTGAAAATGATAGGATTGGCAATAAAAGCCGGAGCAGCGGTAACCGGTACATCCGGTTGCATAACACAAATAAAGAAGAAAAGAATAATGCTTGTTTTTATGGCTCATGATTGTTCGGATAATACAAGGGAGAAGATATTAAGAGCAATAAAAGAAAAAAATATAGAGATATCGGAGATGTTTTCCAAAGAACAATTAGGTAGTATTATAAACAAAGAAGAAATATCAGTGATAGGAATAAGCGATGTAAATTTTGCAAAAGGTATAAGCGACAAGATAACCAAGGAGAACTAAATGGGGAAAAGAGTAAACGAGTTAGCAAAAGAAATAGACAAGAAACCGAGTGAAGTTCTAAGAAAATTAGAGCAGATGGGTATCGAATCTAATGTCAATACTGTTTTAACAGATGAACAGGTGCAGATGATTTATGATATTTACAGAATAAAGAATCCTGCAACCGGAAATAAGGTCAGAGCAACCGTAATAACTTCGTCTGATGCCGCATCACCTGTCAAAACCGTTGTAGTTAAAGCTCCCGTTAAGCCGAAAACAAAAACCGAGCATAAAGACGAAAGTGATAAACCGATGGTTGTTGTTGTAAAAACTACCAAGGGCGGCGAAACCAAATCCACAATCAGACACATAAAGCAAGAACCGCAAAAAAGCCCGGAAACAAAGAAAGAAACACCTCAAAAACCCCAGGAAAAGAAAGTAGTCGTAGTTAAAACACCTGAAGTTACTGTTCCCCAAAAAGAGAGTGCCGGACAGACGGCGAAACCGTTAAAAGCTGAAGAACAGGAAATTAAGAAGCCTCAAGTGGCGGCACCTCAAAAAACCGAACAAAAGACATCGGATAAGGAAGTTATAACTAAAAAGGAAGACAAAAAAGAAAAGACCTATATAGAACAAAAAGCATATAAAGACAAAACATTTATTCCGAAGGAAAGAACCGATAAGCCCTATCCGCCGAGGGATACCAGAACCGATAAAGGCTCATATCAACAAAGAGACAACAGGACAGACAGACCTTATGCACAGAAACCGGGCGATAAAAAGAGCGGATATACACGTACCGATTTACATGACGGTAAACAGAAACCTGCAGCCAGGAGGACGATTGACAGGGATAGCGATGACGATACTTCTACAAGAATTGAAAAGCCGAGGGTAATAAAGAAAGAATACATAAAAAAAGATCAGGAAAAGGTACTGAATAAAGAAACAAAGAAGGAAACAGCCGTTGCAAGATCTATGGCTTCAAAACAAACTAAATATGAAAAGAGAGAAATATTAACTCCGAAAGGTGCAATAGATACTTTCATGCTTACGGATGATGAACTGTTCAGTACATTTTACAGAGATGGCGGAACAAGAAGGAAAAGAAAAAAAAGAGATGCAAGTCAACCCAAAATTGAAGTACTCAAGTTTGTAAAACTTCCTCCGGAAATGACTGTTAAGGAATTTGCGGAAACCATTAAGAAAACAGGTTCCGATGTATTATCCAAATTGCTGGATATGGGATCAGGTATTATGAGTATAAATGAAAGTATCGATTTTGATACGGCTGCTTTAATAGCCGATGAGTTCGGTATCACATGTGAAATGGAAAACATTATTACAGAAGAAGATATCTTATTTGATGACGATAAAGAATGTGATCCGAAAGATCTTGTAGAGAGACCTCCCGTTGTAGTTGTAATGGGACATGTTGACCACGGAAAAACGTCATTATTGGATTATATTAAAAATTCCAATGTTGCAGCTACCGAAGCCGGAAGAATTACTCAGCATATAGGCGCTTACAGAGTTAAAATAGGTGAAAGGTATATTACATTCCTGGATACTCCCGGTCATGAAGCATTTACCGCTATGAGAAAAAGAGGAGCGGATGTAACAGATATAGCAATAATTACTGTAGCAGCCGATGACGGAATAATGCCGCAGACAATTGAGGCTATAAATCATGCAAAAGCCGCAAATGTCAATATTATTATTGCTATAAACAAAATCGATCTGCCTACCGCAAATCCCGATAGGGTAATGCAGCAACTTATGGAGCATAATCTTGTCGCAACAAAATACGGCGGCGATATCGAATGTATTCCGGTATCCGCAAAAACCGGTGAAGGTATAGATACACTTTTGGATACAATACTCTTATCCGCCGATATACTGGAGTTAAAGGCCAATCCTAAAAGACAGGCAAAAGGAATTGTACTGGAATCACGTGTGGAAAGAGCAGGAACTGTGACAACACTTCTTGTTCAAAGAGGTACTCTCAAAAAGACCGACTATATTATCTCCGGAACATCGGTGGGAAATATAAGGGCACTTACAGATGACAGAGGAAATAGCATTGATTCTGCAGGTCCTTCAATGCCTGTAGAAATATTAGGTCTGGATACTCCTCCTGAAGCAGGTGAGATATTCTATGCCGTAGATGATGAGAGAACGGCAAAGTCATTAGCAGAGAGAAGAAAGTACGAACGTCAGATGGCTAAGACAGCTCATAAGCTTACTACTTTAGACGATTTGTATGAACAGATTAAGGCCGGAAATATTAAAGATCTTAATCTTATTGTCAAAGCCGATGTTCAGGGTTCTGTAGAAGCATTAACCGATTCATTTGTAAAACTTTCCGGTGACAAGGTAAAAGTGCATATTATTCATGCAGCTGTAGGAACTATTACGGAGACCGATGTAGCTCTTGCAGAAGTAACAAATTCCATCATTATAGGCTTTAATGTCAGACCTTTAGGTAATGTTACGGATCTGGCAAAAGAAGCTTCTGTGGATATAAGACTTTACAGTATCATATATGATGCAATCGAAGATGTTAAGAAGGCAATGGCAGGTATGTTGGAACCGTTAACAAAAGAGGTTGTATACGGTCATGCACAGGTAAGAGAAACCTTTAAGATAACCGGAGTGGGAACGGTGGCGGGATGCATGGTTCTGGACGGTAAAATACTCAGGAACACCAATGTACGACTGGTCAGAGACGGGATTACGATATTTGACGGAGCGCTCAGTTCACTCAAGAGGTTTAAAGACGATGTTAAGGAAGTAGCTGCAGGTTATGAATGCGGTATGTCCATTGAAAAATTCAATGATATAAAAATTGATGATATAATCGAATGCTACAAGATTGAGGTGGTCAAGAAGTGAAGACAAGAAGAGTGGAACAACTGAACAGTGAATTTAAGAGAGAAATATCTTCCATTCTTGCCGACGAGATAAAAGATCCGAGACTTACAGCTATTGTATCCGTTTTGAATGTTAATGTTACAAGAGATCTTTCTTATGCCGATATACATGTAAGCATGATCGGAACAGAGGAGCAGAAAAAAGAAAGTTTTGAAGCAATTTTAAGTTCGGCAGGATATATACGAAGATTGCTGGGACAAAGAATGAAGATAAGATATATTCCTCAGTTAAGATTCAAATACAACGATTATATTGAAGAGGGAATAAGGATAAGTAAACTGATTGATGAAGTTATCAAAGATAGCAAAGCAACTGAATAAAGATATTAAGAAATATGACAGTTTCTTAATATTGCCTCATATAATGGCTGACGGAGATACAATAGGCTGCTGTATTGCCATGGCCAGATATATTACTTCAAGAGGTAAAAAAGCATTAATGTTGTTGGAAGAAAAAATCCCGTATATATACAGTTTTATGGAAGATTCCTGTGACATGGAAGTGTATGTTCCCGATAAGGAGTATAACTTTGATGTTTGCATTGTATTGGATACAGCGGATATAAACAGATTAGGCAGACGAAAAAGTTTTCTGAAAAACAAGGTATCATATAATATAGACCATCATAAAACCAACGACGGTTATGCTATGTATAATTTTATAAATGCCGATGTTTCTTCAGTAGGCGAGATTATATATGATCTTTTTACTAAGATGAAAGCTTCTATTGACCATGATATCGCTCAGGCAATATATGTTGCAATTGCCACCGATACAGGCGGATTCCGATATCAGAACACCAATAAAAACTGTTTTATTATATCCTCCCGACTTATGGATTACGATATTAATGTGGAAAAGATATCCGAATGGGTGTTTGAACGTACAAGCATGAATAAACTGTACCTGTTTAAGAATACCATAAAAAACATAAAACTGTATTTTGATAACAGAGTGGCAATATCCGTTTTAAGACGTGAAGAATATATGCATCTTGATGTTGCGGATGAAGACTTTGAGGGACTTGTTAATGTTGTCAAGAATATAGAGGGTGTGGAAGTTGGGGTGTTCTTAAGAGAGCGAAACAGTGATAGAGAAGTCAAAGGGAGCTTACGATCCAATACGGATGAAATTGATGTATCCGTTATAGCTAAAACCTTCGGAGGAGGAGGACATGCAAGAGCAGCAGGTCTCAGTTGTAATATGACCTTAGACCAGGTTTATGACGGAATGATAGAAAAATTGAATGAAGTGTACGGATGTACGGAATAATCAATCTTTACAAAGAAAAGGGACTGACTTCGTTTAAGCAGTTAAATATGCTTAAAAGTGTTTTCCCGGGTATTAAAATAGGTCATACCGGTACATTGGATCCCATTGCGGAAGGAGTACTTGTTGTCTGTATAGGCAAAGCAACCAGGATAGCCGATTATATACAAGCACAAAAAAAGGTATACCGGGCGGAAATGTTTCTTGGTGTATCAACGGATTCTTATGATATTACAGGTAAGATATTAAGCATTAATTCGTCGGATGATATTTCTGAGACGGCAATACTGAATACAATTAAATTATTCATCGGAAAGCAATGGCAGAAACCTCCTGTCTTTTCCGCCAAAAAGGTTAAAGGGAAAAAATTGTATCAATACGCGGTAAATCAACAACCTGTGGAGATAAAAGCATCATATATCGAGATTCAAAATATCAGCAACATTTTAATAAACGATTATATTTACGAGAATACACCTGTGAAAAAGATTTCTTTTACTGTGGAATGTTCAAGAGGAACGTATATAAGAAGTCTATGCCATGATATAGGTGAAATGCTGAAAAAAGGCGGTACAATGTCGGCATTGACAAGACTGCAGGTGGGAAATTTCAAAATTACCGACAGCTATACAGTTGATGAAATATTAAAAAAGGCATCTGAAAATAATTTGCAGACTATCTTTACACCGATTGAAAACGCAATTGATATTAATGATATTTATTTGACTGCCGATGAAATTAAGAAGTATATTAACGGTGTTAAAATTGAGAAGAAACTTAAAAAGGGAGAATATATAATAAAGGATGTAAACGATACGGTTATAGGAATCGGATATATTGATGAGAATAATATATTAAAAGGGAAAATATTATTAAATGAAGATTATTAAAAGTGAAGACAATTATATATTTGAAAAGAGCAATGTCATAGCGTTGGGTAACTTTGACGGTCTTCATATAGCACATCGAAAACTTATAGAAACGGCGGTAAGTATTGCAAGAAAGAACAATCTTTTATCACTTGTCTATGTCTTTGACATACATCCTATGACGATAGTGGGAAATACAAAACAACGACTTATAACCAATCTTGAGCAAAAACTGGAACTGATAAGCGGTCTGGGTGTGGACATTATATATATTCAGAAATTCGATTATGAATTTTCCAAAATGCAACCTGAACATTTTATAACCGATATATTAAAAAAACGATTATCCTGTGCTTATGCCGTTTCCGGCTACGACTATAAATTCGGATATAAGGCTGAAGGCGATACGGATACAATTAAGAATATCGGCAGTAAGCATGATATAAAAGTAAAAATCCTGGAAAGAATTGATTATCTGGGTCAGCCGGTAAGTGCATCAAGAATAAGGGAACTTTTGGAAATCGGTGATATACAATATGTAAATAATTTATTGGGAAGAGAGTACCAAATCAGAGGAACGGTGGAGAAAGGCAAACTGATAGGCTCGAAAATCGGTTATCCTACCGCGAATATAATACTGAAAGATGAAATGCAGATACCGGCATTCGGAGTTTATCAGACAGTTACAACAGTTGACGGTATCGGATACGACAGTATAACCAATATAGGTAATAACCCTACTGTTAATAAAGAGGATATTGATAAAATAACATGCGAAACCCATATAATAGACAAATTCGGGCTGAAATTATACGGTAAGAAAATTTATATTGATTTTATAAAAATGATAAGAAAAGAGCAGAAATATCCCGATATTGAGGCACTTAAGAAAGCAATAGCCCGAGATATTTTACTTGTTAAATCATACTATAAGTAGTATACTCTAAAATACATACTTTATGTATTTAAGTACGGAAATGAGGTGTAAGAATGAAAAGTATAATAGCTTTTCCCAATCTGTTCGGAGGTATTGAGTTATCGGTTAGCAGAATTGCTTTTTCCATAGGCAAATTTGAAGTTTACTGGTACGGATTGATAATAGCAATTGCTGTTTGTCTTGCAGTTGTGCTGGTTTTAAAAAACGCAAAGAAATACGGTATAAATGAAGATGATTTATTGAATATATGTCTTATAGGTATTATTGTAGGAGTAATATGCTCAAGACTGCTTTATGTACTGGGACGTTTGGACAGAGATTGGACATTTGCAGATATATTAAATGTACGTGACGGCGGTATGTCCATTTACGGAGCATTAATAGGCGGATTTATAGCTACGGCAATATATTGTAAGATCAGAAAAATGAATTTTCTGAAACTGGCCGATCTTGTGGTTCCCTATATTGCTTTAGCACAGGCAATAGGCAGATGGGGTAACTTCATCAATAAAGAAGCTTTCGGTGTACCTGTTAATCCAAACAGTATTTTCAGTACTCTGGCTATGACAAGTATGAAAATAGGAGGCAATGTGGCCGGCTCAATAGAGGAAGAATTATTAAAATTAGGATTTGTTGATACCTCATTGGTAGCAACGGTAAACGGTAATACATTTGATTATATAGGAGTTCATCCGACATTCTTTTACGAGTCGGTCTTAAATCTCATTTTGTTTTTAGTTCTTATATTGGTGGCAAGGAACGGAAAGTACTTCAACGGTCGTTCATTATGCATATATATGGCTTCATACGGAATATACAGGTTTTTCATTGAGGGAATAAGGATAGACCCTCTATATCTGTTTGATACGGATATTAAGCTCTCACGCTTACTTGCATTGATAAGTGCCATATTCTTCGGAACATTACTGATTATTATATCAATATTACGTGCTAAAGATAAAAAGTTGTTTATAAAAGCTTTACTTGATGAGGAAGAAACAGATATAGGTAAATCCGACTATAAGGATCTCCTTGTAGATAAAGACACATATGTAAGTGAGAATAATACTGAGGAAACAACGGAGAAAGAAGAATCGGAAAAAGATATTGTATCCGAAGAAGAACAATCGGTTGACAAATAATAAGTTAAAGTTATAATAAAACAAGTCGGGGTGTGGCTCAGTTTGGTAGAGTACTTGAATGGGGTTCAAGGGGTCGCAAGTTCGAATCTTGTCACTCCGACCAGACAATCGATTATCTTCATGATAATCGATTGTTATTTGGAGGTTAAACAGGAATAATGCAATACAACGTTGAAGAATTTAAAAAACTGGCAATATCTATGGGTTTTTCCAATGCCGGACAACTTAATATGGATGCATTGGTTTTCATGCCTGAAGTTCGTCAGATGTGCAATTCCGACTCATGCACAAGTTATAATAAGAATTGGATGTGTCCGCCGGCAATAGGAACACTTGAACAATCCGCCGTTAAAGTAAGAGAATACAGCTTCGGTATGATTGTTCAGACAACCGCATTTATGCAAGACGAGTTTGATTATGAAACCATTCGGGATACACAGAAAAAACATAAAAATAACTTTTTTGAACTGGTAACATTACTCAGAAATAAATATTCATCGGTTCTTCCTATGGGAGCGGGTACATGTACGATATGCAATAAATGTACTTATCCCGATAAGCCGTGCAGATTTCCCGATAAGGCCATAGGTTCCATGGAATCATACGGGTTATGGGTCAGTAAAGTATGTGAGATGTCATCAATTCCTTACTATTACGGAAAAAATACCCTTACGTTTACAAGTTGTTTTCTGCTTAAATAGATATATGCAACAGTTGAAAATATTTAAAAAACACATACAAAACAGGTAAAATGATTATTTATAAAATAAATATATGAGTAATTGAAAAATTTCCCTTTATTTTTACATAAAGTGATAATATAATAGGAGAAAAGTCATTAGACTTACATATTAGTGTTAAATACAAAAGAAAGTCTGGTATGCAAATGATAAGCGAAATCGAACTTTTGGAGAATAATAAGATATATATTGCGGGAAGCATTGCTTCTGCTCCCGTATTCAATCATCAGATATACGGAGAGTCTTTTTATAACATAATAGTAGAAGTTCAAAGACTGAGTAAACAGACCGATATGGTACCTGTTTTGATTTCCAGTCATCTACTGGACATTGATTTATTAAAACCGGACACATTGATTGAGATTAACGGTCAGGTCCGTTCATACAATAATATTGATAAAAACGAAAAGAAGAGACTGGTAGTCAATGTATTTGCAAGGGAAGCAAGGATTTTGCAGACACTGGAAGGCATAGAAAGTTTTAATAGTGTTTTTTTTGATTCCTTTATATGTAAAGAGCCCAATTTCAGGATTACGCCTTTCGGCAGGGAAATATGTGACCTGCTTATAGCTGTAAACAGAGCATACAAAAAAAGCGACTATATACCCTGTATATGCTGGGGAAGAAATGCCAGGTACTGTGAGAATATGAAAGTAGGTACCCGCTTAAGAATATGGGGAAGATTTCAAAGCAGAGAATATGAAAAGAAAGATCATTACGGAAATATAGTAACCAAAACCGCCTACGAGGTGTCGGTTATAAAACTGGAAAAAGTAGAGGAGAACAAATGAAGATAAATATAGACGATTGTATACGTTTTTCAGACGGAAAAAAATTCGAAAGTATGCTGAGAAAGGCAAAAAAAGCGGACAGATTATTAAAAAGCGGAAAAGGTGCCGGCTCGGATTATTTAGGGTGGCTGGATTTACCTAAAAGAATAAAAAAAGAAGATATAAAGCTTATCAATAAAGCCGCTGCAAAGATTCAACAGCAGTCGGATGTACTTGTTGTTATAGGTATAGGCGGCTCCTATTTAGGAGCAAGAGCTGCAATTGAGGCTCTTACCGATGTCAGAAATATTAAAGGCACGGAAGTCATATTTGTCGGAAATAATATAAGCGGTAAATATGTTGAGTCTGTTTTGGAGTATCTGAAAGACAAAGACTATTCTCTGAATGTTATAAGCAAATCGGGAACAACCGTAGAACCTGCTATAGCCTTCAGAATATTCAAAGAAGCTTTATATGAAAAATATAAAGAAAAAGCTAAAGACAGAATCTATATTACAACCGACCCTGTTAAAGGTGCTTTACGGTCGATAGTGGAAAAAGAAGGATATACAAGTTTTGAAATACCTGCCGATATAGGCGGAAGATACAGTATACTTACACCTTGCGGTTTACTTCCCATTGCAGTAGCCGGTATAGATATAGAGCAGATGATTTCAGGTGCCAAAGATGCATTAAAGAATTGCACAGAGATGTCCGTAACATATGCGGCAGCCAGAAACTTGATGTACAAGAGCAAAAAGACCATAGAGATTATGGTTAATTACGACCCTTCCATGCACTTTTTTACCGAGTGGTGGAAACAGCTTTACGGAGAATCGGAGGGAAAAGAAAATAAAGGTATTTTCCCGGCAGGCGTAGATAATACCACAGACCTTCATTCAATGGGGCAATATATCCAGGAGGGAATAAGAAACATTTTCGAAACTGTTGTATACATAAAAGACGATATGTCCACAATAACCGTTCCAGATATATCAGATAACTCCGACGGTCTGGACTATATTAAGAATAAAAGCCTTAAATATGTAAATGAAATGGCTATGAGAGGAACCAAATCCGCTCATTTGGAAGGGGATGTTCCCGTTATTCTTATTGAATTGGAAAAAATGGATGCATTTACATTCGGTAAACTTATATATTTCTTTGAAAGAGCATGCGGAATAAGCGGATATATCTTAGGTGTTAATCCTTTTGATCAACCCGGTGTGGAAGCCTATAAGAAGAGTATGTTCAAATTATTGGGGAAACCGGGATATTGATTATGACGGAAAATGAAAAATCGGTAAAAAAGGCAAAGAAGACCAATACACGAAAATTGAGCAGTAAAGTTATTTTCATACTGAGTTTAGTAACGTTGTTTGTTATTTGTATTATTATCTCACTCATAATTTTCTTTAATTCCATGCATACATCAATTTATGAAACTCCCAGTCCCACTCCGAGTAAGGTTGCCGAGACCATTACTTTGCCTCCCAGTGAGACAACTTCAACGGAACCTGTCGAAACGCAAGTTACGGAAACACCGGCACCGACGCCTATACCTATGTATAAACCGCAGGATGACATAGAGTTTCTTCTTTTGTTCGGATTGGCCGAGTATGATTTAGCGGATACCATATGGATAGGAATTGTCAATAAAACTGACAATAAAATAGATTTTTTAAGTATACCCAGGGATACTTATCTAAGGTATAAGGACAGAAATAATCCCGATCATTGGAAGATAAATTCCTATTACAACAACTATGTGAATGACCAATGGGTAAAGACGAGCGACTCCGCATCATCCATGTATTTGATGGGTGCATGTGAAGCATTGCTGAATATAGATATGGACTATTATGTAAGGGTATCATATGACACAATAGAAAAAATTGTGGATTCCATGGGCGGTATTGAGTATGATGTTCCGTTCAGAATGGAATATTATGATTTAACACCCGGTCATGAACTTATAATCGAGATTGACGAAGGATTACAAGTATTGAACGGCGAGAATGTTGTTAAGTTTTTACGATTCCGTCAGGGAACCGGATATGATTACATTTCCGATATAGCAAGAATTAACAGACAACAGGATATGGTAAAAACCATAATTAAAAAGGCTTTCACATTATCCAATATATCCGCCGTTATTGAGGTTGCAAAAAATAATATAAGGACCAATTTCGGAAAAGATCAGCTGACTTCCTTTATAACATTCTCGCTTAGTCTTAACAGTGAAAAGATTTCTTTCCATACTCTGAGAGGTTATGAAGATATGGTCAATACTCAAGTAAAAGATTCGGACGGCAATGATATTATTCGCAGTTTCTATATATATTCCGATGAGGAAGTAAGAAAGCAACTGATATCTATATGTGAATAGCTTTCAATCTAAGTACCCTTACTATTGACAAATAACCGCTTTTGATATTAAATTAATCAGGATAAAGGATATATGCAAAACAAAAAGGCGTTTTAAAAGCATGTATCAAGATTTAATCGTCTTTTACAATTTATCGGTAAGAGACTTTTTTTAAAAGGAGGCCCAATGAAGATATCCATACCGAAGGGAACTAAAGATATACTGCCCGGAGAGATAGAGAAATATAAATATGTTCAGACTGCATTTGCAGATATGCTGGAAAATTTCGGATATTCACAGATAAGATTTCCTGTTTTCGAATACACTGAGTTATTTCAAAGAGGGGTAGGCGATACAACCGATATAGTACAAAAAGAGATGTATACTTTTAATGATAAAGGCGGCAGATCCGTTACATTGAGACCTGAAGGTACGGCATCGGTAGTCAGAAGCTATATAGAAAACGGCATGTCATCCAATACCCAACCTGTAAAGCTATACTATGATATTACGGCTTACAGATATGAAAATGTGCAAAAAGGCAGATACAGAGAATTTAATCAATTAGGAGCGGAAATATTAGGTTCCGATTCATGTAATGCGGATGTGGAAGTATTATTTATGCTGTACTCTTTCTTTAACGGATTAGGTATTCAGGGATTACATCTGAACATAAACAGTATCGGATGCAAAACATGCAGAGCGGAATATAACAGTATACTCAAAGAGTATTTTTCCGATAAAACGGATAACATGTGTGCGGACTGTAAAAGAAGATATATAACCAATCCGATGAGGTTGTTGGATTGTAAAGTAGATAAATGTATTGAGATTGCTAAAGATGCTCCCATGCTTTTAGATAATCTTTGTGATAATTGCAAGGAACATTTTTATAATGTTACGGCAGGACTGGATGAAATTAATATACCGTATATTATCAATAAAAGGATTGTCAGGGGACTGGATTACTATGTAAGGACGGTATTTGAGTTTATTGCGGAAGGTTTAGGTGCACAGAATACCGTTTGTGCGGGCGGAAGATATGACGGTCTTGTTGAACAGCTGGGCGGTACCGATACTCCCGGAATAGGTTTTGCCATGGGACTGGAGAGACTTGTGGAAACCATGAAGAATTCCGGCTTTAAGTTTCCGACTGCAAAAACCCCTGTAATTTTTATCGGTTACATAGGCGAAAAAGCATTTAAAGTAGCAAGAACTATTGCAAATGAACTGAGGCTTAAAGGAATATATTGCGAGATTGATATAAATGACAGAAGTTTAAAGGCTCAACTGAAATTTGCCGACAAAAAGGATGCTTTATACAGTGTTGTATTAGGTGATGCTGAAATAGATACAAATAAAGCAATTATTAAGAATATGAAAACACAGGAAACAAAAGAAGTCAGTATTGATTCCATTGTAAGAAGAGTTGTGGAAAATATAATATGAGGTATAATATGGAGAACATAAAAGGCTTAACAAGAACCGGATATTGTGCGGAATATGATATAAAAGATATCGGTAAAAAAGTCGTTCTTATGGGATGGGTTAACAGATCAAGAAACTTGGGCAGCATTATATTCTGCGATATGAGAGACAGGACAGGTCTTATTCAGGTTGTCTTCAGAGAAGAAAAAAATAAAAGTCTTTTCAATAAGGCGACCAATCTCAAATCCGAATATGTAATAGCCGTAACAGGTATTGTAAACGAGCGTGAAGATAAGAATCCTAATATAAAGACCGGAGATATTGAGATTGAAGCAGAAGAATTAAGAATATTGTCGGAAAGTGCCGTTCCCGCAATAGATATTGCCGAAAATACGGCTACAAATGAATTAATGAGATTAAAATATCGTTATCTGGATTTAAGAAAACCCAAGCAGCAGTACTATCTAATCATGAGAAATAAAGTTGCAAAATGCACCAGAGATTTCTTTTCGGAGAACGGATTTATTGAAGTGGAAACACCGGTTCTGACAAGAAGCACACCGGAAGGAGCAAGGGACTATCTTGTTCCGAGCAGAGTAAATCAAGGAAAATTCTATGCATTACCTCAATCGCCTCAACTTTTAAAACAACTGCTTATGATTTCCGGACTGGACAGATACTATCAGATTGTAAAATGTTTCCGTGATGAAGATTTAAGAGCAAACAGACAGCCGGAATTTACGCAGATAGATCTGGAAATGAGTTTCGTGGATGTAGATGATGTAATTGCAGTCAATGAAAAATTCATAAAGAAACTATTCAAAGAAACACTGAATGTCGATGTAAATATTCCTTTTGCAAGAATGACCTATGAAGAAGCCATGAACAGATTCGGCAGTGATAAGCCCGATTTGAGATACGGCATGGAATTAACCGATATTTCAGAATTGGTAAAAGATTCGGAGTTTAAAGTATTTTCCGATGCCTGTAAAAATAACGGATCGGTAAGAGGAATAAATGCAAAAGGCTGTGCGGATTTTTCCAGAAAAGATATAGATAAATTAACGGATTTTGTTAAAGACTACAGAGCAAAGGGTTTGGCATGGTTGAAAGTAGGAGTAGATAATGAAATCACCGGGTCCATAGTTAAATTCTTTGATAAGGAGCAGTTAACGTCTATAGTTGATGCGTTTAATGGCGAAGAAAACGATTTGATACTGATAATAGCGGACAGAAATGAAACTGTTTTCGATTCGCTCGGTGCACTGAGAACGGAAATAGCAAAGAGAATGAATCTTGCAGATCACGAAAGATGGGAGTTTCTGTGGGTTACCGAGTTTCCTTTATTGGAGTTTGATGAAGAAACAAACAGATATTATGCAAAACATCATCCGTTCACATCACCCATGGATGAGGATATACCGTTATTGCACACCCATCCGGAAAAAGTCAGAGCTAAAGCTTATGATATAGTCTTGAACGGTGAAGAGATAGGTGGAGGCAGTATAAGGATACATGATTCGGTCTTTCAGGAGGAAATGTTGGAAGTGTTAGGATTTACAAAAGATAAAGCACAAGAATCTTTCGGTTTTCTTCTGAATGCATTAAAATACGGGGCACCTCCTCACGGCGGAATGGCATACGGTTTGGACAGACTGGTGATGAGCATAACCAAAACCGACAATATACGCGATGTTATAGCTTTCCCGAAAATTCAAAGCGGTGCCTGTCCGTTAACCGATGCGCCTAATATCGTAGAGAAGAAACAGTTGGATGAATTGGGTATATGCTTGAAGGAAAGAAAAGATGAGGTTTAAATGTTACTTAAAACTATTATCAGTTTTTATAATACTTTTAAGTCTGATATTTATAAGCAGTTGCGACATTGTTAAGTTTCCCGTATATGTTTACGGTCTTATAGACACGGAGGGTAACTATCTTGTGCAACCGGAGTTTACCGGAATAAAGATAGGAAAGGAAGGTCTGTATCCTATAAGACAAGGTATTAACGAATACTATAAATGGGGATTTTGTGACAAGAACGGTAATATAGTAATAGAACCTCAATACAGAGATGCAAGCATGTTCAGCGAAGGAATGGCACCTGTACAAGTATATGACCAATCGGAATTATGGATATTTATAGATAAAGAGAACAATCAAGTATTTGAGAAGCAATTCAAATATGCTTTACCGTTCTCGGAAGGACTTGCATGTGTTCAATCGTCGGCAAGAGATTCAACATACAACTTATGGGGATATATCGATAAAACAGGGGAATATGTCATAGAACCTCAATTTCAGATTGCCGCTTCCTTTTCCGAAGGGCTTGCCAAAATACAGACAGGATCCGGATCGGCAGGTTTATGCGGATATATAGACAAGACCGGCGAAATAGTGATAGAACCTCAGTTTTCCTATGCGGGACTTTTTTCAGGCGGTTTGGCTTCGGTAAAACTGAGTATGGACCAGGAGACAAACGATGCCGGATATATAGACAGACAGGGTAATATAGTAATACCTTTAATATACTATAATACTTCCACATTCAGTGACGGATTGGCACCCGTACTTGCAGGAGAAACCTTCAAGGACGCACTGTACGGCTATATTAACGTTGATAATGAGATGGTTATAAAACCTAAATACTATATGGCATATTCCTTTTCCGAAGGTTTGGCGGCCGTTAAAACCGATTATTATGAGAACTCGGGATGGATGTATATAGACACTGAAGGTAAGCTTGTGATTAAAAATGACTACAGTTCGGCATCATCCTTTATAGACGGTGTAGCACCGGTCGGAATGGTGGAATACAGATGATGTTTAATAACCAATGGGATCTTTCAAATATAGTTGATATAAGCAACACCAATTTAGCGCAATCAATTTTAAAGCGTCGCAATATAGAAGACCTCAATACATATCTTTATCCTAAACTGAGTGATTTACATGATCCGTTTCTGCTTAAAGATATGGATAAAGCCGTTGAACGTATTATGCGTGCAATTGAAGATAAAGAATTAATTCTGATATACGGTGACTATGATACCGACGGTATCACGGCAACGGCTGTAATATATAGATTTCTAAAAAACTTGGACGCAGAAGCAACATACTACATACCTAAAAGAAGCGAAGGATACGGATTAATAACGGAAGTATTGGAGAATATACTGAATGAAGATATCGGATTGATAATAACGGTTGATTGCGGTATTCCGTCTGTTAAAGAAGTGGACTTTATAAATGAAATAGGAATAGACTGTATCATTTCCGATCATCATACAGTACAGGAAGAAATTCCCGATGCATATTGCATTATATCTCCGAAAGTTTCAAAATCTTATCCTTTCAATGAATTAAGCGGAGTCGGAATAGCATTGAAGATTGTGCAGGCTTTGTCCATCAAACTGAATAACCCGCAGGAATATGCAAAGTATATTGATTTGGCGGCATTAGGTACAATTGCCGATCAGGTACCGTTAATTGACGAAAACAGGACCATTGCCAAAATAGGCATGGACAGTATTCCTTTTACACAGAATGTCGGTTTGAAAGAACTGATAAGTCAATCCTATCCCAATGGAATCAATAAAGTAAACTCGTCTAATCTTATGTTTAATATAATACCCAAGATTAATGCATCCGGAAGAATGGAGTCACCGGAATATGCAATTAAACTGCTTATATCGGATGATTATGAGGAATGCAGAAAATTATCGGAAAAATTAATTCAATTAAACGAAGAAAGGAAAATACTCCAGAAAGAAATAACCGATTCGGTTCTGGACAAGATAGAAAGCAACGAAAGTATAAAAAATGATTCGGTTATTGTTCTTTATAATGAACAATGGGAGATAGGAATACTGGGAATAGTAGCTTCTAAAATAGTGGATAAATATAACAGACCGTGTATATTGCTGGGAGGTAACGAAAAATACTTCGGTGAGGAGAGAATAATAAAAGGTACCGGACGTTCCGTTGAAGGTTTCAATCTGATTGAAGCACTTATTCACTGTCATTCTTTTTTGGATAAAGATGTAGAAACATGCGGAGGTCACTATTTCGCAGCCGGTAATGAATTAAAGGAATCAAGTGTGGATAAATTTCGCAATATTATTAATCAATATGCAAAAGATAAGGGATTTACGGTTTCTGAACGAAAGTTGCTCAGTCCCGACTATAAAGTCAACATATCTGATATTAATGCGGATAATGCACGGATTCTGTCCTGTATGGAGCCTTACGGTTCGGAAAATGAATTAAATCTCTTCTACATAGAAGATATGATACTGGCAAATTGGCGCCTGATAGGCAAGACAAAAGATCATATGACTATGTCATTTAAAAAAGACGGCAGATATATGAACTGTATTTCTTTCAACAGTGCAAAATACAGCAAATTATTGCTTAACGGATTAAGTTATGATTTGGTATTCAAGATGTCCTTAAATACGGTACGGGATTCAAATTCATTTACCAAGGACGTCAGATATTACGTAAATTGCGAGATTGCAGATATGAGAATCAAAGATATTCCTTTAGCTATTATGGATGACTTGGTTAAGTATTCAAAATCTGATGCAAATATAGAAAGAGAGGATATAGCAAAAGTCTATAGATTGATAAGAAGCAATACTTTGCCCTTTAAAATAGAGTTGGAAACATTACCGAATATACCTCATTTTCTGATTTGCCTTGATATTTTGCAGGAATTAGGTATTATTAATTACAATAACATAGGTTACAAGTTCATATACATCAATGAACTGAATGACAGGAAAAGGAGAAATTTGACGGATTCTCCGACATATATGAAGACAAAGAAAACAAACGACAATGGAAGATTATGAGAAATTGTATGCAAAATTAATAGAAGAGATTAAACTGTACAATCCGAACAGTAATTTCGATTTGATTGATAAAGCTTATAAAGTAGCTCTTGAAGGGCATATGGAACAGAAAAGGGCCTCAGGAGAGCCGTATATCGTTCACTGTATTGAAGTAGCCAGAATAATTGCTTCACTGGAATTAAACTCCAAATCCATTGCAGCGGCAATGCTGCATGATGTTATAGAAGATACAAGATTTACCGCAAAAGATATAAAAGAGATGTTCGGTAATGAAATCGCACTAATAGTTGAAGGAGTCAGCAAACTTACAAACATACCTTTACATAGCCAAAAAGAGCAACAGATGGAAAATATCCGAAATATGTTCATGGCAATGAGTAAAGATATACGTGTAATAATTGTTAAACTTGCCGACCGGTTGCATAATATGAGAACTCTGGAGTATAAGACAAGGAAGAGTCAGATTGAGAAATCCAAAGAAACACTGGATATTTATGCTCCGATTGCTCATAGATTAGGTATGTCTTCTTTCAGAACGGAACTGGAAGATCTGGCTTTTATGCATCTTTATCCCGAAGAATATGCCGATCTCACAATGAAAATGGAGAGAGATAAAGAACAAAGATTTAATATGATTGATAGTATTAAAGGCGATCTGGAATCGGATTTGAAAAACAGCAATATAGAAGGCCATGTGGAAGGAAGAGTAAAACACCTATACAGCATATACCGTAAAATGATTTCACAAAATAAATCTCTGGACCAGATTTATGATATCTTCGCACTACGTATTATTGTTAATAATGTAAAAGACTGCTATTTTGCTTTAGGAATGCTTCATGAGAATTATAAGCCGATACCCGGAAGATTCAAGGACTATATAGCAATGCCCAAGAAGAATATGTATCAATCCTTACATACCACCCTCATAAACAAAAACGGAAGACCTTTTGAAGTACAGATAAGAACATGGGAAATGCACAGAGTAGCCGAATTCGGTATTGCTGCCCACTGGAAGTATAAACAAAAGATTGATGATGCGGAACAGTCATCTTCATTGGAATGGATTTCACAATGGATGGAATGGCAGAAAGAGACAAGAGATGAAGATGAATTTTACTCCAATTTAAAAAATGAACTTTTTGATATGGAGGTTTTTGTTTTCACACCTAAAGGAGATGTTATCAATTTGCCTCAGGGCTCAAATACAATGGACTTTGCATACAGTGTGCATTCCGCAATAGGTAACAAAATGGTAGGTGCAAAAGTAAACGGTAAAATGGTTCCCATTACTTATGTACTGCAAACAGGGGATATTGTAGAAATAATAACATCCAATACCTCAAAAGGGCCAAGCAGAGATTGGTTGAAGCTTGTAAAGACAAGTCAGGCAAGAACAAAAATTAAACAATTCTTCAGAAAAGAGCGAAAAGAAGAAAATATTGAAAAAGGAAAAGAGCAATTATATAAAGAAATAAGAAGACAAGGTCTTAATCCGTCAGAACTTCTTAAACCGCAGTACTATGAGAAAGTTCTGGAGAGATATAATTTTCCTGAATTGGAAGATGTAATGTGCGCAATAGGATATGGCGGTATTACTTCCAATAAAGTCATATCCAGACTGAAAGAAGAATATAAGAGACATAATAAAGAAGAACCGAAATTGGAGATACCCGAAGTTCCGGAGATTGTTAAAACATATAAAAGCACTGAAGGTATCATAGTAAGAGATATACCTAATTGTCTGTTAAGAATCAGTAAATGCTGCAATCCCGTTCCCGGTGATGATATTGTCGGTTATATAACAAGAGGAAGAGGTGTATCGGTACATAGAGCGGATTGCATAAATATAATCAATGATGAGGAATTTGCCGAAAGGAAAATTGATGTATATTGGAATATGGATTCCGATGATAAATATGAGACACGATTGGAAATAAAAGCTTATGACAGAGCCAATCTTGTTACCGATATAATGAAACTTTTATCCGAGCAGAAGATTCAGTGTAACGGAATCAAAGCAAGAATAGCCACAGACGGTTATGCGAATATTCATATTATTGTTATGATCAGGAACAAAGACGAGATTGCCGAGCTCAACAGAAAACTGAGAAAAATAAACGGAATATATGAAATTAACAGATTTTCAAAGAGGCAGAAGATAAGATGATAGCGGTTATTCAAAGAGTAAAAGAAAGTTCCGTATATATCGACAATGAAAAATACTCGGAAATAAAGTCAGGCTTAAATGTACTGCTCTGCGTTACACAGGATGACAGCGAATCGGATGTGTATTATCTTGCCGATAAGATAGTAAAACTTCGAATATTTGCAGACGAGCAGGATAAGATGAACCTGTCACTTCTGGACTTAAATAAGGAACTGTTGGTAATAAGCCAATTTACATTAGCGGCAGATACTAAAAAAGGTAACAGACCTTCTTTTACAAATGCGGCGGAACCGGAAAAAGGTAATAGATTATATCAACTTTTTGTAAGTTACATTAAAGAAAAGTATGATATTAATCCTAAAACCGGAGTATTTGCAGCAAACATGCAGGTTCATATAGTTAATGACGGACCGGTAACCGTTATTATAGACAGTACACAACACAGGAAATAACATATGTTTTTTGTATAAGAATAGGAGAAAATAAAATAGATACTGAATTAAAGATAATAAGAATAACCAGTCCGATGCTTTCATCCAATTGCTATATTTTGATATCAAAAGATGAAGCAACTGTAATTGATCCGTGTATTGAGCCGGATTTAATAGTGAATAGAGTTGATGAATATTCTGCGAAGATCGAGAAGATAATATATACTCATGCTCATATTGATCATGTATATTACGGTGATGACTTAAAAAAAATAACAGGTGCTAAAACATACGGACATATCGGTGATAAAGACTTGTACGGAAATGTATATAAAAACGGTGCCGTTCTTTTCGGAATGAATAAAAAATTTGATGTTTATGATATTGAACTGTCGGATAATCAGGTATTTAAAATTGGTGATAAACAAGCCGTTGTAATACATACTCCGGGACATACAATGGGCTCGATATGTATTCATGTCAATAACTCACTCTTTACCGGAGATACATTGTTTTATGAGTCGGTGGGAAGAACCGATTTAGGTACAGGCAATACCGATATGCTGATTGATTCTATTAAAAACAGAATTTACACACTTCCCGAAGAAACGGTTATATTACCTGGTCATGGAGTAAAATCCACGGTAGGACATGAAAGAGCCAATAATCCCTTTGTCTGATTGACACTGTTTGTTACAAATAGTATAATCAAAAAAAGTGTAAGAGGTGTGACATGGCTAAAATATATGATGAAATTTCCAGAACATTCAGCGAATATTTGTTGATACCCAATTTGACTACAAAGGACTGTTATCCCGATAATATCAGTCTTAAAACGCCGTTGACCAGATTTAAAGCAGGTGAGGAACCGGAGATATATTTGAATATACCTTTTACGTCGGCAATCATGCAGTCGGTTTCCAATGATACTCTTGCAATAGCATTGGCTAAAAGGGGCGGTTTAAGCTTCATTTACTGTTCACAACCTATTGAAGAACAGGCTGAAATGGTAAGAAGAGTTAAGAAATTCAAAGCGGGCTTCGTTATATCCGATTCCAATCTTAATCCCGACTGTACATTGAAGGATGTATTGGCTTTAAAGGCAAAAAGCGGACATTCAACAATACCCGTAACACATGACGGTACCTCTCAGGGAAAACTGTTAGGATTGATTACCAGCAGGGATTACAGGATATCCAGAGATCCTTTAGATAAAAAAGTTACGGATTTTATGACTCCTTTTTCCAAATTGATAACGGGAAAAATGGGTATTACTCTGAGAGAAGCAAACGATATCATATGGGACCATAAGTTAAATTGTCTCCCTATAATTGATGAAGAAAACAATTTACGATATCTTGTCTTCAGAAAAGACTACGATGAACATAAAGAAAATCCCATGGAGCTGTTGGACCATGAGAAAAGATATATGTGCGGTGCAGGTATCAATACAAGAGACTATAAAGAAAGGGTTCCCGCACTTGTTGAAGCCGGTGCCGATGTACTTTGTGTGGATTCGTCTGACGGATTCAGTGAATGGCAGTATGATACCATAAGATTCGTAAAAGAAACATATAAAGGTAAAGTCTTGGTAGGTGGCGGAAACGTTGTTGATGCCGAAGGCTTCAAATATCTGGCTGATGCGGGAGCGGATTTTATTAAGGTAGGTATCGGCGGAGGCAGTATCTGTATCACAAGAGAACAAAAGGGAATAGGAATAGGGCAGGCTACAGCGGTAATAGAGACCGTTAAGGCCAGAAATGAATATTTTAAAAAGACAGGTATATATGTTCCTATCTGTTCCGACGGCGGAATAGTATATGACTATCATATCGCTATGGCATTGGCCATGGGTGCGGATTTCGTTATGATGGGCAGATATTTTGCAAGGTTTGACGAGTCACCGACCAAAGTAATAAAAATAGGAAATAATTATGTTAAGGAATACTGGGGAGAAGGTTCCGAACGGGCAAGAAATTGGCAAAGATATGATGTCGGCACCGATACGGGTATGAAATTTGAGGAAGGCGTTGACAGTTATGTTCCGTATGCAGGAAAGTTAGCTGATAACCTCGATAAATCCATAGCAAAGATAAAAAATACTATGTCCAGTTGCGGTTCCAAGAATATCAAGGAACTGCATGATACTGCAAGGATTTCCATGGTTTCATCTACAAGTATTGTAGAAGGCGGAGCGCATGACGTCATATTAAAGGATAAAACCGATTTTTAATGCAGAAATACATATTCGTTAAAGGTGCAAAAGAGAATAACCTTAAAAATATTGATGTCAGAATACCGAAAGATAAATTGGTAGTGCTGACCGGTATATCGGGATCGGGTAAAACAACATTGGCTTTTGATACAATTTATGCCGAGGGTCAAAGAAGATATGTAGAAAGTCTTTCTTCTTACGCACGTCAGTTTCTGGGCTTAATGAATAAGCCCGATGTAGAATATATTGAAGGTTTGTCACCGTCAATATCCATTAATCAAAAAACCACCAGTCATAATCCCAGATCAACTGTAGGTACTATTACGGAAATATATGACTATTTACGACTGCTGTATGCAAGAATAGGCATACCGCATTGCCATATATGCGGAAGAGAGATATCATCACAATCCATTGACCAGATAATTGACAGTATTCTGTTATTTCCCGAAGGAACAAAAATAATGGTAAATGCACCGATTGTTAAAGCGAAAAAGGGCGAATTTCAGAAACTGTTTGATTCATTGACAAAGCAAGGGTACACGAGAGTTATTGCGGATAGTATACAATATGATTTAAATGAAGATAAAATAAAGCTGGACAAGAATAAAAGACATGATATTACTCTTATCGTAGACAGGTTGATTATACGGGAGGGCATAAGGAAACGGTTAACCGAATCGGTGGAGACCGCATTAAATGAAGCTGACGGAATTGTTCTTATAAATAAAGATTTAAGTGAGGATATTCTGTTTTCCACCAAGCTGGCCTGTCCCGATTGTTCAATTAGCATTGATGATCTTACTCCTGCGATGTTCTCCTTCAACAGTCCGTTAGGTGCATGTGAAAAATGTACGGGGCTTGGCGTATTATTAAAAGCCGATAGTGATTTGATTATACCCGACAGGAATATTTCCGTCCTTGACGGAGCATTTGTTGTAGCGGGGATGTCTTTCGAAAAAGGCTCCATGATGTATTCGATATATAAAATGCTGTCAAAGAAGTTTAACTTTGATATGGAATGTTCTTTTAACGATTTACCTTTGGAAGTACAGAATATATTGCTATACGGAACCGACGGTAATCCGCTGTATGTGGAGTATGAGACCAAAACACGTGCTTTTTCCGCCAACGAACCTTTTGAAGGTATTTTAAGAATGGTGGAGAGAAGATATAAAGAGACTGCACACTCATATATGCGTGCATACTATGAGGGATTTATGAGCGATTCGGCTTGTCCCGAATGTAACGGAAAAAGACTGAAGCCTGAAATTTTAGCCGTTACGGTGAGCGGTATTAATATCAATGAAGTAACTCAGCTATCGGTAAATGAATGCATAAAGTTTTTTGATAACCTGAAGCTAACCGAAATGCAGCAGAATATAGCGGAAATACTTTTAAAAGAGATTAAGGTAAGGCTGAAATTTCTTGCAGATGTGGGTTTGGACTACCTCACATTAAGCAGAAACGCATCAACATTATCCGGCGGTGAAGCACAGAGAATTCGTTTGGCGACTCAGATAGGCTCCAAACTGACAGGTGTAATATATATTCTTGATGAACCCAGTATAGGACTTCATCAGATGGATAACATTAAGCTGCTTAATGCGTTAAAAGAGATGAGAGATTTGGGAAATACCTTAATAGTTGTGGAGCATGATATAGAGACCATCACCGAAGCCGATTACGTGATAGATATAGGTCCCGGAGCCGGTATACACGGAGGAGAGATTGTGGGAGAGGGAAGTGTTCAGGACCTCATAAACTCCGAGAGGTCCATAACCGGCAAGTATCTGTCCGGAGAACTGGAAATAAAGAGACCTGAAAAGTATAGACCTGCAAGCGATAAGTTCATAGAAATATACGGAGCCCGACAGAATAATCTGAAGAATATCGATGTAAAGATACCGTTGGGAATATTCGTGTGTGTAACGGGAGTCTCCGGTTCGGGAAAGAGTTCATTGATAAACGAGATACTGTACAAAGAGCTTGCCTTTGTTCTTAACGGTAAGAAAATAAAGGCGGGAGAACATGACAGAATAGAGGGAATGAATTATCTGGATAAGGTTATCAATATAGATCAGTCACCTATAGGCAGAACTCCCAGATCCAATCCCGCTACATATGTAGGCGTATTCAATGATATACGTGAGATATTCGCCATGACCAAAGAGTCCAAGGCAAGAGGATATAAAAAAGGTCGTTTCAGTTTTAATGTAAAAGGAGGCAGATGTGAATCCTGTTCCGGAGACGGTGTTAAGAAAATAGAAATGCATTTTCTGCCGGATGTCTTTGTAACATGTGAGGTATGCAAAGGAAAGAGGTATAACAGAGAGACACTGGAAGTTAAATATGACGGTAAAAACATATCGGATGTTTTGGATATGACCATAGAAGAAGCATATGATTTCTTTAAGAATATTCCTCAGATTGAAAGTAAATTAAGAGTGTTGATGGATGTGGGACTGGGATATATAAGAGTGGGGCAGTCATCAACTACATTATCAGGCGGAGAAGCACAGAGGGTAAAACTTGCATATGAGTTGTCCAAAAGAAGTACGGGAAAGACAATGTATATGTTAGATGAACCGACAACGGGTTTACATATACATGATGTGAAAAACTTATTGAAAATAATTGACAGGCTTATTGCTTCCGGTAATTCCGTTATAATTATAGAGCATAATCTTGATGTGATAAAATGTGCAGACTATATCATTGATTTGGGACCCGGAGGCGGAGATATGGGAGGTAATATTATTGCGGAAGGTACCGTTGATGAAATAATGAATAATAAAAACTCCTATACGGGAATATATCTTAAAAAGTATCTGGGTTTGTAAATATAATATTCACATAAATTTCACAAATTAATGGTAGAATATAAATAACCTTGAATATGCTGAAGGAGAACATAAGATGAAATTATGTGACATTTGCAAAAAGAACGTGGCAGTAGTGTTTGTCACAAGAATACAGAACAATAAACATACACAGATAGGATATTGTATACCTTGTGCAAAAACGGCAGGTATATCTCCCATTGACCACCTCATAAAAAATACGGGAATGTCCGATGAGGAATTGGGTAATATAAATAATCAGATGGGACAATTTCTTCAATCGTTAGATTTCGATGATATGGTATTGCCCAATAATTTCAGAGAAAATATTCTGCCTTCCAAGTCGGAATCATCCAAGAAGACAAAAGTAAAAGAACCTAAAAAGGACGATAAAAGAAAGTTCCTGGATGCTTTCGGTACCAATCTGAACAAAAAAGCAATGGAAGGAAAAATAGATAACATAATAGGCAGGACCAAAGAAATTGATCGCATGATTCAGATACTTAACAGACGTCAAAAGAACAATCCTTGTCTTATCGGAGAAGCCGGAGTAGGTAAAACCGCGATTGCCGAAGGTTTGGCACTTAAAATTGTAAATCAGCAGGTACCTGCAAAGTTGTTGAATAAAGAAATATATGTACTGGATATGACGGGAATAGTTGCCGGTACGCAGTTCCGGGGACAATTCGAATCCAGAATGCGTAATATCATAAACGAAGTTAAAGAATTGGGCAACATAATACTTGTAATTGATGAAATACATAATATTATATCAGCCGGAGATGCCGAAGGCGGAATGAATGCCGCAAATATTTTAAAGCCTGCACTTTCCAGAGGTGAAGTACAGATAATAGGTGCAACAACCATTGACGAGTACAGAAGGCATATCGAAAAAGATTCCGCTTTGGAAAGACGTTTTCAACCTATTATGGTTGATGAACCGTCCGTTCAAGATACTATTGAGATATTACACGGTATCAAAAAATATTATGAGCAGTTCCATTTCGTAACATTCTCCGATGAAGCAATAAGACAGGCGGCAATATTGTCGGAAAGATATATACCCGACAGATTTCTGCCCGATAAAGCAATAGATGTTATCGATGAAGCGGCATCCAGAGCAAATTTAAATAATGAAGCATTGGTTAAACTGCAGATGTTGAATAATGAACTGGATGAGATATTACAGGAAAAAGAATCCGCCGCTTCAGCCGATTCCATAGACGACTATAAAAGAGCTGCGGAATTAAAGGAAAAAGAATGTAGAGTCAGAGAAGATATACAGAAGTATAAAGACATATTGGATAAAACGGAAGTTACGGTTCAGGATATAGCGGATGTAATAGAGATGTGGACAAAAGTACCTGTTACCAAGATAACACAGATTGAATCCGCCGCTTTACTGGATTTGGAAAAGAAACTGGAGAAGAAGATTGTAGGCCAGAAACAAGCTATCCATGCCGTGGCGAAATCCGTGAGAAGAGCAAGATCCGGTATTAAAGTGAAAAAGAGACCTGCTTCATTCATTTTTGTCGGACCGACAGGTGTAGGAAAAACATATCTTGCAAAGATACTTGCACAGGAACTGTTTGTCAATGAAGAATCAATGATAAGGCTGGATATGAGTGAATATATGGAAAAGCATTCTGTATCCAAATTGATAGGTTCACCGCCGGGATATATAGGTTACGATGAAACAGGCCAGTTAACCGAAAAAGTACGAAGAAATCCCTATTCATTATTACTGTTTGACGAAATTGAAAAGGCACATCCCGATGTATTCAATATACTGTTGCAGATATTGGAAGACGGAAGACTTACCGACAGCAAAGGAAGAGTAGTGAAGTTTGAAAACACAATCATAATAATGACATCCAATGCCGGGACATCATATAAAAACACCGGATTCGGATATGTTCAGGATCAAACCGATTCTTCCGACAGGGTAAGGGATGCTTTAAAGGAAATATTCCGTCCGGAGTTCCTTAACAGAGTGGATGATATAATTGTATTTACAAGTTTAAGCGAACAGGAAATATTCGAAATAGGCAAACTTATGGCTGAAGAATATGCGGAAGATCTGAAAGAAAAGAATATTCTTCTGAAAGTCAGTGATCAAGCCGTAAAACATATAATCGGTGAGAATTATGATGATAAATACGGTGCAAGACCGTTAAGAAGAAGCATGCAGACCAACATAGAAGATGTTCTTTCCGAGATGTATATCAAGAACGAACTGAAAGACGGTATGATGGTTATGATATCGGTTGAAGACGGGACTCTGAAATACGAGTGTATTTAAATATTTACTTATAAGATTTAATACTATTATAAATTGAATGAAAAAATAGTTAAGAAAGTATAATCAGTAGGACTGCTTATACTTTTCTCTTATAGGGTCAATTATATCGGAATAGGGGAAACCGAATACCTGTTCAAGTACCACATCGGTTTTATAAAAGCTTTTACCGTCAATATTGTATCTGTCCATGTATAAGGATGTACCGAAGAAAAATCTGGGATTGGCGATACCTATAATATTATTTGCATAAAATTGACCTCTTCCCACACTTAAAATAATCTGATAACCTGCATCCACAAGATAGTTATAACAGGGGTCTGTTCTGTCACCGTCAATATATTTTGCCACGGAATAATTCTTTCCGCCGGGTGTTATATATATATTCGTCTTTCCGAGCACAGGCTCAATATGTTCCTTCCACAAATTTGTATCGTAAGTTAACCATTGTAAATCCGTATAAGTATCGGGAATATCGGAACTTTTAGTGTAATGATAATAAGAGTGATTGGCAAAAACGTAACCCATCTCTTTTAACTTGTCGGCAACTTTCTTTGCTTTATCCAAGTCCGACTGACGGGATGGTGAGTTTAAGTCTGCCGTAGCATATCCGAACATACTCTCATAGCCGGACATACCTATTATAGCCAGTGCATTGTTATAGGAAAAATCCGGATGTTTCTTAACAAAATCATAAAGAATCAGTACATGTTCACCGTCATAGGTGAGTGTATCCACACCGTCTATCGTAACGATTGAAGCCAAGTTGTTATTCTCATCCAAAGTCAGCATTTTGCAGAAACCTACACTTGCATGTGTACAGGCCATATTATCAAAGGACATTATAAGGGGTTTTTTACCTTCGGGCAGTAACAGTTGTTCTTTAATCTTTAAGTGCTCTTTTCCGTCTTTAATATAGATTTCATATAAATCAGTAGCATTAATAAGGATAAAACCGTGCTCATATAATTTTTCCAGAGTTTTCTTAAATTCGTATCTTGTTGTCATTATATTGAATAATTCCTGACCTCTAGAAGAGGAAAAAGCTATATCGGGATAAAGGGCGAGAGAATGGAAAAAAATATTATAGACAACTCCTGTATACGGAACATAGTTTGCTCTCTGATATAGTTCGGTAATATAGCTTTTATACTCCGAAACTTCAGGTACATCCGAAAGTATTTCGGGAGCGGATTTCATAGTATAGTATGCATTTTCTATATCGCCTTCGCTCTCAAAAGTTTTTGCCTGATCAAGAATCTCCTTTGCCATAAAACCTTTGATTCTGGCTATATCTTCCTTAGCAAGTTCATAAGCATACGTATCTTCAATAACAACATTTGCATAACACAGATATGCATTATTGTAATCCTTTTGCTCTTCATATGTTTTGCCTTTGAAATACTGCTCTCTGGATGCTTTTATTACTTCAGCTTCATTATTATAAAGATTAATCTGCTCCTCGAAATTGCCGTCTTTAAGTAATTCGTTCAATATACCGATGAAGTTCCTGTAATTTTCATAAGGAGGGGAATTATACATTTTATACGTGTTAAAGAAATAGTAGACATTTTCCCTTACGGTATCAGGATGTAAAAAACTGCAGAAATATTTTACGAATTTATATGCATTTTCCTCTTTATAATCATTTTTCCCATTATTATAATCATACGCAAGAACATCGGAAAATCTATTGTCAACAGCAGTTAAAAAAGACTGATTGTTATGCAGGGATATTTTATCTTCCTCAGACAGTTGTTCATAAATCTCCACAGCTTTGCCATAATCATTCTTTTCTACGGCCATAACAAGTGCATCAACGGATTTTTCATTGTAAATATGTCTTTTGTTTATTAATTTCAGCGATCCGTCAAGTATGAAATAAAGGGCTAAAGCCACAACTGCAACAAAAAGAATTACGAGAATAATTTTGCCCATGCTGTAGCTGAACTTGGATATTGCCTTTTTCGGTTTGGTTTTTGTTTTGCTTTTCTTTGCAGTATTCTTTTGTGTCTTCTTTTTCATTTCTTTTTCCTTTGTATATCAATTTAATAATATTTTACCACCTAATAAAGAAAAAATAAATATGCACGTTATTGATTCGGAAAAAATCTGAACAAGAATGAGAAGATTTATTTATGATATAATCATCCGGGGGATAAATATATGAATATATCATTAAACTATGTAGAAAGCGGAACCGGGGATGTTTTGATTCTTCTTCACGGTAACAGTGAAAACTATGAAATATTTAAGCATCAGATAGATTATTTCAGTTCAAAATATCGCGTAATAGCTATAGATACAAGGGGACACGGAAATTCTCCCAGAGGAGATGCACCGTTTACACTTAACCAATTTGCTGAAGATTTAAATGATTTCTTTTTGCAACATAAAATCAGTAAAGCAAATATACTGGGCTTTTCCGATGGCGGTAACATTGCAATGATATTTACAATGAAATACCCCGAAAAAGTTTCAAAACTTATTCTTAACGGAGCAAATCTGAATCCTGACGGAGTAAAAGGATATTTCAATGTATTCTTAAAATTCATGTATAAAATTTTTAAGTGTTTGTCAAAAATCAGTAAGAATTCGAATAAGTATCTGGAAATGATGAGTCTGATGGTAAATGAACCGGATATCGATGTGAATGGTCTGAAGAAAATATCCGTACCGACATTGGTAATAGCGGGGACAAATGATCTTATCAAGGAAGAACACACAAGGCTTATAGCATCCGCAATACCCGATTCAAAATTGGTATTCATAAAAGGTGACCACTTTATTGTATCCAAAAAGCCGGAAGAATTTAATGATGCAGTTAATTCATTCCTAAACAATTAAAAAGATTTTCCTATAATATGTCTGTCAAAGTATACTTTTTTAAATATAATGACAATTAACATTTGCAATATAGAATAAAACGATATAATATACGTAAGCGTAGAAATTGTATCAATTAATGGTTAAGGATTAAGTATGAATTGTACGGCCACTTGCAGTTTCGGTCTTGAATCGGTGTTATCTGCAGAATTAAAGAAAATGGAGTTTGAGAATATTGCGGCGGAGAACGGACGAGTCAATTTTAGTTCCGATTTAGAAGGTATTGCAAAAGCCAATATCAATTTGCGTACAGCAGAAAGGATATATATAGAATTGGCTGTATTCAATGCCGTTACTTTTGATCAATTATTCGATAATACCGAGAGAATACCGTTTCATAAATACATTGACAGGTACGGAGCGATTGTTGTTAATGTTTCCTCGGTATCATCGGTACTGAAAAGCATACCTAATTGTCAATCGATAGTAAAAAAGGCAATTATAAAATCCTTGGGTAAATATTACAAAATAGATACTTTCCCTGAAACCGGTGCAAGATATCCGGTAAATGTGTTCATAATGAAAGATAATGTAAGGATTTATCTGGATACATCCGGAAGTTCCCTATATAAACGAGGATACAGAAAAAGAGGAGGGGAAGCTCCGTTAAAAGAAACATTGGCAAGTGCCATTGTTCAACTCTCTTACTGGAATAAAAACAGAATACTAATCGATCCTTTTTGCGGAACAGGAACAATACTTATTGAGGCGGCTATGATATTAAAAAATATTGCTCCCGGATTATACAGAGACTTTGTTTCGGAAAGATGGCCTGTTTTTAGCAATAACGAATGGAGTAAAGTACGTCAGTTTTACAAGTCCGTGATTAAAGAAGATAATAAAGTTAGACTATATGGTTCGGATATAGATAGTTCCGTAATAGCTGCTGCAAGACATAATGCTCGTAAAGCAAAGGTTTCGGATGTTATTAACTTTTCCGTAAGGGATTTTAAGGATATTACCGTTCCATCGGAAAAAGGTGTTATAATCTGTAATCCTCCTTACGGTGAGCGACTGGAAGATGAAAGCACAGCAAAGATGATATATTCGGATATGGGTAAAAAATTCGAAGAATTCAATAATTGGAGTATATATATACTTGCACCTGAAAAGATATTTGAGGATGCATACGGTAAAAAAGCGGATAAAAGAAGAAAACTATACAACGGAAAAATAATTTGCAATTTATATCAATATTTCGGAACAAAATAGTTTGGGGGAACATGATGAACAGAAATGAATTATCAATCAGATTGGCACAGGAAAGAAATATCACAAAGGTTCAAAGTGATGAGATTATTAACACATTGTTCGAAATCATCAGGCAAGCATTAAAAGACGAAGGAAAAGTATGTATAAAAGATTTCGGTACCTTTCTTGTAAAAAAGAGAAAAGGCAGGGAAGTTAAGGCGATAGGATCTGAAGAAGTTATTGAAATTCCCGATATACTGGAATTAAAACTCAGAGTTTCCAAATCGATGAAGGATTATTTGAATGACCAGGAAGATTAATTCCGATATAATAATCGACTCGGTTGCAAGAGCATGTATTGAAGCTGCCTGTATATTGGATAAACAGGCATATAATGCCATTGAATCATCTCTTTTGAATGAAGATAATGAGACCGCAAAATATGTCTTGAGTGAACTGCTGGATAATGCAGATATTGCAGAAGGAGACTGTATTCCTCTTTGCCAGGATACCGGTATGGTTATATCTTTCGTGGAAATGGGCATTAAAGTGCAACTTGAAGAGCCTGTAGAAGATTTGATTAACAAAGGGATAAAGAAAGGCTATGAAGAAGGGGTGCTCAGGAAGTCGGTTGTAAAGGATCCATTTGAGAGAATTAACACAAAAGATAATACTCCTGCAATTGTCTATATCAAACAGACAGAAGGTGATAAGTTAAAGATTAACCTTATGTTGAAAGGTTTCGGAAGCGAGAACATGAGTTTTGTAAAAATGCTTAATCCTTCACTTTCACAAAATGAAGTTGTAGACATTATATCCGATGAAATATGCAACAGATCATACAACGCCTGTCCGCCCTTATTCATAGGTATCGGTATAGCCGGTACAATGGATTATGCCTGTGTACTGTCCAAGAAAGCGCTGTTAAGACCGTTAAACGAGAGCAATATCAATCCCGTATATTCCGATATGGAAGAGAGAATTCTGGATAAATTAAATAAATCAAATATAGGGCCTGCGGGATATGACGGAAAGACCACCGCTCTTTCGGTCGCAATTTTGGCTTATCCGACTCATATTGCAGGATTACCTGTTGCCGTTACAATACAGTGTCATGCTTTAAGACACAGAGAAATAATATTATGATAAAAATACATACACCTTTTAATGATGAAATACTGTGTAAATTAAAACCTTTCGATAAGGTTCTTATAACCGGATATATGTATATTGCCAGAGATCAGGCTCATAAAAGAATGTATATGGAAGGAATACCTTTTGATGCTGCGGGACAATGTATTTATCATTGCGGACCGTCGGAAGCAAAGAATAATGAAGTTATCGGTTCGGCAGGTCCCACATCCAGTTATCGGATGAATGAATATATGCCGTATATGTTCGAAAACGGAATAAGAGCATTTATAGGCAAAGGTAAAGTAAGTGATGCGGTTGTTGAAAGCATAAAGCAAAACAGATGCGTATACTTCGGAGCTATAGGCGGTCTGGGTGCAAAACTATCCAAGTGCATAAAGAAACAAAGAATTATTGCTTATGAATCTTTAGGTACGGAAGCTCTGAGAGAAATCTATGTTGAAAATTTCCCCGCTGTTGTTATAATAAACTGCGAAGGAGAATCGATTTACGAAAGAGACGGATAATATGGAAAAAATAAAGATGCCGAAACCCATTGTAGAAATAGACGGAGATGAAATGACCAGGATTATCTGGTCAATGATAAAAGATAAGTTACTTTTACCGTATATAGACCTTAATACCGAATATTACGATCTGGGACTGGTTAACAGAAACGTAACCGATGACTCGGTTACAGTGCAATGCGCGTATGCAATTAAAAAGCATAAAGTAGGCGTTAAATGTGCAACAATTACACCCAATGCACAAAGAATGGGCGAATATAATCTTAAAAGTATGTGGAAAAGTCCTAACGCGACAATAAGAGGAATACTTGACGGAACGGTTTTCAGAGAGCCTATTCTTGTTAAGAACATCGCTCCTACGGTTTCTACATGGAAGAAATCCATAATAATTGCCAGACATGCATACGGTGATGTTTATTCGGCTAAAGAATACAGAGTTACGTCGGCAGGTAAACTTAAAGCGGAATTTGTTTTTAAAGATGGTAAAACGGAAGATATACAAGGTTTTGACTTCGATTCCGAAGGCATAGTTCAGATTATGCATAATAAAGATAAATCCATTGAATCTTTCGCCAGATCCTGTTTTAACTTTGCACTGGACAGAAATATGGATTTATGGTTTTCCGCTAAAGATACCATTTCCAAGCAATATGATCATCATTTTAAAGATATATTTGCCGATATATATGAAAAGGAATATGCAGACAGATTTAAGAAAGCCGGTATCGAATATTTCTATACCCTTATTGATGATGCCGTTGCCAGAGTGGTACGCTCGGAAGGCGGCTTTATATGGGCATTGAAGAATTATGACGGCGATGTAATGAGCGATATGGTTTCATCCGCATTCGGCTCGCTTGCCATGATGACATCGGTATTGGTATCACCTCAAGGAGAATATGAGTATGAGGCGGCTCACGGTACGGTAACAAGACACTATTACAGACATCTGAAAGGTGAAAAGACATCTACAAATCCCATTGCCACAATATTTGCCTGGACAGGCGCATTAAGAAAAAGGGGAGAGTTGGACAACTCGGACAGACTGGTAACTTTTGCAGACAATTTAGAGGCATCCTGTATTGAGTCGATAGAACAAGGATATATTACAAAAGATTTACAAAATCTTGTAACAGGTGAAAAAAACACTGTTATGAATACGGAAGATTTTATTAATAAAATAGCAGAAAGATTAGAGGAGAAAGTAAAATGAAAAAAATTACCGAGAATACTAAAATAATCGAAGTTCTTAAAATGGATCCCAACACTGCCGAAATATTCTTTGAATTCGGAATGCATTGTATAGGTTGTCCCCATGCAAGCGGAGAAAGCTTAGGACAGGCAACCAGAGCACACGGTGTGGATACCGCCTTGCTTATTGAAAAGCTTAACGAGTATTTTTCTCACTGAATGATTAATATTGTTTTGGTGGAACCGGAAATTCCGCAAAATACCGGAAACATTGCAAGAACCTGTGCAGCTACGGGAAGTAAGCTGCATCTTGTTAAGCCTTTGGGTTTTGATGTATCCGATGCTCACTTAAAAAGAGCAGGCCTGGATTACTGGCAGGATGTGGATATTTATTATTACGATTCGCTTTACGAGTTTTTGGAAATGCATAAACGTGACAATATGTTTTTTGCATCTACAAAAGCCGCAAAAACATATACCGAAGTTATTTATCCCGATGATTGCTATATTCTTTTCGGAAAAGAAACCAAAGGATTGGATGAGCAACTCTTGAGAGATAACTATGAATTCGCTATACGCATTCCCATGAATAACAGTATAAGGTCGTTGAATTTGTCCAACAGTGTTGCAATAGTAACTTATGAGATACTCAGACAGAGAGGTTTTTCACAGATGCAGCTTTATGGAAATCTGAAAAATAGTTAAAATTTTAACAAATTAGTCGTAAAACCTCATTTTGCATATTGTAAAAGGCAGAGGAATATTATAAAATGATATGGATAATTAATAGATTATAATTAGGAGGAAAAATAAATGACAGTAAAAATTGGTATTAACGGATTCGGCAGAATCGGACGCTTGGTTTTCCGATCGGCTATTGACAATCCCAAAGTAGAGATAAGAGGAATTAACGACCCGTTCCTGGATGTTGCATATATGGCATATCTGCTCAAGTATGACTCGGTTCACGGACAATTCAAGGGTACAATTGAAACAGGCGAAAATTTCCTTATAGTTAACGGAAAGAAAGTTATGGTTTACGCATCCATGGAACCGGCAGGAATACCATGGAAAGATTGCGGAGCTGAATATATTGTAGAATCAACAGGCGTTTTCTTAACAAAAGAAAAAGCACAGGGACACATTACGGCAGGAGCAAAAAAGGTGGTTATGTCTGCACCTTCAAAAGATGATACACCTATGTTTGTTATGGGTGTTAACGAGGATAAATACACAAAGGATATGACCTTTGTTTCCAACGCATCGTGCACAACCAACTGTCTTGCACCGCTGGTAAAAATTATTCATGACAATTTCGGAGTTGTAGAAGGACTTATGACCACCGTTCATGCAACAACTGCTACACAGAAGACTGTTGACGGACCTTCCGCAAAGGACTGGAGAGGCGGAAGAGCGGCTGCCGCCAATATCATTCCTTCATCAACCGGTGCGGCAAAAGCGGTTGGAAAGGTTATACCTTCACTTAACGGTAAGCTGACAGGTATGTCCATGAGAATACCTACAATAAACGTTTCGGTTGTGGATTTAACGGTAAGATTGGCAAAGCCCACTTCTTATGAAGATATCAAAGCGGCAATCAAGAAAGCATCGGAAACCAATCTTAAAGGCATCGTAGGATATACGGAGGATGCTGTTGTTTCAACCGATTTCATCGGTGATTCCAGAACCTGTATATTTGATGCAAAAGCAGGAATTCCGTTAAACGATACCTTTGTTAAACTTGTTGCCTGGTATGATAACGAGTGGGGTTATTCATGTAAGATTGTAGACCTTATCATGCACATGGCCAAGGTTGATGCAAAATAAAATAACAAACTAAGGCCCGTGAATACGGGTCTTTTTTATAAAGGAGACTATCATGGCAGAATTAAAAAAGAAAACAGTAGAAGATATTAATGTTTCCGGTAAAAAGGTTATAGCCAGAATGGATTTTAATGTTCCCCTGAAAGACGGCGTTATAACCGACGACAAACGAATCCGTGAAGCAATGAAAACAATAAAGTATCTTTCCGACCACGGTGCCAAAACAATTCTGGTATCGCATCTGGGTCGTCCTAAAGGAGAGTTCAATCCCAAATACTCCCTGGCACCTATCGCCGCAAGGATTTCCGAGTTATTGGGAAAACCCGTTACACTTGCTAAGGATGTAATCGGTGAAGATGCGAAAGCAAAGGCGGCAGCACTTAAGGACGGAGATGTAATGTTGCTGGAAAATGTACGTTTCCATGCAGAGGAAGAGCAGAATGATAAGGAATTTTCCAAGAAACTGGCTTCTATGGCCGAGATTTTTGTAAATGACGCTTTCGGAACCGCTCACAGAGCACATTCATCAACAGCAGGTATAGCAGATTACCTTCCTGCGGTATGCGGTTTCCTTATCAAAAAAGAGATTGAGATTATGGGTGCAGCTTTAGCACATCCGGCAAGACCTTTTGTTGCTATTTTAGGCGGTGCCAAAGTTTCCGATAAGATCGGTGTTATAGAGAGCCTTCTGGATAAAGTCGATACTATTCTTATAGGCGGCGGAATGGCATATACATTCTTCAAGGCACAGGGACATGATATCGGAACATCTATTTGCGAATTGGACAAACTGGATTTTGCCAATGAGCTCATTGCAAAAGCAAAGAAGAAAAAAGTTAATCTTCTTTTACCGCTTGACACTGTTGTAGCCGACGAGTTTAAGAATGATGCAATGAAAAAGACAGTGGATTTCAATGCCATACCGGCTGATATGATGGGAATGGATATAGGTGAAAAAACCGTTAAGTTATTCACTAAGGAAATTCTTAAGGCTAAAACGGTTGTCTGGAACGGACCTATGGGAGTTTTCGAGTTTGAAAATTTTGCCAACGGAACAAGAAAGATAGCAAAAGCGGTTGCCGATTCCGGTTCGGTATCTATTATCGGAGGAGGAGACAGTGCAGCGGCAATAGAGATTTTAGGTTATGCCGATAAAGTAACACATATTTCCACCGGCGGCGGTGCATCATTGGAATTCCTGGAAGGAAAAGTACTGCCGGGTATTGATGTATTGGAGGACAAATGAGAAAAAAAGTTATAGCAGGAAATTGGAAGATGAACAAGACCCCTTCGGAAACGGCAGCATTTATTACCGAACTTTCCGATAAGGTAAAGCAGACAAAAGATATAGTTATATGTGCGGTACCTTTTGTATGTATACCTGCCGCTTTGAAAGCATCAAAAAGAACTAAGATAAAGATAGCGGCTCAGAATATGCATTATGAGGATAAAGGTGCTTTTACCGGTGAAGTTTCTGCAAAAATGCTTGTCGATTTGGGAGTTCAGTATGTAATAATCGGTCACTCCGAAAGAAGACAGTACTACAATGAAACCGATGCAACGGTAAACAGGAAGGTTCTGAAAGCTATTAAAGCAGGTTTAAAACCGATAATCTGTGTAGGTGAAAGCCTGGAACAGAGAGAAACGGGTGTAACTGCCGATTTTGTCAGATATCAGGTAGGATATGCTTTAAACGGTGTATCTTCGGAAGATATGAAGAACATAGTTATAGCTTATGAACCAATCTGGGCAATTGGCACGGGTAAAACCGCCACAAACGAACAGGCAAATGAAGTCTGCAGAACAATCAGACAGGCTCTCAATGAAAAATACGGAAGAAAAGTTGCCAATGCAACATACATTCAGTACGGCGGTTCGGTTAATGTAAAGAATGCAGCCGAGCTTTTCAGTATGAGCGATATTGACGGCGGTCTTGTAGGCGGAGCCAGTCTTAAATCGGATGATTTTTGTAAGATAGTTAATTATAAAGGATAACGGAGGTAAATATGAAACAATATATCGAGATTGAAGGCGTATGGGCAAGAGAGATTCTGGATTCCAGAGGAAATCCCACGGTAGAAGTGGAAGTATTTGTAGAAGGCGGATATGTAGGAAGAGCGGCTGTTCCCAGCGGAGCTTCCACAGGCGCTTTTGAAGCAGTGGAATTAAGAGACGGCGATAAGAAAGTTTATTTAGGTAAGGGTGTGGAAAAAGCGGTTGACAATGTAAACGAGATAATAGCACCCGAACTGGAGGGATTGAACGTTCTGGATCAGGTGTACATAGACAGACTTATGATGGAACTGGACGGAACGGAGAATAAAGGAAAGTTAGGTGCAAACGCAATACTGGGTGTATCATTAGCCGTTGCTAAAGCTGCAAGTGAAGCTTTGGGATTAAGTCTGTATGAATATATAGGGGGAGTTAATTCAAAAGTCCTCCCGGTCCCCATGATGAATATCATTAACGGCGGAAAGCATGCCGATAACTCGGTAAGCTGCCAGGAATTCATGATTATGCCGGTAGGAGCATCTTCATTCAAAGAAGCTTTAAGATGGTGTGCCGAAGTATTCCACACATTGAAGAAAGTATTAAAAGATAAGGGATACTCCACAGCGGTAGGTGATGAAGGCGGTTTCGCTCCCAATCTTAAAACCGATGAAGAAGCATTACAGGTAATTGTCGAAGCGATAAAAAAAGCAGGATACAAGCCTTATGATCAGATAAGAATCGCTTTGGATCCCGCAGCTACAGAAATGTATGAAGAGGCAAAGGCTAAAGGAAAAGAAGGCTGCTACTACTTCTGGAAAACCGACAGAATGTTCACTGTGGATCAACTGATTGATTACTGGGCGGAAATGTGCGAAAAATATCCTATCATTTCCATTGAAGACGGACTTGCGGAGGAAGACTGGGAAGGCTGGAAGAAACTTACCGACAGACTGGGAGATAAAGTACAGCTGGTAGGAGACGATTTATTCGTTACCAATACAAAGAGACTTGCCAGAGGTATAAAAGGCGGTGTTGCCAACTCAATACTCATTAAAGTAAACCAGATAGGTACTTTGACCGAGACATTGGAAGCTATTGAAATGGCCAACAGGGCAGGCTACACGGCCGTTGTAAGCCATCGTTCCGGTGAAACGGAAGATACCACCATTGCAGACATTGCGGTTGCTACCAATGCAGGTCAGATTAAAACCGGTGCTCCGTCCAGAACCGACAGAGTGGCAAAATACAATCAACTTCTGAGAATAGAAGAAGAATTGGATGATGTGGCCGTATATCCCGGAATGGATGCATGGTTTAATATAAAGGCAAAATAACAAATTAAGCCGTTATAGTATATATGAATGTAACGGTGAAGATAAAAAAGAGAATAAACAATTATCATTAAAGGCACGATTAAGTTTGTGCCTTTTTGATTTTCGGATATAATATATACGGAGTTATTTTATGAGAAAATTTTTAACAAGCACTATTCTGATATGGCTGATATTTGCACTGTTGTCGGTTTCTGTCGGTTGTGTAAAAAACATACATGAAACCGATTACATTACTGATAGTGAAAAATATACTTATGAATATATTCCTGTTAAGACCGACAAAGTCAGCATTATCAAAATGAACGGAAGAAGCATCAAGTGTAAATGTTTTCAAGGACTTTATACATCGGACGATTTTTTGATCAGATATGCGACGGAAGAAGATATAGAAAAGCTGAATATAAAAATAGATAGAACTGATGATGAAACTGTAAAAAAACAGCCTTCCGTTATTTTCTCCTTAGATAGTGAAGAAATAACTTTGATTAAAGATTCATTTACCTGTAGTATAAGGGTTAATTTTAGTGTTATATTTGAAATGGAATTTGAGTATATTAATAAAGACGGGAAAAAGTATATAATACAGACAAACCATTCAGATTATTTGAATCTTATAAAAATTCCAAATTCAAACAAATACCTTGTGGAAAAGGGTGGTTTCTTATTCTCATTAGACCCCGATAGAGAGTCTTTGGATTTCTATTGTCATGTTCAAACAAACGGATATTCACAATTAAAGTCGGAATATGATGTATGGGCATCAAATCCGTATTTTAACGACAATGGAACGGTTATGATATTTTACTCGGGAAGAGCGGATAAAGAGACAGGAAAAGTCTGGGTAAAAAATATAATAACGGGAAAAGAGAACCCGGTACCTAACACAACAGGATACAGCAGAGTTTTAAGTTGGAGAGACGGCAGATATGCCTATATAACATCGCCATTCGGCAAAGTCGAGGAAATTGATACCGTAAATTTAACTTCAAAGGTTATCCATGACACAAAGATTTTTTCTAAAGATACACTGGGTTTCATTTATCCTTATGTTTTTGTTCCCGATATGCCCGGAGGAACACATATAATAGACATACATGATGACGGTGAAGTTTATCATTTTGATGATATCAAATATGCAAAGTGCATGGAAATTGAACGAGTAAACGGCTCTGATTTATTACTTCTTAAATATCTTTATCCCGTAAGCAAGAATAAATGGCATAGCGAAGCCGTTGTTTTGGATTTGTCTACACGTAAGATATGCATAATATCTGTACCCGATGAGTATTCCGTTTCAACATTTAAGCAACATAATGATTGTTTAATGTTGAGTATATATAAGCCGGAAGATGATATTATAATACAGACCGCATATTTCATACCGATATCCGGTATTGAATTGGTAGATTCGGATTGAGTAGTTTCATAAATAATAAACGGAGAAAGAATATGAGAAAAATATTTAGATTTATCGTTATTTTATTTATCCTGTTGTCCATGTTATTTTCTTATACAGGTTGTCAGGAAAAGGTTAAAGAAAGTAGTATTCCGATAGAGACGGCCGGTACGGAAACCGCAGTTGTTCCCGTTGAGTCGGATACGGTAAGTACCCCTAATCTTGAAGTTACCGAAGAAGAGCAAACAGACTCACAGAAGGAAGTTGTAACGGATAATACCGGTACCGAAGTACCAGGTAAACCTTCAAGAACATATATCGATAATATGATTTTCGTAAACGGTAAAAGCCTACCCGTATTTGCATTACCGGGAGTATTCCGCTCACTTGACGGCAATCTGGTCAGGAAACCTACAAACCAAGATTTTAAAAACTTACAGGCTTCAAGAGATCCCGTAACGCATGAAATAACGGGAAGTTTACCCAATGAAGTATTGTCGGTTGACGGAGAAGAGCCTGTAAATGCCGATTCATTGGTTATTTATGCAGGACCGTATGATTATGAATTCAAGTATACATACATTGAAAAAGACGGTCGAAGACAACCGGTTTTTTCTCATGGAACTGATTTACAGTTGACAAGAATTCCGATGACAAATAAATATGCTGTGGTGAAAGGCGGCTTTTTATTCTGGGTGGATTTGGATGCGGAAACAATGGACCTATATTGTCTCAGCGAAACAATGGGATATTCCATGTACGATAATTTTTGGGAGATAGACGGAATTAAGTATCTGAAAGTGTGGGCGATAAGACCTTCCTTCAACAGAGACGGAACAAAAATGTTATTCTATACTGAAAGAGCTACGGAAGAAGTAGGTTATGTATGGGTAAAAGATACCGTTACCGGTGAAGAAAAACCTGTTCCGAATACGCCGGCATTTACAAGAGTACTGCAATGGAGAGAAAACAGGTATGCGTATTTACAAAGCTTCGGAAAAATAATTGAGATTGATACTGTTGAACTTACTGCCAGGACCGTATTTGATAACGAAGAAGCCGGAAGTAATTCCTTTAATATGATTTATCCCTATGTTTTCAATTCGGTTTTAGATAAAGACAGAAATATCTTCTCCGAGATTATTAATCTGAATGACGGAAGTAAAAGGAAATTCGAGGATTCGAAATATCAAAGGTGTGATAATATAACCGTCGTTCCCAACACAAATCTTCTGCTTTTAAGATATGCCTACCCGCAAGAGAACAATCCGATATATCATGAAGCGGTAATTCTGGATTTAGTTACAGGTAAAAGATGTGTGATATCGGTTCCTCTGGAGTATAATATATCTTCAATTTATCAATATAGAGAATACTATGTAGTTAATCTGTATAAATACGGTGATATAAACAATGTACATGACCAGACATCATATTTTATACCGAGAACCGAGATACGTTTTACAGATTAACATTATCTTTATTTATAAAATTAATTTTTTATTTTCAATCCTGTTTTTTGTTTTATTCTGAAAAGGCACTATTCCGATTGTGCCTTTTTTGATTTGAGATATAATAGAGATATATCAAATTAAAGGAGTTGTTATGTTAATTAAAAATTTCAAAAAAGACAATTTGGAAGTATCGGTATTTGATACAAGAAGAGAGATGGGCTTAAAAGCCGCTCAGGATGTACGCAGTGAGATATTGAAATTATTTAAAACAAAAGATGAAATTAATATGCTCTTTGCCGCGGCACCGTCACAGAATGACTTTTTGCAAACCCTTATATCGTATAAGGATATAGACTGGACAAGAATAAATGCTTATCATATGGATGAATATTTAGGTATTGATAAGGATGCACCGCAGGCATTCGGTAATTTTCTTATGAATGCTCTTTTTTCAAAATTAAACTTTAAGACGGTCAACTATATTGACGGTACGGCGGAAGATGTGACAAAAGAATGTATGCGTTATGAAGAATTGTTGAACAATAACACTATTGATATTGTCTGTATGGGAATAGGGGAGAACGGACATATCGCTTTTAATGATCCTCCGGTTGCGGATTTTTCCGATAAAGTCAAAGTTAAAATAGTAAAACTGGATGAGTTATGTCGTCAGCAGCAGGTTAACGATAAGTGCTTTGAAAATATTCATCAGGTACCTAAATATGCCATTACATTAACAATACCGGCTCTTTTTGAGGGAAAAAAACTTTTCTGTATTGTGCCGGCACCTACCAAAGCAAATGCGGTTTATGACACTTTAAACGGCAAAATAGAGGAGAAGTGTCCTGCAAGTATACTGAGACTGCATTTAGCTGCAAAGCTCTATTTAGACAAAGACAGCGCATCTAAGCTATAGCAGGAGGAGCATATGAACAGAGAAACTTCCGTTGCAGGCAGATTTCGTTATGAGGGAGATATTATTTCAATAAAACCCATAGGTGCGGGTCATATTAATAAAACATATGTAGTGGAAACAACATGCGATAAATATACCCTTCAACTTATAAACACAACGGTTTTTACCAATCCCGTCGCTCTTATGGAAAATATATATAATGTGACGGAGTTTTTAAAAAAGAAGATTGCCGCACGGGGTGGCGATATAAGAAGAGAAACGTTATCCGTTGTCAAAACAAAAGATAATAAATTGTTTTATGTGGATTCGGACAACTGTTACTGGCGCTCATATTTATACATTGACGATGTTACGACATATCAGCAACCTAAGAATCTTCAGGTAGTACGCGACAGCGGCTACGCATTCGGTGATTTTTTGAATATGCTTTCCGATTACGATATGAGCACTCTTCATGAAACAATTAAAGACTTTCATAACACAGTAAAACGATTCCGTGACTTCGAAATGTCCGTAAAGAGGGATGTTGCGGGAAGAGTCTCATCTGTTTCCGATGAAATTAACTTTTTATATCAAAGAAAAGCCGATTGTGGAATAATATTGGAGAACATAAAGTCGGGTAAAATACCTTTAAGAGTTACGCACAATGATACAAAACTGAACAATCTTTTATTTGATAATGCGACCGATAAACCTATCTGTATTTTGGATCTGGATACCGTCATGCCGGGCTCAATACTTTACGATTACGGTGATGCGTTGAGAATTTCCTCATCTTCCGCTGAGGAAGATGAAGAGAATCTTGATAAAGTTCATTTCGTTACGGACAACTTCATATATTTCACAAAAGGTTTTTTAGCAGCCGTAAAGAACAGTATTAATGCTGTTGAGTTATCACTTTTGCCGTTTTCCATTAAACTTATAACCATGGAGATAGGCATGAGATTTCTCACCGATTATCTGAATAACGACATATATTTTGCGGTACACAAAGAAAACCATAATCTTATACGCGCCAGAACGCAATTTAAGCTGGTTAAGGAAATAGAAGGGTATTTACCCAAAATGAATGAAATAGTGCAAAAAATGGGAAGTGAGCTGTGAATAATTACATTGTAAAGTGTGTATCATCATTGGAGAAATGTTTTTTGGACGATAATATACAAGACAAGAAGCAATATACTTCATTTTCCTGTTTACTGAATGAAAAACTTAATTTCCAGATTGCATATACTATGACAAGCGATACTTTAAAGGATAAAAGCCCCTGTTATTTTCATATAAAATCGGAGTTGAAGGAATTTATACGGGTTTATAAAGTGGAATCGGTTGCTGTCAGGCTGCCCGTATATCACAATTTACCGACCGATAATTATCAGCGTAAAGTACCCCATTGTTATCCCGATTTATTATGTCCGTATGATAAAAAAGACAATGTCTATTTCGTACCTGATCTTCTGCAGTCGCTGTTTATAGAGGTGGATTTAAGTAATAACACATGTTTTTACGGAGATTATGTTATTAAATGCTATTTTACCGATAATGACGGTAATACGGTTGCTTCAACGAATGTATCGGTTAATATAATCAATTCTATGTTATCCGATAAAAGAATTACATTTACACAGTGGTTTCACGGTGACTGTTTAGCTTCTTATTACGCAGTTAAACCGTTAAGCAAAAAACATTTTGCAATTATGAAGAATTTTCTCAAAACGGCTTATGAGTACGGTATTAATGCCATACTGACTCCGGTACTTACCCCGCCTTTAGATACCAAGATAGGAGGGGAGCGACCGACAATGCAACTGGTGGATATTACAAAAACATCTTCCGGTTATGAATACTCATATGATTTACTGGATAAATGGATAGATATGTGTAATGAGATAGGATTTGAATATTTCGAAATCTCTCACTTTTTTACCCAATGGGGTGCAAAGCATGCACCGAAAGTTGTAGCATATGTCAACGGTAGGAAGAAAAGAATATTCGGATGGGAGACCGATGCAACTTCCGATGAATATATTTCTTTTCTAAGGGACTTCATATCCAATCTTTTGGTTTATCTTAAGAATAAAGGTGTAGATAAAAGGTGTTTCTTTCATATTTCCGACGAGCCTAATGAGAAGAATATAGAAGGGTACAGAAATGCAAGAAACAGCATTATCGATCTTTTAGACGGTTATCTTGTAACCGATGCCTTATCTTCCATAGAATTCTACAAACAGGGAATTGTAACATCTCCCATTCCCGCAACGGATAAGATTGAACCCTTTCTTAAACAAAACATAGATAATCTATGGATATATTACTGTTGCGGTCAGTTTATTGACGTCAGTAACAGATTTATTGCAATGCCGTCACAGAGAAACAGAATAATAGGCACACAGTTATATAAATACAGAATTTCAGGATTTTTACAATGGGGCTATAATTTCTACTATAACCAATATTCCAGAAAACTTGTTAATCCCTTCCTTATAACCGACGGTGATTTCTTCGCTCCTGCGGGAGATGCATATTCGGTATATCCGGGACATGACGGTAAACCGCTTAAATCCTTAAGACTTGTAGTATTTAATGAAGCATTACAGGATTTGAGAGCATTCTTAAAGTTGGAGTCACTGACTTCCTATGAGCATGTGATGAAAATTATTGAGAGTAACGGGAAAATATCCTTCAGTAAATTCCCTGAAGATATCGAATATATTATCAATCTTAGAGAAAGAGTAAATAAGGAAATAGATAAGCTCACTGAAAAGAAATAATATAAAAGTTATCTTTATTTACTAATACCTTTTTGGTTTTGTTTATTCATTAATACAGTTTAATAAAATATCGTATAACAATGGTAATAAAAAAATCCTTTATTCCTTTGTTAACGCTATATTCAATAACGGCAATAATATTGAGTACAAACTTTAATATTACGGTTTTATTGATTTCAGGGTTGATTTCCGTTACCGTTCTTTTTATTTATACTAAGGATAAATCCGTAGCAAAGATTATTAAGGTTTTGCTTCTTTCATTCTTTGTAATTGCATTTACCGTATTTTTCTTCTTTTCACGTCTTCTGTTTATGAATATAGAAAATGACTATTCAGATGAAAACCGGAAAGAAGTTCGATTGACGGGGTATGTAACGGAAATAGTTAAGGATCAAGTGAATAAGTTTAAAGTTATATTGAAATGCAATAACGGTTTTAACTATTTTGTCACTATGAAGGATGATTATATAAGGATAGGGGATATTATTGAACTGTCAGGACTGTTGTATAAGCCGGAAAGTGCAGGTAATAAAGGACAGTTTGATTATCAAAAATACTGTTATTCAAAGAATATATCGGCGGATATATACGTAAACAGGGGAAATATATCAAAGATAGGTAGTAAACCGTTTATCGGGTTTATAGGGAATATAAGAGAAAAAGCGGTAGAAAGGGTAATGAAGCATCTAAATGAAGATAAAAGAGGAATTGTTACAGCACTTATAGCCGGTTCACGTACTTATCTGGACAGAAACACAACAAGTACATTCCAAAAAAGCGGATTATCGCACATCTTAAGCATATCCGGCACCCACTTCAACATATTAATCATTCCGTTTTATTATTTATTAACTTTATTATCAAAGAACAACAGATTCTCTATGATATTCACAATATTTGCAGTATTATTTTTACTTGTATTTACAGGCTTAAGAATAAGTGCAATCAGAGCGGCATTATGTATTGTTACATTATTCTTCTCCAATATGCTCTATTTCGACTCCAACAGGTATCTGCCTATATGTCTCTCTTCATTAATCATTATTTTGATAAATCCTTTATCTGTTTACGATTACGGCTTTATTATGTCCTACTGCTGTGTGGTATCGATAGCATTGTTCAGCAGAAAAATCCGTTCATTTTTTGTATTGCAGATTGATAAATTAAAGAAAACCCTGCAGGAAAAGGTGCTGAAGAAACATATTGTATTGGAAGACTATTACAGAAGAATAAGGAAGACAAAGTTGAAAGCAGTAATTCTAAAAGTACTATCCGCACTAAGTCTTCTATTATCCGTTCAACCTTTAACGGTGTTTATATCATACAGGTTGTTTCACTGTATATATCCTTACTCTCTCTTTTCCAATCTTATAATCTTTATACTCATAACTCCGTTACTTTTATCGCTTTGGACCGCTATATTATTTCCCCGGATAATGTGCCCCCTATTCGGGTTGTTGGCGAATTTTCTAATTAAGTTTGCCGAATATATCGGCAATTTACCTTACTCAAAGCTCTATGTTAAACATATACCCGATATTTTCCTTATCATTATTATATGCACATTTTTGTATATAAAGTATAAACCTTTTAAAAGCAGGATAAATAAATATATCGTTATCAGTGTTGCAACGCTATTATGCGTAATAACTATTTGTATAAATAATACTCCGAAAGTCGTTTTTATGGATGTAGGGCAGGGTGATTGCGCCGTTATAACCTTGTCAAACGGATATAACATAATGATTGATACAGGCGAATATATAGATTTATCCGCTGTTGCATATCGTACAGGACATAAAATAGATATGATTATACTTACACATTCCGATTCCGATCATTGCGGTGCAATTGAAGATGTTTTGGATAACTTCTCGGTGGATAATGTTTATCTTCCATATACAAATCATAAGGACAATATTAAACTATCTGACCAATTGAGCATGAATTATCCGGATACATATTGCGGTATGCTCAAAAGAGGTGATGAGATAAGAACCGAAGGAGTCTGTATCAAAGTACTAAACCCCGATACTGATATCGTTTATACAAATGCAAATGACGGTTCGGTAGTTTTTAATCTGTATACAAAAGCCGGTAGTTTTCTTTTTACCGGAGATGCGGACATAAAAAAGATACCTTCAGATATATTTTTAAAATGTGACATAATTAAGATGCCCCATCACGGAGATGATAAGGCTATAAATTCGGAAATAATTCATTATATATCTCCGAAAATAGCGGTTATATCGGTCGGAAAACATAACAGGTACGGTCATCCGGGAAGAAAAACTCTGGATACACTTGCGGAAAAAGGTATAAATACCTTGCGAACGGATATTAACGGATCGGTTACCGTATATCTTATAAACAGAAAATACTATCTGTTTAAATACAGATGAAATGTGTTAAAATCTATGTGTGAAATACGAAGATATTAAAAATGAAATATCGGGCAACATTTTTAAACAGGTGTATCTGTTTTACGGGGACGACGAGTATCTTAAGCAATCGGTAGTAAATGCTTTAAAAACCGCAATTATACGATACACACAAGCGGAATATGACAATGTAAAGTTTGATGATACTTCAAAAATAGAGGATATCATTAACGAATGTGCCACTTATTCCTTCAGCGGTAACAATAAATTTATAACCTGCAGGAATACCGGATTTTTCAACAAAGAGGAATTTAGTGATAAAATTATCAGTCTTAGCGATTATGTTACCGAAGGTGTCTACTTATTCTTCATTGAAAACGACATCAATAAAAGACTGTCAGGCTTTAAGCACTATAATTCCAAAAACAGTGCTTACGAGATAACCAAAGGAACCGCTGAGGACATTAAGAGATTTGTATATTCCGCTTTCAGAAAAGAGGGGAAGAACATATCTTCGGAAAATCTCAATCTTTTTCTGGAATATTCCGGTCTTAATCTTTCCTTTGTGACATTAAGTATAGATAAGATTCTGCTATATATTCAGCCCTCCAATGAAGTAACCGCGGAAACGATAAAATTGTTATGCACCGGTATTACCGATGTAAAAGGATATGAACTTACCAATAATCTTTGTAAGAGAGATTTATCTGCGGCACTGGATGTCTATTACGATATGGTATCTTTAAAATACGCTTTACCGTATTTTACCGCTATTCTTTTCAATACTTTCTATGAAATGTATACGATTATAGTTAATAATATTACATCCTCAAACGATTTTCGAGTGAGAAAAGCCATTCAGAATTCCAAAGAGTTCAGTATAGAACAATTAAAGAATATTATATATGCCATATCGGAAGCCGATCATGATTTCAAGTCGGGAAAACTCGGTCAGGATTCGGCAATGGTAACATTGATGTCAACAATAGTAAATTCTTAATATTATGTTATAATACCGGAGGTTGAGGTAAAAATATGCGCTGGGACAGAAAAGAATATTTGGATTATGTAACGTTTAAAGAGAATAAAAGGCCTATGTTTGTAGAACTGTTCGGACCGCTTATAGGTCTGGAAGAGGAATGGATTGAACAGGGCGCTACCGAAGATGAAATAAATATGACGGCATTTGACTGGGACTATGTTCCGTATGTTAACTGCGGTGCAAATTGCGATATATTTGACGGTCCTGAAGAAAGAGTAATAGAAGAAACAAAGGAACATATTATCACTATCGATGCCTTGGGAAGAAAAATGAAATTGATGAAAGGAGCCGCAACCATACCGCTACCAATGGATTATCCCGTTAAAAATATGGATGACTGGTTAAAATTGAAGCATCTGTATCAGTTCAGGGAAGAAAGGATAGATTATAACCAGGTAGAAAACGCTAAAGAACAGCAAAAACAAGGTGTTATGGTGCGGGCGGAAGTTCCGGGCGGATTCGATTTACCCAGACAATTGATGGGAGAAGAGGAACTCTGTTATGCCTACTATGAACAACCGGAACTGATAGAAGATATTCTCAATACCGCGGCGGATACCGCTATTAAATGTTGCGAGAGACTTTCCAAGCACTTAATTGTCGATCATTTACACATTCATGAGGATATGGCGGGAAAATCCGGTTCGCTTATAGGGCCTGTTCATATAGAAGAATTCTTACAGCCTTATTATCTTAAAATATGGGATGCTTACAAAAATAACGGGTGTACAATATTTGTTCAGGACTCCGACGGAAACATGAATTCCGTCATAGATGCTTTTCTGAATTGCGGATTGAATCAGATGTATCCAATGGAACCTGCTGCTGGAATGGATATAGTAAAAGTACACGCAAAATATGGTACAAGGTTATCACTTAAAGGCGGTATAGATAAGTTCATTTTAAGAGACAGTAAACTTGCGGTATTAAAAGAGTTGGAGTATAAGATGCAACCTTCAATGTTAAAAGGCGGTATTGTTTTCGGTCTGGATCACAGAATACCCAACGGTTCCTCACTGGAGTTGTACAGATACTATGTTAAAACTGCAAGAGAGATTTTAGGAAGAGAACCGCTGGATAAGAAAAACAAAGGTTGGATGAGACAGGCTATATAAGGTGTAACCGGTAATACATCATTTATGCAGAAATATATAAAACACAATCCGAACGGAGTCCGTTCGGATTTATATTAATAAATATAGATTTATTTCTTAAACGATTATTTAAGATGAACCGATAATTTAGATTTATGTCTGGCAGCTTTATTTCTGTGTATTATGCCGTCGGAAGCCGCTTTATCAACAGCTTTCATTGCTTCCATGATAAGTTGCTTTTTATCCGGCGAGTCATTTTCTATTGCCAGTCTGGCATCTCTTAACTGCTTTCTGGTAGAAGATTTTTTTGCCGAATTAACCAATCTTTTCTTCATTGAGACACTAACTCTTTTTTCCGCTGATTTTTTATTTGCCAAAGTATCCACCTCCAAATGAATTACTGAATATTTATAACACATTATACTGAAAATATCAATTATTATCCACTTAAATATGATAAAATATATACATGAAAAACAGAATTGATGAACTGGTAAAAATATTGAATTATCACAACAAAAGATATTATGAATTGGATGCACCCGAGATATCCGACTATGAGTATGATATGCTGATGAATGAGCTTATCGCTCTTGAACAGCAATATCCCGAATACAGATCGGTTGAATCGCCGACACAAAGAGTCGGGGGAAAACCTCTTAAGGAATTTGCAAAAGTGAAACATACGGTTCCGTTGGAGAGTTTGTCCAACGCATTTTCTTACGAGGAATTGTATGCTTTCCATGAAAGGATATTAAAAGAAAGTATTAACCCTGAGTATGTGTTGGAGAAAAAGATAGACGGTCTTTCGGTTACTTTGGAGTATGCGGATAATATATTTGTAAGAGGTGCTACCAGAGGAGACGGAATATACGGGGAAGATATAACCGAAAATCTGAAAACCGTTCATAACATACCTTTAAAGTTACATACAAAAGAAGTAATACCTTATCTTGTAGTTCGCGGTGAAGTATATATGGATAAGGATAATTTTGCTAAGATAAATGAAGTTGCGGAAGAGAACGGTGAGAAACCGTTCGCAAATCCGAGAAACGCCGCTGCGGGCTCACTAAGGCAGTTGGATTCAAAAATAACGGCCAAAAGAAATCTGAAGATATTTGTATTCAATCTGCAAAGTATACAGGGAGCACTTTTCGATACCCATGTTCAGACATTGAATTTTCTGAAAGATGCAGGTTTTGTCGTAAATGATGTTATAAGAGTATCGGGTGATATGAAGGACATTATTTCCGGTATAGAGGAAATACATGATAAACGATTTTCCTACAAATACGATATAGACGGTGCGGTAATCAAGCTGAATAATATTGCGGACAGGGAAGTTTTAGGCTCCACCGCTAAGGCTCCCAGATGGGCTATTGCATATAAATATCCTCCCGAACAGAAGGAAACCGTGGTTAAAGACATATTTGTACAGATAGGAAAAACAGGGGTACTGACTCCCAATGCCGAATTCGATCCGGTTTTTGTGTCGGGCAGTACTGTAAGCAGAGCAACATTGCATAACATGGATTTTATCGATACCAATGACATAAGAATTAATGACCATGTAATAATTCAGAAAGCCGGAGATATCATTCCGGAGGTTGTCAGAGTTTTAAAAGATAAAAGGACAGGGAAGGAAATTAAGTTTAAAATGCCAGAGAATTGTCCGTTCTGTAATTCCGATGTTCAAAGAGTGAAAGATCAGGCGGCATACAGATGTACCAACATAAACTGTACAGGTCAGATTTCCAGGCGTCTGGAACACTTTTGTTCCAAAGATGCAATGGATATCGAGGGATTAAGTACTGCAACTGTGGAAAAGTTCATGGATTTATCATTGTTAAAGGATATTGCGGACATATATGATTTGCATAATAAAAGAGAACAACTGCTGAAAATTGAAGGATTCGGTGAGAAAAGTGTAAATAAACTGCTTTCTGCTATAGAGAAATCCAAGAGCAATAATATAGACAGACTGCTCTTCGGTATCGGAATTCTGTATATAGGACAGAAAGCATCCTCATTGCTTGCGGAAAATTTCCCCGACATGAAGAGTATTATGGCAGCCGAAATAACGGATTTTACATCCATAGATACATTCGGAGAGGTAATGGCAAACAGTATAGTCGATTACTTTAAAGACGATAAAGCTGTTGAACTTATAAAGAGACTGGAAGCTCAGGGAGTTAATATGAAGTCTCTGAGTTATAACAATACACAGAAGCTGAGTGATAAACTTATCGGAAAGACATACGTTATAACAGGCTCCTTTGAAGAATATACCAGAGATCAGTTGAAAAGTATTATTACTTCCAACGGAGGCAATGTTACCGAGAGCGTTTCCAAAAAGACCGATTACGTTCTGGTAGGAGATAAGCCGGGAAGCAAACTGACAAAAGCTCAGGCTTTGGGGATAAATATTATTGATTTGGAACAATTTAAGTTTTCCTTGTTGTAATAATGATTTTTAGAGTTATAATTGAGATACAATCCTAATAAGGACTGTTAGAATAGAAGGAGAAAAATTATGAAAAACAGAAGAATTTTATCTATCATACTTGTAGTATTAACGGTTTTGTCTTTAACCGGATGCAGAAAAGTATACGAGACACACAGACCGGTAAAACCGGTAACGGCAAATATAGTTGCATTGAAAGGACCTACCGGTATAGGAATGGTCAAAGTAATGAATGATATAATCTCTCTTTCCGATTATGTCAACACAAAATTTAAAATAATGACTTCACCCGACACCGTTGTTGCGGGATTACTGGATAAAAGCATAACCATTGCTGCCGTTCCTACAAACCTTGCAGCTGTTCTATACAACAAGACGGAAGGAGAAATACAGATATTGGCGGTTCACACTTTGGGCGTACTGCATATCTTGGATAAGACGGGCAATATCAAGAGTATAAAAGATCTGAAAGGTAAAACCCTTGTTACAAGCGGACAAGGTTCGTTGCCGCAATATGTCCTGAACTTTATATTATCCGAAAACGGCATTAATCCGGAAACGGATATGGAAATAGTGTATAAAGCGGAACACAGCGAAGTCGCCACATTACTTCTTTCGGGGGAAGCGGACGTTGTGATGCTTCCGGAACCGTTTGTTTCCACCGTTTTGAATAAAGATGCTTCCATAAATCATGCGATAAATCTGAATGATGAATGGGTTAAAAGTGCACCGGATATAACGTTGTCAATGGGCTGTCTGGTGGCACAGAAGTCCTTTATAGAGGAATATAAAGAGGAAGTGGATACTTTCCTTGAGTTATATGAAGAGTCTATAGATTGGGTTTTAGAGCAGCCGTACAATGCCGCTCCTCTCATAGTATCATCGGGTATTCTGGATAACGAAAAGGTAGCGGAAAGTGCAATACCCAATTGCAACATTGTCTATATCGATGCAGCGGATGCAAAAGACAGTTTAAACGCATTTTTTAAATTTCTTTATAACAACAACCCCGCTTCGGTAGGCGGTAAGGTTCCGGATAACGGAATATATTACGAGAGATAGAAGGAGCAAATATGACACAATGTAATCACAACTGCTCTGACTGCAGTCAGAATGATTGCGAGAGCAGAATACAAAAAGAACAAACCAATGATTTTTCTCAGATTAAAAATGTTGTCGCCGTTTTAAGCGGTAAAGGAGGAGTGGGAAAAAGCATGGTAACAAGCCTTCTGGCTGTGGAACTTACCAGAGCGGGGTATAAGGTGGGCATTCTGGATGCGGACATTACCGGTCCTTCAATACCTAAAGCTTTCAACTTAAGCGAACATATAAGGGGAAATGAGACGGGAATATTTCCCGCAAAGACCAATTTCGGTACAAAAATAATAAGCATAAACCTGCTTTTGGAAAATACGACAGATCCTGTTTTGTGGAGGGGTCCGGTTATTTCCGGTGTACTTAAACAATTTTATACCGATGTTGTATGGGGAGAATTGGATTATCTGCTCATAGATATGCCCCCCGGAACGGCAGATACCGCTCTTACGGTATTCCAGTCCATTCCTGTAGACCAAGCCATAATAGTTACTACACCGCAGGATCTTGTATCCATGATAGTGGAAAAAGCAATTAAAATGGCAGATATGATGCATATTTCGGTTTTGGGAGCCATACAGAATTTCAGTTATGCGGTATGCGATAAATGTAATAACAAAATTGAGCTTTTCGGTGATACGGATACAAATAAACTGAGTATTCCGGTTGTGGACAGGATACCTTTTGATAAAAGATTAAGTGCTGCAATGGACAGAGGAATGATAGAGCTTACGGAAGATACATATATCGCCAATACGGTTAAGAAACTTATTGAAAAGAGTAAGTAAGTTTTATTATCAATACAGATTTATTAAAAAATACCGGAAATTGATATTAATAATCAGTGGGATATCAGTTACATATCAGTAAAATCAAATTTTCTGCAAAAAAAAACGGGGTAACCCGTTTGTTTTTAACAAAATCTCTTTATAGCGTCTGTTAACGGCTTAATGTCATCGGTATGTGCAACCAGTGATATGGGTTTACTTAAGTCTAAACTGAATATACCCATAATGGATTTGGCATCCACAACATATCTGCCGGAAACCAGATCGATATCGTAATCAAAAGCGGAGACTATATCCGCAAATTCCTTGACATCGCTTATTGAAAGAAATTTTATATCAATTTTGTTTTTCATGTCATCCTCCTAACTGCTTCAATATATCATATAGTTACTGAAACATCAATAACGGTTGTGATATAATATTATCTGTGAGGCAGATATGATTAAACTTAAAAACAGACATTTAACCGTTATTATCAATCCGTTAGGAGCGGAAATAGTTTCCGTTATTAAAGACGGATATGAATATCTATGGCAGGGAAATCCCGATATCTGGAAAGGTCAGGCTCCCAATTTGTTTCCTTTTATAGGAAGACTGAAAGATGAGGAATATGAGTATGATAACAGACTGTTTAAAGTAAAGATACACGGATTTGCCAGACATTCGCTTTTTGAGATTGTGGAGAGCAATGAGAATTATGTATCGTTGAGGATTACCGGCACTCCCGATACTTATGCCGTATATCCGTTTGATTTCGACTTTATAGTTTCCTACGAACTGATGGATAACATAATCAAGAAGCAATACATGATAATAAATAACGGGTATAAGGTGATGTATTATGAAGTCGGGGGACATGAAGGGTATAATCTGACATTTGAAAAGAATAAAATAATGGACGACTACTACATTTTGTTCTCAGACAATATTATATATAATTACACAACCGATAAGAATATTATGATTAATAAGCAAACGGAAGAGATAAAACTTTCCGATAGGAAACTGTATCTTAAGCCTGAGATTTTTAAGAATGATGCCCTTATTCTGGATTGTTCAAAATTAAGCAACAGGGAAGTTGTTCTGAAATGTTCTACTTCGAGCAGAAAAGTAAAAGTGAGATTTGAAGATTTTGATTATTTGGGAATTTGGACCCACCCTTTTTACACAAATTATGTGTGTATAGAACCGTGGTCCGCTTTACCTGATTGCAATTTTATTGATAAAAAGTTGGAGAACAAGATAGGTATACGCAAGTTAACTGCCAAGAAGACAGACATGTTGGAGTATTTTATTGATGTGTTGTGATGATTGATAATTTGGTTAAGGAAATTAAAAAGGCAAAGAGTATAGTTTTTTTCACCGGTGCAGGTGTGTCTACCGAAAGCGGTATACCGGATTTTCGAAGCACCAAAGGACTTTACTTAAGCAAATATGACGGCTATACTCCCGAAGTTATTATAAGTCACAGTTTTTTCTATCATAATCCCGATGTGTTTTATCGCTTCTATCATGACAAGATTGTGCATCCTGAAGCAAAGCCCAATGATTTTCATTACGGTATAACAAAGTTTAAAGACATGAACTATGATGTGTCCGTTGTTACACAGAATATTGACGATTTGCATAATATCGCCGGTAACGGTAAGGTTTACGAATTGCACGGAAGTATCAGCAGGAATAATTGTATCAAGTGCCATAAGTTTTTCAATCTGGACTATATAATAGCCAACAGAGGTAAAACAGTCAGATGCGATGAGTGTAATTCATTGGTAAAACCCGATGTGGTATTGTACGAAGAACAGCTGGATCAGGTTATAATAGAGCAATCCATACAAGCCATTATGAATGCGGATGTATTGATTGTTGCAGGGACAAGTTTATCGGTATATCCCGCAGCTTCCTTTATTGACTTCTATACCAAGAATTGCCTATGTATATTAAACAAGACAAGCACTCCCCGTGATTCAAAAGCGGATTATGTTTTTTATGATTCCTGTTCCGTTGTATTAAACAAAATAATCGAAAAACTGGAACGGAATAATGAATGAATTGGCAGCCCTTAAGGGTATCGGACCGAAAATAATTGAAAAGCTGAATACTCTGAGCATATACAACACAAATGATTTGCTGGAGTATTATCCGAGAACCTATGTCGACAAGACCGGTATTTCACATATAAGCGATATAAGGGAAGGGGAATATTTCTCTTTAAAGGGTATTTTATACAACATCACTTCCAAACAATTACCTTACGGCAGAAGATTACATATTGTCACCGCGGAGTTTAAAGATCAGACGGGACAGATTTCCGTTACATGGTTTAACCAACCTTATCTGAAAAATGTTCTAAAAGAGAACAAAATGATTTATATTTACGGGAAAGTAGAGAAAAAGGGTTTTTTCTACAATATGTACAATCCCGATTTTTCCTACAATGAAAAAGACTTTTTCATTATACAGCCGATATATTCCAAGAATGCTAAGATAAATCAATATGAGATAAGAAAAGCCGTTAAATCGGCTATGGATTATTCTCATGTGTTGGTAAAAGATTACTTTCCCGAATATTTGAAAGAAAGATATAATCTATGCGATAAGGAATTTGCGGTAAAAAATATTCATTTTCCCGCATCATCTGCCGATTTCTTTGCTGCCAGAAGGCGACTGGTTTTTGAAGAGTTCTTCTTAATGCAACTGGCATTGGTTTCATTAAAAAGCAACATGGGAAAAGATAAATCCCCTATAAATATATCCAAGTTTGATATGGCACGGGAATTTGTACGATCTCTTCCTTTTACTCCCACCGATGCACAGCTTCAATCTATGAAAGATATAGCTTCCGATTTAAGCAGCGGATATTCCATGCACAGATTACTGCAAGGCGATGTGGGAAGCGGCAAGACGGTTGTCGGTTTGTATGCCGTAATGTGTGCATATCGGAACGATTATCAGAGTGCTTTTATGGCTCCTACCGAAATACTTGCCCTGCAGCATTATAGGACCGCTGTTGAACTGTTGAACAAATTCGGATTAAATATAGCGTTACTTACAGGTCAGTTAAGGAAAAAGGAAAGGGAAGATATTTTAAATAGAATTGAAAACGGAAAAGTCCACCTTGTGATAGGAACACATGCTATATTACAGGAAGATGTAATATTCCATAATCTCGCTTTGTGTATAACCGACGAACAGCACAGATTCGGAGTACAGCAAAGACTTATACTGTCTTCCAAAGGGGTAAAACCTCATTTACTGGTCATGTCGGCAACTCCCATACCCAGAACGCTGGCATTGATACTGTACGGTGATCTGGATATTTCCACACTGAAGGAATTACCAAAAAACAGAAAAAAAGTGCTGACTTATTCCGTTGATGAATCATTCAGACAAAGGATTAATAATTTCATTCAGAAGATTGTTGTAAAAGGAGAGCAGGCATTTGTTGTATGTCCTGCTATCTATGAGAATGATGTCTTGGATGTGACCAATGTGCTTACAAAATACGAGCAACTGCAGACGGATATTCCATCTGTAAAAAGTGCAGTACTTCACGGTAAGATGAAAAAAGTCGAGAAAAATGAAGTAATGGAAAAGTTCATCAACAATGAGATAAGTGTTCTGGTTACCACAAGCATTATTGAAGTGGGAATTGACATACCCAATGCAACTTTAATGGTAATTGAAGATGCTCAGCAGTTCGGTCTTTCTCAGTTGCATCAGTTAAGGGGCAGGGTAGGTCGCAGCGATAAACAATCTTACTGTATACTGTTCAATCAATCATCATCCGATATTTCAAAGAAAAGAATGGATGTAATGGTACAATCCAATGACGGCTTCTATATTTCCGAACAGGATCTTCTATTAAGAGGTCCCGGAGATTTCTTCGGTACAAAACAGCATGGTCTTCCGGATTTCAAAATAGCCAACCTTTATACCGATATGGATATACTTAAAGATGCTCAGAAAGCCGTGCAGGAAGAGATACGGAATAATGCAATATACAGACAGTTGCTCGGAAGAGAGCTGGATTACTTATCCAAAGCAAAACTTTAAGGAGGTACACCATGATTTTAAGTAATTGCGTTGTATTTGACGGGGTGGATTTTAAAGAAGGACTGCAGAACATATATATTGAAAACGCTCTTATCACCGACATAAGGACATATACTCATGAACCTCATTCGATAAACATCAACGGTTGTATAGCCGTTCCGGGATTTATAGATATTCATACCCACGGAATATGCGGTACGGATTTTTCTTATTCGTTTGATGCCGATGCCGATAAATTTTTCGATAATTACGTAAAAGTCGGAACAACATCGGTCTTTCCCACAACCGTTACCATGGATCCCGATAAATTAAACCTGCTGCTTTCAAAGTACAGTAAAATAAAACATCCCGCATTTTGCGGTATTCATCTGGAAGGTCCGTTTATAAACATTAAAAAGGCGGGAGCACATAACAAGCAATATATTATGCAACCGAGTGTTGAATCTTATCGGAAGATAACAGGCCAATATGAAAATATTGTAAAGAGGGTTACAATAGCATGCGAATTGGATCAGGGCTATAAGCTTGCCGGATATTTAAAAGAACACAATAAGGTTGTATCTTTCGGACATACCGAATGTATCTCGGATGAGGCTTACAAAGCATTTAAAGCAGGTTACAGACTGTCTACTCATCATTTCAATGCCATGCCTTTAATGCATCATCGTGAAATTACCGTTACAGGTGCCGCTCTTGTAGACGATTGTGTTTCATGCGAATATATTCCCGATTTTTATCATGTCGGTAAAGAAATGCTAAAGATATTGTTTAAGTGTAAGAAGCCGGAGAATCTGGTAATGGTTACCGATTCCATGTCGGCAACCGGTATGCCGGACGGGGAATATACATTGGGCGATTCGGATGTTTTTGTAAAAGACGGCCTGGTGAAAAATCAATCGGGAACAATAGCGGGCAGCAGCGTCACCATGGCAAAAGGCGTTTTCAATATGATTAATGCGGGGTTTAATCCGGTTACGGTATTGAAATCCGCAACATCGGTCCCGGCAAAAGTAATGAACCTGAAGAAAAGAGGTATTTTAAGACCCGGTTATTATGCGGATATTAACATATTAGATTCCAAGTTCCGATACATGTTCACAATCAGTAAAGGAACTCGTATTGATTAGATTATTTTATGTCAGTATTTATCTTTTATTATGTGATATGAGTAATAAAATATGTGTAAAAATGTTATTAAATTAACACTCTTTTCAATATTGTTATTGAAATAACATTCCTGTGTGATATAATACGTAAGGTTATACTTAAAAACTAATTCGGAGGTCTAATAAATGTGTCAAAATTGTAATCTGGACGAGAATCAAAAAAAGCTTCAGGAAGTGTTTGACAAGTACAAAGATACACAAGGAGCTTTGATTCCTGTTCTTCATGAAGCTCAGGAAATATACGGATATCTTCCTTTATCGGTTCAGGAAGCTGTTGCCGATGCGTTGGAGATTCCGCTATCTGAAGTATACGGTGTAGTAACATTCTATACCCACTTTTCCCTTTATCCGAAAGGAAAGTATAAGATTCAGATATGTCTCGGAACTGCCTGTTATGTTAAGGGAGCGAACAATATTCTGGAAGAACTTAAAAAGCAACTTGGAATTGATGTGGGGCAATCCACGAAAGACGGAAAGTTTTCATTGGATGCGTGCAGATGTGTCGGAGCATGCGGAATTGCACCGGTAATGATGATAAATGATGATGTATACGGTTCATTGGCGGTAAGCGATGTTGCCGATATACTTAAAAAGTATTAATCGGGTAAATGGAGGATATTAATGAAATCATTAACTGAATTAAAAGCAATAAAGCAAAAAGTTACCGAAGTGCCGGATTACAAGATTGTTGTAGGTATGGCAACATGCGGTATCGCTGCCGGAGCCAACCCGGTTTTTAAAGAGCTTAAGAGAATTGCTGATGAAAAGAAACTTTCGAATGTCGATATACAGATAACCGGTTGTATAGGTATCTGTCGATTAGAACCTATTGTGGAAGTATATACTGCAAAAGGTGAGAGATACACCTATGTTAAAGTGGATGCTGAAAAAGCGCAGGATATTATACAGAAGCATATTATTGAAGGAAAACCCTGTACCGACTACCTTATTTGCGATGACGGGGAAGCATGTATAAAGAATATACAGGAAACCAAATCCTTCAAAAAGCAGATAAGAATTGCTCTTCGAAACTGCGGTAACATAAACCCGGAAAACATCGATGAATACATAAAGAACGACGGATATTTTGCTTTGGGCAAAGTATTGACAGAGATGAAACCTGCCGAAGTTATTCAGTTGCTGCTGGATTCCGGATTAAGAGGCAGAGGAGGAGCAGGATTCCCTACCGGATTAAAATGGAAATTTGCTGCAGCAGCTCAAAATGAACAAAAATATGTCTGCTGTAATGCCGACGAAGGCGATCCCGGTGCTTTCATGGACAGATCTGTACTGGAAGGCGATCCGCACAGCATATTGGAAGCAATGGCAATCGCAGGATATGCCATAGGTTCCGATCAGGGATTCATTTACGTAAGAGCGGAATATCCGGTTGCAGTCAAGAGATTGAATCTTGCTATAAAACAGGCCAAAGAATACGGTCTGTTGGGTAATAACATATTCGGTACCGATTTTTCCTTTGACATTGAACTGAGACTGGGAGCGGGCGCATTTGTCTGCGGAGAAGAAACCGCTTTGATGACTTCCATTGAAGGAAAAAGAGGAGAACCCAGACCCAGACCTCCTTTCCCGGCAAATAAAGGGCTGTTCGGAAAACCCACTATATTAAATAATGTCGAGACTTTTGCCAACATCCCGGTGATTATAAACAAGGGGGCCGATTGGTTCAATAAGATAGGTACCGAAAAGAGCAAGGGAACAAAAGTATTTGCAGTCGGAGGAAAGATTAATAATACCGGCCTTATAGAAATACCTATGGGAATGACATTAAGAGAAGTTATTTACGAGATAGGCGGAGGAATACCCAACGGTAAAGCTTTCAAAGCGGCACAGACGGGCGGACCTTCGGGCGGATGTATTCCTGCCGAGCATCTGGACGTCGCGATTGATTATGACAATCTTATCGCAATAGGCTCCATGATGGGTTCCGGCGGACTTATCGTAATGGACGAGGATAACTGTATGGTGGATATCGCTCATTTCTTCTTGGGATTTACCGTGGATGAATCGTGCGGCAAATGTCCTCCTTGCAGAATAGGAACACACAGAATGTTGGAAATGCTGGAGAAGATAACCGCCGGCAAAGGTGAAGATAAGGATATCGAAAAATTGGAAAGACTTGCTTATTCCATAAAAGAAGCGGCATTATGCGGATTAGGTCAGACAGCACCCAATCCGGTTCTTTCCACATTGCGATATTTTAAGGATGAGTATAAAGCTCATATTTATCAGAAGACCTGTCCCGCGGGAGTGTGTAAGAACCTGTTAAGTTATAATATCGACGCTGAGAAATGTATCGGTTGCGGTCTCTGTGCCAGAAACTGCCCTGCAAATGCAATTACCGGTGTAGTTAAATCACCGTATACGATAGATAAAGATAAATGTATTAAATGCGGAGTTTGTATGGAAAAATGCAAATTCGGTGCCATATACAAGAAATAGGGAGGATTAACAATGAATTTGCTTAATGTAACAATAGATGGCATAAAGGTACAGGTACCGGAAGGAACATCGGTTTTGGATGCCGCAAAATTGGCAAATGTTGATATACCGACACTTTGTTATTTAAAGGATATCAATGAGATAGGCGCATGCAGAATGTGTCTTGTGGATGTCGGAGGAAGAGCACTGCAGGCAGCCTGCGTTTATCCTTGCTCGGAAGGTTTGAAAGTTATAACCAATTCTCCCAAGATAAGAGATATAAGAAAGGCTACATTGGAACTCATACTTTCCCATCACGACAGAAGTTGTCTTACATGTATAAGAAATCAGAACTGCGAGCTTCAGGCTCTGGCCGATAAGCTGAATGTAAGAGATATACCTTTTGACGGTGCACCGAAGGGATTACCGATAGATAATATTTCAAAATCCATAGTCAGAGATAACAATAAGTGCGTACTGTGCAGAAGATGTACATCCATATGCAACAATATACAGACAGTCGGTGCAATAAATGTAATGGAAAGAGGATACGAAACCGTTGTATCCACTACCGATCACAGATCCATTGCCGATGTCAACTGCGTTAACTGCGGACAATGTATAAATGTTTGTCCCGTAGGTGCTATTTACGAAAAGGACAATACACAAGCCGTATGGGATGCTATAAAAGATCCGGATAAATATGTCGTAATCCAAACCGCTCCTTCGGTAAGAGCCGGAATAGGCGAAGAGTTCGGTTACCCGATAGGAACACCGGTTACCGGAAAAATGGTGGGAGCTATCAAGAAAATGGGATTTGATAAAGTGTTTGATACCGATACCGCAGCCGACCTTACGATTATGGAGGAAGGAACGGAGTTGCTGACCAGGATAAAAACCGGTGGAAAATTACCGCTTATCACATCGTGCAGCCCCGGCTGGATAAAGTTCTGCGAACACGAATTTCCCGAATTCCTGGATAACTTATCCACATGTAAATCACCTCAGCAGATGTTCGGTGCATTAATCAAATCATATTACGCCGAAAAGAATAATATTGATCCTTCAAAGATTTTTGTAGTGGCCGTAATGCCGTGTACCGCTAAAAAATTCGAATCTGACAGAGAAGAAATGTTCAACGACGTGGATGTTTCCATTACATCCAGAGAATTGGCCAGAATGATTCGTGAAGCGGGTATAGACTTCCGTTCGGTAGAAGAAGCGCAGTTTGATAATCCTCTTGGAGAAGCAACCGGCGCAGGCGTAATATTCGGTGCAACCGGCGGAGTTATGGAAGCCGCATTAAGAACGGTATATTACATACTGGAAGGTAAGAGAATCAATGAAGAAGCTCTGATGCCTATCAGAGGAACAGAAGGTATCAAAGAAGCAACATTGAAAGTTGCAGGTATGGATGTAAATGTTTGTGCAGCAAGCGGTCTGGGTAATGCAAGAAAAGTTCTTAACATGGTAAAGAACGGTGAAAAGAATTATCATTTCATAGAGATAATGGCTTGCCCGGGAGGATGCGTAAACGGCGGCGGTCAGCCTATTGTTCCCGCTTCGATAAGGAATAAGATTGACATAAGAGCGGAAAGAGCCAAAGCGTTATACTCGGAAGACAAGCGTGCCACATACAGGAACTCAGATGAAAACCCGTTCATTCAGAAGTTCTATAAAGAATACGCCGGAGAACCGGGAAGTCATAAAGCACATGAGCTTCTCCATACACATTACCAAAAGAGAGAGAAACACTTGAAGAATAAATAGTTTCTCATACCGGTAATCTTTAATATTTGAAGAATAAGCAAAAAGCGGTAGTAATACCGCTTTTTCGTATAGAACAATAAATATCAGTGAATTATTTAATAATTAAAAATATCAATATAATCAATATTGTCTGTTCATTATGACAAATATATACATTAAAATACAGGTAATGAATGAAGCAGGATATATCTTCTCATGTATTGACTTTTTATCTCCCAACGAAAAATATCGCCTGTATATGGCGAGTAAATCGGTATATGAAATATTTGATATGAATAAAGATGATTTGCTTTATCTCTCAAAGATTTCCGATGTTCCTTATGATAAACTCAAAACCGTTCGTAATATAAGTTATCCAAAGTATCAAAAAGGGAATAGTGATATAAAGATTACGGATATATATTCTGAAGACTATCCTCAAATACTTAAAGAGACATATGGTGCTCCCATAGTCTTATATCACATAGGAGATATACCGAAAGAATGTATGGTTTCGGTTGTGGGCTCCAGAAAACCCGGTCCTTACGGAATGAGATGTGCCGAAGTATTATCGGTTAACTTGTCTTTACAAGGCTTTACCGTAGTGAGCGGTATGGCAAAAGGTATTGACGGCATCTGCCATATGGCCGCTTTACAATACGGTAATTCCGTCGCGGTATTGGGTAACGGCTTAAATGTATGTTACCCCTCGGAAAACCGAAATTTATATGATATGCTGATTAAAAAAGGATGCCTTATAAGTGAATTCCCTCCGGACAGTAAACCGAAAAAGATTAATTTTCCCATGCGAAACAGAATAATATCCGGCTTATCATTTTGTACGGTTGTGGTGGAAGCCGGCATAAAAAGCGGTTCATTGATAACTGCAAATTGCGCATTGTCACAGAACAGGGAAGTATATTGTTTTCCCAATTATATCGATACGGGTTTCAACGGAACAAACTTATTGATTAAGGAAGGAGCGGGCATAATTACGGACATAGATGATTTCTGTCGTGAATTAAATACTATTGAAATTAATCGAAAAACCATTTATTATTGTAAAAGCAATTGATTTGGAGGAAATTATGTCAAAAAATCTGGTAATAGTGGAATCGCCTGCCAAGGCCAATACAATCAAAAAGTTTTTGGGAAAGGATTTTACCGTCATGGCCAGTTTCGGTCATGTGCGGGATTTACCGGAAAAAGCATTTGGAATTGATGTTGAAAACCATTACCAACCCAACTATGAAATTTTAAGCGGAAAGAAAGAAGTTGTAGACAAACTTAAAAAAGCCGTAAAGGAAAGCGACAGGACTTATCTTGCAACCGACCCGGACCGTGAGGGTGAAGCAATTTCCTATCATCTGGCTCATTTACTCAAAATAGATCCTCAGTCAAAGTGCAGAATTGTTTTTAACGAGATAACAAAACCCGCCGTAACCAATGCTTTGAATGAAACAAAACCTATAAATATGGATATGTTCTATGCACAGCAAGCCAGAAGGATTTTAGACAGAATAGTAGGTTACAAAACCAGTCCCCTGTTATGGAAGAAGATTAAAAAGGGCTTAAGTGCCGGCAGAGTGCAGTCGGTGGCATTGGAACTGGTATGCGACAGGGAAGATGAGATTAGAGCTTTTGTACCCGAAGAATACTGGAATCTTATGCTGAAACTCAGTAAAATTTCCCATGACCAGATTTTCATTGCGAAATTCTATGGAAAGGATAATGAGAAAGTTAAACTGTCAAATGAAACCGAGGCGAACGAGGTATATAACTTTGTAAGTAATAACATTGTTTCCGTAAAATCGGTAAAGAAGACCAAAAGAAAGAAATATCCTTTTCCGCCTTTTATAACCTCTACCTTGCAGCAGGATGCTTCCAATAAATTGGGTTTCACAACATCCAAAACAATGAAAATTGCTCAGGAACTTTATGAAGGTATAGAATTGAAGAATGACGGTACCGTGGGACTTATAACCTACATGAGAACCGATTCCACACGTATTTCCTCCGATTTTCAGATGGCTACACGTGATTTTATAAAACAGAATTTCGGCAACGAATTCGTACCCGCAAATATACCCAGTTACAAAAATCGCAATAATGCTCAGGATGCACATGAAGCCATACGTCCTACGGATTTCAACTTGACACCTACCAAGGTATCGGCAAGCCTCACAAAAGACCAGGCTTCATTATACACATTGATATACAACAGGTATATTGCCAGTCAGATGTCGCCTGCGGAGTATGACAATACAGCCGTTGATATTGTTTGCGGACCTTATCTGTTTAAAGCCGTCGGTAATATTGTGACCTTTAAAGGCTATATGACCGTTTACGAAGAACATAGGATAGAACAGAGCGATTCGGAGAAAGATGAATATGAAAATACATATCTGCCGAAACTTGTTGCAAAAGAACAGCTTATGAAACACGACTTACAGAAAATACAGAAATTTACCACTCCTCCTTCAAGATACACGGAAGCATCGCTGGTCAAGATGATGGAAGAAAAGGGGATAGGAAGACCCAGCACCTATGCTCCGACAATTAATATCATTTTAAAAAGAAATTATGTGAAAAGAGAAAAAAGAATATTAGTTCCGACAGATCTGGGTATGACGGTAAATACATTCATGGTCAGGAATTTCGAAACCCTGCTGGATTACGGGTTTACAGCTCAGATGGAAGAGCAGCTGGATGAGATAGAAACGGGAAAGGTTGACTGGATATCCTTAATAGATAAATTTTATAAGGACTATATCGAACAGATTTATATAGCCGATATACGAACCGATAAAATAGATTTGCTTTCCGACGAGATATGTGAAAAATGCGGAAAACCCATGGTTATCAAATCGGGAAGATACGGAGATTTTCTGGGATGCTCCGGTTACCCGGCATGTAATTTTACCAAGAAGATAATTGATGATACGGGGTATAAGTGCCCTAAATGTAACGGTAAAGTACTGAATAAAAAGACAAAGAACGGCGTTAAGTTTATTTCCTGCGAAAATTATCCCAAGTGTGATTTTTCATCATGGGGAACCATAATAAAAGATAAAAAATGTCCTAAATGCGATAATTTCCTTTTGAAAGTATTTGAAGACAAACAGGCTATGACAAAATGTTCTTCGGATAAATGCGACTATAAAACCAAGTTTGTTAAGGTTACAAAAGGTAAAAAAGAAAAGTAAATTAAATATTTACTTATAAAATTCCGTCAGTGAATATTTCTTGGTAAGCATATTTCTCAGATTGAACATAGCGGTATATGTAGCGGTTATATATATCGGTATATTGTGCTCCAGAGCGGTTTTTACGAGGGTTGCATCGTTTTTTGCTACAGATACCTTATTCATGTCAAAATCGACATTTTTAAGTCTTAAAGCCATATCTTCCGCTCTTGAGCCTCCCAGATAGACATATCGTATTTTATCATTTATTTCCTCGAGCTTTTCAAATACAACATCATTAATCCAGGAAATATCGGTACCGTCGGCAGGTTTGTCGTTAAGGATAACACACAGAATATATTCGTCATCTACTAAAAACAGGTAATCGATAATCCGGTTGAAACCCGCAGTATTTTTTACGAGAATGATGTTAACAGGTACATTATTGATTTTAACCGTTTCCATGCGTCCGAAACCGCTTTTAAACGTACTGACGGCAGTCAGAATGTGTTTGTCTGCAATTCCTATCGCATTCAATGCACAGGATGCGGCCAAGGCATTGTATATATTATGTGCTCCCGGAAGGTTAACGCGGACATCATATAATCTACCGTCTACAGTCATAGCGATATCGCTTCCGGTTACGTCCATATTCTTTACAGAAACGGCACCGACATCAGGCTTATGACGTCTATAACCGCAGTTATCGCATCTGAAACCGCCTAAATGAGCATATGTGACATAATCATAGGTATAGGGGTTTTCGCACTTAATACAGTGTAAAACGTCATTCTGTTCATTAATATGTGTATCAGGCATTTTTACATCGACACCGAATAACCTTGTCCTGTTTTTTGTTAAAGCCATAAGATGGGTACATAACGAACAATCGGCATTTATACATATCGGCGAATCACAGTTATTAATGCCGTCCGCTATCAACCGTAATATATTATTTACATCACCGTATCTGTCCAACTGGTCGGCGAATATATTGGTTACCAGTATAACTTGCGGATTTATATACTTGGTGACCTGTCTCAGCGCTGCTTCATCACACTCTATCACGGCGTAATCATGACGGTTTTTTCCGGACAGCGAAGAAGCCAGGCAAAAGGAGGTAACAACTCCGTTAAGCAGGTTAGCTCCCGATTTATTGGAAAAATAATTAATTCCCGCATTTTCCAGAGCGGTCTCTATAATTCTGCAGGTGGTTGTTTTTCCGTTGGTGCCGGTTACAAGAATAACTTTAACGTTTGCGGAAACATACTTAAGAATGTCTTTACAAAACAGCATTGCTATTTTGCCGGGAAGGGAAGTGCCTCCTTTTTTAAAAACTCTCAGAACGGCACAGGTTATTTTACATAATAATATCGATAATACCACTTTCAATTTCATAAAAAAATTATATCAGCGCAAAAGAGGATTATCAATAAACAATCCTCTTTAGACTTAAAGAAAAAAGTGGTTGTCAATTAATGCCGATAAAAGGATTAAATAATATAATGCAAATAAACATATTTTCATGTTATATTATACCTACGGAGGTTTCATGGAATATACTGACGAACAGCTGATAAATATGAGCGTAAAAGGCGATACTTCGGCTTTCGGTGTTCTTGTTGAGCGCTATCAGAACAAAGCATATGCAATATCCATTAAGATTGTGCAAAATCATGATGATGCTTTGGATTGCGTACAGGACTCGTTTATAAAAGCATTCAGAAGTTTAAGCTCTTTTAATTTCCAGTCGTCATTCAATACATGGTTATACAGGATTGTAACCAATACCTCTTTGGACCTTCTGCGTAAGAACAAGAAATATCAGAGCAATATTCCCATAGAAAAACCTTTATCGGGAGATGACGATGATGATTATTTTATCCAGATAGAAGACCAAAAGGCGGATGTGGAAAATATAGCGGAAAGCAACGAAACGGTAAAAGCGGTCAGAGAAGCCATCAGTCAACTGTCTGAAGATTTAAAGAAGGTTATATTATTGTTTGAGATAGAACAGTTCTCACTTATAGAAGTTTCCGAGATTCTTAACATTCCTGTCGGAACGGTAAAATCCAGATTATTCAGAGCGCGGGAAAAACTTGCAATATTATTGAAAGATAAGGAACTTTTTTGAGGTGTGCTACGTTATATATATGAGGATTTGTTAATAATGAGTAAATGCGGGAATTGCAAAAAATTAATACATGAATATCTGAACAGCGGAAGGTCGCAGCAAATCAAGGAAAAACTGGATCTTCATCTTTCCGTCTGTCATTCCTGCAAAGAGTATTTTGATTATATGCTTGCAATTAACAACTCGCTGAGAAAAATGAAAAGTACGGCTGTTATCAATGTTAAAGATGTCGTTATGGAGAGTATAAGGGAAGAGCAGCCTCAACCTGTCAGATACAGAAAGGTATACATAGGATATGCGGCAGCGGTTGCCTGTGTTGCAATCGTTGTAGGGGTTTTTGCTATTACCGGAGGTTTTCGCACCAAACTGTATAAAGAAGCTGCGGGAATCCCGAATTCAACTTACAGAGATTCTGACGAACAGATAATAGAAAAAGAACCTGCTTTTGCCCCCAGAGCCTGTACTATGGCGAATGAGGATGCACTGGGAATTGAATCCGCAGATGAAAAAAGCTTTGAAGATATGATTATATGCAACTATTCTACCGATAAAAGTTATAACGACCTTATGAAAGAGATAACCGATTTATCGGAGCAATTCGTTATTTTCAATATATATAATCAGGCGGATATGAATGAGATATCTTTCATATCCAATACTGCGGATACCGAAAAGATTTCCGAAGAATTGAATCTGAAAAAAGATATCACTGTAAAAACCGAAACAAATACAGCCGATAGTGTCAGCGAATATACAAAAGTTATCATAATATATAAAGACTGAGCATAATCCATGATATAATTGAATCCGATGAAAAAACTACTTTTAATTGACGGAAACAGTATTCTGAACAGAGCATTCTACGGTATGGCATCCAATATGCTGGTTACCAAAGACGGTTTATTTACCAACGCGATATACGGATTTCTCAATATTCTGGAAAAATATCTGAATGAAGATAATCCCACTCATATTGCGGTTGCTTTCGACCTGAAGGGTAAAACATTCAGACATGAAATATATGAGCAATACAAAGCCGGAAGAAAAGGAATGCCGAACGAATTGGCCGTACAGTTGCCGGTACTGAAAGACATTCTGAAAGCCATGAATATCACTTTAATCGAGAAAGAAGGATATGAGGCCGATGACATACTGGGAACACTGTCAAAACGTGCATCCGATGAGTTTGATGTGGTTGTACTTACAGGTGACAGGGATATGTTGCAACTTATTACGGATAAATGCACGGTAAAAATTCCTACCGTCTCATCCGGACAAAAGACCGTTAATGTGTTTGATATTAACACTTTTCGTGAGGAGTACGGTATCGAGCCTTCGGAATTTATCGATGTCAAAGCGTTGATGGGTGATAAATCGGATAATATTCCCGGAGTTCAGGGTATAGGCAAAGTAGGTGCTTTTAATCTTATCAAAGAGTATAAAGATATCGATAACTTGTATCGTAACATCGACAATATAGACAAGCCCGCTTTGAAGGAAAAACTTATCAAAGATAAGGAAAATGTCTTTTTGAGTAAAAAACTTGCGAAAATAGATACAGAAGTACCTATTGATGATTTGAAACCGGATAACCTTGAAAAAATGCCTTTCAACAATCAGCAACTTCTCAAGTTGTTTGTAAAACTGGAATTCAATTCATTTATTCAGAAGTTTCAGCTGGAAGAAAAAGATGAGAATATAAGTGAATCTGCACAACATTTTCTTGAAGTTTCCGACTTAAAGGATTTTGATACTGTAGGTTCAAGATTATTTCTGTACTATAAACTTGATGAAAACATTTTAGAAATAGAGATTATGAACGAAAAGCATCAGATTTTAAAGACTTTTGATAAAGAAGCGGACAACTGCCTCAAGGAAATTTTCTCATCGGATTTGACTGTTGTTTCTCATTATCTCAAAGACATTTTCGTTTATTGTTTTTACAATAATATTAAAATACCGGAAAAATACTATGACACGGCCACCGCAATGTATCTTCTCGATTCAATGAAAGAGAAGTATGATATCGACGATACCTACAGAAACCATAATATATCCGGCTCGGTCAATGATCCCAAACCGTATAAGATAAAGTATCTTCAAAAGTATTCCGAAAATGAGTTAAAAACTACGGATATGCAATCGCTGTTTTATGATATAGAACTGCCTTTGGTGGAGATATTGGCATATATGGAATATATCGGAATACGGGCGGACAGAGAGTACTTACTGGAATTATCGGAATATTTCGATAATGAATTGAATATAACGGCAAAGAAGATATTTGATTATGCCGGTTGTACATTCAACATAAATTCTCCCAAACAACTGGGTATTGTATTATTTGAACAATTGAAGTTACCGCATGCCAAACCCAATGCATCGGGCGGCTATTCCACATCCGCCGATGTTTTGGAGAAACTCAGGCGATATCCCATTGTAGAAGAAGTACTTTATTATCGTACCGTTTCGAAACTTTACTCCACTTATGCACAGGGTCTGTTATCCGCCATTCAGATTGACGGAAGAATACACAGTAAATTCAATCAAACGGTAACCGCAACCGGGAGAATAAGTTCAACCGATCCCAATATGCAGAATATACCTATAAGAACGGAAATCGGAAGAAAAATACGTAAAGCCTTTATACCGGAAGAAGGGTATACGATAGTAAGCGGTGATTATTCTCAGATAGAATTGCGTATACTTGCACATATTGCCGATGATGAGAATATGAGAAATGCATTTCTTAACAAAGAGGATATTCATGCTTCCACTGCCGCAAAGGTGTTCGGAGTGAATTTAGCCGATGTTACAAAAGAGCAAAGACGTGCCGCCAAAGCCGTTAACTTCGGAATAATTTACGGAATATCCGATTTCAGTTTATCCAGGGATATCAATGTACCGGTTAAAAAAGCCGCTAAATACATAGAAGATTATCTCAATCATTATTCGGGAGTAAAAGAGTACATGCAAAAAATAGTCCGTTCGGCTATGGAAAACGGATATGTTTCCACAATATACGGACGAAGACGATATATACCGGAACTCAGTTCACCTAAGTTTCAGATAAGGGAGTTCGGCAAGAGAGTGGCTTTAAATGCACCCATACAGGGTTCGGCTGCGGATATAATAAAGATTGCAATGATAAGAGTATATAAGCAACTGAAAGAGCAAAACCTGAAATCCCGTCTTATACTTCAGGTGCATGACGAATTGGTTATTGAAACACATAAACAGGAAATCGGGCAGGTAAAAGAGATTTTACAACAATCCATGGAAAAAGGATTTGATTTATCTGTACCTCTCGACATAGAAATATCCGTTCAGGATTCTCTTTTGAAAGGATAGAAAGATGATTATAGGAATCACAGGGCAGACTGCCACAGGTAAGACATCGCTGACAAAAGCATTTGCCCAAAGAGGCTATGCGGTTTTTGATGCCGATGAAACCTATAAGCATCTTCTGGATACTTCCGTTTGCATGCAGAAAGAATTACTCAACGAGTTCAACACTCTTGACAGAAAGGTTATTCTTTCAAGAGTTATTGATGATAAAGAATCACTGGAAAGACTTAATGCAATTACACATAAGTATGTAGCGGAGAAAATATATGAATTTGTTGAAGAAAATTCCGAAAAAAACATCGTTCTGGATGTACCCGTTCCCGTGGAAAAAGGCTTTATCGATATAACCGATATTATTATCGTAACCGTTGCTTCAAAGAAGGTTCAGTTATCGCGTTTGATGCAACGATATGGCATAAATGAAGAACAAGCCTGTAAGAGGATAAAAATGCAGAAGGGAAGAGAAGACTATCTCTCAATCGGCGATATAATATTAAATACCGATAAAACCGATAAAAGCGATTTGATGACATTTACAGATAGCTTTGAAAATACTTACATAAAAGTCAATAAGGATTGATTTTTAATACATCGAATGTTAAAATTCTATTCGAATTAAAAAGAAAGGTGGAAATATGGCTAAAATATTACTCAATACCGCAAATATTACTTGTAGTAACAAAAAAGAAACCGATCTTAAAGCATATGTTAACGGCAAGGTTATCAATACTCTGAATTATGACAGCAAGGAAGTCATAATGGAGTATGCCGATACCGATTTTATATTTCTAATCGAACAGAATATGGAAACAAACGATACGGGCAATGATGTATCACTGATGCGCGAGATAAGAAGATACGCTAAGAAATATAAAGAGTATGAGACGGAAACCAAGTTTTCCGATTTTGAAGAATATATCTCCACCACGGTATCTTATCTGGACAATCTTGAAGAAACAGGTGAAATAGATACCATGAACAGACAGGTGAGTGCCGCCCTTATTTCACATGATAAAGGTCTGCTGGCGGTTACCGATACCGATACGGCAATATATATATCCGGAGGAAATATAGTCAGAGTGTTTCCGGAAGACGATGACAGCAGAATAAAAACGGCACCCATTCCCGTACTGAAAACCAATGACCTGATTATATTATTATCGGAAACGGTAGCAAAGGCCCTCTCCGCAGCCGATATTTTAGGGCGTATTGATACATATGATTCGGCCGAATCCATTGCTCAGAATATTTGCTCACTTTATACTTCATTCAATAATGAAGAGTTTTCAGTAACAGTAATACTGGTAAAACTTATTCAGGATAAGTCTAAAGTATCCGCTGTAAGTGATATAAATACTCAGGAGATACCGACGGAAGAGCTGCAAAAAACCTATACATCAACTCAGCCTCTGATATATGAGGATAAAACCGATAAGCCTGAGAAGAAAGAAAGCTTCTGGGATGATTCATCCAAAGACATTGTATTTACCGACAAAAAGACAAAAATGCAAAAAATTTCTTCCTTTGATTCGGTTAAACTGAGTAAAAGTGAAAGCAGGAAGAGAAGAACTTCCATATATATAAAAAGAGCAATAAGTATTGTTGTTGTTCTGGCGGTTATGGCAGGTATTATTATCGGAATGGTAAATCTGCTTAAACTGATATTTAACAGAAAAAAACCTGTTGAAACCTCACCTGTAGCCGTGACATCACCGATAGTGGTACAGACACCTACTCCCACTCCGACTCCGACACCTACTCCTTCGGAAGAGCCTACCGAATCACCCGAACCTACAATAGAGCCTCAGTATATTACTCATATAGTAAAGGTTACAACCGACCATACCAGCCTGAATCAGATAGCCAATTACTATAACGATGTATACAGTCTGAATTATCCTAATACTGCAATATTTGTAGAAGTGATTGCGGGTTTGAATAATATTAAAGATATAAATATGATTTATGCAGGGCAAGAGTTAAAGATTCCTATAACACCGGTGCCGTAAGTAATATTCATATTAAAATTTGCAAATTTTGATAAAATTTTAAAATTTTTAAAATATATATATTGATATTTTATCCTATTAATGGTATATGTTATTAAAGAAAGTTCGTCCTTTGATTGCTTTTTGGGCGTGTTTGAGGAATAAGACATGGATTATGCCTTGATTTTATCGGTATCACTTTATCTATGCGGGTGTTTTTACCTGTTCTTCGGAATATACGCAATTTATGCGAATATAAAAAGTAAAGTTAACCGAATGTTTTTTTTATCTGACCGCGACATTAGCCATATGGGCTTATTGTGATTCCATTGTCAACTCGGCTCCTTCAGCGGAATCCAGTGCTTTTTGGAGAGCCTTCTCGGTTTTCGGTTGGGGTGTATTTTATGCTATCCTTATTCACTTTATTATTGTTATCACAAATAACAGAGCATTTTTAGATAAGCCCAGAACGCATTTTTTAATTTACACTCCGGCATTTCTAAACATCGTACTTTTTTCTCCTTTCGGAATTCTTAATCAGATGCAGAACCAAATGACAAAAAGTGAGTTCGGTTGGATAAACGCGGTTCCTGCAAATTTTTCCAGAATCTGGCTGGTTTTATATTTTATAATTTATCCCGTTGTAGGAGTTTTTTTACTGCTTTCCTGGTGGAAGAAAGTCAGGCCCAATGATTTTATTAAACGCCATCTGAATTTCTTATTTTTATCAACAGTACTCCCTTCGGTAGTAGGAATAACGGCAAATATACTCCCCAACATTCCGTTGAGATATCTTCTTCTCAAAACATTCATATTCTTCAACATGCTACCGACAATTACCTTGTTTATAGCATTGAAAAAATACGGAATCTTTCATGAAAGGGAGAAGACGGTTTATGTTTTTCATGAAGGAGAAATAGAAGGACAAAGCAGTCGTTTACGGTTATTTGAAACCACTTCAATAATATTTTTAATCGGTTCCTTTGTTTCATTCCTTATCGGATATTTCTTTATGAAAAAGCCGTTGGATATGGAGATTTTTCTCTCCGCCTCAATTTTTGCAATCGCATTAGTTTCTAAATTTATACCTTACATGATAAAAAAGCATTCCGTTCAGAATGTACTCTTTCTGCTGGTCTGTATGTTCGGTATGACATTATACAGCACAACATCCGCTGATGAAGGTGGTTTGACAACATGGTTTGTTTATATTATCTTTCTCTTATTCACGGTTGTTCTGGGCACACGTATTCATGCTCTTATTTATACGATATTCGTTATTATGATTCAAGTTTTATTATGGATTGTTTATCCGCAAGTTGTCGTAGTTATTGATGGAAGTCAGTACGCGGTAAGAATCGGAATTATTCTTCTTTCCTTTTTCAGTATCAGATATGTAACAAGAGAGTACTCATCAAAGGAAAATGAGTATAAAAGATTTGCAAAGGAACAATTGGTTCTGGAAAAGATATCCACCAGTTTTATTTCCGTCAACAGTGGAAATGTGATGGAAAAAATACAGGATATGTTTAAAATGTCACTGGAAGTTCTCAACTATAATCACGCATATTTAGTGGAATTCGATAATGATTATCAGGATGCGAAGATTTTTGACACATATGTAAACGAACCGGATGCGGAATCATTTCCCTTGACTCCCGGAATGACAGTCACAATGGCGGATTTTCCGGTTTTTGAACCTCTTATAAAAGATAAAAAACCGATCATGTGTGAAGATATCAAAAAGATAAGTCTCAGTGAAGGTGAAGAACAAAGAGAGTTTTTCTCGACAAGGGGTATAAGTTCTTACTTCGCAATACCTGTTATTATGGACGGGAATTTAATCTCTATGTTGGTAATAGAATACTTTGATAAGAGTGATGTATATTCCACCGAAAACCGATTATACTATTTAAAAATCCTGGCAAATATGTTAGCCGATTCCAAGAAGAAAATTTTGTATGAGGAAAAGTTATATAAATTTGCATATTTTGATGAAGTTACAGATTTAGCAAACAGAAACATGCTGAATAACTATTTGGAGAAACTTATTCAAAACAGTAATGAAACCGATAAATTTGCGGTTTTTAATATTGAGCTTGATAACCTGAGAACCATTAATGATACATTCGGGCATGATATCGGAGAACAGGTGGTAATTAAATCGGTAGATATTTTGAGTGAGCTTATGAAGAATTGTTGTTTCATAGCAAGAGTAACAGAGGAGAAGTTTATAGTTGTTGCACCTGCTTGTTCCGATAGTAAAAAGATTGAGGAACGCGCAAAAAAAATAGCAGAGTCTTTTAAGCATCCTATTCTACTGCCCGGATTGGATATAGAAGCATTATTTGTTATTGTCAATATCGGAATAGCCGTTTATCCGGAAGACGGAAGTGATGTGAATACTCTTATGAAGAACTCCGATTTGGCGAATTACGAAGCCAGGTCTACCGATGATAGAATTGTTTTCTGTTCCGATCAACTTAAGGGACGTGTTGAAGAGAATACATTAATAACACACAAGCTTTTCAATTCGTTACAGAATGAGGAGTTTTCTCTGGAATTTCAACCTCAGGTCAGTTGTATTTCAGGTAAAACGGTAGGAATTGAAGCCTTACTCAGATGGACAACATCGGATAAAAAGAGAATACCTCCTGATAAATTCATACCAATTCTGGAGCAGACCGGTTTAATTCATAATGTGGGACTATGGGTATTGGATCAGGCACTTTTGGAACATAACAGGCTTATAGCAAACGGATTTCCCCCTTTGCGTGTTTCGGTAAACTTATCGGTTGTACAATTCCGCAAAGACGATTTTGTTGATAATGTTACAAAAATCATAGAGAAACACCGGGTTGATCCTAAATACATTGAGCTGGAGATTACCGAAAGTATGTTGTCGAAGAATTTTGCCGATACAGTCGATAAACTGGTTCAATTTAAAAAAATGGGACTTAATATTGCCGTTGATGATTTCGGCAAGGGATATTCATCGTTACACAGATTGGTATTGATACCCTTTGACAGAATTAAAATAGATAAAAGCATAATAGATAACGTAACTTTTGAGAAAAAGAGTGCTAATGTTGCCAAGATAATCATTACATTAGCTAAAACCCTTAAGGCGGTTATTACTGCTGAAGGTGTAGAAACACGGGAGCAGGCGCATTTTGTAAGAGATATAGCCTGCGATGAAATACAGGGATATTATTTTTCCAGACCGTTGCCTACCGAAGCTTTGGAAAAGTTTCTTAAAGAAGACGGTACAGGAGTCAGAGGATAAGATTATGAAATATGCATTAATTTTATCAATATTGCTTTATGTGTTCGGATGTTTCTATCTGGTTTTCGGGATATATGCTTTGTTCGCTAATGTTAAAAATCGTGTAAACAGATTGTTTTATTATCTGACATCATGCTTGGCAATTTTTGCCATTTCATACTCCATATCCAACTCCGCTGCTACAGAGGAAGCAAGCACATTTTGGAGAGCCTTTGCTGTTTTCGGGTGGGGAGTTTATTACAGTATCCTTATTCATATTATTCTGATTATCACGGATAATAAAAAGTTTTTGAAAAACCGTTTGGCGATGATTTTAATTTATGTGCCGTCATTAGTTAATATTATTCTTTTTTCACCATTAAGTCCTCTTAAAGAAGCAAGCTATAATATGAGCCAAACCCGTTACGGATGGATAAACTATATGCCTTCAGACATATTATCAATCGGGATTGCCTTTTATTTCATTTTTTATTCAATTTTGGCCACCGTTTTAATTGCCGGCTGGTGGAAAAATAATAAGTCCGAAGTCCTTATGAAACGTCAACTTATTTATTTTTTAATATCCGTATCCGTTCCCCTTATTACGGGAATAACATCAGTTGTATTACCCAATGTTCTTGCAAAACATCTACTTCATAAATTATTGATTGTTTCTATGATTGTGCCTATTATAGTATTGTTTTTTTCATTAAAGAAGTACGGACTGTTCAGTGAAAGAGGAAAGACACTATACGTTTTTCAACAGGGACAGTTGGATTCGGAAGGCGCCCGTATACGTTTATTCGAAACCACGGCACTTGTATTTATAATCGGCGGTGAATTATCCTTCTTGATCGGATATTTCGGAATGGGAAAGAATTTGGAGTCCGAACTTTTTCTCTCTACATTGGTTTTTATAATGGGATTGATTTCAAGATTTATACCTCTCATGTCTAAGAGACATATTGTTCAGAACGGTCTCTATGCATTAGTATGCATAGCAGGTATGCTGTTTTATACATTGACAACTGCAGATGTCGGCGGGTTGACAACCTGGACGGTTTATATAATTTTCCTTCTATATTCGGTTATACTTGATACAAAATCCCATGCTATTGCTTTTACCGTATTTGTCATAATGCTGCAATTTCTTTTTTGGATTATTTCCCCTGAGATTACTGTTACAGTAAACGGCGGTGAATATAGCAGAAGAATTGTTATTATATTAATATCTGCTTTTTCCGTCAGATATCTGAGTTCCGAATATATTGAAAAAGAAAAACAATATAAAAGATTTGCCAAAGAGCAACAGGTTCTGGAGAAAATTTCCACCGGCTTTCTTTCCCTTAACAAAGAGAATGCGGAAGAGAAAATATATGAAATGTTTAAAATGTCTTATGAATTACTGAATTTTAATCATGCATATCTGGTGAACTTTGACTCGGATTATGAAAATGCAACCATTATTAATACATTTGTGAATGTTGTCGAGGGAAAGAAGTCATTTCCTTTCAACCCGGGTATGAAAATTGCGGTTTCCGATTTTCCTCTTGCTAAAGCTCTCATCGAACAAAAACAACCGGTAATGTGCGATGATATCAATACAATACGTCCGGATAAGTATGATGAATTGCGAGAATATTTTAAGTCGAGAGATATCAATTCTTATTTCGCATTACCGATATTTGTAGAGAAAGATTTGAGGGGAATGCTCGTAATTGAATATTATGAGAAAAGTGATGTGCATTTAAGAGAAAACCGCTTATACTTTTTAATGATTATAGCTAACATTTTGGGTGATACGAGACAAATGAACCTGTATGAAGAAAAGTTGTACGATTACGCATATTTTGACGAAACCACAAAATTGGCCAACAGAAATATGCTTCGGAAAAATCTGGTGCAACTGTTGCAAAATGTCGGACAAACCGACAGAATCGCGGTTTTCAATATTGAGATGGATAATCTGAGAATGATTAATGATACCTTCGGCCATAATGTAGGGGTACAGATAGTTTTAAAATGCGTGGAAATTTTGAAAAGTCTGATGAAGGAATGTTGCATTATCTCCAGAGTGGCGGAGGGGAAATTTGTTCTCGTTATGCCTACTACGGAAAGTAACGAGCAATTAAAAGAACGTGCCCGAAAAATAATAGATGCTTTTACTCATCCTATTTTACTGCCCGATTTGGATTTAGAGGCTTTATTTGTTATGGTCAGTGTAGGTATATCTCTCTATCCTGAGGATGGCGGTAATGCCGATACCCTTATAAAAAATGCCGATCTGGCAGGGTACGAAGCAAAGTCTGCAGATGAAAGAATTATTTTCTGCTCCGAACAACTAAAGGACCGTGTTGAGGAAAATACCTTAATGACACATAAACTTTTCAGGTCATTGGAAAATCAGGAGTTTTCACTGGAATTCCAGCCTCAGATCAGTTGTAGTACAAATAAAACAGTAGGGATTGAAGCATTATTGAGATGGACAACATCGGATAAAAAGAGAATACCGCCGGACAAGTTTATACCCATTCTGGAACAGACCGGTTTAATTCATGATGTGGGACTGTGGGTACTGGATCAGGCTCTTATGGAACATAATCACCTTATAGCAAACGGTTTTCCGCCTATACGCGTTTCTGTAAACTTGTCTACTGTTCAGTTCCGAAGAGATGATTTCGTACAGAATGTTGCCGATATTATACAAAAACACGGGGTTGATCCCAAATATGTGGAGTTGGAAATTACCGAAAGTATGTTGGCTAAGAACTTTGCCGATACAATTGATAAACTGCATCAGTTAAAAGCACTCGGAGTCAAGATTGCGGTGGATGATTTCGGTAAAGGTTATTCTTCGTTACACAGGTTGTTATTGGTTCCTCTTGACAGAATTAAGATTGATAAAAGTATTATAGATGATGTAACATTTGAAGCAAAAAAAGCGGACATAGTGAAAATAATCATTAATTTAGCCAAAAATCTCATGTTGCATATTACCGCGGAAGGTGTGGAGACAGTGGATCAGGCCGATTTTATGAAGGATATATCCTGTGATGAGATACAGGGATATTATTATTCCAGACCTTTGAAGACCGATGCATTGGAAGAATTCCTCAAGATTAGCGGAGTAGAGGTATTAAATTAGTCAGAATTTCTAAAGAATAACTTATTGAAAATATGAATAAGTTTTAACACTTATTATTTTTTTCATATTGACAACATTCATATAGTGCTGTATCATGTGTCAAGTAATATTACTTTACAGGAGTTTTATGGATAACTACAGCAGGGCAGGGATGCTTACGGATATATACGGTTCATTACTTACCGAGAAACAATTGGAAATTCTCAGCCTGTATTTTTATGAAGATTGCTCATTGTTTGAGATATCGGAAATAATGGGTATTACCCGTCAGGCCGTACATGACGTTATAAAGAGGTCTTTGAACCTGCTGGAAGATTACGAAAACAAACTTGCAATCTACTCAAAACTGTTGGAGAACAGGGATAAAGAAAAGGAAATTAAGTCCATGCTTTCGGAAAACAGAGTAGATGAGGCTTTGCAAATACTGCATGAGATAGTGGAGAATTAATGGCTATATTTGAAGGCTTAAGCGAGAAGCTGGGAGCTATAATAAAAAGTTTAAGAAGCAGCGGACGTATAACGGAGAACGATATTAAAAACATATCCCGTGAGATTCGGCTTGCTTTGTTGTCTGCTGACGTTAATTACAAAATAGTCAAAGATTTTGTTTCGGTCATATCGGAAAAAGCTTTACATAAAGATGTATTGGAAAGCCTTACTCCCGGACAGCAGGTCATTAAAATAGTCCATGAGGAATTGATAGCTTTATTGGGAGGTAAGAACGAGAAACTTATAGTCTCATCGGATATTCCGAACAAATATATGCTGTGCGGACTGCAGGGCTCGGGTAAAACCACAGCCTGCGGAAAATTAGGGAATTTGTTGAAAAAGCAGAATAAAAGAGTGATGTTTGTCGCATGTGATGTCTATCGTCCTGCTGCAATAGACCAGCTTGTTATTTTAGGTAAACAGTTGGATATTCCCGTATATTATGAGAATGACAATAAGGATGTAGTAAAAATAGCCAAAAACGCTATTGATCAGGCAAGGAAGTCCATGACCGATATTTTGCTCTTTGATACGGCGGGAAGACTTCATATTGATGAAGAACTGATGAATGAAATTCAGGCTTTACAGAAGGCAATAAACCCAAATGAAACACTGCTTGTTGTGGATGCCATGACCGGTCAGGATGCCGTCAATATAGCCGAGGGATTCTCCTCCAGGCTGGATCTTACCGGTATAATACTTACCAAACTGGACGGAGATACAAGAGGCGGTGCGGCTCTCTCCATTAAAACGATAGTGAATAAACCCATTAAATTCGCTTCGGTCGGAGAGAGAATGAACGATCTGGAACCGTTTTATCCGGACAGGATGGCATCACGTATATTGGGTATGGGTGACGTTCTTTCGTTGATTGAAAAAGCTCAACAGAGTTTCGACGAGAAAAAAGCCGCTGAACTGGAGAAAAAGATGGCTACCGCCTCGTTTACACTTCAGGATTATCTGGAACAGCTTGAGCAACTTAAGGATATGGGAAATATGCAGGATCTGATTAATATGATTCCCGGCGGAGCGTCGCTTAAAAATGTAAAAGTGGATGAAAAACAAATTGTAAGAACTAAAGCCGTCATTCAGTCAATGACCGTCAAAGAGAGGAATAATCCTAAAATTTTAGATGCCAAAAGAAGAAAGAGAATTGCAGCTGGCAGCGGTACAACGGTGGCGGATGTCAACAGAGTACTGAAAGGCTTTGAAGATATGAAACTTATGATGAAAAAAATGACCGATATGAAAGGAAAGAAATTCAAAGGAATGAATATGCCGAAAGGATTTTCCTTTTAAGAGCTTATTATTACTTTTTTGAATAAATAATTAACGGAGGTTGGAAAATGGTAAAAATCAGATTGAAAAGAATCGGTACAAAAAAGAATCCTTTTTACAGAGTAGTGGTAGCGGATTCCAGATTTCCCAGAGACGGCAGATTTATCGAAGAGATAGGTATGTATGATCCTCAGTCAAATCCGTCCAGGTTTGAAATAGACATGGATAAAGCCAATGCCTGGATAGCAAAAGGTGCTCAGTGTACCGAAACAGTCAGAGCTTTGATTAAAAAGCATACTGCAACGGAGGAATAAGAAATGAAAGAATTACTGGAAACTATTGTTTTTGCTCTTGTTGACGAAAAAGATCAGGTAGTTATAACCGAAGAAGAGGATAAAGACGGTAATACCGTTCTTAAAATATCCGCTGCTCCCAATGATGTCGGAAGAATTATCGGTAAGAACGGTAATACCATAACGGCCATAAGGAAAATTCTCAGGGCATATGCAGTCAAACAGAGAAAAAGAGTAATAGTGGATGTACTTTAATTGAAGAAATTATTGGATATAGGAATAATAACGGGTGCTCACGGCGTAAAAGGTGAGATAAAAGTCTTACCTATATCCGCCGATGCATCCAATTTTCATTCCCTTAAAAAAGTATTAATCAAAGGCACTCCATATATTGTAACCTCTGTCAGGTTTGTTAAGAATCAGGCATTATTAAAGCTTGACACTATAAATGACAGGACAACTGCCGATACCTGCAAAGGTAATTATGTATCCATAACAAGAGAGCAGGCCGTTCCTTTGGAAAAAGATACTTACTATATGGAAGATATTATCGGTTGCGATGTTTTTGAGAAAAATGAGTTTACAGGTGTAATTACCGACATTATTGAAACAGGCAGCAACGATGTTTACGATATAGACGGATCTGACGGCAAATACCGGCGACAGATACTTCTGCCTGCTATAAAATCCGTCGTTCTGAACATTGATATTGTAAATAAGAGGATAGATGTTTTGATTCCGAAAGGTCTTCTCGATGATGAATACATTTAACATATTCACGCTGTTTCCCGATATGTTCAAAGTACTGGATTACGGAATACTGGGAATAGCGAAGGATAAAGGAATAATTAAAATAAATACTGTCAATATACGTGACTTCTCCGCAAATAAACACAAAAAGGTGGATGACTATCCTTATGGGGGAGGTTTCGGTATGCTTATGACCTGTCAGCCGGTTTTTGATGCCGTTAACAGCGTTCCGAAAGCTCATACCGTATACATGTCACCGAAAGGCAAAGTACTGACACAGAAACGTGCAATGGAGTTATCTAAGATTAATAATATAAATATTCTCTGCGGTCATTATGAAGGAATTGACAGACGAATTGTCGATTCATTGGTTGACGAAGAACTATCCTGCGGCGACTATATTCTTTCGGGAGGGGAGATACCTGCAATGATTCTCATTGACTGTGTAAGCAGGTTGATTGACGGTGTTCTTCCTCAGCCGGAAAGTTATCTGGAAGAGTCTCATACTGACAATCTTCTGGAAAGTCATCAATACACCAGACCGGAAGTGTATAACGGAATGGCCGTCCCATCGATATTGCTTTCCGGACATCATAAGAATATAGAAGAATTCCGGCTTGCTCAGAGCATTTATATCACTCTGCTTAACAGACCGGACATGCTCAGGAGACGAAAGATTACAAAAACCGAACTTAAAGTGTTTTTGATATATTATCCTCAATTAAAAGATGATATAATTGTTTACGTTGAATAAATGAAATGGAGAACTTCATGTACAAACTGGATTCTATTCGTAAGGTAGATAGAGAATTAGCAGACGCCATTCAATCGGAAATTTGCAGACAAAGAAACAATATTGAACTTATCGCTTCGGAAAATTTCGTGTCCCAGGCCGTTATGGATGCAATGGGTACGCCTTTAACAAACAAATATGCCGAAGGATATCCGGGCAGAAGATACTACGGCGGATGCGAGCATGTTGATAAGGTGGAATCATTGGCTATAAAATATGCATGCGAACTTTTCGGTGCAGATCATGCCAATGTTCAGCCTCATTCGGGAGCCAATGCCAATTTAGCGGTGTTTTTTGCAGCGCTTAAACCCGGTGATACCGTTTTAGGTTTGGATTTATCCTGCGGAGGACATCTGTCCCACGGTATGCCCAAAAATATATCGGGAAGCTATTTTAATGTCGTTTCCTATGGTGTGGACAAAGAGACTTATATGCTGGATTATGATGAGATAAGAAGATTAGCCCATGAACATAAACCCAAACTCATTATTGCCGGAGCTTCGGCATATTCCAGAGCAATAGATTTTGCCAAATTTAAAGATATTGCCGATGAAGTAGGAGCTTATCTTATGGTGGATATGGCTCACATAGCCGGTCTGGTGGCGGTGGGCTTACATCAGAATCCTATTCCTTATGCCGATTTTGTCACTACGACAACTCACAAGACACTGCGCGGTCCCAGAGGCGGCCTTATACTTTGCAAGGAGCAACATAAAAAGGCAATAGACAGTGCGATATTCCCCGGAACTCAGGGCGGTCCGCTGATGCATATAATTGCGGCAAAAGCTGTCTGTTTCAAAGAAGCCTTATCCGAAGAATTCAAATTATATCAGCAGAATACATTATCCAATTCCAAAGCTTTATGCAGTGCATTGATGTCAAACGGCATAGATATCGTCACAAAAGGAACCGATAATCATCTTGTACTGGCAGATCTGAGAAGTATTAACGTTACCGGTAAAGATGCTCAGAACATGCTGGATACCGTACATATAACATGCAATAAGAACGGAATTCCCTATGATACACAGAAACCTACGGTAACCAGCGGTATTCGCTTAGGAACCCCCGCGGTAACTACCAGGGGAATGAAAGATACGGAAATGAAAGAGATTGCTCATATTATTTACAAAACATTGACCGATTATGATAATTACAGAGAAACAGCCATTAAGAAAGTCAAGGAACTGATTAACAGATTTCCTTTATACGATGAAAAATGAACCGTTAGCTTACAGAATGAGTCCGAGAACTTTGGATGAATTCGTGGGACAACTTCATATAGTCGGAGAAAAGAAGCTTTTGAGAAGAATGATAGAGGCGGATAATCTCCACTCCATTATATTCTTCGGTCCTCCGGGAACGGGGAAGACCGCTTTGGCCAGGATAATCGCCAACATGACCAAATCCGCTTTTGTATCCTTAAACGCCGTTACCTGCGGCATAGCGGATATTAAACAGATAGTAGCCGACACGAAAAATCTGTTTTTAAATCCCTCCGGTCGAACCGTACTGTTTCTGGACGAGATACACAGATTCAATAAAGCTCAACAGGATTCATTATTGCCTCACATCGAAAACGGAACCATTGTGTTAATAGGTGCAACGACGGAGAATCCGTATTTTGAAGTAAATAAGTCTTTATTATCCCGTTCCACTGTATTTATGTTGAATCCTCTTACAAAAGAAGATATATATACCATTCTGAAGAACGCATTAAATGATAAAGAAAGAGGATACGGAAATTACGATATAGAGATTTCCGAAGAGACACTGAAAAGACTTGCTTCTTCCAGTTCCGGTGACGCAAGAATTGCTTTGAATGCTTTGGAATTGGCTGTACTTACAACCAAATGCGACAAGTCCGGCAAAACTGTTATCACAAACCAAGTACTAAAAGAATGTATGCAGAATAATGCCATTCGTTTCGATAAAGACGGAGAAGACCATTATGATAATATAAGTGCGTTTATCAAATCCATGAGGGGCTCCTCTCCGGACGGAGCACTTTTTTATCTCGGAAAAGCACTTATTGCCGGTGAGGATATCAATTTTTTAGCAAGAAGAATAGTAATCTGTGCGGCAGAAGATGTGGGATTGGCCAATCCCAATGCTTTGGTTGTGGCACAATCGGCCGCCGAAGCTGTAAGAATGATAGGAATGCCCGAGGCATCGTTGATACTGGCTGAAGCTGCGGTGTACGTAGCCGTATCGGCAAAATCCAATTCCTGCTATGCGGGTATTTCCGCCGTATTCGATGATTTAAAGAATATAGAGACAGGTGAGACTCCCATGTGGTTGCGAAACGCACCGGTTGCCGAAATGAAACAGCACGGTTATTCCGTAGGGTATAAATACGCTCACGATTATGAAGGAAATTATGTTGAACAGCAGTATCTGCCTGATATAATAAAAGATAAGATTTACTATAAACCGACCGACAACGGTGAAGAAGGGAAACTTACCGAATGGATGAAAAAAAGAAAGCAGTCTTAAAAAGAGTTTTAGCATGGATATATATAATACTTTTTATTTTTGTAATCTTAAACCTTATGATATTGGATTTTTATGAGGAGTATTTTCTTGTTGCATATATAGTATTATTAATTGTATATTTTGCGGTTTTCAGAAATAAACCCGATGAAAAAACAAAAGACAACAACAGTATAAAAGATGACGGTAATAATAAAGGCGATGATAGCACTAAAAACGATAGTGTTGCCGATAGAGAATAGACAGGAGTTTTTATGAAACATATATATTTAGACAACGCCGCGACCACACAACTTGATCAGGACGTTTTGGAAAAGATGAAGCCTTTTATCAGGGATTATTACGGTAATCCTTCGTCGATATATTCTTTCGGAAGAGAGAGTTTAAAAGCAATTGAACAGGCAAGAGAAACAGTTGCATCCTGCTTCAATTGCAGAAGCAGTGAGATATATTTTACTTCCTGCGGTACCGAAAGCGATAATTGGGCTATAAAGGGGATATGTTCTTCTCACAGAGCTAAAGGTAAACATATCATAACCACAAACATAGAGCATCCCGCAGTTTTGGATACTTTCCGGTATATGAAAAAGATCGGTTATGACATTACGTTGGTCCCCGTGGAGAAAAACGGTATTGTCAATGCTTCGGATATTGAAAAAGCAATACGCAAAGATACCATATTAATCTCGGTAATGTTTGCAAACAATGAAATAGGAACAATACAGCCTATAGCCGAGATAGGAGCAATAGCAAAAAAGCATAATATAGTGTTTCATACAGATGCCGTTCAGGCTGCAGGGGCGATACCTATTGATGTAAAAGCATTGAATATTGACCTTATGTCCGTTTCCGCTCATAAGTTTCACGGACCTAAGGGTGTCGGAGCCCTGTATATCAAAAGAGGTATTGTTATTGATAATCTTTTGCACGGCGGAGGACAGGAGAGAACCAGAAGAGCGGCTACCGAGAATGTCTGCGGGATAGTAGGCCTGGCGGAAGCACTGAGACTGTCGGTGGAAAATATGGAGAAAAATAATGCGCATATCAAGGCAATAAGAGATGCGGTAAAAGCAGGTATTGAGGCTAAGGTTCCGTATATTATCTACAACGGTGATGAAACAAACAGACTTGTCAATAACATAAATTTCTGTTTTAAGTTCATTGAAGGGGAAGCATTGATACTTCTTCTGGATATGAAAGGCATATGTGCTTCTTCCGGCTCGGCATGCGCATCTAAATCGCTGGATCCTTCACATGTGCTTTTAGCACTGGGATTACCGCACGAGATTGCACACGGTTCTTTGCGATTGACATTCGGCAAAGACAGTTCCATGAACGATGTGGACTATATAGTCAATACTGTTGCTCAAACGGTGGACAGATTGAGACAAATGTCGCCTTTGTATGAATCTTTCATAAAAGAACACTGATGATAACTATTATAGCTGCCATATTATGCTATAATATAAAAAATGAAAGGAGTGCATGTTAATGTACAGCGCTAAAGTAATGGATCATTTCGCAAATCCCCGCAATGTGGGAGTGCTTGCCGATGCCAATGCGGTAGGACAGGTAGGCAATGCCAAATGCGGAGATATTATGAAAATATACATGAAGATAGAAGATAATATTATTAAAGATGTCAGTTTCATGACTTTCGGATGCGGAGCGGCAATTGCAACAAGCAGTATGGCTACCGAGCTGGTTAAAGGCAAAACAGTAGAAGAAGCCTTGACATTAACCAATAAGGCAGTTATGGACGCACTGGACGGGTTACCGCCGGTTAAGGTGCATTGTTCACTGCTTGCGGAAGAGGCGATAAAGGCGGCTATATATGACTACAAAAAGAGTATCGGGGAACAGGTGACGGAAGATAACTTTGCCTGTAATACCTGTTGCCATAATAAAAAGTGCGAATAGGAGAATAAAATGGTAGAGAACAAAGATATAAAAGATGTACTTTTTTATGAAAGAAAGAATGTCTGGAAGGAAATAAACGAAGAACAGGTTACTTCCATAAATCAATTTTCCGAAGGATATAAAAAGTTTTTAGACCAGTGTAAAACCGAAAGAGAATGTGTTAAATACATACATAATCTTTGTTTAACAAAAGAAAACAGCTTTATATCCCTTAAGAGTGCCTACAAAAACAGACAGCAACTGCACCCCGGAGATAAGCTTTATTACATCGAACACAATAAGGCAATTATCTTGATTACAATCGGTAAGGAGGGACTTTCTCAGGGAGTTAAAATAATAGGTTCACACATAGATGCTCCCAGACTGGATTTAAAACCTCTCCCGATATTTGAAGACACCGAGCTGGGTTTTCTTAAAACTCACTATTACGGTGGTATAAGAAAATATCAGTGGGTATCGGTTCCGCTGGCTCTTCACGGAATAATTTATAAGGCTGACGGCACCGAAGTGGAGATAAACATAGGTGAGAGTGAAACCGACCCTATCTTCGTCATTCCCGATTTACTTCCGCATCTTTCGGCCGAACAGAATAAATTGCCTTTAAAGGATGCCATTCCGGGAGAAAGTCTCAATCTTCTTACAGGTTCGGTTCCCAATGTCGACACGGAGGTCACTGACAAGGTCAAAGCGACCATTTTGCAGTTGCTTAATAACAAGTACGGTATAACCGAAAAAGACTTCATAAACGCCGAAATAGAGGCGGTTCCCGCCATGAAGGCAAGAGATGTGGGTATAGATAAGTCTTTTGTAGGCGGATACGGACAGGATGACAGAGTATGTGCATATACATCATTGATGGCATTCTTCGATGCAAGCAACATTATTAACGATAAGACCTGCTACTGCTACTTCTCGGATAAAGAAGAGATAGGTTCTTACGGAAATACCGGAGCACAGTGTGATACATTAACTTATGTAACCGAACTGATTGCAGAATTACTGGCTCCTTCGGATAAGAATGACAAGCAAAGTATTAATGTTAAAAATGTTTTCAGAGAATCGGTTATGCTTTCAGCCGATGTGGCTGCCGCTTTCGATCCCAACCATAAAACCGTATTTGAAGCCAATAACGCGGCATATATCAACAGGGGAATCGCACTTTCCAAATATAACGGTGCAGGCGGTAAAGGCGGCACAAGCGATGCTAATGCGGAGTTTGTCAATGCCGTAACCAAATTATTCGATCAAAGTGACGATATAGTCTGGCAGATTGCGGAACTGGGTAAGATTGATGCGGGCGGGGGAGGGACCATCTCCAAATTCGGTGCTCACTTAGGTATCAATGTGTTAGATGCCGGAGTACCTGTATTATCCATGCATTCACCTTATGAGATTACCAGCAAAGCCGATATCTATATGACATATAAAGCGTTTAAAGCATTTTACGAGAATCTGTGATAAAGCATTGAAAGAAAGAAAGTAAAAGACCTTTCGGGGTCTTTTTTTCTTTATATTCTGTAATTTTTTATTTTTTTTCTTATGTATTTCTGAACCTGTCATCATTCATCTGCAATTATTCAAGTTTGGTATAAAAAGATTTCTGTATAATTGTCGAAGTAGCAGGAATATCTATCTGATAATATTTGGTACCGGATATTTCTTCCACCGTTCCGGGAAGAGTATACCATTGTATACCTGTCCAGCTGTAATTTTCATTGTTGTCTGTAGGTACCGATTTCATTAATAAATCCAGTATATTCTGAGCGTCACTGAGCGTTATATAGAGGTCTAAGTCTTTGTATACGGAAGATAAGAGGCCGTTTAATTTGCTTATAAGGTTTCTTCTGCTCATTTCAAACATCTGATTAAGGAAAGCATTTATAATCTGCTTATTCATTTCAATTCTGTTTAAATCAGAACCTTCGGAATAATATTCACTCAACTCTGTAGATTCGGTTCCGGGTGCAGGTTGTCTGAATCTCAACAGTTTGACAACTTCACTTCCCGTAAGATGTTTTTCGCCTTTTTGAAATTCTATTATCAATTCCAAGTCGGGATCGTAAACGCCTGTAACGGGATCGACACCGTTGTCATAATAGTACATATCGGCAGGTATATGAAAGTATAATCCGCCCATTTCATCTATTATTTTCTGGATAACCGATATATTCATCTTCACCGTGTATTTAATTTCCGTTGCAAGTAAGTCTTCAAAAATATCTATCACTTTCTCATCTTTTAAAATTTCATTTGTGGAAGTGGTATAAACCGATAGGGCTTTCTGCTGATTCTTTACAAGTGTGTCTCTCGGTATACTCATAGCAGATATTTTGCCGTTTTCCGAATCTATGTTGAACAGTATTATGGCATCGGTATCATATCCTTTTATATCGGTAACAAAAAGCAAAATATTGAAAGGCTGTTGTTTTGTTTCAATATATCTGTCCAGCCAGTCGGGATTTTCTTTGACTGTGTTATCGGTAATTGATGTCGGGTTATTATTGTCCACAACGGCATCCACTCTCTGTTGTTTTACGTTGATAAGAATGACGGAAATCATTCCTGCTATTACTAATATAATAAACATCGCAGTTGCGAATGTTGAAAGAAATCTTTTCGGTATCATGTTGCCTCCTTGTCCAGTTACAACGGTATGTATTTTACATTAATATCCTTATGTTGTAAAGTAGTGTAAAATTCAATACTCCACCGCTATACTATACAAATTAAACGTTAATCTTCACACTAAGGTTCAAAACCCTGTTATTTTTCCTTTTTGTAATCCGCCAGAGGATTCTTCTTTGTGGCACTTCTTAACTGCTCATCGTCAAGATGGGTATAAATTTCCGTTGTCGCTATACTTTCATGACCCAATATACGCTGCAGAGCCCTTATATCCACATCACCGTGTTTATACATCAAAGTGGCTGCGGTGTGTCTCAGTTTGTGTGCCGAATACTTGGTAGTATCTATACCGGCATTGGCCAGTTGTTTTTTTACTATTACATGAACGGTTTTTCTGCTTATTCTCGTATAACGTTCGCTTAAAAACATTGCATTCTTGTCAACGGCTTTATCATTGGGACGTACGGCCATATACTCATTTATGGCATTTCTGCAAGCATCGTTGAGATATATAGTTCTTTCTTTATTTCCTTTACCGGAAATTTTAATTGTATCATCCCTGTAATCGGTTATATTTATCCCTACAAGTTCCGATATTCTTATACCGCAGTTAAGTAAAAGAGTTAACATGGCAAAATCTCTTTTCTCATGACGGCTTTCCACATTGTCTAAAAGTTTGGTGCTCTCTTCCAGGTTGAGATAGCGGGGAAGACCCTTCTTATGTTTCGGGGTTTCCAGTTCCAATGCGGGATTGTTGTTTATAAGTTTTACCTTGGAAAAAAGGTATTTATAAAAGGACCTGAGTGAAGCTACTTTTCTTGCTCGGGTTTTAGAGGAAGCACCTCTGTTTCTTGAAAGAAAAGTCATATACGCATAAAAGTCCGATAGTGTGAGTTTTTCTAAAACACTTACATCCATGTCTTTAACGGTAATCTCGTCAAATTCTTCTTTTGCATTGAATTTCAGTATTTTAACAAACCGAAGAAACATTCTGATATCGTAATAATATTCATTTACAGTCTGCGGTGACCTGTTTTGTATTGTTTCAAGATATGATAAAAAATCCCTGCAATAATCGGGAAGATCCTCATATTTAAGCATCTGTCTTCTCCAATTGCTTAATTGCTTTATCTATTCTTTTAAGCGTTTCCTGTTTACCCAGCACATCGGCTATTTCCACGGCTCCTCCTGCGGTTACAAGCTGACCGCTTAAAGCAATTCTTGCAGGCCACATCACCAGTCCGTTTTTAACACCCAACTCCTGTGCTGTGGAGGTAAACATTAAATAAATTGATTCATGATTGAAATCTTCCATAGCAACTATTTTATCCCTGATGATAGGAAGAATCCTTTTTGCTTCATTTATATTACATTTACTTTTTTCATTGTTGTAAAGACTTATATCGATAGGTTTTGCCTTCTTTAAAAACTTAACCATATCGGGAATCTCACTTAATACTTCCACACGTTTTTGAATCATGGAACAAATTTTGGTTCTGTCTAAAGTATCGGGTAATGCTTTATCTATCCACGGTGAAGCAATCTTAACAAACTCTTCAGGAGTCTTCCTCCTTATATATTCACCGTTCATCCATTTTAATTTATCGGTGTCGTACACAGAGGAAGACTTGCTAATACCTTTAATATCAAATACCTTTTCCAGTTCCGACAATGTGTAGAATTCCTGTTCCGTCCCGCTGCTCCAGCCCAAAAGCACAATGAAATTGACAACCGCTTCAGGCAGATATCCCGCTTTTATAAGGTCGGAAAAGTATGCATCACCGCTGCGCTTGGACAGTTTTCCGCCGCCCAGCTTTTCCACCAGGGGAAGATGCACGAATATGGGAGGCTCCCATCCGAAAGCCTCGTAGAGAAGTACATACTTGGGGGTTGACGTAATATATTCACTGCCTCTTACCACATGCGATATCTTCATCAGATGATCATCTATTACATTGGCGAAATTATATGTGGGAAAGCCGTCGGATTTGATAAGTATCTGATCTTCCAGTACATCATTGTTAAAAGTAATATCTCCGTATACCGCATCGTTGTATGTGGTTTCACCTGTATCGGGCATTAACTGACGTATGACATACGGCTCTTTTGCATCCAGTCTTCTTTGAATTTCCTCTTTTGAAAGGTTAAGACAATGTCTGTCATATTTATTCTGCACCTTGGCTTTTTCCGCTTTAACTCTTAAATCTTCCAGTCGCTCTTCGGAGCAGAAGCAGTAATAGGCTTTGCCTTTTTCAATAAGTTGTTTTGCATAGGGAAGATAAAGATGCTTTCTTTCCGATTGTACATAAGGACCGTAATGGCCTCCGATGTCGGGACCTTCGTCATGCTTAATACCTACAATTTTAAGCGTATCGTATATTACATCCACTGCACCTTCGACATATCGCTTCTGGTCGGTGTCTTCTATTCTGAGTATGAATTTGCCGTTTTTGACCTTGGCAATAAGGTACTCGTAAAGAGCCGAACGTAAATTACCTATATGAACAAATCCGGTGGGTGACGGTGCATATCTTGTTCTTACTTCATTGTGACTCATTTAAAAACTCCTTGATTATTTCTTCTCCATAATTATATCATTATGTCGGATTTATACAATAAATTACCTGTCATATTTCCCGTATGCATGTATAATAGAGGACAGAAGATTATTTATCAGTACCACAGGAGATACTTATGACCGTAAAAATACTAACCGATAACAAAACATATGAATTCGATACTCGGACTCTTAAACATCCGAACATATACTCGCTTATAAAAAGCATTCCGGAAATTGACTTTTCCGCTCCCTGCGGAGGAGGGAAGAGATGCGGGAAGTGTAAAATAAGGCTTCTTAATGATAATACGGGTATATCCGAGGAAGAAAGGCGTTTTTTAACAAAAGAAGAGATATCCGATAATATCCGTTTAGCATGTTTTGTTGCGCTTTCCGACGGACAGGTGGTGGATCTGAGAGAAACCGAATCATTACAATCCATCATGACCGAAGACAGACTGTCACATGATAATATTACCGTCAATTCCATAACCGATAGGGGATACGGTGTTGCCGTAGACATCGGTACCACAACATTGGCCGCTTCTTTATACGACCTCAAGACCGCCAAGAGATTATCCGTTACTTCGGACGTAAACAGACAGGGAAGATTCGGTGCGGATGTAATATCGCGTATTCAGTTCGCTTCGTCAAAAGAGAATCTTTTGCTTATGCAGGATACCGTTCTTACTCAGGTCAACCGTATGATTTTAAGATTGTGTAAGCAGTCCGCAATAAACTGTAAAGATATTTATGTTGTAGCGGTTTCCGGCAATACCACAATGCAGCATATTTTCATGGGATTGGATCCGACAGGTATCGGAGTTGCACCGTTTACTCCGGTCACTCTGGATACTCATATATTCGATACCGATGCTCCCGAACTCAAGTGGGATGTAAAGATAAATAAAAAGGGAAAGATTGTTGTTTGTGCAAGTATTGCAAGTTATGTGGGTGCGGATATTCTGGTAGGTATACTGGCAACAGGCATACATAAAGCGGATAAACCGTGTATATTACTGGATATAGGCACAAACGGTGAGATAGTATTAGGTTCAAAGGACGGAATATTCAGCTGTGCCACGGCTGCAGGTCCGGCATTTGAAGGAGCTAATATTTCCTGCGGTGTTGCGGGTATTGAGGGTGCAATCAATACCGTAAGCTATGATGATGCAAACAAATTCACTACGATAGGTAATAAAAAGCCTATCGGCATATGCGGTTCGGGACTAATTGACGCCGTATATTCCATGCTTAAAAACGGTATAATCGAGGACTCGGGCTATATGGAGTCAGAGGAATTCAAGATTACCGACAATGTAATACTGACACAAAAAGATATCAGGGAAGTGCAGAATGCAAAGGCCGCCATCGCTGCGGGATTAAAGATACTTGTAAAAAGATCAGGATATAAATATTCAGAAATAGATAAATTATATCTTGCCGGAGGTTTCGGAACCGTTATGAATGTGGAAAGTTCCACGGGAATAGGTCTTATTCCTGCCGAACTTAAAGATAAAGTAATACCTGCGGGTAACACATCATTAGCCGGTACATCCATGCTTCTTCTGGATAAGGCAAATATCGAAACAATAGATTCCATACGTAAAATGACACAATACATAGAACTCAGTCAGGATAACGAGTTTACCGAGGAGTATGTGGATAACATGTTTTTTGAGGTTTGAGAACATAAATTGCAGAACTTAACTTTTACAGACAAACAATCCGTAAGGAAATATATGATAGAAAAGAGAAATGCTTTAACATACCGGGAAGTACAGAATCTTTCCGAAGAAATTTTTAAAAACTTTCTTAATTCCGATTTAACCATGTATGAAAGTTATATGGTATATATGCCCATAAAAAATGAGACAGACACATATTTGCTTATTGATTATCTTTTAAATACCGGTAAACAGGTATCGGTTCCTTATATTGATAAGAAAAATAAACTGGTTCCCGTATTGATTGAGAAAAATACGGTTTATAAAAAAGATACTTTCGGTATCAATATACCCGAACAAATTCAGATTGTATCTCCCGATCTTTTGGATGTCATATTTGTTCCCGGTGTAGCTTTTGATATTTCAGGTAACAGAGTAGGGTACGGCAGAGGATATTATGACGCCTTTTTAAAAGACCTTCACTGTATAACCTGTGCCTGGTGCTACGATTTTCAGATTATAGATAAAATACCCGATGTCTCACCGGCTGATGTCAGAATAAAAAGGTTTTTATAAGCCTCCTACTTGACGGAATATCGTGTCTCAAACTTAAGATATATGTAAACAGCATTGCTCATGACAAAAAAAACGGAAACCGATAACATAATAAGTTGAAAATATCCTTCATATGACAACAGAAAATCTCTTAGTATACCTGATATTTTCCAAATCGTATATGCAATAAAAAGCGAACCGCAGACAATATCTATTATTCTCATGGTTAAACTTGCGTATTTTGATGAATAGGGCTTTTCTATTATGAAACACAATATAAGTACGGAGAATAAGACGGAAGCCGAAATAAGACAAGCGTTGAAAAAATGGAATCTGCCATGCAGTTCATACAAAAAACCGCTTAATGACAGAAAAATGCAGGTTAAAACAGATGCGGGATAAAGTAAGTAAGAGATGCGTGTCCTGAAAATACCTATAAAGCCGAAGCTGAATATAAGAAGGAAAAGACCGCAAAAGATAAGAACGAAATAAAAAGGCTTCAGAACAGTATGATACTCAGGGGAAAACAGATCGGCTTTAAATGCGGATATAGATATATCTTTTGTCAGATGATAATAGATAATGATACCTATAAGCGCCAAACAATAAAGTAATCCGAATATCTCGTAATTAAATCGCTTTTTCCGTTTATGCGAACTGATGTATGTCATTTTACGCATAGATACTAATTCAACATCCTTTCAATCAGTACAGTCAGTTTTTTCATTTTTTCTTTCGCATCTATCATATCACAGCCTTCTGCGAAATAATATATCTTTATCTTAGGTTCGGTGCCGGAGGGGCGTACGATAGCAGTTCCAAAATCTTTTATATCAAACTTAAGTACATCTGCATGAAGCATATCGGTTTCATTGAGATAATCTTTTGTCAACAAAGTACTTTTCCGTAAGTTTTCCATTATACTTCTCATCTTGCTCAATCCCGCCGTTCCCGGATATTCGTAATTGCCCAGATAGGAAATGAGATATCCGAACTTTTTATATAGCTCCTCCAGTCTGTCAAGAAGGGAAATATCCTTATCTTTATAGTAATCCGCCATATCGGCTATCAGAACTGCGGCATTAACGGCATCTTTATCCCGGACATAAGTTCCCGAAAGATACCCGCAGCTTTCTTCAAATCCGAAAATAAAGCTGTCTTCCCGACCTTTTTCTTCAAGAATTGCTATCTGATCCCCGATGAATTTAAATCCCGTAAGAGTATCAATAACCGTTACTCCGTAATGTTCGGCTATTTTGGTTGCCAGTTCGGTTGTTACTATGGTTTTAATTGCAACAGGGCATTTTGGCATAATATTCTTCTTTTTTCTCATCATGCATATATAGTCTAATAGAAGAATTCCCACTTCATTTCCGTTTAAAATTACCGCTTGGTTATCTTTCCTAACAGCCAGACCGGCTCTGTCACAGTCGGGATCGGTAGCTATTAAGATATCCGACTTACTGTTAATCAAATCCCTTATGCCCAATTGCAATGCTTCTCTCACTTCGGGATTGGGATAGGGACAGGTGGGAAATCTGCCGTCCGGATGCATCTGTTCCCGCACCGTTATAAAGTTCTTAAAGCCTCTTTTTGCCATTGCACCCGATACACATTCATATCCGCTTCCGTTTAACGGGGTATACACTATTTTGATTCTTTTACTGCCGTCATAAAATGCCTGTTTACACACCGTGTCAATAAAATCTTCAATTAAACTGTCTTCTATGTAGGTTATAAGTCCTTTATCAATGCATGTATCAAAATCCGTCTCACCGGGTAATTCATAAAATATATCGGTTTTATTTATATGCCGCAAAATTAAATCGGCCGTTTCCGGATTTATCTGACAGCCTTTGGAGTTATATACCTTATAGCCGTTGTAATTCGACGGATTATGAGATGCCGTTATAACAATACCGGAATCACATTTAAGTTGTCTTACCGCAAAGGACAATAAAGGGGTAGGGGATACTCTGTCAAAAAGATATACTTTCATTTTACAGTTGGCCAATACCGTTGCGGCTTCTTTGGCAAACAAATCCGACTTTATTCTGGAATCGTAAGCTATTGCAACCGAAGAACCGATTGAAAGGACCGAAGCCAATCCGAATGTAGCTTTCCTAACAGTGTATATATTCATTCTGTTGGTGCCTGCACCCAAAATTCCGCGTAATCCGCCCGTGCCGAAGGTAAGATTCCTGCCGAATGCATCCTCAATCAATTCAGGCTTACTGTTCATTTCAATAAGCTCTTTATTCAAATCGTTATCTTTTAATCTTACTGATTTCCACTTTATGTATTCGTTATTCATAGCAAACCCTCTATATTCATCGACATACTGATTATACAGTAATATGGATATTTTACCTATAGAAAAGTCGGAAATATATGTTTGTACATTGTTTTTAACTGATTAATGTATTATTATACATATTGTAAGGTGCTTTAATAATTTAATCGGTTAAACTCATTTAAAGAGTAGCAGAAGTTTATATAAAATAAGGCAGGTAATATGAGATTTTCACTATATGCAAATGTTAATAAAGATGCAAACGGACTGTTTTTAGCACAGGTCTGCAAATATATTGAATCTATAGGTTCCGAAGTTATACACAGTGAGATTGTTTCCAAAGGCGGTAAGACGGACATTTCAAAAGTTATGCATTCCGATGTTATCATTACTTTAGGCGGAGACGGTACACTTCTGGATATAGCACAGAAAACCAAGAGTTTATCAATACCTCTGGTAGGTATTAATATAGGGTCACTGGGCTTTTTAACTCAGATAGAGAAAAATAACTATGAGGAACTTATAAAAAGCATAACTTTGAAACAATATACCATATCAAAAAGAGCGATGCTTTCGGCAAAAGTCTATCGTAATGACAAATTGATTTATGACATAGATGCTTTAAATGATGTGGTCATAACCAGAAAAGTAACCGGGGATACCGTTGCCGTATCGGTGGATATAAACGGATCATATATAGATACTTACGACGGGGACGGCGTTATAATAAGTACACCCACAGGCTCCACAGGATATCAGATGAGCGCAGGAGGTCCGGTAAGCGATCCCGAGGCCGATATAATGCTTATGACTCCTATCTGTCCTCATATGATGCACAAGCAGACATACATACTTAAAGATGACAGCAACATTGTTTTAACGGTGGAAGAGGATGAAAGTTTTGACTGTTGTTTCAGTTACGACGGTATTGCTTCCTCACTGAAAGGTAGGGATGTGATAAAAGTTAAGAAAAGTAATTCTTTTATTCCGCTGCTTAAAATACAGGGCAATTCATTTTATGAAAATCTCAGAAACAAAATATATTACAGAGGTGCAAAATGAAAAACAAACGACAGGTAAAAATACTGGAGTTCATTAAACAGTATCCTGTTCAGACTCAGGAAGAGCTGGTCACATTGTTGCAAAATAACGGTTTTGTTGCGACTCAGGCTACCGTTTCGAGAGATATCAAGGAATTGAAACTTTTCAAAGCAATCAATAAAGACGGTCTCTCTGTTTATACTTCCAACTCCGATGTTTCGGATAATTCACATGAGAAGCTTATAAAAGTGCTTAAAGCATCGTTTTTGTCTATCAATATTGCTCAGAATATAGCGGTAATAAAGACTTTACCCGCAACCGCACCGGCTGTTGCATCGGCAATTGACAATCTTGATGCTAAGAATCTTATAGGCACTATTGCCGGAGACGACACAATATTTGCATGTTTTTCCGCAAATGAAGATGCACAGGCTTTTTATGAGAATATTCTCGATGAGTTGAGGTAATCGATTTGTTATTGCAATTGTCTATCAGAAATTTCGCTATTTTTAAGGATACCACCATTGATTTCTCTGACGGGTTTAATGTAATTACAGGTGAATCGGGAGCCGGTAAAAGCGTTTTTATAACCGCTCTTTCTTTAATTAACGGAGAAAGGGGTTTTAAGGAATATATACGAAAAGGATGCGATTTCTCCTCTGTTGAGGCGGTTTATAGGCTTAAGAAAGACTTATCGGAAACTATTTCAAATAAATTCGATATAGATACAGATGATAATATGCTTGTAATTACAAGGACAATTTATACCGATTCCAACTCGGTTTGTAAAGTAAACGGAAAAATCCGCAATTTGACCTTTTTAAAAGACATTGCGGAGTATTTATGCGATATTCACGGTCAGTATGAAAACCAGACTCTTCTAAATCCGTTGTCTCATCAAAGAATTTTAGACAGTTTATACCAATCATTCATAAAAACCTCACATGATGAATACATAGCACTGCTTGATGAATATAACACACTTGTGGATTTTATACTTAAAAACAGCGGTTCGGAACAGCAACGTGCGGTAAGAAGAGATATACTGGCTTATCAGATAGATGAAATTGTTAAATCAAAGGTTGAGCAATTTGATATAGAGGAATTGGAGAAGCAGAGTAGGATACTGGAAAATTCAGAGAAATATATAACTTCTTTACGGGAAAGCATTAATCTTATTGAAGAAAATGACAGTATCGAGAAGATTTATCTGTCTGCTCATTTGTTGAATAAGCTGAAGGATATGGATGAATTACTTGCGGTTTCACAGAGTATGATGAATTGCTATTACATTCTGAAAGATAACTTCTCGCAACTCAAAGATATATCCGACCAATTCTATTTTGATGAAGAGACATATGACGGAATTATAAAGAAGCTGGAATTATTCAAAAAACTGTCATACAAATACGGAACTACCGTGGAAGAAATAACTGCATTCAGACAAGATGCGGAGAAGCAACTGCATGATATTGATAATTTCGACAATATATACAAAGAAAAAATACAGAGAATAGAGAAACTTTCCGAATTACTCTATGAAAAAGGGGAGTTGCTAAACGGATTAAGAGTAAAAGCGGCTGAGCATTTCTCGAAATCAGTGGAAACAAATCTTCATTCTTTAGAGATGCCCGATGCCGTATTTAATGTACATTTTGAGAAGAATCTTAAGAAAAACACTCTCGGATATTATGATTTTAACAGAAAAGGACTTTATGATATTGAGTTTTTAATATCGGTTAATAAAGGAATTGATCCGCTTCCCATGGCGAAAATCGCATCGGGAGGTGAGATTTCCAGAATTATGCTGGCTATCAAGTGTATTATCAGCAACAATGATGATATTGAAACTTATATTTTTGACGAAATAGATTCCGGTGTGAGCGGTGAAGCGGCTATCATGACGGCAAATAAACTTTATGAATTATCAGCTTCCAAACAGGTTATTTCCATAACTCATTTACCGCAGATTGCAGCAAAAGCGGATCATCACTATCTGATAAGTAAATACAGTGATGAAGATTCTACATATGCCGATATAAAGAAACTTACCCACAATGAACGTATTAATCAACTGGCAATACTTTTTGACGGCAAAAAGGTCAGTCAAGAAGGTCTGGAGTATGCTAAAAATCTTCTGGATAAAATGAAAGAATCAGATAGTATCAGGGTTGCATTGCGTGAAGTTCAGGAAGGCTTTATCGGTGAAGCTGAAAGGCTTGGGCTGAAAACAGAAGCCGATGTGGTAGAAACGGTAAAGCAATTCAGGAAAGAAAAAAGGGAGAAATAACAATTAAAAAATCTGATTGACACTTATACTTCATGTGTTATAATACATAAGCAATCCTGCGGGTGTAGTTCAGTGGTAGAACACTAGCCTTCCAAGCTGGTTGTGAGGGTTCGATTCCCTTCACCCGCTCCATTTTTTATGAGCCAGTAGCTCAGCTGGATAGAGCAACGGACTTCTAATCCGTAGGTCGGGGGTTCGAATCCCTTCTGGCTCGCCACACAATTCCTGTAACAGGGGATTTTTTTATTGTTAAATAATTAGTAAAACTTATATGTTAATTCATCAGTTTTACGTTATAATATTAAATTTATGTGTTATCATATACAACAAGAGGTTTTTTATTATGAAATTAACATTTTACGGGGCAGCAAGAGAAGTAACGGGATCAAATTTTATACTGGACGCTGCAGGGAAGAGAATAATGATAGATTGCGGATTATTCCAGGGATCCTCCGCAACCAAGGCAAAAAACTTTGACGGATTCAAATATGATGTACAGTCTGTTGATTATGTTCTTTTGACTCATGCACATATCGATCACTCGGGAAGAATACCTTTATTGTATAAAAAAGGATACAGAGGAACGGTTATCTGTACAAAAGCAACTAAGGATTTATGTGATATCATGCTTGTGGATTCCGCAAATATACAGGAGTCGGATACGCAGTATAAAAACAATAAAAGATTCAGAGCCGGTTTGCTTCCTCTGGAACCTTTATACACCATAGAAGATGCAAATTTAGCTTTAAAACATTTTATTGCCGTGCAGTATTACGACCTGATAAAGCTTGATGATAACATTACGGTAAAATTCAGTGACGCCGGACACATGTTGGGTTCCGCATCTATAACAATCTTCGTAACGGAAGAAGGCAAGACCACTACTGTTTCATTTACTTCCGATCTCGGTAAACCCGATACACCTATAATAAATAATCCGGAAGTATTACAGGAATGCGATTACCTGGTAATGGAATCCACTTACGGTAATAAAAAACATATTCTTAAAGAACATCCCGAAGAGCGTATGTTTGAGATTATAGAGGATACCATATCCAACGGAGGAACGGTGATAATACCTTCTTTTTCCGTGGGAAGAACTCAGGAGATGATTTATGCATTCAACGAGAATATTGCTTTGAAGAAGAAGTTTTCCATATTTAACAAGATTCCGGTGTATGTGGACAGCCCGCTTTCAACATTGGCAACGGAGGTCTTCAAAAAAAATACTCAATATTTTGATGATGAAGCCAAACAATACATATTGAAAGGCGATAATCCTCTGGATTTTCCCAACCTCATATTCACCAAATCTGTCGAGGAATCCAAAAGACTAAACTTTGATAATTCTCCGAAGATTATAATTTCCTCCAGCGGAATGTGTGATGCCGGAAGAATACGCCATCATCTTAAACACAACTTATATAAAGAAAAGACAACGGTACTTTTTATCGGATATCAGGCAAACGGCTCTTTGGGAAGACTGCTTGTTGACGGAGCCAAAAGTGTTAAACTGTTAGGTGAGACAATAGAGGTAAATGCCCGGATTGAGATGATAGACGGATTTTCCGGTCATGCCGACATGGATGACCTGGACAAATATATCTCTCAAATTAAGGTCAAACCGGAAAAGATTTTCCTGGTTCACGGAGAAGAAGATCAATTGTACCCCTTTGCCGAAAGAATTAATAATACTTTCGGTATTGAAACGGTAATACCGGAAAATTACTATACTTATGAACTTAAAAAAGGCGAAAAAGTTTATGAATTGGATCATGACAGGGTTTTAACGGAGAATACTTACAAAAAGCTTACCTTATTAGATCTTGTTACCGACGTTAAGAGACAGGTTAAGGATGTTTCCGAGCTTATTGCTTATGATGAGATTAACAACCTCGATGACAGTCAGATAACGGTGCTTATAGATTTATATGCCGCAATGAGACAAAATATTAAAGATTTGATATTAGGAGTGGAAAGTAATACGAAAGTTGAACGATAAGATTTATTATTTTGATAATGCCGCTTCGACTTATATGTATGATGAAGTGATTGAGTATATAAGTGAAATAAACAAAAACTTATATGCCAATGCTTCCAGTACCCATTTTGCCGGTATAGCTTGCCATGATATCGTTAAGGAAAATAAAGAAGCATTATGTGACATACTGCATATTAATCCTAATACTCTTGTGTTCACATCGGGTGGAACGGAATCCAATAATTTAGCAATTAAGGGAACGGCTTTTGCCAATTTTTCACGGAAAGGTAATATTGTTATTACGGCTTATGAGCATGCATCAGTGATAAATTCCGCTAAATATCTGGAGAAATTCGGTTTTGAGATAAGGACCTGTCCTTTGAAAGCCGACGGAACAGCGGATATTGACGGTCTGTACCGTTTAATTGACGATAAAACAATTTTAGTAAGTACGGCACATGTTTCATCGGAGCTGGGAACAATAAGCGATATTGAAAAAATCTCATCCATAATTAAAGCCGTTAACCCTGATTGCCTGTACCATGTAGATGCGGTACAGTCTTTCGGAAAGATAAGAATCAATCTTGCAAAATTGAATGGTGTGGATATGATGTCTTTCAGCAGTCATAAGATACACGGTCCAAAGGGAATAGGGGCATTGTATGTGAAGAATAATGTAAATATTGATCCTCTATTCAACGGTTCGGTACAATCCGGATTGAGAGCGGGTACACAAAACATATCCGGAATATGCGGTTTTGCCCAAGCGGCAAAAATTATACATAACCGCATTGATGACAACTATAACCGTGTCAGCGGTTTAAAGCGTTATTTCATCGAAAATCTTGCTTTAACAGGTCTTGAAACACGTATAAATACTCCCGTGTGTTCAAGCCCGTATATTCTTAATATAGCGTTTAAGGATATAAAATCGGAAGTCTTGCTTAATGCATTATCGGAACGCGGGATATGTGTGTCAAGCGGCAGCGCTTGCTCTTCCAAATCCGCAAAAATATCCGAAGTATTGAAAGCTATGAGTTTACCCATAGACTACATAGAAGGCGCAATTCGGTTGAGTTTCTGTGAAAAGAACACAAAAGAGGATATTGATTACCTTTTAAAGACTCTTGAAGAGCTTGTACCGGTACTCAGTAAATTTATAAGGAAATAATATGAAGATACAGGCGATAAAGACACTGTTAATAAAACCGGGCGAAATGATGTTAAAAGGCGATAACCGTCATTTGTTCGAAAAGCAGTTAAAAGATAATATACAATCGGTACTGGACGAGGTCTGTACATATAATATAACCACGGAATCGGGAAGATATTATGTATACATCAATAAATCCGACTACACGGAGCAGGAGATTGCATCCATGCTGTGTAAAGTATTCGGAATAGTGGGTATTTCCGTTGCGTACAGAATAGAGCAGGACGAACAGCTGTTATATGAGTTTTTGTCACAATTCAGTAAGCAGATATATGAGAAATCCCCATTTTCCACATTCAGGGTAACAACCAAAAGGGCGGATAAGGATTTTCCGACTCAATCCACGGAAGTATCAAGTAAAGCCGGTGCAGTAATCTTATCGGTTTTACCGGATATAAAAGTGGATTTATTCCATCCCGGCATTAATTTCAATATTGAGATAAGAAAGAAACACATTTATGTTTATCATGAAGAGTATAAAGCGCACGGAGGAATTCCCGTAGGCACTTCCGGTAAAGCCCTTTTAATGCTTTCAGGCGGTATAGACAGCCCGATTGCCGGATATATGATGGCTAAAAGAGGGTTACAACTGGAAGCCGTATATTTTCACAGCGCACCGTATACATCGGAAAAAGCAAAAGAAAAAGTTATAGATCTTGCAAAGATTATAAAACCTTACACACAACTGAACAGACTTCATGTTGTTCACTTTACAAAACCTCAGATGGAAATATATGAAAAATGCCCTCATAACGAACTTACAATCATAATGAGAAGGGTAATGATGTATGTAGCCAATGAAATTGCAAGAATGAGTAATTGCAAGGGAATTATAACAGGGGAGTCGTTGGCTCAGGTAGCCAGCCAGACAATAGAAAGTCTTACGGTTACCGACCATGCGGCGGATTTTCTGGTATTGCGTCCTCTGATAGGTATGGATAAAGCGGAAATTGTTGATATGGCAAGAAAAATAGGTACTTTTGAAACATCCATTGAACCTTACGAAGATTGTTGTACAATATTTGTAGCAAAGCATCCCAAAACCCGACCGGTACTTGATCGTATTTTGCAGTCGGAGAAAGTTTTGGATATAGATAAGATTGTGGAGCATTGTATACTTAATTTAGAGGTTGTTAGGATATGAAAGAATTTGACAAGGAAGATAACCGCAAGAATTTTGAGGAATTTATCCAAAATGATGATTATACTTTGGAAAGATTATGTCATAAAGTAGGTCGAAGAAAGATAATAAAACACAGGAGAACCGAATTGTTACTTTGGCTGCGTTCCTTTATTATAGTAATAATTGCCGTTACGGTTATAAGAGGGTTCATAGGAGAACCCGTTAAAGTTTTCGGACCTTCAATGAAAGATACACTGATAACAGGCGATATACTTGTTATGAGTAAAATAAAACTGAATACTGCAGGTATTGAAAGGAATGATATTGTCGTGATAGAAATCCAACCGGTTCAGTTCAAGTATTTAAAATTCCTTAATGATATTAAATGGTTCAGAAGAATGTTTCCTTCTGAAGACAGAGCGGACTATATAAAAAGAGTTATTGCTTTGGAAGGAGAAGAGATTGATTTTATTAACGGTATCGTGTACATAGACGGAAAAAGACTCGATGAACCTTATCTTAAAGAATATGCATCTACTTATGAAGTAGCAATTGATATGCCGTATACGGTACCTAAAGGTCATGTTTTTGTATTAGGGGATAACAGAGCTCTGAGTAAAGACAGCAGAATCATGGGCGCAATACCTATTGATTCAATCATCGGTATAGTAGTATTCAGAACATGGCCGTTAGATAAATTCGGGGTAATAGATTAGAAAAAAAATTATTTACATATTAAAAGACCTGTGATACAATAACCGAGTTGTAAAAGGCGGTCCACTGTATCGGACGGATATATGAACGCTAAGATGAAGGGAGGAACAAAAATATGAGTTTAATCAAATCAATCGAGCAGAGTATGATTAGAACAGACTTGCCGAATCTTCAGATAGGCGATTATGTCAGAGTTAACCTTAAAGTTAAAGAGGGAACCAGAGAGAGAATACAGTCTTACGAGGGCACGCTTATTGCAAGAAAAGGTAAAGGACTTACTGAAACAATCAATGTAAGAAGAATATCATACGGTATAGGTGTGGAAAGGATTATTCCTTTGAATTCACAAAAGATCAGTTCCATAGAGGTTATAAGAAGGGGACAGGTCAGAAGAGCTAAACTTTACTATTTGAGAGACAGAGTAGGAAAGTCCGCAAAGGTAAAGGAAAAACTTGTAACAAAGTAAGAAATACGGGACTTGTTCCCGTTTTTTTTATATCATGTACAATATAGATATAATGTATAAGCAACTTACGAAGGGTATATGTAATGAACATTAACTGGTATCCCGGTCATATGACTAAAGCAAAGAAAATGATAACCGAGAACTTAAAGCTGGTTGATCTGGTTGTGGAAATCTTGGACGCAAGAATACCCTACTCCAGCAGAAATCCCGATTTTAAAGAGTTGTTCAGTAATAAATTACAGATTATTGTACTTAATAAGGCGGACCTTGCAGATCCGGTTACAACGGAAAAATGGCGTAAATATTACGATAAAATTGACACTCCCGTTATTTTAGTTGACAGTAAGTCAGGTTTCGGTATGAGAGATTTTTTGAATTCCGTTAATAAAGTCATGAGGGATAAATTTGAAAAAGACAGAGCAAAAGGTATGAAGAGAAGACCTGTCAAAGTAATGGTATGCGGTATACCCAATTCCGGTAAATCCACTTTCATAAACAAACTGACCGGTTGTTCTGCGGCAAGAACGGGGAACAGGCCGGGGGTGACAAAGGACAAACAATGGATAAAAATAAATCCGGATATATTTCTTTTGGACACACCCGGAGTACTGTGGCCTAAATTTGACGATGATTTAGTAGCAATTAATCTTGCCTTAACTCATGCAATAAAAGACGAAATTCTTGATTCGGAGCGGTTGTGTATCAAACTTATCGACTTTCTGTTAAAGAAATATCCTGAAAATCTTATGGGAAGATACAATCTTATAGATATAAATAAAGATTCTCATGAGATACTCAAAGACATTTGTGAAAACAGAAAATTCTTAATACCGGGAGGAGGTCCGGACATTCAAAAAGCAGCCTCAACGGTTCTTGATGAATTCCGTAAAGGTCAGATAGGCACAATATCTTTGGAGGAACCTGATGACTTTTAAAGAATTAAAAGACAGGTTTTTTGCCGCATCTTTAGAGAAATGCAGAATAATGCTTTCGGAATATTCAGAGAGCAATTTTTTTGATAAAGCTTCAGAACTTTTGGATAAGGAAGAACAACGCCTTCTTGATATGTGTAAATATGAAACCTTTCTGCAGAAATCCGGCATCTCACTTATAGCAGGTACCGATGAAGCGGGAAGGGGACCGCTTGCGGGACCTATTGTCGCAGCAGCCGTAATACTTAAGAATAATGACCTTTTATTCGGTATTAACGATTCCAAGAAACTCTCTGCTGAAAAAAGAGACAGATTGTTTGATGCTATTCTGGATAACTGTATTGCAGCAAGTATTCATACAATAACCAATAAACAGATAGACGAGATTAATATAGGAAAAGCCGACAGGCTTGCCTTAAAAACTTCGGTGGAGAAGCTTACCGTGATTCCGGATCATGTTCTCACCGATGCTTTTGTAATAGAAAACTTAAATATCAATCAGACACCGGTTACTCACGGTGACGCCTTATCTGTTTCCATAGCTGCAGCTTCTATTATTGCTAAAGTATCACGTGACCGTATGATGAATGAGTATGACAAGATATATCCCCGGTACGGTTTTGCAAAACATAAAGGATACGGTACAAAGGAACATATAGACGCAATTAAAAAATACGGAATTTGCCCGATACACAGAAAAACATTTGTGAAAAAATATACAGATATATGATATAATTAGCCGAAAATATTAAAAGGATTTAAGCATGGATTACAAAAAGCAGTATACGATAGAAAAAGCCAAATACGAAGCATTCAGAAATGACGGTATTAAGTTGGATATATCCAGGGGAAAACCCTGTAAAAAACAGATAGATTATGTGGCTGCACTTTTTAAGAAAGCCGAAAACGAGTACGACCTTTATAACAACAGAATCGGTGTCGATAAAATTGATCTGGGTAATTACGGACTGTTACCCGGCATAACCGAAACAAGAACACTT